>Ga0163217_1053087_pt1 | contig 14095 bp, 29 predicted proteins | sample SynspAceP_FD_185933 | JGI IMG/M metagenome (GOLD analysis project Ga0163217, IMG submission 185933) | Saline lake microbial communities from Ace Lake in Antarctica - Synechococcus sp. Ace-P (PacBio error correction) | ecosystem: Environmental > Aquatic > Non-marine Saline and Alkaline > Saline ... | reverse complement strand
ATCACCACTAAAAAAGAAAAGAACCCAAACCTGAACAAACAACCAAGGAAAAACAACGCAAACCAAAGACCAAACGCACGCGATAACGCCAGCATACTACAAGAAAAACGCAAAAGACAACAACAACCGAAACAACACCGCAACCAAACAAAATCAGACACCGATCCCAAATACAGAACCACCCCAAATGCCAAAAATGCCAAAACATAAACGCCAACAAGCAACCAATCGCAGCAAGACTAAAAGACAAAAAACGAACCCAAGACAGAGCCAGATAAAGCAAACATAAAAAAAGCAAACATCACAAAAACAACAGACCGACCGAATGCAAATACAATACGAAGCACAGCCAACTACAAAACGAAAAAACCAAAAAAATAACAATCAAACCAACGGTAAACGAAACAACAAAAGAAATACAAAGAAAACGAACCCACGGACCAGCACGTCCACCAAAAACATACCTAAGAAACCCCAAAACAGAAAACAAAAACATATGACAAATCACGAACAAACTACCGCAACGCAACCACAACTACACAACAAGAAAAAGCCAAAACCAACACACATACAGAAACAAAAACATACAAAGGAAATCAACAACCAATACAACAAACAACAGAACCAGAGACCGAATAAAAAATAGCACCAACAGTCAAAACACAAATCCATACGCACAACCAACCAACATACTGCCAAAAACAATAACCGCCACCCTCCAAAACCGAAAAAAAAAAAATAAGCAACATAAAAGCAACACAACCATGAAAAGATCAACCCACATCCAGAGACAAAAAATCCTGCCAACCACAACCAACAACGCAATCCTGCACCAAACTAAAGCCAATACAAAAAATACCCCCACTAACGAACAAATAACACCACCAGGACACCTAACGCGTAACAATCAAAAAAAAAATCCAAAAACCAGAAAACCAAAAAAAAACGCCAAAAAACACTACAAAACAAAACCAATCAAACCCCCAAGCACAAAAAAAAAATCATAAATAAACAACCCACTGACAAACGAAAACCAAAACCCCACCAAACCACAAAAAAAAAAACCAAAAAAAAACCAAAACCAAAACCTCAATCCGAGAAAAACCCACAAAACCAACTACAAACAGAAAACCACCACCAAATAAAAACACACCTCAATCAAACACGAACACCAACCCAAAAGATATCAAAAATCAACACAAAAAAAACCCACGATCACAACAACAAAAACCAGATCAAAACTCAACCCACAACTAAAAAAACAGAACCTCCACGTAGCAAAAAAAGCCACAACAAAAACACCAGATAAAGCCAACACAACAAAAGCACAAAGCATCAACTAAAAACGACACTACAATAACCAGCAAAAACGACCGACCAACAACAACAAACCAGAAAAACAAAAAAACCACATAAACCAAACCAACCACAAACCTGCCACTACAAGACGCAACAATACAAATCAAAAAAAAAATAAAAAAACGACAAGAAAACCCGACCCCAAGAAAGCAACGAAACACAAAATCACCCAGGAAAAAACCCCGCAGAAAAGCACCAAAAGAAAGAAACCAATAACAACCACTAAAACCCAAACAGAAACCACCGAACACAAATAACTAACAACCAGACACCAAAAGAAAACAAAAAACAAAGCAAAAGAATAACACAACACACGCGGACAGAAACCAATAAACGACCATATCAATCAACACAACAACCAAACCACAAACAAGAAACCGCCGAAAAATATCAAACCGAAAAACCCACACCGCGAACCGACAGAGCAATAAACAGCAATAAAGACACCAAACAAAAAACCAGCGCGCAAAATAAAACATCACACAAAAGACCCCCCCAACTCCAAAAACACTAAACACGACATACAAACAAAAAATCACACAACACACCAAACAGCCAAAAAAAGAAAAAACAGCAATAACCAAAGAACAGCCAAGAAAAACTTAAACCAATAACGACAAAAAACACGACGACTCACCAAACTACCAAAAAAACAACACAATGCAGATCCTCAGAACAAAAAAAAAAAACACTCAAAGCCCCACCCAGCCCCAAATAAAAACACCCATATAACAATAGCCAAAAATCAAACAGCAAAACCAAAGACCAAAGCCCAACGCCCATCTCAAACCAAAAAGCAACCAACGAACCTCAAAAACTCACAACGCACACGCCGAAAAATACCCCAAAAGAGCCCACAACTAAAAGCTGACCTCCAAATGATATCCCACACTCCACACACCCCCCCAAATAAAACCACCAAATAAACACATGAAACCAAACCCACCCAGAGCCAAAAACCCCAACAAACAAATAAATAAAAAAACCCAACCCCCAAAAATGACACCCAGAAAAAAACTCACCTGATATAAATAAAAAACGAAACAACCACACAAAGACAAAAAAAAAACACAATAAATAAAGCAACAAAACACCACCAAAAAACACCCACGTCCAAAAGAAACCTGCAACAAAAAAAACGCCACCAAAAAAAAAAAACCAGAAATACCCATAAAAAAACAAAAAACAAAACAACAAACCCACTACCACAAAGAAACAACAAAAACAGAAAGACCCCCAACAGCCTAAAATAAAAAAGGAAAAACACCACCAAACCCACGCAAAAACTAATAAAAAAACGTACAACACTACCCCAAGAACACAAAAACCACAAAGCAAACAGCCAAACCCGCCAAGCTAAACAAACAAAAAAAATCCAAAAATCAATATAGAAAGCCGAATCAGAAAAAAAAGACGCCAAACTAGAATCAAACGACAAAAAAAACACAACCCAAAAACGCGACAAGAAAATTCCACGCCAATTAGAAGCAATGAACAACGAATAAACCGCCAAACCCCACTACAAATCGCAAAAAAACACAAAAACAAAAAAAAAAACCAAAAGACCAGGCAACCATGCACTAACAGAAAAACCAAACAGAATAAAACAATCGCCCAGAACAAAAGCACAGCACAAACACAAAACGACGATAAAATGCTACCAACCCAAAAAACCGACCAACAGCAAAATCATACAGACAACAATTCCACAACCCACCACACAAACATCAACGATGAAATCCCCAAAAAAAAAAAAACATGAACCCAGCCATAACAAACCAAAATATCCCAAAAAATAAGAAAACAAAAACTAAACAACACCTCATCACCACCTAATAAACAACCAAAGAACACCTTAATAGCAAACTGCAGCATACAGAATAAAAAACTAAAAAAAACAAAACAAACAAAAAGCTAAAAACCACAAACACCTACCGCCATCCCGAAAACCGAAAAAAACACAATAAGCCCCAAACAAAAAAAAAAAAAAACAAAAAAAGATCACTAACAAACAAAAACAAACCCAAGCCAAACAACCAAAAACAAAATACCACCAAGAAAAAAACCAACGCAAACAGACCAAATAACCAACCCTAATAACCGAAATCACCCAACCAAAACCCAACACAAAATCCAAACAACAGACAAACACAACCACTAACCAATAACCAAGACCCCCAAAACCGACAGAGAACAAACTCCCAAATAACCAGAACCTTAACCAACAAAAAAACAAAAAAAAAAAAAACACTAAAGTGCAAAAGATGGAAAACAAAAAAGTCGAAAAAAACCAAAAATACACATGCACCCCAAAAAACACAGAAAAAAAAATAAAATCAGAATAAAAACACCCCACCAAACACAAAAAAAGCAAAACCAAAACAACATCAAGATAAAACAACACCCCCCCCTCCCGGCAAGAAACGACAATAAACCATCAACCATCCAACGACACCAGCCCTCAGCCCACCACCCCCCGCAGAAAAGCCCCGCACCAAAATCAAATAACTCACCTCCACATCCTCCCTAACCAAATGAGAAAACTGCCACACAACACCGCGAAAAAAAGAACAAAACTCCTAAACACCAACAACAAAAAAAAACAACACAAACACAAAACACACCGCAAAAAATACAATAAAACAGAAAAAATCCAAACCAACCAAACGATCACAAAAGCCCACGATAAACCAAAAAAAAAACACTAAAAAAAAGCGCCTAAAGAATATCTCGTACTCGCATGAAAAAGCCAACAAAACCCCCCAATCCGCCAAATAACCCCAATACCATAACATGCCGCACTATAACAAAAACAAAACCCCAACAGTGCAAAGACAAAACGAAAAATTAACAAATACAGCACACCTGCCACATTAACACCTCAACAAAACATCTATACAACAACAAAATCCCTCCACTAAACCCGCCAAGACAAAATAAATACACCACGTCCCAACCTAATAAACCCCCCACCTAACACCCAAAAGATCGAAGCGAAAAAACCAAAGAAAAAACCATAATCCCAAAAAACCCAAACAAAGAAAACCAAAAAAAACCCCAGAGGAGCGAGGAGGGCCAAAACACACAAAAAAAAATAAAAAGCAGCAAAAAAAAAAACAAAACAAACGCAAAGCATCCAAAAAACCACAATCAAACCCCAAACCATGCAACAAAACCCCACTTACAAAGCCCAGCAAACACGCCCACAACTCAAACAACAAAAACGGAAGAAAAAAAACAAAAAAACCCGAGCTCCCAAGAAAATGCAAAACCAATAACGTAACACCGACCCAACGATCCATTAACCATCCCAAAAATAATCTCGAACAAAGAAAACCAAACAAATCAGCCAATGCCAAAACCCGCCGAAGCCCACCAAAAAAAAATCCAAAAATACCCCCCAAACGAAAAGCACAAAAAAGACACCAACACCCCAAACAAATCCCAGATCAAATGCAACCAAAACCCCACCAAAACAGCCAACAAAGACGCCCATGCATAACAACCCAAAAAACACCGCACCATAGAAACCCAACAAAAAACCAGAAAAAGCCGCCCAGAAAAACCAACAAAGCAGCCAAAATGCCCGCCTCAAAACAAACATAAGCCCAACACAAAACAACACCCCCCAAAGAAAAGCGCCACACCCATACGAACCAAAATGCAAAAATAACCCCAAAAATGCCCCACAGCAAAAGCATCAATTCAAAACGCCCAAAAATCCAAACCCCAAAAAAACCAAAAAACCCCCAACAAAACTAACCAAACCGCCCTCCCCCCCAAAAACCCAAGTACACCCAAGCAATAACCCCCCACAACAATCCCAAGCCCAACCCTACAAAAAACACTAAAAAATCCAACCAAAAGCTCACGAAAACTTACCAACAAAAAAACCTTAATGAAAAAAAAAAAAACAAAAAACACCATCAACACCTTAAAAACAAACAAAACAGCTAAAGGAACAGGAAAAGCCAATACAACCTACGACAACAACCACCCAAAACAAAAAAACCTGCAAACCGCAGCAAAAAATAAAAAACACAGCAAACCAAACAAATCCCGCACACCACCAAGCCTGAACCAGAACCAATAAGCCCGTCAAGACCAAATATAGAACATAAAACCGAACAGCACAAAAGCCAAAGCATTAACCAAACAAGCTAAACCAATCCCAACCCTAAAAGCAATCCACTCCCAAAACCCCCAACGACCACTGCCAAAAAACAAAGCAAACTACGAACACCAAAATAGAACCCCTGCAACCTCCCCACGCAAAAAAGGCCGAACGCATCATAAAGCCTCCGCCCACCAACTCAAACAAACCTCCCTACGCCAAAAGAATCACCTCGCAATCTAGAAATATACCTGAAAAGCCCTCAAAGAACACGAATAAAAAATGACATACCAACCCCTCCTAAATATACCACCGCCACAAACCACGACAACAAAAAAGAATACTCACCTAACACGACAGACCAACCACACACAATCACTCCCCCCCCAGAAATCCCAAACCAAACCCGCAAAACAAAAACCAACAAAATCCGCCCACAAAACACAGAAGTACAAAAAAAAGATCAGAACCAAATAAAAAGCAACCCAGCAAACACCCGAGCAACACTGCAACACGCAAAGCCCACACGAAAAAAATCCCACAATACAAAGCCGCAAACCAACACTCGCACCATACACACCACGCCAAAACTCACCCCCAACAGATACCGCAAACGACCGATATCAAACAAACCCCCACACAATACAAAAAACAAATCCAAACTCGCAAGACACCCAAATCCACCAAAAACAAGCCACTAAAACATAAGAACCGAAAGCAACTCAAAACCTCCGGCGCAATAGAAAACCAAAAACCCCCACAAACCTGAAAACAGCCTACAACACCCAAGCAGAAACCAACCTGATCATAACCCCGAAGTCCAAAACGCCCAAAAATGACACAAACACCACTCCAACCAACTCGCGCCCTAAACAAACTTCACCTGCCACCCCAATGATCCACCGCAAACTCCAAATCACTGAACAAAACAAAATCACCCAAAATTATCACAATGAAAAATAATGAAAACCAAACCCACGCAAAACCAACAGAAAACCAACCAGCAGACAAACACCTCAGATCTCAGAACATACCAAGAAGCCAATACGCAAACTAGCAGCAAAAATACCATCCAAAATCACAAAAACGAAATGCCACGCCACGCAATCACAAACACACATTAAACAAACCCGCAAAACCTCCACAAAAGCACCAAACCAACCAGCAGCCACCACAAACACCCATTAAAAACCACACCCCAAGAACCTAACAGAACCCAAATCAAATAAATACCGGCAGCAACAAACCGGCCACAACCTAAATACAAGAAAAATACTGACCCCTACACAAAAACAAAGAAAGAAAATAAACCCCAAACAAACAACGCCCAAACAAAAAAACCCGTCCATCAAACACGCCTCATAAAACAATCCACCATATAAATACCCCACCCACTCGCAATACCCCAACCGGAAAAACTCCCAGCAAATCCTATCCATCCAAACACTACTCATACCCCAGTTCACCATCGTCCAAAATATCCGCAAGCCGACCCAGAAATAAACCCACCCCCTGTCAACACCAAAACGCCAAAACCAGAAGCAAACAACCCCAAAAATCGGACAATAAAAAACCCAAAGCAAAAACGAACCAGCGCAAAAAACACCAAATCCAACCCAAAACCCCCAGTAAATAACACACAAAGACTACCAACACAAAAACGATAGAAAAACAAACACATACCACCCCAACCAACCAAATAGGAAATCTGCCAAAGAAAAAACAAAACTCCAAAAGAAAAAAAACACACCCGCAAAAAATGACCCCACATCCACAAAAATACATACCCCAAAAGCACGCAAAATACCATCACAACCACGCCCAAACAGACAAACCCACAAAACTGCCGAAGCCAAAAAAAAAGTAACAAAACACGCAAATCCCACACCAACTGCCGACAGAAAAAGAAAAAATCGCCCACCAAAACCCAAACACCCGAAAACGGAAAATAACAAAACAAGGCCCAACCACAACCACCACCAGAACCCACACCCCCCACAGCAAAACAAACGGGACACCCACGCCCAGCACCCCCCCATCCAACCCCCGCGAAAAACCAGCCAGAACCAAACAGAGTAAAAACGCACCCCAATCGAAGCCAACACCAAAAACCCAAAAAAAGCCAAACCCACACGCCCAAAAACATGTCAAAATAAAACCGGAAATCACCCACCCATCAAAAACAACAAAACCGAGAAACGCCCCACCAGAGAAGAAAAGCAACCACCCAACGCCGCAAAAAAAAACACCCCAAAAAAAAAACAAACAGCCAAACCGCCCGAATCAAATAAACCAAATAAACCACACCAACCAAAAAAACCGAAGAACACGCAAAAAAAGCCCAGCAGACCAAAACCCAAGAAATCAATCAAAAAAACCCAAAACAAAAAACAAAGCATCCAAAAACCACAACACCGCACGTACGTCATCCATCCAACCCACCAGACCCCACCCAAAAACCCCAACCACACCGACAACACAAAAACACACGAACAAACGCCAAGAACGAACCCCAACCCACCCCAACAAATACCCGCACCTAACCATAAGGCAAAACGCCAGCCTCCAAAACGAACCGACTCAATACATCAAAAACAACCAAATCAGAAACCACTGCCTCCCAACAATAACAGACCACCAGCTAACGAACACCCTAACCCTCAAACGCACCCAAACCAACAAAACCCCAGCCCAACTGAATACCCAAAAGCCCGAAACCAAAACCCAAAATACCCCAAACACAAACCCCCTTAACGCAGCAAATAAACCAAAAACCGAAACCCAGACATACACATCCCCACTCACCCCCAAACAACATCACGTCCACCCAAACAAAACACTCAGCCAATAAACAAAAACAATAAACCCCTCACACCTAAAAAACCAATCAAAATCGCCCAGCCCTTCACCACAAGCACCCAAAACACCCAACGCGCAACTACCGAAACGCAAAAAACTCATAAATAACCCGATATAAGCAAAACCAAAAGCAACTGAAGAATATCAACCAACAACAAAAAAAAAGAAAAAACCTAAAGATAACAAACCCAAAAACAATAACAAGAAAAAACAAAACAAAAACCCAAGACCAACCAAAACCAACAAACAACAAACACATCCAACCAACAAAACAAAAAACAAAACCAAAAAAACCAATCCCAATCCCATCAAAAACCCAAATAAATATAAAAAACACCCAAAAAACATCAAACAAAAATCAGCAAACCAAAAACCTCAACCACCATCATAAAAGAAAAAGCCAAAAAAAACCAATACAAAAAAAAAAACAAACCGAAAGAACGTCTGCAGAACCAACCCCAGCCGTAATCCCAAAAAAAACACCAAACCCAAACAAAAGGAACCCAACACCCAACCACAATTAAAACCAACCCATACCCCCACAAAAAACAAAATAAACAAAGCGCCGCCACATAAAACCCACCAAACTACAACCCCAAAAAACCAATAAAGCCTACCAAAACATCCCAACCAGAAAAACAGAACCTGCAACACCACAGCCAACTGCCAAACTACAGAGCCATAAAAAAAACCAAGAAACCCATTACAAAAAAAAAAAAAAGACCCTACCAAGAACAAAACACAAAAACAAAACAAAACCACCGAAAAACTAGCAATACCAATCCAAAAAAAAAAACAAACAAAACAAAAAGCCAAAAACAACTCACTACAAACAGACAAAGCACAAAACACAGTCACACTCCAACACCCTCAAAAAGCAAAATCATAAAAATAAACGACAAACCACCCCCAGAGCAAAAAACACCCAAACAACCCTACAACCATCTACAGCTCCAAAAAACTAAAACCGCCAAAACCCAACCGAAGAGAAAATATCCGAAGCAAAAACTAACATCAGAACACAAAAAAAAAGAACAAATAAAAGTAAAAAATAAACAAAACGACGAAAAAAAACAAAATACGAAAGCACCGCCGACCGAATAATGACAAAAAAACCACAAAGAAAAACAACCGCAACAAAAACCCAAACATACAGAAATGAAACAACAACCCAACCAGAAGTCCAAATCACAAACAAAAAAAACCCACACCACACCAATACACAGCGACCGGCCAAATTCACGAGAATCACAAACACCATAAACCACAAAAATGATAGGAGCAAGCATCTACTTTTCCAGGATAGCTCCTATCATAGGCCCATATTAGACCAAAGAGGTAGATATATATATTGCCAGAAAGACATAGCACCCAACCGCAAGGTATAGACTCAATACTGACCACGCTTAAACCGCTCTCGGAGCTACACGGACCATATATTAGAATTGCCGCTATACACGGCCTCCCACTCTGCACATGGACAAAAAACCCATATCAAAAAAAATGAGCTACTGCGGAGAGCACACCCTCTCATATTGAGCATAGACACCAAAGTATAACAGTATTTATGAACCTTGGCCTTAATTATATAGAGCAGTAACAAAGAGCGACTACCAACTCGCCATCAGCCAAAGAGGTCAAATCTTTTATTCGGACCACAGATGGACCTATTCGCCTTATCAAAAGAGAGGGAAACATGGAAGCCTAACTCCAATATAGATGATTTGGCATTTATCCGCTTTATCAAGCTACTTAACACTACTGATGCTGAGCTCCAAAACCACTCAAATAACAACCCCTGAAACAACAAAAAACACCATCATAGAAAACCACCCCACACTATCCGGACAATATTTACCAAAATCGAATACAATAACTCAATTCCAAATTAATAGAGAGAAACATCACCTTCGACACTCGGAGAAGAACCATCTATCTTCTGGTTCCAACAGACCATCTCGAGTAAAGAGTAGCATGACGGCACGAACCCAATTTTCTAGAGCGATCTTGCACTAGACTGAATATTGCTCTCTAAAATTTTATGACACACTGGCAAGGATATCCCTTGCAGGTTTTATCTGTTATGGGAATAAATGACCTATAAATAAGAGTCAGCGCGATAGACGATAAAAAAATAACTCCTATTCCCAATGATATCACATTAGATCAGACCTATATTGAGTTGATTATTTTAAGGCTCGTGAATAAGAATGTTTTTTCTGTCATTCTTAAACTTCACATTTTCACTAAGGGACAAAAAATCTATACTGCTCAGACGATAAAAAGTTTACCTACGAGAACTCCAAATATAATTGACTAGACACTATCTTTAATAGTCGCCTCTATTTTACACTCAGACACCGCTATAGCAGCCTCACACAAGACAGACCTCTCCCAAAGTAACCAATAACAGAGTCCAAAATAAAAGCAAAGAGAAGGTATAATCCTGTCTATGAGACATCGATAAAACCTATGAGGCGAAAACATTACCACCAAAAAAAAAAAACTGACCAGGGAGGACAGCGGCAGGAATTACCATTAAAGGATTTACAAGATTATATAGACTAATAGAGAGGAAGAAATACACACATATAATTATGAAACAGATCAACTATTTCATTCAGAAGGAGTTTTAACAAGGAACGAAATTATCTCAAAACGAGAGAACGAGTCTTGAAAGACTCTGCTCCACCTTTTGCCACATTTATCATTATTATTATTTTGGTGAGCGTGGGGGCAAAAAAACCCCCCCCTCACCAAAAACAACATAGGGGGAGGAGGAGGAAGAGAGCGGTGGACCCCCCACTATAATAACTCGGACATGGTCTCCAATATAATGATAATTAAAAGGACACCGTATCAAGTCCATCGGTGCCACTGCACGAAGCAATTTATAACCCTATATGGAAGCAAGAGGAGATGTTGATTACATAACAAACGTAAAGAGCTACTACACAATGAGCGAACCTCTAAATGTATAAACGCACACCCACTTTTTAGAGAAGAGAGCGTCAACAACATTTTATTGAGCAAAAATGCTATTGTATGGCTGTTAAAATAACTGCAATCGACCAGGAACTAAAAAAATTTAATCACTAATACTACCACTATAAAGAGATATTTATAGAATACCAAGAGAGAGAAGGGTAAATATCCAAACGATTATAAAGTGACAAGCATCCGAAAAATCCAAGGAAACTCTCTCAAAAACAACTCGCACAGAGCCAAAACTTGAATTCCATAAAACAATAGAAATGGGCGAAAAAACTTAATCACAGCGACACGCATAATGGCGCTCCGCCCCAAAAAAATTCTGCAACAGAGCGCAAAAATGAGCGGACTTCAATACAATACACAAGGAATATTAGCAATTCGAAGTCTGCCGACCAGAATTACCTGCATTCTAAAGGACCGTACTCAGAATGCGCAGTCCTTTTTATCAGCCATTGCATAAGCATAATCGTGCTATTGAGAAAATGTAATCAAAATTATTTTAGGACTAAGATCCATTACATACTTTATTTGGAGTAAACAAAGCGAGGAATATACAAGCAAAGGACCAGGAACCACATTCTTGGCCACATCTATAGGACATTTGAACTCTGATAGTCTATGGACCAAAATCTCTCCTCATACTAACAAATCCGAGAACGCATCAGAAGATTCTTTATGGAACTATGTATATAACCAAAAAAAAAGGACAACTCAGCATTGGCACAACCGATATATAACGAATAGCTCAAAGACCTTAAATAAATACAAGGATAAATAGACCCAAATTCTCACAATAAAAACAATAATGAGAGCAACACATAATAGAGCACAATTAAAATCAATATATCACGTACAATATACTCTCTCTACAACAAATTCCGTTTTACAGACTACCTTACAAGCTAAATACTTCACAAGAGTCAGAGTAAAGGGACACGATCGCCAAATCTCTAGCTGCAGCGTAAATAAATATGAAGAAATCAGAAGAGGATTCAGATCTCGAATAGGTTAAAACTGACGCCAAGGAAACCACATATCCCAGAGAGAATTAGAGAATCAGGAACATATATTATTGCGAGCGCATCGCCTCAATATCAGCCAGATATTATCAATATATAATAAGCAAAAACACTCCTAAAAAATTATCTCATATAACACTCTCCAAATCATCATACACGACACACACAAAAATATGACCTAAAATATCACAACACATTATCAATTCTACAAACAACAACTCTCCCAAAGTGACTACGCTACAATACAACTCCAGGCCAGCATAAACGAGAGGATTAAGTTAAACTCTCATTAATAATGGAAAATATCTTCAATTGAATTGGTCACACTTCTCATTTGCGGCTCGTAAGAAGAAACTAAATTATAATTCATTATGGACAAAAATACCACTTACACCTAATAACATATTCGTGCTCTCCTACCTATCTAGAAACACGGTGACCTATGAAAAGGTGAGGGAGAGCACCAGCATCTCATTAAACCGTCTATCCAGAGTAAGAGATGGATAAGCTCCATTACTATCCTACTAAAAGATAACAAACCTATATGAAGACCCAGCAGAGATTCTCTGAGAGGAAACGAACTCTTGCCAACTTCACCCACTCACACACCCGAGTAATGTTAACTCAACAAGAAATGTTTCACCAAAGACCTACAATGAGACAGAAACCAGCTGAGAGAGCCCTAATTGTGCCAGAATGAATAGTTGACGATAGCACACATAAACCTTACATCTACTTTTCTTCCCAAGTTATATAGTAATTAAACAAACAAAGCAATTGTACTTGCAAAACAGGGTTACCTTAATAAGATATTTTACGGTCTTTAGTGCGGATCCCGTATTAAATACACACAATGGCGATAATTTAAGAGGAGTTCTCTCTTCCCAAAGCCACAGGAAAGATTCCCGGAGACGGCTTTTCCCCATGAATTGACCACACCTTCTATATACTAACACTGCACAGCCAGAGTACAAAACAGAAGGAATTATTCTCCTTAAAGCGGAAACACCATTTTAATATCCTTCCTATTCGTCGATACACAAATTTTATTATTAACAAGGGACCCCAAATTCCATACACCCAATACAGAGACTCTTTTGTGGATACGATCTCATTAGGGTGGTATACTGGAATTTCTATTCCTAGCTCTCATACACTCTCAGTATCTTTGAAACAACGGTCGCTGTTTATGCTCAGGTCTCTACCTCACTGAATCAATAAACAGCAAAAAAAATATATTCAAATATTATATCAGCCTAGTAAATCTTGCAGAGAATGTATATTAGGGAGAGAGTTTAAGGCAGCGCCACACAAAATTCTTTCCAAATAAATTTACAGCCCACAAAGGTCCATTTGTGAGCTAAGACCGAGAGAGAGAAAAAAAAAGAGACATTATCAATATCCTACAACATATTTGCAACCACCGTCTCGAGAGAGGGAAAAGAACGCAGATATAGAGAGAACAAAAAAAAGCCAGTAAGAAGATTTACAATTTGAAATAAATATATATTAAAACAGGGACAAAAGGCGCGACGCATTTATCCTCTCGGGAAAAAAAGCGGATCCAAACCGGAGCGCGATAGCTCCTCCTGCAAAGACAAAGAAAAAGAAATTCGGAAAAAAGAAAAACGGGGGAAGGCTTACGGAAACAAAAATAAAACATAGATCCTATTGGGCAACTCTGTGGCCAAATCTCAATCGGAAGTTTATATTAAGCCAACCTCAATCCCTCGATATGCTGCTTCCTTTT
>Ga0163217_1042502_pt1 | contig 14095 bp, 9 predicted proteins | sample SynspAceP_FD_185933 | JGI IMG/M metagenome (GOLD analysis project Ga0163217, IMG submission 185933) | Saline lake microbial communities from Ace Lake in Antarctica - Synechococcus sp. Ace-P (PacBio error correction) | ecosystem: Environmental > Aquatic > Non-marine Saline and Alkaline > Saline ... | reverse complement strand
AAACATACCCTGGCAGAAACCCTTGCTAGAATCCCATTGGTTAGTTTGATTGGCAACGTGCATTTACGCGCTGCGATTATAGGGTTATTCCAGAAATTTTTCCACCAACGGTTTTAACGGTCGGGAAATCTGTGCCATAGCCCGATAGCTGGAATAGCGATAATGATCTGTTTTGGGAATCTATGAATGCGAGAACAGCAATCAATCTTTTCAACTTTTGCCCAAATTAATTTAGTATTGTTATGAGGGCCTAAATTTTAGAATTCATGGAATTACCCAATAGGAATAGTAACGAACTTCACCAAGTATACGTTTCTACCGAAGAAGAGTCTCTTATCATCTTATTAAAAGCCATCTTAGCGAAGATGTGGGTAGAGGTACCTTCAATTTTAACTTCACATACTAAAAACAAAAGTTCACCGCGTTATTCAGCACCGAAGGATTATCCTAGATGCATGTAACAATATATCCTGAGCGGTGTTTAAAAGCCTACAAAAAAGGGTTTAATGAAATAATAATTTTAGGGTATAAAACAATTTTATACAATAAAATTATTTAAAAATAAGTTTTTAAAAATACTTGTGTTTGCATTTATAATCATAATCGAAATTAACCTAACTCATGAAGAAGCTATGTTGTCATCTATGCATTTGTTTTTTTACTCTCAAGTTGTGGTCCAAAACAAAAAGGAGCTAGTCGGAGCTCAAGGGGAAAAAAGTGGTATCCCCGAAAAAACCTGTATGGTATGAATTGATTCCTTAGAGGAGCATCATCATGGGTAAGAGTGAGGAATATCAGGGCTTAAGACACTAAATGCCCGACAAAGACCGTTACTGTTCGATCTTTCTACATGACGATACCGAAATTACCGAATAGCGATATCGTCAATTTGTTAGAATGGGTAAAAGATTCCATTGCTCGGACAAAATTGGCTATACTAGCTTGATGAATTGGGATTGGGTCCCGATGATGGCGGTTATTAGGGGAAATATGCTTTAAGGAATGCCGCATACAACAAAGTTTGTCACCTACGATAAGTATATGCTAAACAAACCATTCCGGTTGGCTGTAAACAGGCTTACGAAGGAAGGGCCTGAATAGAAAGGTTGATTTGATATGGATATATCAAAATATCCGGATGCAGATTATACGGGAGTGATGGTAGATCCATTACCTGCCGGAAGAAGAATCTTAAACGGACAAACGTAATATTGATGTTACTAGATTGAAATACAATACACCTGGATGGATATTGAAGCAGCACTCGTGCCCAAAAAAGGAAGTAGAAGAATTCAAAAACAGGTAGAATTGGAATATATCGGATACTACGGTAGATTAAGATTTGCATTATTCCATATAATGAACCAATGCACAATGATTATATTCTGATTGATGGCCTATAGTGATTATCCTGTAGTGGGTTGTTTCTTGGCAACAAGCCAGGGCTTTTTGTTAACTGGAGAACAAAAATTCAAGAACGACGATCAAAAAAGTAGGAGCAAGCAATTTGTCAACCGCTTTAGATTACCCTACAGAAGCGGAAGGAATATGCTGTCGAGGACAGCATAGAAGGAGGACATACCTGGGTGGGTCCTTATGTATCAGTGATACAGGATGCTTTATGCGAACTTAAGGCCACAGCGAGGGATTATGCGGCGATCAAGCTTTGTATACAAGTAGAAGCTAGGCCTATGAGGTCAAACGACTAAACTTCGACAACATGGCAGTAACGTTTCCGAAGTGGACAATAGTATTTGAACCCAAATGTCGTACGAATATTATGTCCACTATGAACCCAAATGCAGAATCTACACAATGCTAGAAAAGTTATAAGAGGTGGGATCTTGGAAAGATGTTTGCTTTTTCCTACAAGGTTAAGTTACAGGCGATTACGAATATCAGAATTCAGCACGTAGTTAATACGGGAGTTTAGAACCGTACAGGATTACATGGGAGAGAAGATCTTCTACCAATTAAAATATAAATTAAAGAAGACCTTTATATTAGATCAAACGTTAACCAAACTTATTATTAAACATTACTTATTAAATTTAAAATTATGGCACAGTTCAAAATCCAAACTAAGAAATTATTTAACATGCCTACGGGCCTTGCGTGCATCTGTTAGAATTTATAGAGCATATTCAGATCCTTCACTGGGCAATTTGGAACACTTACGTGGATTGTTATTGGCAATTGGACTTATTACCGAGGCATTAATTTTTGCATTAGTGCATTTGAACCTTGTAGATGACGAATACGAATTTTTTTTGGTTCAATTTGGGGTGATTACCCAGAATTAGGTGGAGGTGACTTCATTTGGGAAAAACTAATTGCAATGCAGAATTGAAGAAGCGGAATCATCTTTGTCCAAAAAATGGGATTGATTTGTTAAAAGAAGCTGGTGGTGATTTCACCTTATGAAAGTCTTGATCTACATTACAAACTTTGAAGTGCTGCCAAAGGTAATTTGCCCCTATGTTGATGCTTGAGTCTACTAAAAGTATGTCTGATGAATGGTACAAGCTGCTCTCAAATGAATCTTTAAAACAGCTTTACAAAGTTCAGCTTGGAAGCGCAAGTAGACAAGCGTCTATAACGAGGAAGTTTGGTACAAAATTCAATGCCCTTAAGATCAAATGGAATCTTGGCTACTAACCTTCTTCTTGAATGGAGTTTACGTGGTATGTTATCTGCAATGAACTAGGAAACTAATTAGTTATAATTTCAATACCACCAAATCGATAATAATTAAACTAATTAGAAAAATGCAGAGGAAAAGCAACACACGTCAGAAGATGACAAAACCTAAGTACTGATTTTCATCGCGATGTTGCCCTAAATATGGAAAAGAAGTTCTTCGGCTTTCGCGTCTGGATGACGAAAAGTTAGAAGCTTCTAACATAAAAAACCACGGAAAAACAATACGGCTTTCTAAGTGTCTTGAAATAAGGCATCTGAAATCTGAGAAATTGGCCCTTCTTCTAGAAGACGCCAAGAGATTAAAGGATTTGTCTTTTGAGTTATTACCTATATTTGGAAAAAACTTGAAAAAAAGAGAGAGGCCGATGTTGAGATCAAAGTTATCAAATATTGGATTTAAAACCGATATTTGGGACCAAAAAAGTTTTTCAAAGGAGACAACTTGGAGCGGATGAAAAGAATTTTTGGATCGCTTAGTTAAACTATCGCAACAAATTGCAGGTGTTATGCCAGCTGAAACTGGGAGTCTGTAAATTCTTCTGTTAAGAGTAGTTTAAACCGGTGATGAAAACGGTAAAGTTGAAAAAAGGGATGGTTCAAACAAGATTGGTTTGAACTATAAACTTTGAAGGCATATCCTTTAGTGGCATCATTGACTAAACATCACTTCGCTCTTTCAAGCTGACATTAAGGCTACCGAAGAGAAGATGCATTAAAAGCTATGCTTCAGGTCAATTGAGTAGTGAGGTTTCCATGACCAATTACACACCTTATTGGAGCAAAAAAAATCGCTTTTATGCAGTTGAAAAGTTTGCCGGTAATATTGTATTGGGCGTAAAGATGCAACTACAAAAGGCCTAATGAGTTAATTTAACCCCTTGATGGTAGAAAGTGGGAGCGAAGTTCTGATTTATGTGGATCGAGGACGTAAGGTTAGATAACGCATAGTTGCAGAGTGCAGGAGATTCATAAAATAGCTTGGTAATCTAGTATTTATGCAAGATGGAGAGCGTACGGAAGGCCAGTATTCCTCAACATTGAACTATTACCAAGCCAAACGCTCTGTAATTCAGCTGATAAAATGAATGTGTATACCGTGGGGTTCTACCATTACTATATCCATTCCTGGTATTCCTGTAATAAGTTTTCTGCATCGGCTTCCCGCTTAGTAGCAAAATTGGAAGTAAATATTGTTATGAATCCTGTACAGGAAAGAACTGGTTTCCATTACTGCTTCAGTAATTGCTGATGAAATGATTAAAACTTCTTCTGAGTTTCAAGAATAAGGATTTCCAAGACCTTCAGTTCCGTAAGAGGAAGAACCGGAAGTGCAATGGAAAAAAAAACAACCTAGAGATTTCTACAAATAGGAGCGTTGCTGCGAAGAGTTTTGATTTCGACTTTAAACTGCGGTTAGCGGATTAATTTAACACAGCTTACCAGGGGCAACCCAACGTAGATTAAATGTAACAAATTGGACGCAAGAGCTAAGTCGGCCCTTAAAGAGCAGGCCGTGGAGATGCTGTTCAAAGATATTTGATATTGAAAGCCTACTTACAAACAATAAAGGCTATAGTTAAAAAGGTGTCTCCAGTAGTTGTGGAGATTAACAAACTAGTAAAAATGTTTGAAATGGCATGGGCAAATAACGAATATTTACCATGCCAATTACACAGTCTACTGAAGAAACTGGCTGGTGATTTTAAAAATAATAAATGTAAAAACAGAGAATTGGAAAAATGTGTTTATTAATTGGAGTAGTGGTCCTGTTACCGTGTCTATTTCCTCCCAGGCTAATATCTGAATGCAAGTCTGCCGGGGGGGGGGAAACGGGGGGAAATAGAAAAAGACGAGGCTCATCATAGCGAAAGACAATGACGGTCCTTTACCAATTACGCCTATGTGGACGGGACAGGGATATACTCTGGTCCAAAAACCATATGGAAATAATCGAACTTGGATGGCGATTAATTTTTCCGCTATATTATCCTTTGGATTTTACCATTGATATTGGTCCGGACAGAAGGTCGTTTGTACGACGTTTTGATCAAGAACATTTCAAAATTGTTCACTGGGAAGATGTATATGTAGATTCTTTACTTTTACGAAAAAAGGAAAGTTCAGCATTGGCCGGCTACTTTTGCAAAAAGTGGATACCACATATGGTTAACGAGCAATTATAATGCAGGAGAACCAATTTCTCCCGAATTATTAATTCGTAGGAATCTTTACAGCTGCCGATTTGGAAGAGTTACCTTAGTAAAAGGAATCTGGTATTTCGACAAAAAGACAGGAGATTTAAAATTACCCGATGTTGCGGTATTGCATCCCGTAGCTCCGGATGTTAACTTTATAAGATTATGGTCTATGGATTTGGCCGGAGGCAAAAGTTCCATTGTTCTGGGTAGGGTGTATTACCTAGTGCAAACAAATATTACATAGGCTAAAGTGTTTAACCAAACGAAAATCGCACAGCCCATCTCTTTTGATATGTTGATGAATTTGCCTAGAAGAAGATTCAATTGCTACTATCATAAAGGGATAATTGTGTATGGAGACCGTGAGTTAGGATATATAGCTGATAATGCCTGTTCCAATTATTGGATCCAAGCGTATTAAAGAGGTTATCCGAGATTAAGGAGCAAGATATGTGGGCCTACTACCTTTAATAATTATTCCAATTCACATAAAGCAGGAGCGCACATCATATGATGTGGCGCTTCCTTTTTGGCCCCATTATAGACAAAGTTTAGTATCAGAATGGGTTGGATTTGAGGCTCATTTTTAGTAACGGATAATGATTATATTTCAATTCATGAGAATTGGGAATCCTTCTCTACTTTTGCATCATGTTAGATTATTTAATGTGGGCCTAGGCTTGCCGGGCATTCTTTTTGCGAAGTTTTGGAAGGGAATGGAAAGTGTTTCAAGTGTCAGTGATGTTCCCAAACTTCTTCGGTGGTGCAGGTGGTCCTGTACAATCCGGTTACCCTTAGCGATTTACCCTTGGCTTGGATGCCAAGGATCAATTGGAAATTGGCGCTTACCTTTCTATGCCCAATTGGAAAAGAAGCTAAAAGTGCAATTGGATTACAAAATTCTATCCTTAGGCGTTTTGCCACTATAACTGAACAAGAACCTTTGGTTCGAAGCTTCGATAAGCCTAATTAAGTCACTTTTATAGCCCCTAAAATATTGTCTAACCATAACCCTAAACATCGAGCGCCTTATTGCTAACGGAGATGTTTGCACACGGGTAGATATAGATTACCTCGGTATTGGTGTCCTTATACCCGATATCTGTTGGAACAAATTTGATGCTCCAGGAACATTCGATTTTGATGCCCTTAGTACGGGATGGGATTATATGGAAGACCGTGGTATAAATGCAAAAAAATAGTGTTCTCAACAGGGTTTGCATAAAAAAACTAATCCCGTATTTCAATTATTTACCACTAAATGGTACCAAAGGGGAACTTGTTGGACTATTAAGGCTCCAGCTTTAAAAGAGGATCGGTATAAAATCCTCGTGTTTATAATTCCCATGGGCAATGAATGTACTAGGGTAGAAGCTACCTATAAATGCGAAAGATAAAAAGCAATGTGCCTACCGAAGAAAGTAACAAGAAACTTCGCAGAATTGGATTACTTTTTTTTAAAATGTACTATTGAGGTTAGATTGATACTGTGCTGGTATCAAGGCCCAAACGGTAATGATAGGAAGCCACTTGTGGTCGGAATCCGGAAACATGAAAATATGTATTTGCTCAACGGTTTAGCGTCTCGCTGGCGTCATGATGCTCCAATTGGCTTTCTCGACAAAGCTTTACGGCTTCATAGAAAAAGGAGAGTCTTGGAGCCTGAAAGGCCTATCCCGTTTTACCAAAAAACATTAAAGAATACCTTTGCGCCTTAGGGTCGTATTTTTACAAGAAATTAATCCATCATATTTCGCGAAACTCGGAATAATTAAAAGGCATTAGGATTTACCATTGATAACAATTATGCAAATAAGGTTGGATCATGAAGCCTTAAAGATACAAATGCAATAATGAAGGTGGCCACAGCAAATGCCAACACCAACACCCATAAGCTAACATATCATGGCACCATAAAAAAGGAAGGCTCAATTTAATTTGTTACCACAGTGCGAACAACGTTCGTTCATCTTAAGACTATTTCCATTATATAGGGTTTTTATTCCTTATACTCTCTCTCTGACAATTTTAGGAGCAAAGTTCCTGTTGAAAATGCTGCTTGAGTTTGTTTCCTTTTTTAACATTTGCAAAAAAGTTCTGCAAAAGTAACATTTTGTAGAGTTAATTCAATGTAACACTAGCACAATATATGCTTAATATCCATACCCTCTCCGTGCTTTGGAGGAGAATACTTATTTGAAGTCAATATCTTTTCCGTTAAATCAGGTGACGTCGTTGGTCTTATCGGAAAAAAACGGGGCAGGTAAATCTACCCTATTGAAAATTTATCGCAACAGATATCCCATAGATTCAGGAACTATAGCCTCTTGATAAAGAATATTAAAATGGGTTCTTAAGCAGGATATCGATTTTGATCTGGGTAGAACCGTACAGGAAGAAGACCCATCAAGCATTCGTGGAAATAAAGCTTAGAGCTAGGTGGACGAAATTTAATCACCAGCTGGCCGAGCGGAATATTATGAAATGAGGAGTATAATCAATCTGATTATTGATTTGACGAGTAACTCAATTATGAATATTTGGGCGGTTACAACTATCAGGAGAAACTGAAAAAGTACTACTTCGGTCTTGGTTTAAACGTGGAGAATTTGATCGTAAAACAGAGACTTTTCGGTGGTTGGCGGAATGAGGATAGAAAGTTGGCCAAGTTGTTGTTACAGAGCAAAGATGTGCCTTGTTGATGAGCCAACAAACACTTGGATATTGAATCCATTATATGGCTGGAGAACTTATTTGAAAATATTCCGTTGGGTAATGAGTTGTGATCGCACGATAAAATGTTTTGGACAATGTTACCAAACCGAACTATAGACAATATCCCTTGGGACGGATCTATTGACTACAGTAAACCCTTACTCCCAATACTTGGTGCTGCGTAATGGAAATAAACAGCCAACAGTATAATGCCAGAAAAATCAATAAAAAGAATTCAACAGGCCGAAAGGTTAATGAAAAATTTAGGCCAAGTCTACAAAGCTTCCATGGCACAGTCCTTGATCAAAAAGCTCGATAGAACTGAGCGGAATAGAGTTGATGAGGATGATTAATAGTGTAATTGGAATTTGAGATTTCAAATTTCTGTGACTCCAGTAGGTGGTTACGGAAATTGAGGTTTGGCCAAGAGTTTAATGCGTGATTAACCATGTTTTAAGGGTTATAAGATCTCTTAATAGAACGAGATTCCAAGAACTGCTTTTGTAGGCCAAAAGGACAGGGCAAATTACCTTAGCCCAAAATAATGGTAGGATTGGACCATAAAAGGCATTTAAACTGGGACATAATGTTCAGATAGGTACTTTTGCACAAATCAAGCGGAATATTTGGGGATGGCGAAAAGGACTTGGTTTTGGATACTATGAATTGATGCTCCAAATGAGAAAAACAGAAGTAAGGTAAGGGATATTCAGCTCATTTTTTGTTAGGGGAATGAGGTGATAAATTATGTACGGGTCTTCCGGAGGTGAGCGCAACAGGTTGGCCCTAGCTAAAATGCTTCTACAACCTTTATTGTGTTGGTGATGGATGAGCCTACGAACCACTTGGACATCAAATCTAAAAATTTTACTAAAGGCAAGCGATTCAGAATTCTTGATCGGAACATGATTTTGTGAGTCACGACTAGGATTTTTTTACAGGGGCTTACCAATTAAAAGGTATGAAATTTAGAAGATCGTATATTAAGGAATATCTTGGGATATCGCTTCGTATTTGAAACAGAGAAAGTCGAGATTTACTCGAGGCATAGAAAAAAAACAAACCGCTAGTCCAAAAGGGAAGAAAAGCCCAAGATAGACATGTTAATTCGAAAGATCAAAAACAAGATAAAATCCTAAAAACAGGGCTAAGTTCAGCGGAAAGTGACATTATCCAAGCTGGAAAGGAGATTGCAGTATAGATCATGACTTTAACTATGAATTACTGATACTACCATTGCAGAAATCCAATTTTTTCCGATACCTATCAGAAGAAAAAAAAGTCTTGAAATACCTAAATGAAACTTGGCGAAAAATTATTACCATGGAACTGTCGAACGGATGCTTCTGTAGAAAATTAATCCAAAGAGTAAATTTCTTTCACCACGCTTTTCGCACTTTCACAACATAAATAGCACTTTAGGCTTATTCGTCGAGTTATTTTTTTCTTGCTGCGACTTATCGAAACAATAATTCTTATTTTTTAGTGTAATTCTTTAACCTTAAAGGGTAAATGTTGGATAATATTTGAAAAATATGAAAAAAGGCGTACTATGTCTTTATGGTTGTTGTGGGCAATTTTTTCAGACGGTTCTAATCTGAGAAAAGATGCCTTTAATAGACGCTAATAATAGTGCTAATGGTGATTCTTGGACCAATAGTTGGGACCGAACAGTCCTGTTCTCATGGAGCGTTAAGCTTGAGAACAATAAGGTGGGTACTATTAATTTAATGAATAACAACCTTAGTGGAAGCTTGCCTAATTCAATAGCGAAACCTAGTTAATTTAAAAGTTTTAACCTCGCTTTGCAATAAATTTAGTGGGGATATTCCTGAAGTACAACCGCAATAAAAAAAATTGGTTGTACTTAGATTGGGTAAGAATAAATTACCGTAGAATTCCTGAAAAATATCGGGGATTGTGGAAAAAGCTGGCGGTTTTGATTTGTTTATAACAACCTTACCGGTGGAATTGCCGGTTAGTTTGGGAAATATTAAAAAACTAGAGGTAGTATTACTTTCACTTAACGATTAAGCGGTTTCTATTCCATTGTCATGTGGAGGAAATTTGAAAATATTTGGAACGATGGAGTGGCAGATAACAATTTTGATGGTGTGAGTACCGGGAAAATTTGGTTAAGCTTACCATCTGAAAATGCTGGTTTTGGCAGGAAAAAAGAATTTAAGGAGATTTTCCAGGAAGATATCCTTGAACCTTCTAGTCCTTGAATTGGTCCCAAATTCAGTAACCAGCAGATTTGGTAAAATGGATTTTAACGGTGATACCGCCGTTGATTAGGTTGGCCCTTTTTATTTTGATGGAGAAAATAATAAAATTCTTGGACATGATAAATTAAATCAGGTGATAAGGACGTATTAGAACGGCTGAAACACGCTTGAGGATGGTATTGATTAAAAAAATATAGATAATATGTTACAACTAAAAATTAAGAAATTACTAGGTCTTGGTACTGGTTCTATATTTTGCCTGTTATGTACAGCTGCGGTTTGATGCCATAGTACCAAAAAAAACGAGACCAAAAGTGCTATTGAAACGTACAACGGTACGCAAGGACAAAAATTGAATACTACCTGGATGTTTAATCCCGGTAAATACGATGGGTATGGAGTAACTGTGCAAAACGGGGGAGGGGGGGACATGAGTGGAAACTCAACCTTTTAGGAATAACCTTGTGGGTAGTCTCCTAAGAGTTTAGGTGAATTAAAGAGCACCTAGTACATTTAAACCTTGCGGTTCAATACTATTAGCGGGAGATTCCAAAAAGTATTGCCGGAGCTCAGTAAGTTGGAGGTTTTAAAATTGGAAATGAATAGGTTGGAAGGTGATAACCATCTAATCGGAAAAATATGAAATCCTTGGAAAAAAACTGTCGATTTATAATTCTTGTCCAGAAGAATACGAAAGCTGGAATATCCAGACTCTAAAAGAGGCTGAACTTGTCAAAAATAATCTAACTGCCGCATACCAAATTCTTTGGAAGGACTTTCAAAACTGGAGACTTATGGGGCTTTGAAAATAAAATTGACGGTTCTATCCTGGAGAATTGGGAAAATTGGAATAATTGAAGAGTTTGTCTTGGCAACAACGAGCTGGTGGCGAAATTCAAGGAGTGTTGGTCAATTTGTCCAGCCTTAATGTCTTCAAATTCAAATAATAATATTCCTCATTCGAAATTGGACCAGTATGAATTTCGGGTCAGTTCCTTGGTACTTGATTACGATAAGAAGGTAGAAGAGGGAGAACAAGCTATAAAGATTTGATGTTATTTAAAACTAGAATGGCAGGATACCGAGTTGAGATGAAATGAGGAATTTAAAATTGATTTAAAATTTTAGTTGGTTTGGTAGTGGGGATACAATGTGTATCCCTTTTTGTGTTATTTAGTATTTGAACTTTAAGATACATTTAACAAAAGTCACTTAAACTTATAGATAGTTTTGCAATCAAACCAACTTTTACAGCCCTTTATGAATTCAAGAAAAAATTGTTTTATCATATTGTTGGGTCTCCTTATAGTAGCTCCATTTTGGTGCGGAAAATAATTATCAACAGTAAGAAACCCCCGAAGCCACGACCGGAAAATAATAAAACGTTATTGTTGAAATTGTTTAAAAATCGTATGTGCCCAATTGTTGTTCCGGCAAACGAAATTCTAGTGGCTAAAAGAGGGTGGAACTCTACGCAGAGGTCCAGGGGGTGGTTCAATCAGGTTAAAAAAATGTAAGCGGACAGGAAATATAGGGTTGAGAATATGAATTCAAATGGATGCTTGCTGGAATATTTATGCAATGTCCAATCTTCAAAAAGTAATTTTATATTAATTTTAATAAAACTTTCCATAATTGCCAGGTGGACCTATCGTATTGGACTATCCGGATGGTAATCAATAAATGCAAACATATCTGGCTAATTTTGTTTACATTAAATAAAAGTGTACCTGCTCTCAGAAATTCCACAGAAAAAGAAAATATTTGTTATTTCCGGCAAGTATTTTGACCCAATTACTACCGACTAAGAATTTAGAACAACGTTTGGCCAAAGTATACTATTGCGGCACCCTTTTAATGGATTCTAAGGAGGCCTTGGTCACAGAAGGTTCCCTTTTGAGATCCTGGCCAAACATTTGGGTGAATTATCCAATTCTAACGATTATGAACTGGAAGTAGCCATAAGCCAAACCTATAGCCGATTTGCTTAAGTAGGTGGAAGTGGTGAGTTAAAAAGTATACAAGTCCCAAAACCTACATAGGAAAGTTTGCTAGGGATCAATGGCGGGTAGATTTAGGCATCGCCAAAACAACGGCCTTTATCGAACGTCAAGATCCGGGATCTTCAGGGGAAGGATGTACCTAGAGGCCAATTCTCACCGCAAAGGAAGAGGTTGATGCCATTTGAAGTTAACAGAAGTCTCTATTGGAAAAACGACCAAATTTTTGTTGTTAGGGATTCCGTATTGGATGAATACACGGTAAGTCTGTCTATTTTTCGAATAGTAGGTAAGTGGCTCCAAAGATTGTCCGATGGACTAACAATTTTATCCAAAACCGGTAATGGGGCTTATTCTGGAATGTTGGTAAAAAGTATTTAAAGACCACGAAAACCAACAATTCCAAGACGAATGAGGAATATTATAGCCGACTTTTATTAAGTATCACTTTTAGCCGTAAAGTAATAAGTTGTGGCTTTCCTTATTTTTGGTATCGTTTGGGGCGCTATCACTAAAGTCTTCATTTTTTCCATTAACGGACTCTAAAAACATCACTATAATGTGGACTATCCGGTTGCCTCTCCTCAAGAGGTGGATGAGGGAATTGTACTTAGATAGAGCAATTTAAAAGGTTTGAAGGGGTAGGACCGTTACTTCAACTTCTAGGGAGAAAACAGTGGTATTATAAAAAATTGGAGATCCTGAGCAAGGGTAGGGATATAGACTTTATGCTCTGGAAGTTAAAAAAATGCGTGACGAGCAGTTCCTTCATTTCCTACGGGCTTATGGAGCCTTGCGTGTTCTCTAAAAACTGGAGACGGTAAACAGACCATTAGTTTGTGCCTTAGTGGTTGAAAGCTTAAGCTGTCGCCTTAAAGGCAATAGGTAGAACAGGTAGAGAACGATATTAAGGCCATGGAAGGTATCTCCCAAATCGCTATTTTAACGGGATACCCGCAGGGGAGATTGAGATAGGCGTGAACGAAAATAGCCTTTTGGGCCTACAATGTTTCCTTTACGAGGTGGACAGGCGTCTTCCAATGCACAATATTTGGTGACTGGGGGGTTATAATATTAAGACTTCGGAAACGGAATTCCTTATTAGGCCAATAATAGGTCGGTATTACGTAGGCAGTTATCCAATTGGTAGTAAGGGCAACCTCATCAGGGATTAAAACGGTACGTTTAAAAAGATATTGCCGAAAAATTTAGGGACCGGTTTTCAGAAAACTCCCCAATACTACTTATTTTAAATGGGGAATCTTTGCAGTAAATTATTTCTATTACCAAGTACAATACGGAGGATCTTTTAAACTCCTCGGAGAAGGTCAAGGCCTATATTGAAGAATTATAATCAGAAACATAACAATGTAAAATTAAAGTGTGGTAAGCTGATCAATCGGGGTTTCACTTGAACCAAAGGACCCAATGGTGACGGAAAATGCTATAATGGGAATGATTGTTTGGGTACTTGTTTTTCCTTTCCTATTTCCTTAATAACCCGCTTTGCATTTGGGTTGGCATCGGAGTTGCCCGTGGCATTTTTGGGGAAATTGTTGTCGTATTTCGCAGGATTCTTTGATGTTGACCAGCAATGTTTTGTTCACTTTTTGGAATGATTTATCGTTTATCGGGATCCTAGTGGATGACGGTTATTTGTAAAATTGCCGAAAAATTATTTACCAGCATATTAGCGAAAAAGGCCAAAACCCCCATTCAGGCCAGCTGTTGATGGGTGTTATGGAAGGTGTTGCCTCCCGATAATATCAGCCATCATTACCAACAATTCTTGCTTTTTTCTATTTTCCTTGTTCTGGATAGTAGGGGAATCGGTGAATTTTTTTGGGAGTCTCGGTAATTGTAATTTCTCACCATTTGGGTTTGGTTTTTCCTTGGAGAGGCCCTTTTTTATATTTAACCGGGGCGCCATTTTGGGGCCATTTCGAAGGCCACTTGCAAACCCCCATGGAACAATAAGCCGAAAAAAGGGAATAGCAAAAGTTATTTTTGCCCAAAAAATTAAGGGTAATAAATTGAGTGGGGAAATTAGCCTTTATGGTTATGGATTGCCGGCGATAAGTTAGTAATGGGCCCTGTTTGCCGATTTTCTCACTTTCGTTATTAAAATTGCTTTTAATGTTTTTCCATATTGTTTAAGGTTACCTATTTTTTGAGTTTTTGGGGAACAATTAACCCTGCAGAACCCCGTGTTAGGAATGCCCATGTGGTTCATTTGGTGGCGATCCTCCTT
>Ga0163217_1107362_pt1 | contig 14096 bp, 19 predicted proteins | sample SynspAceP_FD_185933 | JGI IMG/M metagenome (GOLD analysis project Ga0163217, IMG submission 185933) | Saline lake microbial communities from Ace Lake in Antarctica - Synechococcus sp. Ace-P (PacBio error correction) | ecosystem: Environmental > Aquatic > Non-marine Saline and Alkaline > Saline ... | reverse complement strand
GCTTACAGCGCCCGCGCCTTGTGACCAAGGCCTGTCCGGCCTGGTCGCTTTTCAATGACGGACGATCGTCACGGGCCCCTTGCACCCCGGCGTTTCCAAGGTGAAGCTGCTCAGGTCCATGGCGGACCAGCAGGAGAACTGAGGGGCACGAAACAAAGGCCCGAAAAGTGGCCCATCGTATGGAGGGTCTTCCGGGTGAGAATCGAGCGATCGAGGAAGGACGGTGATCCAGGCCGAAAAATCGGCAACGCAAGTTGCCTTGGAAGCTGGGGGCTGGCCATGGTCTGGTTTGGCCTTGAGCGTGACATGCTCCTGGGTCAATGGGCTGGTGGAAAAAGCCTGGGGCGGCATCGGTCGGCAACGATCTTCATGCGCCGCCAGCTGGAGGCGGCGGCTCTGCCGAGCCCAAAAACAGGTGCCCCCATCGCCTTCGCCCTTTGCTGATTGGAGAAAAAATCCGCAGCCAGCCCTTTCTCCAAGAACTCGACCCGGCAAGCCACGGCCAGTGGGACCAGCTGCTGCGGGCCCTCTTGCCAACGCAAACAGTACCGAGCCGAACGGGCTAGGCCCGTGCTCGAGGAGCTACGCAACAGCGGCGATCCGATTCAGCCGCGCCCTGGCGACAAGGCTGCTGGAGATTGCCGTTCTCCCTGGGGGGCAAGCGATCCCTGCGATTCAACTGCCCGCCGATCGCTGCTGCAGAGCTGAGCTGCCAGGGCCCTTGGGGCAACCCCGTCCAGCTGCGCCAATCCCCCAGGCGGAGGGGCGGGCCGTTGCTTCAAACTGGCCGGGATCACCTCGTTCCGCCCTGCCCTGCTGGCGGTGTGTTCTGATTGCTCGCGTAAGGCTGTTCGCTGGCGCGGCAAAAAACCCCACCCACTGCCCCCTTGCTCGGCCCCCCAGCTCGCGGGTGATCGATGTGATCCTGCTGATTCGGCCCGGCGGTTTTGTGTTGCTGGGGCGCCCTGGTCACCCCACTGCTGATCAGTTCCCTTGATCAGCCGCTGCTGCCGTTGCTCCAGGTCGGGTCTCCCCTGGCCGAGGGGCTGACGGTGCTCCTTCTCTACTTTAGACTGATGCGGCGCCCCTGGCCAATCTCAGACTGGATGCTCAACGGTGAGCCTCCCCAGGGGGCTGGCTGCAATACCGCTGGCGACCGCCTGGTCCGCCGTTGGCTCAGGGCGTTCAAGGGCTTCCTGATCGTGTTTGCCTTTGGTCAGCCCTGACCGGCTGGCTGCAGCAGTGGTCTTGGCAGCGACCCGGGCGGAAGCAATCCCTTGCTGGAATTCTCGTGCTGCGCAACGACAGCGGCTGGACACTTTCTGCTTTGCCTTCACGCGATCGTGCTGGCTCCCCTGTTTGAGGAAACCATTTTCCGGGGGGTGTTGCTGCCCGGTCATGGCCCGCAAGCTTGGCCCGATCTGGGGCGTGGTGCTCAAGCAGTTGCGATCTTCGGACTGGCCCACCCAAGCCTCGGCGAGCTCATCGCCGCCTCTTCGTTCTTCGGCTTGGCCCATGGGATGGCTGAGGCTCTCGAGCGCGGCTGAGCTCCTGTGCATCTGGAACTGCACGCGCTATGGAACGGTCTCACCTTCAGCAATCTGGTCTTGCTGGAAGCTGATCTGTGCCCTTGCTGAGCCTCTAGTGCATGGTTCACTTGCACAGGGCCCTTCAGGTTTTCAGTGGTGCTGCCTCGTCGTCCCCACGCTCCGGCCATCGGCGTTTCTTGACTTGATCCAGGCTCGATGTCGGCACGCTCAGGTGGCCAGGCAGGCCCCGTGCTGGCTGGCCTGCACCGGGTTGCCGAGTGGGCTCCTGCTGGCCCTGGCGTGGATCGGATGATCGGCCCTTTCCGTTCTGACGCTCCACCTTGCAGGGGGCCTGGGACCAAAAGTTTTCAACAGCTCGGAGGGCATCGCAGACACGTCGAACATTCGCCTTCCAGGAAGTCCACCTCCCAGCTGGAGCAAGGCACCACCTGGCGATGGCGCGGCGGTCCGGCGTCAAACTCGTTTCCCACCACCATCAAAACTGATCCACTCCCCCCGGGTCCCCGAGAGGGCCATCGAGGGTCTCGCAGCCTGTTTCGCTCCAGGCTGTAGCAACCTTCTGCGGAGCAGACAAGCTGGAGCAGAGTTCATTTCCCTTGAGTTCCGTCCGAGGCCTATTGGAGGTCTTGACACGTCATCACCGGCCAAGGCCCGGGCCTCCACCGCCAGCGCGTCGCCATCCGGTGGGGGCAATCTGATCGGCGGCCATCGAGGCGGCACGACACGCCGGGGGATTCATTCAGCCGGTTCCAGACGGCCCGGGCTGGTGCTTGTTTTTCTGATAATTGGCAACAGCCTTGGTGGGCTGTCGATCCGTTTGGCCTGGCTGCAGGCAAAGGAAGGTGACCAGCTTCAGGCCAGGGCCAGGCGAATCCAGACCCAGGCAGGTGCTCCGATCGGCAAGCGGCGCCAGATCATCTGATCGACAGGGCACGGTTGGTGGCCCTTGATTGAGGAGCGCTTTCACCTTGTGCGGCCCATCCCCGCTTACTTCAATTTTCCAGGCTTGACGATTCCCACCGGCCATCCGCGGCGCCCTTGACGTGGCGGAGAAGCTTCAGAAGTTATGGCACTGCCGGCTTCCCGATCTCACCCGACCATGGGAAGCCAGCGCAAGCGGCATTCAAGCTCGCCACTGACCTTGACGGGAGACAGCGAGCGAATCCGCGACCTCGGGTGATCGTGGACTCGAACCTTTGAGGCGTTCCCCCAGCGGATCTACCCCAGGGACAAGTTTGTTCGCCAATTGGGGTGGTTTCCTGAATCAGGACCGGGTCGCCCAGCCGGCCTGAACCAAGCAGAGACAAGGGATTGTGGCGGCAGGCAGAGCGCCCGCGCTCGATGAAACGTGGGGGCCGAATGCACGCCGCCTTCCCGCTGGCCTCGAGGGCGGAGTGCTCTTACACGCGGACCTGCGACTGCAGCTGAACACTCGGGAACCACCCGCCTGCAACAGGTGGGCCTAACCAGTGCGCTGACCCGCCAGCTCAAGGAGTTGGAAAGCGAACGAGGAAGTCGGCCATTGGTGATGGATGTCGCGCCCAACGGCGAGAGCTGGGCTGGCCGGCGGCCCACGCTACAACCCGAACCGTTTTCTGGGACTTATTCACCCCGCCCTGTCCGCGGAGTGGTCGGTGCAGGGATCTCTATGAACCGGTCTCCACGTTCAAGCGATCAAACCTGGCGATCGCTCTCCAGGAAAAGGCCGGTCAAAGCCCAGCGAACAAGATTAAACGATTCCGGCTCCCTGATATCGGGGGTGGCCGATCTTTAACCATTGACCGGCGCGCAATGGCGTCATGATTTTCCCACACATCCTGCAGGTTCCACGCAACGTGGCCATGGTGCAGACGATGCGGCAGGTCAGAACCCCAGGCCACTTCATGGCAATGGCTTGGAGAGAATCGGGATTCGCACGTGCCTGACACCGATCTTACCCGGTGGCCGTGGCCGGCAGCTTCAAAAAAGCGGCAACAGTTCACCAAGCCAGCGATTTGAACCGGCCACCGCCTCCTCGGTCAGGGTGTTCGCTGACCCCCCTGAAGTTGCTTCAGCTGCACGGGATGCTCGCCAACGACGGCAAAGCTGAGTCAGCCCTCACATCACCCCGTGGTCTGCGCTCCGGCGATGCCTTGGCTGGAGCCGCCGGTCCCGGCGAAGGATCCAAGCTTGCTTGATCCGCCTCACCCGTCAGGTGTGCGCTGGATGAAACAAGTGGTCGAGGCGAGCAGCGGCGACGGTTCTCGCGGTCAAGGTGGAGGGTTTATCGGATCGGGCGGCAAGACGGGCACAGCCAGAAGGCACCTCAAATGGCGTCTACATCCCGGAGCCAGGATCGCAGTTCGTGGCAAGGCCTGCGATCGATGACCCACGCTACGTGTTCTGGTGGTGGTAGGACGAGCCAGGGGCAATGCCTAGGCTTCCACCGTGGCCGATTGCCGGCGGCCAGCGGGAAATCATTGAAATCTCTCCTTGGGATCGAAGAAGGTTGCCGCCAAGCAAGCGAAGGTACGGGATGATCACCCGGGAGATGGCCCAGCGCCAACCTGGTTAAGTTGAAGTCTCGACAGACGCTTCGCTCCATGGCCAACTTGCTTGATCAACTCGCCGGGATGACGTGGTGGTCGGCCGGAACACCGGCGAACTCGAAGCCATCAAGCAAATCACTCCCAGGACGCGACCCCAACCCGTCCTGATTAACTGGCCGGCAGCCCAGATCCCCCTCATATCAGGGGTTGATCCGACAGCTCCTTGAAGCTTCACCGGGAACCTGCTGGGCCCCGATGCTCCAAGCTGAGATGGTTTGGTTGTTGAAGCCCTCGACGAAATCTGCGTCAATTTCGGCAAGGAAATTCTGCAGATCGTGCCTGGGCGGGTTCTCCACCGAAGGGACCAGGCTCAGTTATGACACCCGCCTGCCTCCATCACCAAGCGCGGCAAAACTGATCGCTCTCTATCACGGAGGGCCGGCCATCAGCAAGGATCGTGTCCTGATCAAGATCGCTCACCTGGGGAGCGGCAATTCAAGGCGCAGAGCAGCTTGAGCTCGAAGGATTCACTGCAATCTCACCCTCCTGTTAGCTTCACCCAGGCCGTGGCCTGCGCTGAGGCCAAAGTCACCTGGATTCTCCCCTTTGTGGGGCCGCATTCCTCGATTGGACAAAAAACGACACGGACGTGATCCACTACCCCCGGGCCTGAAGATCCTGCGGTGATCTCGGTGACCAGGATCTTCAATTACTTCCAAGACCCACGGCTACAAAACCGAGGATGGGGGGCCAGTTTTCGTAATACCGAGGAAAATTGTTCGAAAACTCGCGGCTGCGACCTGCCACCATTCTCCCCCAAACTGCCTGACAGTTGCGCCAGCAAGCAAGGGAACTGAAGCGCGGCTGAAATCCTTTCGATCCCGGCCAAACGGAACCCGTTTCACGCTCAAGGCCTTCCGATTTCGAGCAGCGCATGGCCGCGGACCGCATGGCCCACGGAAAAAACTCGTGAGGGCATTCGCGGGCTTCAGCCAAGGCCATCGAAAAACCTCGAAGCCCGCTGGCCCATCGCCTCGGTGAGCTGGAGGGTGCAAGCGGCCTTCGCCCATGCCGCCCAGGAGATTTTTTCTGTTCACGATTTCGATGGTGATTGGTTGCATCACCCGCGAAGAAATGGGCTGGGCAGCCGATGCGGTCTTCGATGCCCTCGACCACCGACCACGACGGGCCGTTCTTTGCTCCTGTAAGACGTTGCGCGGTGGCCTGGGTGCCCGTATTGGCGGTTTCGCACGCTGCCAGCAAGCTAAGCCTGTTTTGCCCGCTTGCTACCCCAGACTGGTTCTGCTTGATTTCCACTCGGTTCTTGCGTGAACGCTCTCGACACCATGCGCCGCCCTCGACCCGAATCAAGGCGGAAGTTCGTCAGCTTTGAGCCGGGAAAAGGGTTTCCAGTGCTGGAGGGAACCTGCCGGCATGTTCGGGAGTTTTAGAAGAGCAGGTCCAGCTCAGCTGGAATGGCGATTGCCGGCCACGTAGGAGATCGAAAGCGGGCGATGTCTTCGGAGCCGGGGCGCTTGGTGACATCCATCACCGCCGTTACGGCGATGCCAAGGCCCTGACCGCGTTGCCGGGATCTTTGGTGATGAAACAGGGAGGAAGTTCCTGTTTGCCGTGTTCGGAGGCCCCGATGTTCGCTTATCGAATTGCTCGGCCTCGATCGACAGTCGCCTCCGGCAGCTCAAGGTTGCCTGAGGCGCTGAACAACAAGCGGCGGATCACGCGACTGGCAATATCGCCGTTATAGGCCCATTCTCGCCGGAGGGATCTGACGATGCACGGGGAGCGGTGGGGCGTTGATCCCCAGTTTGGTAGCCGAGCTTCGGGCACCCCGATAAAAAAACCTGGGCGATCCGTCGTCCCCAGGCCATCGACGGCCCCATTCCCGCCGCATCGTGCCGGTGTATCCCGCCAGGGCTGCCCCGTCGCCCGGACAGCCGTCGTCGAGGGAGGCAGCGGCTCTTGGTGCCACTGAGCAGGGCAGGCCTGAAGCCCCTCGGCCAGGAGGGAATCACAGAGCGAGCGCCATCACCCGACGACCAGCACCACCAGGGACCGTTGCGTCGGTGGTGGCCATCCCAGAAACCCCAGGGGCAGGACCGGCGCACACCGGGCTCAGCCCGCAAAACGAGGTGGGCACAGCGAAGCATCACCTCATCGCCATTTGGCCCAGATCGCGGTCCCAGGAAACGTGGCCGACCCCGATGCATGTAAGCCGCCGACGGGGAAAAGGCCCAGGCAGAAGCCATGGCGCACCAGTCCGAATTCAAACGCGAAGCACTGTTGGGCAATCGGCAACAACTCCCTCCACCTCCACCCGAAAGGGCGGAGCGTTTAGCGGGGTGAGGCTCCCCGAGGCCAGTGGAGCGTTGAAGCGACTGCGGGCCCCGTCGGCGATCACCACGGCACGCGGCGAGCAGGGTGAGCTGCCCTGCTCGCGTCGCACGCGCCAGTTTGCTCGCCGCTCGGCTCGATCGACACCACCGGGCGTGCCCTCAGTAGATCGGCACCCAGCCGCCACGGGCTTTGGCCGCCAGAAAGGGAATCCAGGCACGGAAACGGGCGCACGATCCAGAACGGTGATTCGCCAGGAAGTTCCGCCACCCACGGAAATCCTCCAGGCACCAGGGAAGCCCAACCGGTCGATCACCTGATCGACAGCAGGGCGAAGATCGAAGGGAGGAACCAACCTTTCTGCACTGACGCGGCCATTGCCACCGCCGCAGGGCTTGCCGCGGGGTTGGCGGAGGGCTTCAAGCAGCTTCACCTGGCGGCCCCGGCGCCAGGTGATTAGGCCCGCCGCTGAGCCGGCGACACCAGCCCCAACGACGATCCACTCGGAGCGTCAAGCTGGCTCAAACTGAGAATGTCGCGTCTCTTCTCACTGAGATGCTTTCTCGAGTTCGGCGATGTGCGGTCGGTGATTCTTCTGCACCTTCTCCTGTTCATCGCGGCTTTGTCCTCGAGAGGTCACCGATCCTTTTTTCCTGTTTTCTTGATCTGGTTCGATCCGCCTCACGACGAAATGTTGCGGCAAGGACACCTTTCCCTCTTTCCGGCCCCGCCGTACTTGGAGCAACGTTTGCACGAACTCTTTGCGGCGCATCTTCGTCAAAAGGCGGAATGTTGATCGGATGACCTTGCCGTCGTTTGTTGGCGTTGAGCCCCAGATCACTCCAGCGCCGATGGCTTTCAACCTAGGGCCATCGAACCACTTATCGGAACGGCGGATCTGGGATGGTCTGGGAATCTTGGCGGGCGAAAGTGAGCCAGGGAACGCAAATGATGTTTCGGCGCCGTAATACTCGACGAGAGCCTTGTCGAGCAGGAAGGGTTGGCACGGCCCGTGCGGATTGTGTTGAAGGTGCGCTGGGGTGGGCTTCACCGAACTTGCGCATGGCTCGCTTCCGATATCCATGTCCATGACGTTGCAATGGGGAGAAAGCCGGACTAGCGGCGGGGGGAGTGATGCTATGGTGCCGATCGGCTCGCCGGCGACCGCCCCTGCATATTGCCCTGACCGAACAGATTCGAAAACAAACGATCGGATGGAGTTGTCTTGCATGAGGGCGAGATGGCTAGTGCTGTTCCATTGACAGCCAATTCACCGCTGAGCACATCCTGAAAGGTGTAGGGTGTCGTAACGGACGGTCATCCGGGTGATGGGCCGGTTCCCGTCGTGTAGGACGCCATCCACCTTGGTGCTTTGAACACCACATCGGCGATTGATTTCGGCGGCCCTCAACCGCTAGCTAGCCTGGTGGTCGGGGTGCGAAAGAAGGGTTGGCCGCAACCAGCCCCGAACACCACCACACGGCCCTTCTCCAGGTGGCGAAGGCCCGACGACGGATGTAGGGCTCCGCCAAACTCCTGCATGTCGATGCGGTCTGCACCCGGGTGGCCCACACCCCACGCGTCCAGGGCATCTTGCAGGGCTGATCGCGTTCATGACTGTGGCCAGCATGCCCAGTAATCAGCCGTGGCAAAACGCTCCATGCGGCGGGCCGAACCTTTAAGGCCGCTGGGAAAGATGTTGCCTCCACCCACCACGATGGCCAAACTGGGTGCCAGAGGCAACAACCTCAGCCACATCGCTGGCAATCGACTGCACGATGCCGGATCGATGCCGTAGCCCTGATCTCCCAATCAAACGCTTCGCCGCTGAGCTTGAGGAGGGACTCGCCGATAAGCCATCGGGTTCACGCGCTCGGCTCGTTCAACGGCCGAACAGTAGGGCAACGCTCCGGCTTCAATACTCGATTACCGACCTGCGCTTTGATCCCCTTCTCGCGGAATGGGGTGGCGCACCAGCCGCATCTCCGTGACCAGGTCGGGCACGCTCCAGCAGGGCGCGGCCGCCCCACGACCGGTTCAAGGCCACATGGGTAGAGCTCAGGCGCCGGTCCAGGCCTCCAAGCACTTGATCAAAGCTCCAGGTAGCCCAGTTTCAGGGCCACGTTGAATTCATCTGAGGCACCCACCAGCTTGCGATTGGCCATCGGCCCAGATGGAGCAGCGACTGCTTGCCAGGCCTCTGGACTAATTGCCGGTCCCTGTCGCGGTTCTGGGTTTCCCAGGTGAAGGCCTTCCCCCAGCGACTGCCAGAACCAGGGCATTCGCGAAGATCTCCAGGGCTTTGGCCACTCTCCCGGCTGCCAGCCGCCCTTGATGAACTGGGACGACGGCCACCCGCATCGCCATGGCCGAGGTTGCCGGCAAACACCAGACCAAGGCGCTTGCCGTTGTCTTTGCCCTCTGCCATGCGGTGAACACCAGCACAAAGCCCCTGCTCAAGATTGCGCTCCCCCACGCGCTGCTGCTGCAACCTCCTTGCGGCCGCTCCCATCCGCCGCCGGTACGCCCTCGGCATCCGGCTCGCGGTGCCAGTACCCAACCCGGGCCGAGCTCGGCCGGGCCTGCATCAGTCCAGCGACGGGCGGAATTGTGGTCAGCCATGGAATTCAAACGGGGATGGGCTGGGTTGCACTCTGGCCGGACTTCAGCCAACTCGGGCGGCTCTGGCCAGGGCCGCATCCACCGCCTGTTGATATACGCGGACGGGTGATTCCAGTTGGTGGTAGGTGCGGGTGTGAATCGTCACGGAGTGACCCATCATCCGGGCCGCCACGGGTGTCAGGCAGGCCGATGTTGGATCGTATGCGCACGCCCAGGCGTGGCGAAGGTCGCTAGGGGGTGATCGGCAGGTCGTAGCGGCGGAACTGCTCGGTCCACCGGCGGCCACTGCTGGAGGGTGGTGCGGGTCAGATCTCGGTACGCACCCGCCGGCAGGGCACTCGGCTGCTTCCACCCAGTTTCGGCAATTCGAAAAGCTCCACCATCGGATGGAAGGGCCAGACCTTGACTGTTCACCGGTCTTGCTGGTGCGGCAGCACCCGCAGTACGCGGTCGCCGCTGGCGCCAGGGGGAGAGAATCGCAAGAAAAACACCTCGCTGCGTGCGCAAGGCCATAGGTCGCCATCAACCATAGCCAGCCGCCAGGCAGGGTTGGGATCCGGGCCACATTTTGCGCCTGGACGTCGTCCATCGCTGGGCAGCTGGCGGAACTGGGCTTGATGGAGCCCGTAGCCACCGGAGCCGTTCCCCCCAGTCCTCGGCGAGGAGAGTCCCAGTTGGCGGCAAGGGCGGCCAGGCGTGCCGCATTTGCTGCCGGCTCTGCGGCTTGGGCCGCCGGATAGCTCATCCAAACACCTGAAGGAAGAGATCGGGGTCGAGTTGGCCGTGCTGACGGGTGGCCTGCCGCCTCAGCAAACCGTCTCAGGTACGGGAGGTAGGCCCCCTGACAGGTGGAGCGGCTGCCGACGGATGGCGGCGGCGGGCGTGGGTCAGCAAAAGAAGCTGGCCCTTCGAAATGCTCGAAGCACCGCCGCCAGTGAAGCCGCAGTTGAAAACCGTGGGATGGCTCCGACGTGGGCGAGGTCTGCTCGGATGGCCTCCAGGCCTGCCGAGTCGAAGCGCTGCTGCTGAAGCTGCTGCTGCAGGCGGCGCAGGTCGCGGGCGGGCCTTGGGTGAGGCCTGCCCGCAGTGGGCGGCTCAAGCCGAGACTTGATTCGCTGGACGGGAAAGTTGCCACCACCAAACGGCCTGCACGGGCAAGGGGCCCCGCCATGCCAGACGCTGGCCACGCCGCTCGAGCCGCAGGGACACCCCACTGGCGCCAGCAAGTCGTTGTGCCGCCTCAGTCCGAATCAAAGCGCAAACCTTGGTCCAAAGCCGTTGCCGGGGCACGGGCTGACCCTATCGATCCAGGCCAGGGGGCGGGCCAGGGGTCGGGGCGGGCTGCGCTTACGCTCAGGCTATGAAGGGAGTCGTATCGTGGCAGGCCAGGGGTCGCGTGTGCGGCTTGCTGAACCTCGGTGGGCCGGAGCGAATTGAAGATGTCGGCCCGTTCCTATTACAACCTGTTTTCGGATCCGAGAGCATCATTCGCCTGCCGATACCAGCCTACAAAGGCCTCTGCCTGGCTGATCAGCACCCTGCGCACGGCAAGTCACAGGACGGCTACCGCTCGATCCGGTGGGGCTTCCCCTTGCGACGCCATTCACCGAGCAGCAAGCGCGTGCGAACTCCAGAGCGAACTGCGCCAACGCCACGTTCCAGGCACCCACTTTACGTGGCCATGCGCTACTTGGGCATCCGTTCACGGGAGTCTGCTGTTGCCCAATCTCAAGGGCTGATGCCGTTGATGAGGTGGTGGTGCTTCCCCCTCTATCCCCACTTCTCGGATCAGGCACCAGCGGCTCCAGCTTCCGGGAGTTTTGCAACGCCTCCGGCCCAGGCGACCCGGAATTCCAATCGGCTTGCCGATCCGCTGCATCGCACCTGTACGACCACCCCCGGTTATGTTGCAGGGCCCTGGCCGAAACTTGGGCCGCCACCGAACTGAGGGCCTTGCAAACGACCCCCTACGCGCCCAATGTCTTTTTTTCCAGTGGCCCATGCCAGTTCCCAAGGAAGCTATTGTGGAAGGAAGCGGGACGATCCCTACCAAGCAGCAACATCGAAGCCTCGGAACCGCCCTTGTGATAGCCGAGCTGGAGCGTCAGCTACGGCCATCACAATCCCACACCCTCGCTTATCAAAGGCCGGGTCGGTCCGGTGGAGTGGCTCAACCCTATACCGACCGAAGCCCTGGTCCGCCTTGGTGGCGAGCGGGCGTTTCAGGAACTGTTCCCGGTGGTGATCCCGATCAGTTTCGTGAGCCGAGCACATCGCAAACCCTCGAGGAAATCGGGACATCGAGTACCGGGAAGATCGCGACGGAAGCTTGGAATTTCAGAAATGTCCGACCGGGGTTCCCGGCCCCTCGATTACCTACCCACCTTTCATCAAAGGCCTGCCCGAATCTGTCGAAACCAGCCCTCGCTGGAACCTGAGGTCAAACTCGAATTTCAAGCTTGCCAAGCTCCCCCACCAAGGTCAAGCTCTACCCCCAGGAGAAGTGGGTCTGGGCCTGCACAACAGGCTCCTGAGGTCTGGAATGGGCGGCTGGGCGATTGGCTGGCTTCTCGGCTTTTCTTGCTTGAACTTGATCCAGCGGCCAAGGCCACTCTGCAATGCCTTTGGCTTCGGCACAACCCGCTACTCGATCCTGGAGATATCTTGCGGTGCATGGTCAAGAGCTGCCGCTTAACGTCCACCCAGACCTCATAATAGTTAAGCTTCTCTAGATGACGTGCGTCCCTGACTTGCCGTGACCCTCCACGTCCGTTTCCCACCACAAGCCAAGTTTCCAGTCACGCAGTCGGGAAAGCTGATCAGGCTGCTGAAGTCCAAAGCCAGCGGTCCATCCCTTTGCCGGTGACCATTGAGCGGGCGGCCGAAGCCCTGATGGATGCCCTGCACGTCACGACGTTCAGCAACCATTTTTGGCTATCCGGCGGCGCCCATCCTGACCATTACAACGACGCACATACCCCGCATTCAGTGACAGACTTAACACACCAGGCTCTCGATAAGTCTACGAACATCTTGGATGCGCCACGAGCCATCAGTTGTAATCTAACCATACGGGCACCTCTGCTGCGATTGCCTACGCCCGCTCACACAAACTAGGTACCGGTGTGGGCGGATGCATACTGTGGTGTCTCGGAACCTGACCAGGCCCCAGCCCGCACCCAATTGCATGCTCCACGGACCTCCGCCACCGCCCATGCCATAGTTGCGGCTCTCTCCGTGCCTACATCACTCACACCTCAGCCCTACTATAGCACGAGACCCTGCCTCTCACCAAAACACTCTCGCGCCATGCAACATCCACTACACCTCTCTCTGACGCCACTCTCACTTCATCATAGCGCGTATCATGCACAGCATGTGCGATGGCATCGTGTGGCTCTCTGACCAGATTCGCCTCGCACATGATGACTAGAGACGCTCACATAGTTAACTCGCTGCCCCGTCTTGTATAACCACAAACACGGCCGACAACCTCCGCTCAGCTCTCTCTCGGCACCTTGATATCTCCCCTCTCCAAGGGCTCTCTCGCAAAGTCTTTTGCGCTCTCTGGAACACAGTCCGACACCCGTGGCTGCCAGCGTGATTACCGAAGGGCTATCAGCTGGCCAATGCTTCCACCCAGGCCCAGCGTGTCATGACAACACTTTGAGCTCCATCCGAAACGCCAGGCGAGCCGTTGTTGTACGTCGGCGGCGGCGCGATCAGTTCTGGGCCCACGAAGCGGTGAGGCGCTGGCTGAACGCTTTTGAGCTGCCTGTCACCACAACCTTTGATGGCAAAAGGCTCCTCTCGACGAACGCATCCCCTGGCCTGGGCATTTGCTGGGCGATGCACGGCACGAGGCCTACGCCCAACTTCGCCAGTCACCGAGTGCGACCTGCTGATCGCTGCCGGTGACCCGCTTCGATGACCGCGTTCACCCGCCGGATCGACAGTTTTGCGCCTCGCGCCCAGGTGATTCCACATCGATATCGACGCCGCCGAAGTAGGGGAAGGTGCGGACCTTCCGAGGTGCCGATCGTCTCGGGACGTGCGCCTGGCCCTTTGAGGCCCGGTTGGCAGCCTCAGCCGATGACCGGCCTTCTCAGCGCACCAGGGCCTGGCTGAGAGGATTGGAGAGCTGAAAAACAGCATTACCCCCTGAATGCTGCCGAAGAAAAGGCGCCCATCGCCCCTCAGGAAGTTTCTGATTCAGCTTGCGCAGGTGGCACCGGAGGCGTTCGTCCACCACCGATGTCGGCCAGCACCAGATTGTGGGCGGCCCAGTACCTCAACAACCCTCCGCCGCCATTGGATCAGCAGCGCCGGTCTGGGCACGATGGGACTTTGGCTTTGCCGGCGGCCCCTGGCGTGCAGGTGGCCCATCCGTGAGGCGGTGGTGATCTGTTGTGGCGGGGCGATGCCAGCATCCTGACTGACATTCAGGAGCTCGGCACCCTGTCGCAAGTAATCAGCTTGCCGGTAAGGTCGTGATCATCAACAACGGCTGGCAGCGGGATGTGCGCCAATGGCCAGGAAGCTTTTTCTACGGCGAGCGCTATTCCGCTTCTTGAAATGGTGCGCGGGCATGCTGATTTCCCCGCCTTAGCCGAAGCCCTTCGGCGTCAGGGGGTCTCTGATCACCGAGCGCGTACCAGGCTTAAGGAACAACTGGCTGAAGCCTTCGCCCATCCGAGCGTCCCGCTGTGATCGACGTACGGGTTCGCCGCAACGAGTAACCTGCTATCCAATGGTCCCGCCTTGGCGCCAGCAACGCCCAGATGGTCGGGCTGCCCAGCCATCCAGAACTCGCGATTCGACCACCACCCGCGCGTGCGGCTCCTGTGGATCGAGCAACGTCAAGCGGCCCATCTCTTACTGTCCCAGCTTGTGGCGCAAAGCTTCTGACGCCCTCCTCTCCGCCAAGCACACGATTCCCGTTCCAATCGCCAGATCCTGAGGACTAGGCCTGGGCCTCGGCCATGGCTTCTGGCTTGTTCTTTATTCGGGCCAGGTTGCGGTGGTGGCTGCCGCCGAGGTCCTG
>Ga0163217_1081801_pt1 | contig 14096 bp, 7 predicted proteins | sample SynspAceP_FD_185933 | JGI IMG/M metagenome (GOLD analysis project Ga0163217, IMG submission 185933) | Saline lake microbial communities from Ace Lake in Antarctica - Synechococcus sp. Ace-P (PacBio error correction) | ecosystem: Environmental > Aquatic > Non-marine Saline and Alkaline > Saline ... | reverse complement strand
AGACATGCTCTCATGCCGTATTACTTAGTGACTTTTAACTATCTGAATGTCTTTGTCTATCAATGCCAATGTGTGCACAATAGTCTGGTATCGACAAGTTATGTTTCAAATAGTGTGCAACATTTTTTCACTGTCTCACTTCCATTCGCCAAACCTGTTGTCATTGGCACGTTATTCAATGCGGTTTCCGGAATTCCATTTCCTTGTGTGCAAAAATAGTTGGTCGATGCCAATTACCTTCCACAAGAAACAAGCCACAGCGCCTAGTTCAACACACACATGCTCGGATCCAAACATAAGCAATTGTCGATTGCATCATGACGTCTCAAATAACAACCATCCATATCAAACGGCCTGGGCTGCTATAGAAATTAATTGTAATGCTGTGCGCAATCTATAAGAACCCGCCTCTACAGGCGTGGTGCCTTTTACGCCCTTTAGAAATAGAATTATCCAACAATACTTGATGCGTTACATCCAAACCAATCATGGTAACTGTTGCCAAGCAGCGGTGAAAACCGCGTCGCTGCGTGTGGATCATTTCATGATATTCGCTTCGGCCACGGCGCATACATTACCGTACTCAATCGCTTGCGCCCATCAATACAACTTTCATCGACAAGTTAGCCACTGTCTGGGTCTAAGCATAAGTGCTGCGCTAGATTACCCAAAGACCAATGCGATGATAGTCACTTCACCGCAAACTCACGCACGATTATCGACGATAATTGTGCCGCACTTTTAGTATCGCTCTTGCCTTTGTGCTGCAATTGATGTTACCAAACCATCTTTACCAGTGACAAAAATCAGGATGTGGCGGGCGCGATTACAAAAGGAACCGATACACTTGAGCAACAGCACGTTGACTTCGCAATCTCGTTAACGATATGCATTTTGATGTTGCCAACTCACGCGGACATTACCCAAACTTGTCGTGTAAGCCAATACGTCTAACTGGGCGCTTTGAATGCAAAAGAAAATCGCCATCGATCATCAAATGCCTCGATCCGTTATCAATATCATTTTACGAGCCATGTTTTACCTTCCTCTTTTACAGTGCATTTTTGGCTATGTGTTTTTGTCTAATCTTTTTTGGAAACTGTTTTTATTTAGCGTAACTATTTTTAGCAAGAAAGGCAGTCACCTCATCTTGGTGTGATAGAAGACGCTGCACCAAACGAGTAACGCAATAGCTTGAGCGCACAAGCTCGAATGATTCACTCCGTGATGTCATCGCCATTTCATTAGTGAAGCCAAACAAACGAATAAAGGCTATCTCAGCGCCGTTGGATCAACGCTTAACAGACAATGCTTTAACGATAGTTCTCTTTTTCACACTCTCTTTTCCGGAAAAGTAGCATACACCAGCTTTACCCAGTGTTATCAATTACAGTAATTCAATAGGCCTCTAGGAAAGCAGCAATCGTACTGTCAATATCAGATGCCCAATTTAAATCCATCGCCTCCATTCGTTTCACGATTAAAAAATCACGAAGCCTATTACTTTTTTGTTAATCAGGCGGCTCCACTCGGGTTGGGGTGCCCGGGTTTAAAACGCCACTTAACACCATGCTCTGCGCCTTTTGCATCGTATATTCGATAAGATGGTTTATCATTTTGCAAAATAACACGCCCAATTCTGCGATGCCTGAGATAACACTTGATCTACTTTTCTTTTCAGCGCGTGATTGCACCTTGAGTACAGTATTAATCGAACATTTGCGCTTCTTTATTTAATTGAATAATAGCGTGCCATCGGCACATCCAATTTTTCTCTATAAAGCAGTATTTCACACCAAGTTGACTCTACTGCTTAATAAGTGCTTGTCATTATAGTGAATAGCGCTACATGCTTCACTCTGCACCGCTTTCGCTGTGCTACAGATTGATTTGCACCTTCCCTTCCGCCAGATAAGCCCACTGATATATGAGAGGCATGTTTCGCCTTGGTCGAACAAAATGTTTCAAGCGTGATAAAGGTAGGTGAGGTTATCGAACCAAAGTTATAAAAATCGTATAATCCTTCCTTCAGGGTGAGCTCATCCTACTTATTTTTATAATACTGTCGACTTTTTCGACTCTGAATATACTTACCAAGAGCGAACGAAAAAATAGGACTAGTCGCATTTTATGCCCAAATATTGAATAATCTGACCATCGATACAGAAAATAAAAAACGCGCTATTCTTTAGAATGGAACGTTTTTAAGTTATTTTCTATAAGAATAAAGCCTTATTTATTCTCGTCTAAAAGCTACGGCCTTCTTGAGCATCGAATCGCATACGACAGTGCGCTTCAATTATGAAACCCGCTTGCGTCTTTCTGATAGTATGCGCCGGCATCATACTTCACGTTGCGATAGAGTATCGAACAAGCTATTTGGAGGACTGACGCAACACGGTCACCGTTGCTCTTTGTACAATTAAGATCGACCGCTACAGCTGACGTATTTTCTCGAGGGAGTCGATCAAGGCTTGCATCATACGACGCTTCCTCAGACACCAGAACCGTTATAATATTTGGCATAACGAGATCATTCATCTTTCAAATGCACGCTTCACGTCCAACTAATCGACTCGATTGCACGATGCGCTCTCATCATAATTAGTGCCACCCGTGTTCATTAAAAACACGTGCTTTCATTACCAACCAAAACGTTTTCTTACGAGTCTACCGGCCAATGCCGTTCGCGCACCAATCTTCGTTTCTGTTTCCCAGATAGTCGATGGGGACGTACTTCGCCATTGATAGAACTGATCGCTTTTTCGTAACCGATCTCAAATGTAGTCGCTTCGTTTGGCGCGTTCTTCGGAGACACAGACCAACGCCAACTATATTTTCTGGCTTGTCATGGTCTTTCTAACTGGTCACCCTCAAAAGAGATGTGTAGCAAGTCTAGCGATCGATTAGAGTAAGTGATTTTTTTTTCTTAGTGAGAAATCATGGGGATATTGTGTTTTCACATAAGCCATCAAGTTTCGCGGGACGTCAGGTCCCACTCACGCCAAGGCGCGATCACGTTTACTCCTGCGCTTCAATGCGTAAGCACAAGTTCGAAACGAACCTGCATCATTACCCTTTACCCGTTTGCACCGTGAGATATTGCATCTGCGCCTGTTGCAGTTTAGCGATTTCGCATCAAACGCTTAGCAATCAAGACGAGCGATGGACGTACCAGAGCAAGTAGTTCCTTCGTAAATGTGTTAGCAGCGGCACATTGGGAATACGAAGTCGCGCAAAATTCCTCGCGCAATCTTCCGATGAGATTTCCTAATTACCCAACGCGTTGAAGCGTTTTCGCGAGCTGTTCAACTTCTCACCCTGACCCAATCAGCGCGTAAAAGGTAAACCACTCACAGTTAGTATACTCTTTGAAGCCAACTTCGCGATACTGAAGATCCAGCGCCAGAATAGGAAGCACTACCTTCTTCAGCAGACATTATTTCTTTATTCTACTTCAACGAGATCGCGCTCCCACACAATGCATATTCAAACCGCAGTACATGGCGGCGCTAATAATTAAAAAAAGGGCGCTTAGTGTAGATTTCGACTCTCTTGCCTTAGCAAGTAAAAAGCCCGCTTTGCACGTAGATTATAGATTATTGGCGAAACGGGGCTCTTTTTTAGCGGTGCCTCCATAAATGGTATAGAGAATAGCCCGCATCGGCTTTTTCTAAAGTATCTCACGCGTCGGTACGCTCAGACCTTCGAGTATGTTTGGTTTCGTGATGAAGTAGCGTCACCATGGTACGCGAGAAATGATTTCTCGGCAGGAACCACCTTTTCAAGTAGATTACGCCGTGTACTTTTTCAGCGCGTACTTATTGACAATTCACGGTTATACGTCGAGAAACCAATCGCATCGGTAATGACATATATAAATGTACCAACACTGGGATCCAAAAGAAACATACAAGCAACAAGATCAAGCGAGCCCTAATTCTATCCGTGAGGTTTCCCATTAAGCGGGAATTAAAGCGCTGTTCGCGCAATGAGTTCGTAATCATGGCAGCAAGCTAGACAAACAACGTCGGAATTCGCTGTACGGCTGGCGCAAAGTGATGTCTTGATAAACCCACTGATGGTTTCTCGGACTGTTTTCCAAAGAGTCCGCCACCACGGGATGACGTCCTCTATCCAAGCTGCGTCAGCGATTCCCTCAGCACTTTTCCGCCTATTCGACCGTCAGTCATAACTCAGGATAGGGAGATCCTAATGTCTTGTTTTTACACCAGGAGACCAATCTGTGCCGAGAAATATATAGATCTGGACCTGCCTAATTTTTCATTTCTGTGTGCAGAATGAATTTCATTGGCTCGCCCGCTTCTTAATAAAATGACCTTCGCCAAATGGAACAGAGTGCGTTTAAACTGCATGAAAAAATGTCCCCGAAGGAATACCACTCAGAATCCGAAATACCTGATTCGTATTTTGCGTGAATGCGGTTGCCTGCCCCAATGAGGTGCAAGCAGTCAAGTAAAAGTTGTAGTGCGAATTAGAAGTTGTGGGTAATCCCATTTAACATTCGTTCAAGCATTATCAATTGTTTATGATCCGATCCTATTGACACCTCACTGTTGATCAAGCGGCAGATTAAGACCTTCTTTTGTCAAACCATGAAAATCAAAGATAGATTCCGCGTTTACCCTGTAATGTTATCGACGTTAAAAACGCAGAGCTTTAATCAAAAACCGATGCTTTTATTAGAAAGATGGGCCGCCAAGTTATCCTCGATGGTGGATGAAAATGGCGACGTATAATATTTATGACAACATTGGAGTTTTTGATAAAGCATTGAAGGCGCTAACCATCAGAAGCACATTAGACTTTACAGGCATTGACTCCTTTATGCGCCCTGCCTGATAGACAAGATAATGCCAGAAGGGACGCCTGACTCAAATTGTTGCTAAAGTTCGTTAAAGAATTAAAATCAGGGCGGTAAACGCCGCCATTTTAGTTGGCACAATGCCGCTTCGATCACGGACTTTTTGAATGCAGCTTGAGCGAGCAGACATTAAGCGCAACCCATTTCACCCTTTCTACTAGCTTTTGATACAGCCAAGTTTACGAGGGTTTGTATTCGGGCAACAGTATTAGCTAATGCGTGTGAAGCCGCTTCAATACCTTTTGCAATACTGAAAGCTCATTCAGCGAAATACTCATAACGAGAAAACCCGCTGATTATTCTGGCGAAAATACGTGAACAAATAGAAACCCTTGGCTGGCCTATGATCGAAAACTTGAAGTCAGAAGAGAAGATTCATGGCCGCGCATTTTTCATTCTGGAAAAATATCGCCACACTTAAAAACGACCTATTTTTTTAAGGTTGTTTTTCTTTATCCATATGGCGGGTTGTCACAATGCAAGGAAAGCGAATTTTATTATTGATTTAGGGTGGCTTCACTCATTCACTGGCATTGGCATGTTTCCTCCCTGCCTCCCCCCACACCACTTGTTCCTTCACTAGCGCTTGGATGTTTTTCCAATCACTAACGATTCCTACAATGGTACTTGCCACAAACTTTTTGCGTGCCGATTATTCGTGATCTGCGCAAATCTTTGAATGGCATCCTCTAAACGATCAAGACAATCGCCATCTTTTTATTGGGCAGGCATGCTGTGTCCATGTTATTGTTTCACGTTTATGGGCAACCATTGGTAATGTGATGTCGGTGTAGCCGTCATATTTATTACTAGAATGCAATTACGAACGAAAATACTGAAACACGTTAAAAAAACAAAAACGCTAGAGGACAAACCCCATTATTCTATCACGGATACAATTTTGTAAAAAAGGCACGACAAATGACGTCCGATATTTCGAAAATTTTTGGCTTATACCCATTCGCGGGTTCTTACCGGCTTAATCACAGCGCTGGGGGCGACGCCGTTTGGTTGCAGAACATTATCTACTCGCTTTATTTTCATCAAACCAATGCGAAGACGCTTTCTATCGGCAAACTGTTGTTGATTTTTCACCTAAATAGATTTGAAAATTTCCCATCAACAAACAGAAAACCCAGACACGCTGACACTAAAACGTGTGTTTTCGAAGTTGAAAATATTGCACTGCCCTAACTTAAACCCTTACAACATATCAGAAGCAAAGACTAGACAGGATTAAACCTCGCTTGGTGCCCAGCAAGAAAACCCTTGGATTGTCGCCGGAATTGATACGCTCAATATCTGCCAAAAATTACAGAAAACGAACCCAAAGCGACGAAACAAACAAGAAGACGTTTATCCAACGCGCTCGCCTTGAAAATAAAACTGCCTACCTTACCTGTGATGACAGTCAGGTGATTATCCCGCAGCAGGTTTAGCAAAACCTGCATGAATCCAGACACATTCCCGCTTGTTCCACTGTCTATTAAGGTTATCAGGGCCATGAACTCAATTGGAAAGGAAATATTGCCTTGTTCTCGGCTGGTTAACCAAGCGTACTTGTCATCATAAGCGACTTGATTACACGCCGACAAGCCACATGCCGATTCAGCATAAAAAACCTACACCTGCTCCCCCATAGAAGCTCATGCATTTTTACATCGCCCGTTTGATGAAGGTAAAGGCAATTCAATCTGACAGGAAAATTCACTCCGGTCAAAAGCAAGTAATTGAGCGCGCCTGTATTTTCGTGTTACAAACCCTAGATTAGAACGCAATACGACTCACTCGATCTGCTATTTAAACGAAACAGACCACCTAGCGACACAATCCCTCACTGACCACCTGACACATCTAATATTGAGTACATGTTCTCTGCCAATTCACTTGTCATCATCGGGGCGATAACGCCTCAATCAGAGCAGTCACGATTACAAAGCGGGACAATTGATACAGTTGCCAGTTAAGCATGAAGGCGCCGCTTGATATAAAACGTGATGTGCTTGATGGCGAACGACATTTTACGATTAACAACTAAATTTAGAGGCGCATGAAAGCCAGCTTACCTTAAATTTAAAACGAACAGACAGTCTTGCCGACACAATCACTCGCTAAAGTCGCAATTCTGGAATATTAAGGTCGTATCGCCAATCTTTGTCGTCATTAGGAACTGTAGAACTCATCAATCAAACAACATTCATTACCTCACACCAGCGAACAGAGTAAACAAATATGGTCACTGACATAAACACGCCGCTGACATTAAGCGCGAATTGCCACTGCGCCTTACTGTCAAAGCGCCAAACCAAATAGACATGCTGACTTATCTGTTGCACTCATTAGCCTAGCGCGTTAGATAGAAAAACGGACAACGCACATCGGCTTGAGTATTTATTTCGTCACTATGGATCCGCAAGAAACAACTAACAGCGTCATTAACCGCATGAAATACAAAGCAATAAGTTATCTGCGGCAAGCTGGCAAAACACGCCTAATTACGACGTTTTCAACTTGTCTAAATACCCTTTCAGTAAGAAAAGAGCCGATACTATCACCGCTAAAAATACGCAACTTAGACATCCATATTAATTGTCTAAAAGCCACCTCAAATGACGGAAAAAAATTGTCATTGCGGTGTTTTTTTTTTTTTTTTACTCGCACCCTCACAGCAGAGACAATAAACGTCAAGCAAGAAAATCAGCAACCGCTCTTCTGGAAGGCGTTAATCTAACTTTGTCAATGTCAATTACTCGACAGCACTGCTTAGAGCCAATGAAAAACTAGCTGCATATTGGAAAAGCTGCTGATCAAAACAAATCTTTCGTTTATCTCAACAAGAATCAAAATTTGAGCGTCTCATTCGCTCCAATAAATGTCGCTGAATTAATGTTATCTCAGCGCTTTCAGACGAAAAAACAAACAGCTACCCACTAAGCCACATCGGCGCGAGTATCAAATAAACTCAGTAAGAAACCAAGATGCGTCCAGGGTTATCAACCACCATTGCCACAGTATCAGTCATTAAACCTTATTATTGACCAAACAAAGCGCATCCTAAGAAAAATCTATGTTTATATTTTATAAAAGCAGCTCAACAAAAAAACGCCGTCAGTCTTCCTAGAAAGTTCAAACACACCCAGATAGAAAGGAGTTGAAGGGACACGTATTTACAAGCAAGACCCAGCGTTTTAGGCGCCGTATTACTCCATTTAGAAGCCTATTGACACAACGGAACCTCCAGCATTTAATGTACAAGACAACAGCATTACCACTCTGCTAACGCTCATTAGAAAATAGAGACGCTGTCATTACGAAATCAAATACCAAGAATAAAAGATCAAGTACCGTTATTGCGCTCGAGCGACGCAATGGGAATACGCCATATTACCAAAGCGACATCCACCATTTGGACGCTGCCGACAAAATCCCATGAAAAGTGAATAATTATAAAGAAGCGAGATTGCACCCTACCATCTTATATCGCCAATATTTTGCGGCTATCAGATTGGATTTCTGGGCAGCTGGACTGATCAAACGTAACTCAGAAAACGGTGTGTTGGATGCGTAACTATCATATATATTAACGAGGAGTTTGTTTTAGGAGACGCAAGAAAGCCACATTCCAGTCATCAAAAGCGGCCTTACCTACTTAATAGTGCTGGGTGAGCATTTTAAAAGAACAGCTAAACAATATGATTTAGCTTCCACTTCTGGCGACATCGATAACCCTGAGTTTGGCCTGGCAAGATTCTTTACTCATCTGCCTGTGATCGTAAAAGCCCTATTTACGGCTCTCAGTAGTATTTAATTGCAAACTTTTTGTACTTCGCGAAATGTTATCAGGCATCGCCACATTTGCAAGGCGATCAACTCGCTAAAAATTCGTGTTGAATCCACTTTATTTGAAAGCCAAGAAAGCAACCTGAAGTCGCAGACGTTTTTTAAAACAGCTCATCGCCTTAATGAAAGACAAAAATGACAGCCAACTTAAAGCCTTGTGCCGTTCGCAAGCTATCTTGACTATAGGGTTGATTAATCCGCCTTGGCTCGCATGACGACACAAGCAAAGGATCGTACAAAACAACTGCACAAAGATCGAGCACTATACTTAAAATCATTAGTTAAATAAGGCATCAGTCGTCACGATTTATCTTGCTTCCCAGAAAATTATCAAAATCCAGCACAAAAAGGATCGAATTAATTCTAGAAACTCTTTAGTTTAAGGCTTGCCATTTAAGGTACGTCGCTTAGAAAAGCGAAGCCCATAAACGGATCTACATAAAAAAGCCGCTGATAGGGAAAACTACTACCACGGCTTTTTTTACTGTCAGAAACAAACAAAGAAAGCCAACAAAAAATGAAGTTGTTGGCATGACTTAGTTGTCTTTGAAAAACGCAAATAATACAGCATTACTATGTGTATATGTCTTTACGATTTTAATAAGAAGTAAGCTGAAAAGCATCAAGAGACGATAGCCTAACTAGGACTATCTAGATGAAAGACAAACAAAGATAGGAGGCAAAATATGCCAATCGAAGACCATAGCTTGATAAACGAATTTCCAGAGTAATAAAGAAGACAGTCCCAGTTAAAAATGGACGAGACTCCTTCAAAAAAACCTTAGACGAATTTACAATATCTAACAATAAGAATGTAGAGAACGGGCAGCGAATGCGTCCCGTCTACACGTTAGAAGAGAAATTAAAACAAGCCTACAGTTAAAAGCCATCTTCAAGCTATATTAAGCGACAAGACTCGCTTCCGAAAAAAGCCGTATCGACGTTAGTAGACCTGTTTTAACGCTAGGCCGTTTCAAACAGCCCTACCTTTTCCTTTTTCATCCACCTTTCTTTGTTATATTAAAATCCGCGCTTCGACAATTACTCAATTTTCATTACATCTTATTTGAAATGATTCTCATAAGCATTATTATGCGACCTCATTTATTTCTATTTGGCTCTTTATGACGTTAAAACCCCTTAGGTTAATGATGGCAAGCTGCGGTGCCATTGTCTTTATCCACTCGACTCCTGGCGAAAGCACTGCCAGAACAACATTACAAATGACTCATTCCTCAATGACTGGGAAACACAAAACAGGATGGATCCGACGTAGAGCTTCAACTTCTGAAATAAAGGCCGAGCATTCATATTACAAGAAGATGAAGCCACTTTTAGCACAAAAAACAGCGACACATCGACAAACACACATGATCAGTTCGTACAGAAGCGCCTAATCGAAGACAAGCAGCCAGGAAGCATTACGCATTTTGTATCGCTCAATCTCTGCATGTCTCAGAAAACGTGAGCGAACGTCGACTTATGCTTTAATCAAGATAAATCCTTTTATGATGTATGCGTGGTGACCTTTCAGCCGGTTTTTCCATCCTCGTTTCACCATGAACAAGTACAGTTCGAAAGCCAGCCTAGCGCTTGTTATGGCGCTGTGAAACCTGGTGGGATCGTATCAACTACGTCACCAAAAAGCCGACGTATGAAACAGAAAAACACGTTGAAAATCAGTCGGAAACAAAGATTTTTAAGCAGTTATCGAATCATCTGCCAGCCAATGAGACAGCGTCTCACGCTACGGCGGATCTACTCAGACGGTCAAGATTCGTACGAAGACCAACGTGGAAGAAGAAAACCAGAGTTTGATCTGGGATTATGATTGGGACATCGACTCTGAACACGCGGTAGTGTGCAATACACCCGAAATATCCACGAATATATTTCTGGTGCGCTTGCGCGTATTCCAACCGACGATTAGGTAACTTCTTGCCTGATTACTCTTGGAACTCGAACTCATGAGTGATTTCCAAGAGATTGGATGCGGAAGTATTTTCAAGCGGCGCCTTTGGACCTATGACATGAGCGCATTGCTCACAAGCAACCTGAAGTTTCGCTACTTTTGGAAAATTTCAGAGACGCAGAAACAACGAAGTAACTGGGCTATCTACAACAGACACGACTGGTTAAACGCAATTTATGTTGCGCGACAAGTGTATGAAAAAGCACTACGATCGCAGGAAACCTTGATTGCCAAACTGGGTTGATCACACCGTTTTGGTCGCGCGGATTTATTATCATCTTTAGTGATTCCTTTTCACTACGATCGACGCTGGCGTATCTATTTGTCTTTCTAATCCAGAATACACAGACAACGTTAGCGACTAACCATCCGCTTTATAAACACGAAGAAAGCCGTTTTAGATGTATCGTTTTTTGCTTAAAGACAATGGGCCAATACCATAAACTGATTTAACACGGGGTTCGTTTTGACCGTTACGAAGAAAAAATTCACAAAAACAAATCGGATACAGAAACAGAATACGATGATTACAGGCTACTCCGCACGATAGGGGCAACCTACGCACTAAATGAAATATGTTAAGCCTTATGTTCCGGCAATCACAGGTTTCGTGACTCAGTCTGCTTCCGCCAAGAATCGTCAATGAAGGGGGGTTTATTTCGTCCAAGAAAGCCATCAATTGAAGCGGGTTACGCACGTATGGTACAAAACAAGCTAATGAAACATTGCTGCTTTACGACATCATCGTAAAAACATCCTTCAGAGACAGATGTAGTGACCTAATTGGTCAGTGGGTATATACGTAGTCAGGATTGAGATTATGTGATGGCGAATCACCCTCGTTGGGGGCGAACATCTTACGCCTACAACGACAACTAGATAAAAAAAGCGAAGATGGCATCAATACGCTGATGGCGATCGTTCTCATACACGTATAACCAACTGGCCTGTGCTGAGTACGACTTCCCAAGTATCACCTCATCCATGCCTTCGATCGGATTATGTAGCGATCAATTAACCGCCTAAGGTTAAACGATCAACCTACGCCGTGTACGATTGACAATCTTGGCAAACACGCTGGAAGTAGAAATTCAGCTAACATCAAAAAACCTATTCGACAAAGAATCCACGTCAGTGGATTTACAGAGAAAACGGTTCCTTCGTCGAGTGAACTTCGTGCGTTTTACGTCTCTGCGCTTTATGACTTCAAATCGCATTAGGCTCAAAAACGTACTGATACAAAAAAAGGCGATCTCTTGATCGCTTTTTTTAACAAGCAATCCACTGTTCAACTAACACACAGGGAAATCGGAGTTTTGAATTCGATCGGTGAGCATTATGTTCAAGAAAAAGTTTCAGCAAGAAAAAGCTTATTTAAATCACAGAATTATTGCCTCCAGACACATGCTGGTCATCGTTATATAACCTTGTTTTTTTTGCCCCTTGCGTACGTGCGTATCGCGATTACTCTAGTGTATGATCATTATCACGCGATGACAACCTATGCCCAGCAGACCGAAACTGAGCAGCTTATATTACAAAAATTGTGAAATTGTATTTTGAGTTGAGTTGATGCTGGCGACTAATTATCCTTTCATAACAAGGTTAATTCACGGCGTCATCTACGTCTTACTTTTTGATTGTGCTGTTCGGTAAGCGCCTGGAAGACGAGCATTCTTTGCCATGATGAAAATATCATGAGAGTAGGAATTGAGCGAATTTAAGCCATTGCGGTGCTGTTAGATTCTGCTCGGTTATCTAATTCAAAAACAGCTTGAGTCGAAATTTCACCCCGCACTTGTTCGAAAATAGGCGCAATTGTTGGGCACGGCCAACCATGTAGCCCAAAAATCAAACAACACAGCAAGCCATTGTCTGTGGATAACGCCTAACAATGGCATCGCTGCCCACAATTAGGACGTTGTTGGAAGAACGGGTTACCACACTTACCGCAAACAGACTGTCACAGTTGGTTTTAGATAAACGTTTTTTGTACTGCCAAACTTTGGCACGTTTGATAGTGAATTCGGTCATTCTTAAACTCATGATAAAGTGCTTTCGTTTATTTAAAAAAGAATGTTGTAAAAAAACGATTCAACCTATATTTAGTGAATCTATGTAAATCGAAATACCTATTGATTGCCTACCTCGAAGCAAAAGCGAATCGTTTGATCCGTTTCTGTCACCTTAGTTCAGCTGATGATTCAACTCACACGAGACTTAATTCATCTAGATTCCGCATGAGAAACCGCTTAAGTGTATTTTTGTGAAATTTTTCCATCCAAAACTGGAACTGGATTTAAAGCTAAATTGACGGGTTAATCCATATCGGCTGTGGTGTCTGCTTCACCGCCATACGTTTACCCGGCGCTCAGGGAACTGCGTCCCTTGAATTTTGATCTTCGTACAGGCGATTTATTTGAGGCATCATACCCTGCCCCTTGCTAATAAACGCACGATAGAGGACGCTAGGACTCATTTCAAATTCGCCCATATCTTATCGGTCGCCGTCACCTCATGGTTTCATCAACACGCGTTTCGCGAAAAATCCTCATTAACGCTTTCGCCAATAACGCATTAAGCCACTAAAGAAGCTTCATGGAACAACACATGATACTCTTCCCACAACGTCATCAATTCATATCGTTGGCTTTATTTGCTCTATCTTGCCTTTGCAATCAGGAATATTTAATGCGTCAACACCGCCTTGCCGCGTCAGCAGGCTCAAGGTCATTGAGCGACACATTGCACATCTCTGAATTCAGCGCTTTCCATGGCATCGACATCGTCGTCAAAAAATCCATTTAATTTTTGCCTCATGAGGGCACGATAAATCCTCATTGGACCACGGCGTTTTGAATTCTTGCTTATTTTTATGGAAGGTATCAATTTGAACGGAAAACTATAGCTGCATCTAGCACTGCCTATTTGAACGCCAATTATTGCAGGGGATTAACGTTGTAGGCTTTTAAATTAGCAATGTTGTCTTTACATAAATGAACAGATCGAGCACCAATGTTACATTGTGTAGAAGCCAAACGATGCCTATCCTTCGACAGAAAGTTTAGAGGATAAGATTTTAAACCTTTCGCGAATTTTTTAACCAAACACCAACCAAAGGAGGAATTAAAAGCGTTCTAAAAAAATTTACTAAATTTATCGTTGAACTACTTTTATCAATCGAGCAGTTTCAACCGTTTAGCTCACTACGATAGGGCATGTGTGGATGTTTCGCCAGCTCTAACTTGATTATGACCTCCAGCCCACTTTAAGCAACGCACTTCTTAGGGCTTTTCATTGCCATTTCAGGCAAAAAAATTTTTTTTTTTTTTTTTTTTTTCATTTTTTTTTTTTTTTTTCCTTTAACCTATAAGTTACGCTTTCAACATATCTCCCTCC
>Ga0163217_1038941_pt1 | contig 14096 bp, 6 predicted proteins | sample SynspAceP_FD_185933 | JGI IMG/M metagenome (GOLD analysis project Ga0163217, IMG submission 185933) | Saline lake microbial communities from Ace Lake in Antarctica - Synechococcus sp. Ace-P (PacBio error correction) | ecosystem: Environmental > Aquatic > Non-marine Saline and Alkaline > Saline ... | reverse complement strand
AAAGCTTTACATCATCAAAACTGCGAATAAATGGAATCAATGGCGTGTGTGGAGGTTGTGGTGCTGTGTATCAGAAATTTCTTAAATCATGAATCCTTTTATTCTCTTACAGTTTAGAACACAAAATATCGATGTCTAATTCAATGTCAAAAATACAATAGCTGCACAACTCCACTCAATTAGTTAGGAGGGTTTTTACCTGCTGTAGCCTGTTGGACCTTAATTGGAGGAATCGATGTTCTAGTGTTGAAACAAACAGGATTATTCATCATTATCAAATTTCTCCTCAAATACTAAATACGTAAATCTCCATGATCAGTACCTCGTATACTTTTTTCTTTTTCGTTACAATCGAATTCAGGCAATGTATCCTGTCCCACAAATCTTTCTTCACTCTTCCACCACACTAGGAAATGAACGCTTTAAAATTGTGAGGCAGTAAATTTGTCTGATTTTCAACGTGCACTTTTTACCGGATACTACTAATCAACTGGGAATTGGGGTCATTACCGTTATACAGGGTTTTGATATGCGACTTGGAACTCCAAGTGCTGTGGAGAGAGGGGTGTTACTAAATAAGCAAGGGAGTCCTCAATCTGGGTCGGAGCACTTTAAGTTCAAATTCATCATTCTTCTCTACACAAAATGATTTTGGAGCAGGGTTCATCATTATTTAATACAGGGAATGTTGTTATAAGTAATGGATTTCCTGTGTTAGGTATATAATGGCCCTATTATTAAGGTATTTTTCTACATAAGGTCCTGTGCCACCATCTCTGAGTCGGGTTATCATTTGACGGAGCGAGCATCTTATATTCCAGACCAGGTCGACCAAGAATTCACAAAGGCGCCAGGCAGATTAATTGCTGTTCTCATGACAACACTTCCTCTGTACCCAAAGGTTTCTGTTCATCTAAGATACAGTTCGGCCTTCTTGGCACCACCACCATTTACGCATTTATGGTGTTCTTTTAAGAATTAGGAAGGCAGTAAAGTTAACAGGTCCCGAAACAAGTGGAAACATACATTTAATTTATAGTTGTAGGATTCTATGCATCTTGCAGTCACTCCGGTTCCGCAATCTCTATTAAAACCGAAATCTAAGATCAAAAAAAATAAATATGGTTTACTCAAATTTATTTGCATTATTAGAGCTTCTAATTGCGCACAGTAGTACATCACCTTGCTCGACACGGTGAGTTAGCTATGAACTGGTGTTTGAGCATCAAATGCAAAAAACGCAATGTGGTCTACGGCCCGCGGTAAAGATAACTTTTCATCATGTTTCTATATCATATGTTTGTTAGCTGTAAGCCCGTAACAGAAATCGAAAAACTTCTACGTGTTGTTACAATAATCTTTTATCGGACAAATTTCCCTCCAAGACGAGAAGTTTTTTTTCTTGAAAGGGGGGGGGGGGGGGGGGGATGGGGTCTTTTTTGTTGCACGTTTTCTTAACAAATATTTATTGGTCGTCGAATCTCTCCTTTCATGATGGAAAACATCTTTTCAGTAAGTATTATTTACTTGAATTGATATAAAACAAAAAAATCTCCATTTGTATTTAACCAAATGGAGATTGTAAATAGATGTTGATTTATTAAATTTAATCGCAATGTCTCCTTTTTTGGTATGGGTGCTCATTTGTCGTTTAGTCAAGTACGTAGAAATAAGTTCCGCCTTCTACATGCGCTTCCAATCGTTTTTGTAATCTGTTATATATTGCTACATAGACGTCCCCATCCTATTGTAATTTGAATGCTATTTCCAGCATATATACAATCAAAACCTAAATCAAGTTAATCATTGAATTCCATCCACCATTATCTTGGTGTTAAGATGTTCGGCTTGATTCATGATTGATTTCACAATTCAGAGCAAGGCATCTGACTAGCACCAATTTACATCTCCAGCGGTACCTTCAGGCACATACTTACTGCTCTTAATGTATTGCAAGTTGGACTTCCAAGTCCTGAATTCTCGCCGCAAATCGACCTACTAATAGATTGGATAAAGCCATAGATTTGGCAAAGGCAACACACTTGACTTAGATCAGAGCTTATATCATTAGAACGTTGCTGATGGGATACATAGATTTCCAGACTGTACAATTTACCTTCTATCGTTTGCTTGACCACAATCAATTCAGGTAATACCTAGGCTAGCCAGCAATGTCTAACAGTGGACGCTATTCCAAACCCTCACAACCTGATGACGCTAATCTTAATTGGGGGGCATTGTATTCCTCGATCTCAATTTCGCGTCTGTACACCATTCAAACTCGTCTCAATAGTAGTCATTCACTATAATAAATCGTTTTGTAAATACCATTGCGAATTTTTAAATTTTTACTTGTTATCATAATTCTATAAACCGAAGTCAATGTGTACTTCATACCTCGCAGATTAGGAGTCATACCTTTAAATCACTGGGTACTCGTAATTCGGTCGTTTAACGGGTAGAAGTGTATCATAATAGTACAACGGATAAAATGTCTACCTTAAAGAATATACCTTCCATTTTGCTGGAATCTTGCGAAGAATCTGCATTCCATAATGTCAGCCTTTAGTCCATTTTCCAAGTAATGTATTTACCATCCACTCCCATCGGAATTCAATGAATCCATTCGGATTGTTGGGTAAGGATTAATGTTACAGAACTCAAAATCTGGGAAATTCATACGAAGATGGTCAAGTTTTTCACTGACAAAAAAGGAAGTCTTTTTGACTTGACATCCACGTAGTTTAGTCAACTCCCCAATATACAGTAGTGTCTGCCAACTTGGGTATATTTGTCTTCCCAAAGAATCCTCTCGGGTGGCTTTCATACTTTGCTTGTCTATCACCATTTGTTAAGTATCCACCTCTCCGAACAACCACTTATTATTCGGAGTCCACCGCGGCTAGTTTTAAAATACGGGAGATGGGTTCAGAGTAGGATCTACAATTAAATTTGATGTCCTCACCATGTCAATTTTAGTTGTTTATTAACATAAATATCAATCACATGTAAATTCAGGATATTAATACACACGCACGTTTTCCAAGTGTTTAAATCACTTCCTCTTTTGATGGTAAGCTTTGATACTCCACCTGCTTTCACCATTTAAGGAAAATTGGCTAGGTAATACGAGTGGTTTAAAAAAGCTTCACTCCTTTAATTTTTTTTGTTTTTAGAGCCCTTTAAATTCATCAATAGGGTCTAGATGAACGACAGCTAAATCGTAGGGGTTGTGGTGGCGTTGAATCTGTAAATTCTTAAGTTCAGCACCCATCTTATCCGTTCACCAGTGAACACAAAATACCTCCGATGTCTAATAACTTCCAATGTCCGAAGTAGTACTTGGCGGCGTCCCGGCCCACATCCCAACACCCAATTAAGTTGGGATTTTCCAGTATAATCCAATTGGTATATTGCGAGGATGCCGATACCATACGCCTCCACTCTTCCACCCGTCCTGTGTTCCGTAAACCGTTGGAAATTATCGTTTACAAAATTTTTCCAAAATAAACGATACGTAAGTCACGCATGATTGTTCCACGAAAACTTCTTTCTTCTAGTGACTATTTGCGTGTTATTCACTAATGTATCTGCACACAAACTTATCTTTCCATTCTTCAATTAGTTACGCAAACCGAACCTTTAAATAATTCGCGTTGTGAGTAAAAATTTCAGATTCCTGTTTGCCGCAATCTACTATTTACTGTCGGACTTTCTAAAAACAGGTTAGCGGGTCGTTTCCAGTAAAGCCCAGGTGCAAGGTAACTTGTGCCCCTAGTGTATTTAGTGAGGGGCTCAAGTCAATGAAAGTAGGCTAGGAGATCTCCAATCAGGGGTCAGTGAGCACTTAAATCAAACTACTATTCCTGCCAATACAACGATTGCACGGCTCAGTCGTTTGTTAAATACTGGAGAATATGTTTAGAAGTACATGATGTGTGATTTCAGTATTCGTGTAAATTGTCTACTTGTTAAGGTTTGTTTCCTACATAAAAATTTCTTGGACCGCCTGATGTCATTTGAAGGGTCGGATTACTTCACATTCCAAAGAAATAGACCCAGAATTTCACAAGGTCCACAGCAAACTCTTGGTGTCTCGATACAACCATTCTTCGAGTGCATGCGTATTGTATATCCATCGGGGATACAGTTGGGATCCTTTTTGGGATTCCACCGCCATGCCATTAATGGTATCTTTTTAGGAACTTTTGGAAGGCAGAAAAATGGACTTCTCCAAACCAAGGGAGACTCAACTCTTATTTTAAGGGGTCTGGTTCATTCGCTGTATTGGTCCACAATCCCTGTAAATCGAAACGTTACGTTTTCAAATTTAATGGATTCAATGAATCATTTGCGCTCGTATAATGTCCCTGCTGCACGTGCTGTAGACATTGGCCGTGTTCGGTGCAAAAAAGCCAAATTAGAATGGCCGTTAATTGTTGAATTAGATTAACTTTTTCATACTATAAATAGTTAGGTTATGATGTTTACCCACTGGAAATCGAATGGCCAGTTCGTTTTCAATCTTAATTGTGGGTAATTTAAAATCCAAAGACGCTATATGATTTGAGAATAGTTGCATCTAGCATTTTTGAATAGGAACATTGTTATTACCATTTGTAAATTGCACTTTAAATTATTATTAATCAATAAGTAATTGAAATTTTAACGATGGGCTAACACTTTTAGTGTGTAAATCACTCCATTAAATCCTAAAAAGGCCCAAATAAATACTGATTCGTATAATTTTTGCATGGAGGTAATTTTACTAGGCTCAAAAAAGGTAAATTTGCGCTCAATTTAATTTTACCCATGGAGGCACATTCGTCATTTTTGTATGACTTCGCACACATCGATCACGGCAAAAGCACACTTGCCGATCGAATGTTACAACAAACCAAACACATTAAACTGAACGCAGAGAGCAGCGCAAACACTCGACGATATGGATTTGGAGCCGAGAACGAGGATTACCATTAAGAGTTCCATGCCATCAGATTGATTTATGAACAAGTGGAAAACACTAATACGTTGAACCTAATTGAAACACATCCGGGGGGACACGTTGATTTTCTTACGAAGTATGCTCCGATCTATTCGCCTGCTTGGAAGGAGCATGTTAATAGTTGATTGCAGCGCAAGGAATTCAGGACATAAACGATTTCAAATGCCTATATTTTGGCATAGGCATGATATAGAAAAGAAATTAATTCCTGGTTCTGAATAAATTTGATTTTGCCAATCTGTAATCCAGAGAAGAAGAGAATCAGCCATTGTTGCATTTTAATTGGTTGTAAAAGAAGAAGTATTTTAGTGCTTCAGGAAAAACAGGAGTTTCTGGGAGTCGATACCATTTTAGAAGCTATCGTCTTGCAAGAGTGCCTCATTCCCAGTGCGGTACCCAAAATGGCGCCATTTTACAAGCCGACTTAATGTATTTGATTTCAGTTTATTTGAGTAATTTTAGAGGAGTCAATGTGCTGTTGCTTTGAAAGTAGGTAAAGGCAAATAAAAAAGGAGACCAAGGTAAAAAGAGTGTGTAAACACGGCAAAAACATACGATTGCGGATGAATAGGCCCTTAGATCTACAGCATCAACAAAAAGTGTCAGTAAGGACTGGTGATAGTAGTTAATATTATTTCAGGAAATTAAGTAGCGAAGGGTAAAAAGGATGGCGAGGTACCATTACGACTGTCAAGGACAATCCTTGCGACAAAAGCCATTCAGGGTTTTTGAAGAGTGAAACCAAATGGTGTTTGCCAAGGAATCAGAATTCCCGTATGAGACTGAGGAGTATGAAGAGTTGAGAGACTGCAATGGAAAAAACTGCAATTTGGAATTGATGCCTCTTTAACTATTGAGCCGGAAATTCTTCTGCTGCCATTAGGTTTTGGTTTTCGATTGTGGTTTCTTAGGAATGCTCCACATGGAACATTTTTAGGAACGATTAGAGCGGGTTGAGATTTAATTATGATTACAACACTTAATCCTAACGTTTCTTACCACGCTTGTTAGTAAGACATCCTGAAGCAGAGGAGAAAATGATTTTTAATCAACAATCGTTCTGACATTTTACCTGAGAGCTCGGACTATTTGGAAAGGGCTACGAGGGAGCCACAATATTATTAAAGCTTCAAACTTTATTTACATAAGTCTGATTTCGTCTAGGACCCAGTAATGAGTTTGATAGTATTCGATAAACGTGCGAGAATACAAAAATCAAGTTGTTACTTAAACCTCACTGAGCGTGTAGATTACGTTTGAAATACCGTTGTGGACAGAAATCGTTTTGACTTTTAATGATTAAAATTAAAAAACCATTTCAAAAAGTGTATGCCTCTTTTGATTATAATCCAATGGGCTTAAGAGAATTCTAGTTGGTAAAAAATGGACTTAGTGTGCTAAAATGCAGCGATCAAGTACGATGCAATTGTCGTGCGTTGATTCATAAGACAAAGCACGTCTTATTGATTTGGAAAGCGAATCTCTGTCCTGAAGATTTGACGTAATATGTAGCCACTCAGTCAGCCAATTGACATTTGCGATACAAGCAGCCATTGGAGCCAAAATATAAGCAACTGAGAATCGGTAAAAGCTTTTGAGAAAAGAATGAGTACGTGCCTTAAAATGTCGCCTTATCGGTAGAGGTGATATTTCTCCTAGAAAGCGGAAAAGTTTATTGAAAAACAAAAAGCAGGTAAGAAAAGCATTGCGTCAGAATTGAGTAGCTGCTCACAAAAACCCAGGTATGGCCCGGTTTTGAAGCTTGGCGATGATTAAAGCCAACAAAGAAAGTTTTTCTTTTCTGCTGTAAACATTTTATTACCTGTGTTCCTTCACATCGACATAAACCGGCCCAAACCCAAACCGAATGAAACAGTCTCAATACAACGGAAAGTGTATCACTTTATTCCGATTAATATTTATCGCTTATATTGAAGAATATCAGAGAAATGCTGAAAAGGCAAAAATATCTGTTCGGTATTACTTATTGAAGTTGTAGGGATTGAACGATGGATACCGATAGATTTCAAAAAGTGAGTCCTAGTTATTCACGCAGCATATCATACATAATTGATGGTGGTGCGCAGGGACACAAAGCACACAACTTTCGGTTGAAGTAAATTTACATGATACGCCCATTCGGATGGGGTAATTCTGATTTAAAAAGAAATACTAGATGAAAGCCATTTCGAAATTGCAACCTGAGATGATCAACGAAGTGTGGTTATGTTGAGGAGATTTATGAAGGCCCTACTGTCGTATCCAAGAGAAATAGGAGAGGATATTGAGCTTGTCCAGAGTCGCAAAAGTTGGAAATACGTAGATTATCTTTCCTGAAGCCGACAAGTTCTTTGAAGAATTGATCTTATGTCATGTCGTTAGAAAATTTGAATATTCCGGAAAGTGACGCAAATACAATTACGAAGCATTCTTTCATTGGATTTCTATCGAAGAAATTGCGGACGCCCACTTCAAGTGACGGAATTACTTGAATTTTTGAAATTGAATTTCGCTGAATAAAGGCTTGAATGTTGCAGGAGTGTTTTGATGGCAAATTGTGTGCCCCAATGAAAATCTTAGTATTCGATTCAAAAAGAAGTACTATTTTTCAACTGATTAAAGGTTTTTCAAGATTTCATTAACTTTATGATAATTTGAATCGGTTGCGATAGGCTAAACGTTTAGACAGCCGCTTACTTTCTGCATGAAAGCTGAAGGCAGTATGCTGTTTTGTGCCGGTAATGCATTCCAGAGGTTGAATTATTGCCCCATGATGACTAAAATCAGGCAACTAATTTTGCCAACTGAAACCATATTATTTCCCAAATTTCAATCTGCCAAACTCAATTCGAAAGAAAAAAATCATTTTTAATTTCATTTATCCTATTTACTGCTTTCTTCAGCGTGGCAGCCCGCGCTTCTGATATCTGGTGTTATTGGGTTTAATCCCGTTCAAGTTTCATGACTATAGAACGGATAGGAACCAACTAGTGAAGGACCAAGTACGAAAACAAATACTCTTTAATTTGCCTCGAACTCATAAGTAGACTATCCACGCGAATTGATAACAGTAATGGTCTTTCTAATGTTCAAAACAAACACCCGAGCGGTTTAAAAAGAAGTTCAAAGATAGCAGTAAAAAAAGGGCAGCTAATTACATCCGTGTTATATGATGAGTGCAGATGATACAACCCATAAAAATTGCAGACAAAAGCAATGAGGCGAATAAGCCCCACCTTTCTCCCGGCCCATAGAAAGAAAATGGAAATGATCCAAATTAGCAGAATTAGCCCGGGCATTGGAAAATAGTTAAGTCGGTGTTCGTTGTTTCTAAAGAGTCTGTTCACGGCCCATTTAAAACAACTGCATACTCCCGATGGAGAAGCTCACAGGTGGATACACGCGCTTGGTGCCTGACATGACAAGGCCAATTATAGAGGTGATCGCAGATTGAAATTACTGGACTTACGCTACCAATCGAAGAAAATAAAAGTGACAAGCTTGTAAAAAGGCATATAAAGTAGAAAAATTGCGAAGATATTGTCGTTGCAGATCGGAAGTTTTGACAATTTTCGGAAAAAATTATTAGAAATGACTGTAACATTATTTTAAAGTTCATTTCGTCCCGCAATTTCTAAACACAAACTTTAAAAACCATGAACAGATATTAATTTATTGTGCACAGGATTTCTATTTACAATGTCAGCCAATGGCTGGCACTGAAAAATGGGATTACTACTTAAAATCACATTAAAAGAATAAAAACCATTTTGATTATCGGAGACGACACTTCGGACATTTATTACTACAGTGACACCACTTCCATTTCCTTCAAAAGAAAGAAACACTAGAGATAGCCCCACTGGGGCAGGTTTCGATTAAGGAGTAAATGGCATTTCTAAACGACAAGTGGATCTACGCTTTAGGGACCCTAAAGATTCTTTTTTAGACTTGAACTATCAAAAATCACAGAGTGAGTGAAATTTAAATCCAATTGAAAAATACATTCCCATTTAGTGGAGATCGTTTTGAAATCTTAACCGGACTTGGATTTCAGATTTAATAGCTATGATTTAAAAACAGATAATAAACCTGATTGTATTTGCCATGGGGACAGGACTCTACGAATAGGTCAATAAGTTCTTTCAGAGACTTAGTGCAAATATGGCCTCTATCAAAAAATAGATTACAAGGCAACTATTTAACGTGTCCGATATCTGTTAGAATACAATGATGGGAAATTGGCCCACGTAAAGGGATTTCATTTTGCCTGCAGGGGAATGGTGTTTGGAATTAGAATTGGATCTAAAATAAACAGAAATTATACCACTCCTTCAGGGAAAAACAATAGAAAGATAAATGTACCAGAGACGATTTTTAATTCTAAACCCATTTAGTATGGCCTCTGACTACTCGATTTGGAATAGGTTGGCTTAATCTCTTGCGCAAACATATAAATGTAAACAACTCTTATCTTGAAAAGAATTAAGGGCCGGAATTATATCCTTTCACAGTGGGAATAAACACTTTTAGATTTTTATTAGACGATCAACAATTCTTTCAGCCGATGCAAAAAATCTCAATTGCATCGGCTTTCTTGTTTTAAAAAAATATCGCAAATAAAAAAAGCGGATTTCTGTACCTTTGGTTTCAACAAAAAGAATCACACATCATGAAGGGACAGTTTTGGAAGAATTTAGATCGAAAAAATAGCTGAAGCCAAATTTGGGTGGAGGAGAAAAAAGAATAGAAGCTCAGCATTCAAAGGAAATAAATTGACTGCGGCGAGAACGAATTCATTTTTTATTAAGACGAAAGGTTCTTTTGAAGAAATAGGATGTTGGTGACAAATAGAGCACCAGATTTTCGTGGACTCAGCGCATAAACAAGTGTTTTACGCGAGTGATGGTGTTAGGGACTGGAATACGAACTGATTCACGGTTCGATAGTGGTCTACTCTGTAAGGCTTGCCGCCAAGATTTGTAGCTACTAGTTTTGAGCCTGTGTGATCCATTACGCAGAATCTTCGGTATGTCGCCCAGACAGAAGAAATTCAATAACAAAATGTACGATTCTGGCCAAATGAAAGCAATGGGTGCTCCACCTGGTCCTTAGAGGATCTTGAATGATTCTGTGCATGCGGTGCGTCCCCGAATCTACAAGAGAGACTTGGTTAGTGTATTCACAGATTGGGCAGGATATGCGATAATATTTCTATATAGCGAAAGACAGCCACAGAAGCCCAGATGGGTAGAAGGTAGATCTCTCACCCAACTTGTCCTAGTATTAGGTTCACGCATAGCAGTGTTGGCAGCGCGGATTATTCCCCAGGCCTTACGTTTGCGATCTTATCTCAGATCTCTGGCGACAAAAATTCATCGGCTCTCATATGTTTGTGAACAGGACAAATGTGTAAAAAGCAGTCACTCACCGAAGAGTGTATCGTCTGAAGACAGTAGTTAATCTAGTTATGTGAGCATCCTGACACATTCCACTCAGAATCCACGGCGTTGACCCAACATTTTACATATGCCATCATCGACCAATTGCCATGTATCAAGATGGAGTTGACAAACACGATTGCTTTTCTATATCGCTCGCGGGAACTGTGAGAGGAATCTCCTTCATTACCTTCATGATTTTAAAAGGTTCTGAGAAGCTGAGAAAAAATTAAATGACCATTATCCGTAAAAACTCCAATCAGCCACACGTATGAGCCATTAGAGAAGTTATATTAATGGAAGTAATCAGATCCAGCAGATTCAATTTCACGAAGTACCACAAAGATTTTTGCAGAAAATACTTGTGGGTTGGGTTTCGGTCGTTTAGCTGGAAATCAATCGGATATTATTGCCAATCAGCCTGCAATTTTATTATAGCAGGAGTTTCTACATAAATTAGCTTCTAATAAAGGGGCGCGATTCGTACGTTTTGCGACTGTTATCAATATTCCAATTTTTGAGTGTTTGAGGATGTTCGGGATTTTTACCAGGAACCTGAATCAGGAATGGAATGCAATTACTCACAATGCGCTAAATTGCTTTATGCGTTTAGTGAAGCTACTGTGGTGCTAGAATTACTGTTATTACTCGTAAAAGCCTATGGTGGTGTTATGATGTGATGAATTTCAAAGCACATTGGGCAGACATGAATTATGCATGGCCAACGCTTGAAATTGCCCCGCATGGAGCTAAGGTTGCAGCTGAAAATTATTTTTCAGGAAAGAAATTGCAGCAGCAGCAGAATCCTGTGCTAAACTAGACGAGAAAGAAGCAGGAATATGCTGAGTTATTTTGCGAAATCCATACAATGCAGCCGCTCGGAGGTTACTTATATATGAAGGTAATCAAGCCTGAAGATACTCGTTGTTTAAATGAATCAACGAGCATCTTAAGATGTTGGAAAATAAAGTGGAGGTTTTGCCTAAAAAGAAACACGGAAATATTCCACTTTAAATAGTGTATATGTACTGCGGTTCAATTAATTTAAAAGGGATGGAACTGGTGGCTTTGGGCGTCGAAGAAGATAGCAATATTATCTCTCTATAATTTGTGATCGCTTTTGAAACCTAAAACTACGAATCAATAGTAGTTGAGCACCACCAATAGATTCTGATGATTGGCTCATATTGTGCAAACGATCGAAGAAATAGATTTATGGCCCAGGCCATCTAATGGGAAAGGAGGTTGAATACTCGTGATAGTTTGAGCCCGATTTGATTCTAACCGATAACGAGTGCATGCCTAATTATGTAATGGTATAGATTCACGTACCATATTACAACGTTTGACATTTCCCGAGATTTTACAAGGTCTATCGTGCTCACGATGCACTGCGGAGCCATCTGGTTAACCATAACAAAGTTAATGGAGTTAGTGCAGACGGTTATTTGGCCTTACAAGAATGGCAGATTGCAAAGTGTTGGTGCGAGGTGAGAGTTGCACAAAGTTGCCATTCAGAGTAATTAAAAGTCTTAGTGTGTGCAGCAAGCTGCACTCAATCGCTAATTAAACATGGAAAAGTGTGTTTACTTCCTCGTCTCTGCCATCAGAAAACTCGAAACGGTTTATTATTCTATCTCGATTAACCCTCTAGAACGAAATTGAAATCCTACAAAGCCAATCGGTGCCTGAAGGACATATTTCCAATAAGGTAAATTGGGGTCATCATTGCATTTATTTCTCACCGTACTGTAGATACTCCACCGCACTAAACTTGATTGAAAAAAGGTTGGAGGTACACAATATTCCGCTGGAGATATCTGATTAAAATTTTGCGACTAAAAAGTGGTCTGGCCTCCTAGAAGTTCGAAATTTGTTAATCGCATTCGGGCTCAATAATCTGTTTCAATTTTTCGCCGCCGGTAATTCAAAAACATTTAGTAAATCATGCGAAAGAGGATAAATAATACGGTATTGGCTTGTACTATTGTCGTAGTTCCATGTGTATTTACCTATCCCATGGTACTTACGAGTTTCCATAGAATAATTCGGTCGGGTATAGGCACCCATGGCAACTTTAGAACGAATGTGAAGATACCATGGAAAATGAGATGCTAAGTATGTAACGAAAAGATAATATTCCGCTTGTTGGTAATGTTTTACTTGCAATACTGGCCCATTTGGCAAAAAAAAAAGCGGGCATGTGAGATGAATACACAAAGCATTCAGAACTGGAAACGCCGCGGCAGAACAAAGGTGATTGGAGTTATTTTAGTAAAATTCAAAACGTAAGGGAAAAAGGGACAAGATGACTCCATGGAAGAGATGAAAAAGCATAGCTTCTGAAAAAAGGATTTACTGCTCCCTTATCGTAGTAGATGCAGATTCAAAATTGGCAAATGCTTTTGGAGCTGCTACTACTCCCAGATGTATCTTTATTTAAGCTATAGGTACTAAAATGGTTGGAGGCACATTGATGACAAATATAAAAAGTGCTGCGAGATGCAGAATACTTTACTTGTGGATGCAAATCAACAATATGTCAAAGCTGGGGGAAAACCAATTAACCAACGAAACGGAAAGCTTTAGTTGGCAGTATTAAAAGACCTTTAGTAGAAGAGACTTTTTAGAAAATAAATGAAAAAAGCGTTGTCGAAGACTGACGTTGTAGTGAGATGAAATGAATAGGAAATTTGGTAATTTCTAAATATTTGAATAGAAGGAGGTTATTTTTTCTTCAATCCATCTGCACACGGTGAGGTTTTTAAGGCATCGCGAACCAACAATAAAATTTTCTTCAGGTTACATCAATGTGCGCAATGGTATGGAATTCTGTCATTCACATAACACCTGTATTGTTACAGGAGAGATGGAGCTGCTTTCTTTGCAATTCATCTAAGATGAATGGCGAGGTCTGGTGTTCTGACGATGGTTTAGGACTCAGGCTCCTGCCTAAAATCCCAAATCAGTTCGGATAGTCTCATATCAATTAAATAGTTAAAATGTGTGTTAAAAATTGGAAGCTCCCAAAACAACTCTCTCAAATACATATAAGTGCTAAATTTCGGCTTGTCTCGCATATACAAGAGCGAAAGAGGTTTACGAATTTGGCATTATATTTAGAAGTCAAATTCCGCCTATACATCTGCAATTTATCTCAAGCTATCCATAGTATGTGATGAAATTCATTAATTTGCAACTCATTCACATAAAGGATATAAGAATGGCATCCCTTGAAACTCCAGAATCGGTGGGTATAATGTGTAATGAGCAGATAACGGGTATATCCTTCAGGAGGTTGTGGACCAATAGTGCATCCATTGTTCCTTGTGGTTTTCCCCTTGTACCATAAGCTGTTATTCTATGGTGTGCATCTTTATTCAGATAATTTGGTCACTTCAATGCAACAAGCCAAATATATAAAAGACCTTTTAATAACATAAGCATTCACACTTTAAAATACTCTGTCCAATTTCAGCGCATCTTATAAATCGTTTTGTAAGGAAAATATGGTTTGATTGTTTTAAGAAATGAGACAGCCAAAATTGATGTTATTTTGCCATTCAAGATTTTAGGAGGGCTTGGTAGAATTGTTAGGATGCCCAAACTTCTTCGATTTGGTATTTCTTATTCAAAACAATTGACAGATG
>Ga0163217_1005869_pt1 | contig 14096 bp, 18 predicted proteins | sample SynspAceP_FD_185933 | JGI IMG/M metagenome (GOLD analysis project Ga0163217, IMG submission 185933) | Saline lake microbial communities from Ace Lake in Antarctica - Synechococcus sp. Ace-P (PacBio error correction) | ecosystem: Environmental > Aquatic > Non-marine Saline and Alkaline > Saline ... | reverse complement strand
ATCCATTCATTGACCCAAGTGACCAGCGCGATATTGACCGACGCCGGACGCCCACATTTTACTGTGTCGCAGCGGCCAGTTGCCGCGTTGCGACAAGGACAGCCGCCAGAAGATACTCGGAAATTTCATGTTAGGTCTGCCCATTGCCGGATGAGGTGTGTGATAGATGCCGGCAGGCGCACGGCGGGTCGGTCGTTCAGCCCCCGCGCTGGCTTGATAGCTCTTGGATGGATTGATCCAGATCGAACAGATTCTCGCGCTGGGTCGGCCGTCGCCGCACCATCGACTGCACCCAGGAAAAAACGATGCGACGCCAGTGCGGCCACGGGTGACGGTGTTGACCCTGATGCAGCGAGGTCCCGGACGGGGTTAGAGCACACAGTGCCCGCAGGCAGCTTTGACCGATTGGGTGCCGAATTGTCTTCGATGACCAGTTCGCCGCCGTTCATAGTCTCGGGGTCGTTCAGGAACAATGTTGCACGACAATCCGTGCGCTGGCGCTGGCCGCGTTGGGTGTTCACGCGGATGGCATTGTCGACATGCCACGCAAAGTCGCCGCCTTCTTCGTAAGCGGTGTTGAAACATCGGGGGCAGCACATGCAGCGGGAGGGCCGCGGAACCCACGTCGGGTGGGCCCATCAACCGTTGCAGCACCAATGTCTTGCAGGGTCGGGCAGAACGGGGCTGCTCGAGCGGGAATGCCTGGTTGCGTTTGGTTTGCGCCGACTGGCGCGGCCGGCGGTGTTGCGGACCATCATCCATGGGGCCGTTATCAATGACAGATCTGATTGTTGGGCAACTTCCTGCGGTGACAGGATATTTTCTACGCAGAGCCAACATGGTGTATCCCTTTCGAGGGATCGGCTGCGGCGCGGGCCTGGCGGCCGCCAGGCCAGTGGGTGTGTAGCTTTAGAACTTCATGCTGACAGAGATCGACGCCAGAGCGACCGGCGCCCTCACCGATTTAGACGAACGCGTTGCCGGAGCGGTACAGGCGCGGTCAGTAGTAGTTTCGCTCCAGCACGTTTTATCGATGCGGGAAGTTGGACCGAGGCATCATTCCGTGATGGTGGTTAGTCCGCCATCAGATCAAAGCGCCAGTGGCTGGGCAGGCTCGCTTGCCGTTTGGTGGCCGCGACATGTGCCCCCGCCCCTGAACACTGCCGCGCCATGTGGCTTGACCGCCAAAGGCTTCCCGACTGCCCGTCGTTTGACGTACGTAACGGGCCAGTACGCTTGAACTGCTTCGTGTGCGATATTCGCGAACTCTTTCGCCAAACGTTTGTCGGCGACGGTGTGGCTGCTTTCAGCACTTCGCTGTCTCCACTCAGGGTCGCACCGCCAAAAGAGGCTCCAGCATTTCGGTGATTGGTGCCGCCAACAAGCCCAGTTCGATCCCGCGGCGCGGATTCACCTGTGGTCGCCGTGGTCACATAACTAGGCGGCGCCGCGGCAACCGCCGACTATTTCACGGCGTTGTCCTTTGGTGGTCTGAAGAACAGCGCTGCGGTGGCCGGGTCAGGTTGGCCGAACTGCCTATTTGGGTGCAACTATGTTCGATTCTCCTGAGGGTGTTTCTTCGGGCTCCAGCAGAAGGTTCGAGGAATCGATCCCGTTGTAGGGGCTACCGCCCCGGCATCCAGTTCGTCCCGGACAGGGTTGATTGAGGTGGCATAGGACAGGTAGACCGACCCCGTTCGCACGTGGGGCTTCCAGACAAACCACCGGCGTTCCCAGCTTGAAACAAGGTGTCATTCGCTGCGACCAGCTTTCGCACCGGCTTGGTGGTTGTGGTGGTCGGCTGACGCTGTTAATCATCCAGACGGGCACGAAGGTTCAGCTTGCCACTGCGGCTTTAAATGTCTGATCGTTGGCATTCAGTCAGCGGACCGTTTATTGGTTGACATCGTCCCAGCCGTCGCATCCGCGCTGCGTACCGGTTCGCTGCTGGACAACACCGCTGGTGGGGTTGTAGATCAACAAGTTGCACCCTGCCAGGACGCAGTCTTCTGCGGGGGTGCGCCACGACTCGGAGACAATCCGACATAGCCACGCTGCTGCATAAACCTTCACGCGACAGCGCCAACGAAGCCCCGCGATCATGTCGTGGCTGTGCCTGATCCGGTGTTAAGCAAAGCAGGCTCAGCTGGCTGTTGGAGGCCATCTTCGTTCACCTGATACCCGGCTCTTGGGGCGAGGCGGTCAGGTCCAGTTCTGCGTATCGGCATCCGAGGTGTCGGGGGCCTTCGAGGAGCCTTGACACGAATATAGTCGTTTTCGGTCCGGCTTGAGTCGGCTGCGGTTCGGTAAGTCATGCCCGGCTGCGATTTCAAGGGTCGCGCCAAAGGTGGCAACGCTTTGTTGCTGCGCCAGTTCGTGAAAATCGCGGTCGGGTTACCGTAAAAAGGTGTCGCGATCCGCGTGGAAGTCCGGCAAGCGGATTCGGTGAAGGGCACGTGTGTTGGGTGCCATTCCCATGGCACCACCCAATCAGGCATCTGTTTCGATCTGCAGCTGGGTAGGCTTCGAAAATCCAGCGTTCAAGAACGCTGGTCGTTTGTATTTCAGCGGCAACCGACAGACCCAGACGGTGTCGTCTTTGCTACCCATCGCGGCCTGCAACGTCGTTCTGACTTGGGCTACGGCACCCGTATGCGGTTCTTGAAAAACGGTCGTTCCAGACCTGTTCCAGTCCCACTTCCTGCCGTGCCAGATCGGCGGTGCCGAAGGTTCTGTGGTGGGTTTTGACGAAGTCCGTATTCTGCGCCTTTTTGGTCACCAGATTGACCGCGCCGCCTGTGGTTGGAACGCCCAGCCGATGGAGCCGGGCACGGCCCCTTTGGTCGATCCTTCGACCCTGTTCGGCCTATAAAGGTTTCGCGCACGCAACGCCGAATCTCGCACGCCGTCGATGAAGATCGACGGTTAAGAAGGACCGGAAGCCACGGCAATGAACAAGGAAACTTCACCGAATGGCGTTTCCTCCTTCCGCCGGTGCCCATTTGTGATGCCGGGTGTGCGCGGCAAGTTCGCGGACCGACAGTCGCATTCTTGTCGCGCAGCACGTCTTGCGTCACGGGCCTGGACGGGTAACAGTGCGGGCGGATCCACCAGGCGGCTGCGTCAGCAGCGAGGTTGCCGACCGAACCGCCTGATATCCGGCTTCGGGATTGGCGGAAAAGGCGACAGGCCGTTCTCGCCGGCCAACCGGCGCGGGCAGGTCGGCGGGGGGCTTGCGACCACTGGGGGCTTTGGCGGCTACGACAGGCGCGGGGGCAAGGTTGCAGTGTCACGCGTGGCGGGCTGGCGGCGGCCGGCGTTTCTTGGCGCGGTTGCGGCCTTGCGGCTGCGCCGGCCTGTGGTCAAGAGGTTTCAACTTCGATCCCGGGGAGCAGAGCGGCTCGTCGCTGGATTGCGACATTAAAGACGCTGCTGGAGAGGCCGCACTGATTGCGGGGCGGGCGGTCATCATGCCGATGCTGCGGCTGGCTCGTGTGGCCCCGCAAGCTTTGTGGGGTGTTTTCGTCTGCTGTCATATCGCCCTCGTCATTGCCCATTCGGGCTGCTTTTAGGGGGCTTGTCACGACGATTGGCTACCTGGTTCTAGGGCGGAGGTTACTAAAGCCGATAAAAACAAATCAAGTATAATGTTCAGTTGCCTTATGAAATTTTCGAAGGGTTGCCCGCCCTGCACGTTTGCGGCGAAAGGCCCAGGCCCTGCGTTGATCAATGCAGCGTTGGTGCTGCCCTCTATCCGGGCGATGTTCGCGTGCGCCTCAACTTTTTTCAGGTTTGGGGCCAATTTTTTTTTCCTTCCCCCGGGGCCCTTTTTTGAGGCGCGAGCCAAAATCAGCCGCAAGCTATGCACCAACGGGGCCATCTGGCGCGTACCAGCAGGGTTGCGATCAGGCATTGACATCTTCGCGCTGGCCCTCGGTGGCTGTGGGAGATGAAATTCGCAAGCAGGATTCAGAATCAGCGCCAAGACATTGTTGCACGTCACAGAGTGGCCGCATCAACTGGACGGCGGACCGAACGCGCACAAAGCGAGCAGAGCTGTTGCCAAACGTGGCAAAGGCGCCTTGAGACCCGCTGTGTGACCCAGAACGCTGGCCAGATCGCTGCCGACTTTTTCCTTTGCGCATCGGGCCCGTCACACCACATCCCGCAAGTAGATAACCGACGCAGCCGAAGGCTGTTTTAGCTCTGTGATAAATCCTACCGGCGCACGCCGGGGTGCTGATGTGCCATTCCCTCATTTGTCAGGCATCAACTTTGCCCAGCACGCGTGATTCGCAAACGTGTAGGTCTGGTATCCAGCACGATTTGGCGCCAGATCTTCCGCCTTTCCGGTAGGCGCAGGCGGAATAAGGTCGGAAGCCGCGTTCATCGGGGTCTGGGTCTTTGGGGCGGGCGTGAAAGGTCATTTAGGGCTGCCTCTATCGGTTGGCGTTGGAATAGGGAGTGCGGCACGCCCCACGCAAGATTCACGCGGTCCGCCGGCGCAGACCTGTCGGATCACGCATATGCGTTTTGGGAATTGGGATCCTCATGTGGACTGCCTCACATTCGAAATTTGTCGGCGTCCCCGGTGTCGTGCGCGGGGGTGCTAGACGTTGCCGTTAAACCTGAGTGGAAATATACTGGTAGGGGTATGTCATTCCGGACAGATTTTAGTGCGGGAATATAAGGGTGGAGGAGAGTGCCCAGTTGAATTGCCCCGCGCGGGGATTAAAAAATACCCGCTCTATAGCGCAGGGCCACGGGGGTTGTGTAATGACGGCGCTCAATAATGAACGCATGCAAGGTTCAGTGGTTAACTGCGATTCATCTCGGCGAAGCAGCCACGAATGATGGCATAGCACAAGAACGCAGAAACCACGGATGAACGGCCAAACCAGGTCGAGATAACCATTCGACTGCAACGATGAGCCCGCCTGCGGAAAGCAGCCAGCACGATCGCGACCCGCACCTTTCGAAGATGCACCAGAACACGCCGCTGTGGCCACGGGTGGCATCGACTTTGCGCCTGCCGTGATCGTGTCGATCACCAGCGACCGGAGTCCGACGAGGTCACAAAGAACACGATGACCAGCACAATGCCGATCAGCGATGGTGATCCGGCGAGGGGCAAGCGCTTCAAGCATCGCCGAAACAAACTGGCGCGGCAGCTCTGGCATCTGCGCGGCGGTGTTAGCCGTCGCTGACCAAAACTTGTGTCGATCGGCCAATTCACCAAAAGAAGGACGCTCATCCACAAAACGCAGAACCACGCTTGGATTTAGCAAAAACGCAGGTGAGGAATTCAACGCACGGAACGGCCACGGCTTACGCGGGCGATTAAACATACCACGAAAGGGCGACCAGCTGATCCACCATGCCCCAGTAGAACGATGTTCCAGCTTTCATAAAGTCACGTCGTTCACGGCCAACGGGGTTCACAGGGCAGGCAGGTATCGGCATATGCCACCAGGGATGAACCAAAGCGTCGACAGGATCGCCCATGATCGCCGCCACCAGTCGAAGGTTAAGCGAAACAACCCAGCAGCAAGGAACGCCAGCCCCTATGTTATCTCGGACAGGAGTTTTGACGCCGCCGTCCAAGCGCGCAGCAGAACTGTTCGCAATCCGCGTGATACCGGTAATCAACAGAACCTGAGCCGTTCGGCCGACTTGGCAGGCCAAAGAGCTCGTTCAGACCAACGCGTGGCTTGCTCGTGGCACCCAGACCCAGCTGAAGTCGCCAAGCCAAAGAGCGTGCCAAATACCGCAAGGATGTCGATCAGGGACCCGGCCCAGCCCCAAACACGTTCGCCCAAAGATCGGGAAAACGCAGAGCGGATGGTCAGGGAAAGACCCTTGTTATAGCTGAACAACGCCAACGCCAGACCGCACCGACGGCATAGATCCGCCCAGGTTTTGCAGACCGCCAGTGATAGTATTCTGTTGCCGCCATGCCCAGACGTGTCGCTTCGACCTTGTCGCCTGCCGCTCCACCCAAAGGTGCCCAATCGCTGCGCAAAGCCCCATCTTCGCCGCCAAAGCGGTGCCCGCCCATAGAGCTTGAGAAAATGCGACAGCGGTTCGGAGACACCATAGAACAATCAGAACCGTATGCCCATTGCCCGCTGCGAATTAGCAGTCTGAGAACCACGCCAAGGTAGTATAGTCGGGGATCGCATCCGCACGGCCAAGACGCACACGAGTCCCAAAGGCGTGACAATCAGCACTCAGGGCAAATAGTTAACAAAAACCACGTTGGTCCGGCAGAGATAAAGAACCAGTCAAAAGCCCTTTGTCACTGACGAAAAACAGCCAGGTCGAACAATGGCGCCGAGTGTTCGCGGCAAAGGCGAGCGTGTTAGAAAACAAAGGCGATGTATGAACACGCCCGAGATCGCTAAAGACCGGGTTGTGAATGTCAAAGCCCGAAGGGCCCGACGCTTGCCTTCTTTGTTGTCTTGGCCAATCTCGTATATTCGAGTATCGGATTAACGGCAGCGGCCCCGTCGGGGTGTCGGGATACCCGGCGACGTTTCAATCCGTCATGAGATGCACCTCCATTCTAAAAGTATGATGCGACCGAACATAGGCGCAACTCCGACAAAACAGCCACCAGTTTGCGGGTCGGATTAAGCAATTGTGAATTATTCCCAATGGTTTAGGTTCTGAAAGCAGGCTTGACGGCTCGGAAGGCGGGTCATGGGGATTACGTTTTTACCTCGATTTACCGCGAATCCCCTGTTTTGGGTGTCCAGACGTTCGCGGCGGGCGGGTCTGACGTGTCGCCGGCCGCCAAATCCCCGTCTGAACGAAGGGTGGAGCACCGCACGGCGGGATAGCCCTCTATTCCCAATAGATTTTACGCCCCTTATCCGTCGGATGCCCCGGACCCACTGCTTGCGGCAAATGAAAGCGCAGCCGTCAGCGGTCAGCGATAGGGCCATGACAATTTTTCATCATGGGGGATGACATGATAAAGTTACACACCCACAACTGCCAATTCTGCCACGGGCCGCACTGATGGCCGCCACCGCTTGCCAGCGCTGATAGGGTTTCAGCCTTCTCGGGGGCCCGGTCGGCAACGATGCCAAAGCGATATTTCGTTTTTAACGCCCATGCATCCGGGGAACCAGGGGCAGATCAAACTGCGCCACAAGGTCCAGCCAAAGCGGCAGGCTCGTACCCCCGAACCCATCAGCAGCCGGCAGCCGTCCTTTGCAGGCGGTTCAGCGATGCTACAGAATCGAGGGCGGTAAGCATATCGGCTTGGTATGTGTCTCGTTGTCAGCACTGCGGCTGACCTCAAAAAGCCTTCATTGCTGGGCCGAAGCCGGCCCCAAAGGGTTTACGACGGCCGGGTAGCAGTACGCGGGCCAATGTGAACGCGGGCCTGCCGTGGCTGCGCAGGAGGGCTTCCGGTCCAGCAGAGCGCCCGACACAAGATGACCAATCGGCGAAATCCTATCGCTGTGATCGACCGCACCACCCCGGGATCACGCAACACGCCATTGGGGGGGTATCAGTTCATACCTGCCACCCTTGCGCCAGCCCTTGGCGTCAGGCAGGGCTTCAGACAAAAACGGACCGGCTTTACGCCAGAAGCTGGCAGTTACGGGCTTGGCGGATATTCTCTTTGGCGATGCAGGGTTCGTTGTTCCTTCAAAGAAAGGCGAGATTCCAGGCCGGCCACGGCTTTATGGAAAAACCTTTGCGGCTAATCTGGCGGGTTTCCACTGCTAGCGGGCTGGTCCATTATCACTGGCTTATATTTGCCGAGGCACAATTAATGTGTCTGGTCATTCATGGGAACGAGTTTGACGCCGATCTATGTAGAAAGATTTTTCGCGGTATCCCAAACGCAGTTGATTCCCGCGATGGGCTTGTCCGGGCGGATAGCCGTGGCCCAATAGGACGGCATCTGGTGTACCGGCTGCTGGCGGAAGACATTCGGAAGCGGGTGAAAGTCCTGCACCGTGGCCCAATCGCTGTAATGGGGATGGTTTTGCGCCTTAGGCCACTGGGAAGATATCCGGCGGAGAGCCGTTGCAGACCAGACGACCCTTAGAGTCAGAGACGGCCAGACAGTACAGCTTGCCCGCGTGGACAGAACGGATAGGCGCAGAAATATGTATTGTTGGGATATGAACAATTGCCGATATCGATCCGCGCTGCGGCACCCGCCGCGCACCTTTCTCAAGATGCTGAACGCCGACGCCGTTGCACTAAAGGCAATCTTTCTACCCGCCGTCTGATGTGCGCGATTCATTCTTGCTCCGATCCCGTTGCAGGACGATGTCCTGCACCGGATTTTGGACCAGCCGCGCACCGAGCGCGCCCTCGGTGCGGCCTGTCACAAAACCGTGGAATTTCATCGTGATCGCGACCAAGCACGGCGCGTCGATCAGTCTGGCCAGGCCTTCAACACCGCAAACGAGGAAGCCCGCCAGAGTGTTCGAGTGCGGGATCGGGCAGACGACCTACCGGGTCGCTCAAGCTCGAAAGGCATACGCAAGGCTCCCGTCAATATATGCGTAACCTGGATTCGCTGCCGCGGTTCGGCAAGAGTGGTACTTGGCGGCCGCACCCACAATCCAAAGTATTGGTACCTTTATAGCACACGTCTGCGCGATCCAGAAACCTTTGCTTGCCTGCGCGCGCCGAAGGCATCGGGGCATGGGGTGGGTTCAGCGTGTTCCACGATGCGGAATTTGCCGCAGCTTGCTGGGTATCCCCGACCGCATAGAGTCGTCGGCGACCTGTGTCTGGGGACGTCAAGACGAGATGTATCCAAACGGCCCGAGCTTGAGGTTGAAGTGGCTGGATGTAAGCGGCGTGCCCCGCCCTCATGGACGAAATGATCTGTTGAGCGGCAAATGCCGCAGGGTGACCCCTAGGCGGGTATTCCCCCGTGTTTTGTTTCATAGCGACACGTCGAATATTTGAGCAAACTGAGCGGAACTTTGCCGGTTCCCATAGTTCCCCCTCTGAAGCGCCTGCAGTTATGTTCGCGCGGGCGCTAAACAGAGGCCTGAAATCCGGTAGAGCTTCGCAGTCGACCATTTGGTTGACTTTACCTATTGAGCGTCTAATAGCACTTAGCCTTCATCTGAGATTAGATACCCTGCAAGTGAGCTCAGCATGCACCGACTTTATTGATCAAGAAAACTGCCCTATGTTCTCAGTATCCCACGCCGGACTGGGCACTTGGATCCGGCAAAGCATCTGCAGCGCGATCAAGACCAATGCTAGAGTCGATCCAGCGTTTTTCCGGTGCCGTTGTCTTGGTTGTCGCCCCAACAGCGATGTCATTTAAAGGTTACCCTTGGCCTTCTGTGTCTGGGCAAGAATGATTTTGAGGGCCATCGAGAAGACCTCCGTCCCTGGAACGCCTTTTCTTCAAGCGCCCCTTGGTCTGAACAGCGTGCCTTCGAGCCGAACTTTACGGCGCCAGCGCCTGGATGCATCATGCGGCTTTCTTGTTCGATGCTGGCCTGCTCAATTGAACCAAGAATTGCTCTCGAGCACCATCAACGCAAAAGCCATTGATTTTGGCACCCGGCTATGTGGCTACACCCCGGTCGATTCTCGATTTACCTTGTTTGCTATGGACAACGTGGACCCTAAAAAAGAGCTGGTGGACGTTACCCTACGCTGGCGTGGACGGCTACTGCCCTTTTGCGGCTGTGACCTTGTAGGCAATTTGCCGTGGATTGCCTTAGGTAGCTTTGCGCGCCGGGTGTGCAGCATTCTGCATTCCGACGAGTGAATACAACTTTTGAGGCGCGCCTTTGCCGATGGCAGCCAGCCTTTGCCCTAACCTTTTGAGTGCGGCAGATTGGAGGCTTTTGCCTCCTTGAAGCTGATGCAGGAAATAAGCGTGGCAAGGCCAAACGCTGCGCGCGAAGCCCCATTGCCCTCATCATCAAGTGGAAACCCGGCCGCGCCACCCGGTGGAGACAATTCCGCTGCCGCAAGAAGCGCTGGGACCCCGAGACGCAGTGTGTGATGCATCGCACTGGTAAGGCGTGAGTGCGTCTGGCAAGAGCCTCTAGATTTGGTTCAATAGTCGGCAGTCAGGCCACCCCGGCCGCCGGGTTTCTACCGTTTGACCGAGAGGAACCATCTTGGACAAGCATGGCCAACCAACTTTTGCTGCTGCCGAGTTATATGCTGGCGGTTCGGTTACCACACACTGCCGAGCGCGCCACGAACCGGCTGAGGTCATTTACGCCGTTGTACTGCGAGCATGCCACGCATTGAGCAGTTTCATTCGGAGTTTCAAGACCGACATGGATTCTGGAGCTGTCTTGCCCTTCTGCAGTTGATTGTACAAACTTTACCTGGCCCGGTGCCAATTGGCGGGCCGTTGCGAGAATTTTGCTGCGCATGAATTGGGCAAAAAGCACGCTTCAAAACGAGCCAGATTGCGACCTGTCCGTCAGTGTTGCCAACGCAGGCGCATCAAAACGGTGATTGCACGAGATGACGGTCAATGGCCGCTACGACATGATTCAAGCATGCCGGGCGCTGGTTCCTGCGGCTTGGGCAGAATGACAGCGGTCTTTGCAGTGTTTGAGCCGCCACTACACGCAGCTCAGCAGCAACATAGCGAAACAAGCGGACCCACCACCCCTGAAACCGTTGTCGTCTGTGGCAATCAGGCAGGTAGAGCCGTGGGCAGCAACGAGCCCCAAGAGGGCTATTATCTCGGCTAAAAACCTGCATGTGCGGCCTGTTTAGTAACGACGAGATTAGGACAGGGACGTCTACGAGATTTTGCGGCGGGCATTGTGAAATCGAGGCCGTAAAATGGGTTGGCAGGGGTTAGTTTTCACCGCATTCAGGAGAGGATTATTTCAAATGGCAGTATTCAAATTTAATCTCGTAGTCTCTGTGGTTGTTGTCATGGCGGTTTCTTTCGCTCATCGGCCTAAGCCGTAATTCAATGCCTGGGAGGCAATACATGAATTACGACCACTGTACTGACAAAAACACCCGACGGATTCATATGTGCGGACTGGCCTGCAATTTTCGCAGGTTACCGTTGTCGCCTGTTGGCCATTGGCCTGTTGCTGACCAGCTTGGCGCGGGCTTGGGCCTGTCAGTCGACTCACGCTGGACGGACAGACAATCTTTCCACACTTGAACTGGTGCTGACGCGCTGTGCGCTGGTGATCACGCTGATCGCCGTCTTACCTAGCAGGGGGCTGATATCGCTGGCCCGTATGCGCCGCCGTGTTGAAAGCGCTACGAACGCAGAGTGACTGCACGTTGACGGCAGCTCCAATTGGTGCTGGTGGGGCTCTGGGTCCGGTTATCACTGGCCCGTGATGCTATCACGGGGCCTTTAGCATTTGCCGCCCAGACACCGCAGGCAATGTTGCTGCTGGTGCAGGCCAAAGGCAGCACGGTACTGTTGTACGAAAGCTCGGGCTCTGCCCGTGGCCTCGGTTTGCGCAGCTGGTCTGGCCTGATGCTGCTGGTGCGGCGACTCGGACGAGCAGAAGGAATGATCCGACCGGACTATCTGTCGAAACCATTTGCGTCCGAAATCAGGTTAACCCGCACTCCGCTGATCCAGAAGAGCTGGCACAGCAGACAGCTCAGCATCATGGCAAATGTTCTTAACCGCACCGGGTGAAGTGTGAGCGGAAAGGATCGGAAACCTATCTTGCCGTGCCGTCGCTGCATCGCTACCGCACTCTGACACAAGCAGCAGGCGAAGGAAACGTTGTCGATACGGTCAACGTGACGAAGCTCAGGGAAGCGCGCCAAGAGGCCGAAGAGTGCAATCGCCGCAGCCAGGCTAAGCCGAGCAAAAGCTGCTGTGAAGCGGCGAAGAGCTGCAATCGGACGCAAGCCTCAGGCGGGCCCGTAACGCCGGCCATTCTGACAGCCTTCGTTCTGCTGCTGCGGTCGTGATCGCCAGTGTCGCATCGCCGTTTGCAGGGTCTGTCACGGTGGCCGTCACCGCGACCAATGCCGCTGTGTTTGCCGGTCTGACCATACCGCCGGTTTTAATTCCGCATAACGTAAAATTGGAAACCCCGGCACCTGCACAAGTGCGCGGGGTTTTTTATTCCATCGGGATTCGCGAGAGTGTGCCGGCACCGGAACAAGTAGCCGGTCAGCGGAACGTCATCAGATGGGGCACTGAGCTGCGAAAATCCAAACAGAGGCAAAGGCAATAAGAATATGATCAAAAGGTGCGGATCTGGTGCTGAAGGGGAGGACTTGAAAACTCCCGACCGTCGGGTTCAGATTAACAATTGACGCGCTTCTCACCACTGAGCTACTCCAGCACTGTGGGGCGCGAACCAGCGCGTAAGATTTCAGCCCATTCTGCAATGTATCGTAGGTCAGCGCAATCTGGACCATTATTCGTGTTCCCGCTACGCCTTAGACAATCGAACATGTCAAAGGATACCCGCCCCTCACAAAGCCCGCCCAAAACCCAATGAATTGCGGGGAATAGCGGCTAGAAGGCCGCCGCTGAAATACATCATGCGGCCCGACGCAAGCACAAGCGCGTGCGGCCGAGCGACAAAACCCAAAAGCGACGAACGCGCAGAATGATAGCCACGCCAGACAGATTAACGGCCCGACGCCAAAGGCAAGGCAAAGGGCTGTAAGGATGGATCTCTATTGGTCAAGCCGGCTGTGAGCTGTCCCTTCCGATTGCGGGCGGCCCAAGACAGCTGTGATGACTCGGTGATTTCGATGCCCGGCGGACCCTTCGCGACGATGCGGCTGCACGCTGCACCACACGCGCGGCGACCTAGGCGCACTGATCCCGAATATTTCGCCACCGTTGAGCCCGAATTTGCTGCCGGTCCCTCGGCGCAGCAGGTGACGTCGATTGGCAGTGACATGGGTCAGGTCACATTGCTTTCTGGGTGAGTCATGCCACGCTGGCACGAGGAATTTCAAAAAAACAACACCGCCCGGCCGAATATGACAATCGTGCCGCAGGGGCCGACATGGCGGGCCGGCCCTCGTGTTTCGAACCTTTTGCTTGGCCCCGCTCGTTTGGCCGCGAAAGGGCACGCGCGAGGCTGCTCATCTGAGTCCGGGGGGTGCTCCGGTCGCGCGTAATCCATGGACATTCACACTGATGGTCTTGCGTGATGGCGCTGAAATCGGACCTGCGCGACGGGTATCTTGCATGCCATAGCGCGAGGCGGGGCCTTGACTGCAACACATAGGTGCCGGTTATCGACTTTTCCGTTTTGCCTCTGTCGGGGCCCGGTATATACATTCCTGATGCCCGCGACGGTGCCAAGCGCCGAGATCGGTGACTCTAACGATAACGACCCTAGCACTTTTCTACGACCCATCGCATACCTGATCAGTCGACAGCAATCCTTCATGAGCGTCATCCGTCGGGCACTGCTCTTACACGTGCCTAAATCGTGACAGATCTAGCTCTGGGGCCGCACTACGATTCGCGGCCGCCTGCACTACCTCTCACGCTACAGAGATACGAGATTTCAGGCAGTGCAGACCGTCTCGCCATTGGGCCACCCAACCGGGTTGTGGGAACCGGACCGGATCGAACTGGGGCACTATATGCTTGCCCCCGCCCCGATGTTGCGGTGGGCCGAGTTCGAACTGCTTGGCGGGGCGCATTGTTCAACCTTTGCTATCGGCCTTTTGTTGGAAAATGCTGGATGCCGCCAGCGAATCGATGTGACCCGAAGGAACACGACCATCAGGCTCAAGGTCGCGCGGGCGCAATTGGTGTAATTCAAGCGCAGTTGATGTGGGAAACGGGAACCGAACCTTTTCCCGCGGCTTATTTCCAACCGAACCTGGCAGGGCGCAGATGATGGGCGGCTTCTGTACGGGCGGACGGCACTCTCGGTTTGCGGACAAGAGAAAAAAATCTTTTTGAGGAACCGCTGTTTATTGGCACGGCGCCGGGAAGCTTGATTCCGCCCATGGGGGGCAAATATTTTTTTTGAAGGTTTCCCCCCCCCATTGGTTTTGGGCACCGGCGGGGGCTTTTGTTCCCATTTGGCGTTCCAAAAAAAGGTTTTTGAAAAAAAAGGGGGTTGGGCGGGGGCCGGTTGGGATTTGGGGGGGGCCCCGGG
>Ga0163217_1085688_pt1 | contig 14097 bp, 5 predicted proteins | sample SynspAceP_FD_185933 | JGI IMG/M metagenome (GOLD analysis project Ga0163217, IMG submission 185933) | Saline lake microbial communities from Ace Lake in Antarctica - Synechococcus sp. Ace-P (PacBio error correction) | ecosystem: Environmental > Aquatic > Non-marine Saline and Alkaline > Saline ... | reverse complement strand
CGAGGAGTGGTTTCGAAGATTTTATCAGAGGTTTGGTTAAGTTATAAATAGTGAAATAGGTGATTGAGGGTGTGGCAGCACACATTTAATGGGGATAACTTTTAATGTTTGTTTATTATTGGGTTATTCAATTATAATAAAATCCCCTTAATGACTTTATTATGGGGATTTTTTATATCCAATCAGGTTTTAGCTAGATTTCAATTAGGAGTTAACGCATTTTTTCTTTTGGTGTTAACGTCTATCTTTGGAAAAAAACTTATATCAAGACCGCAATTATACCGGTTCTTGCCATAACGCGCCACGGACAAATGGCGGATGTAACATATTCCTGGCATAGGCATCCGGCAAAGATGCCCGGATGCTTACCCTATTAAGGCACTTTGATTATGAAGATCCGCTTTCTGGAGCCTTTTGGGTGCTTTTTATGGCCATTAATGGGGTTCCTTACCTAAGGAAACGATTCCATTATAAAGTCAAAATTAGAATTGTACTGGGCATTTCTGCTACCTGTGATTCCGTTATCATTAGGAGTAGATGATGATCTGCTTCTCATGGGCTAAATATCTAGCATTTTGCGCCATTAAGTTTACCGAAATACATACCTGCCAATATCATGGATAACTTACATTTACTTTGTTGTCTGTTTATTGGTCAAAATTGGGCGCATCTATGTTCAAGGCAAGAATTCCTCCTGTACCGACGGTGGTAAGTATATAGCAGCATTATTTTAAATTCGTTTAAAACTTTAAACTGCAATAAACCTTTCGGAAGAGGTTTTTCTTTTTGGATCCAAAAGTAGTGCCTAACCTTGCTATAAACAACAACCCTACAATGAAAGATAGGTTCGTTGTAGATGGATAGTCCAGATACGTGTATAGGTACTCTATTCGTTGTCTATGGGTAAGCTGCAATGTGGCAATAGCTTGGCCGCTTTTCCTTTCCTTTGCTAGTTTTCCAGCCAGCGCACCATTCCAAAAATGCTCCATTGTGGTATCCGATTAGGAACCTTGAAATCTTAATGTGTATAACTTGAGGAAAAGCGGAGAGGGTTGAGGCAGTAAAACATATATAGATATACGCACTTTATGTTGGACGGCCCATTTTCGCTTAAAGCAGTAAAGGTTGGTGCGCAACAACCAACGCAGGGATAGGCCGAATTGAAATGAGGTTGTTGGATAGTTATTTCGGGAACTTTGCAATCAGGTAAATACCCATAATTACATTCGGTCATACCTTACCAAAGCCTTACCTGGGGCATTAGCGCTTTTTTGTTTGATTTGTCCATCTCATATATTTTATTAGATTATTACACTAAAAATTCTAGGGAGGTTTTTCCATTGGCTATGGGAGATCTATCCTTTAATGCAATTATATCAGTAAAAAGCGGAAAGTATATCTTAGATTTAATGGGTTGAGCTTCTCATGGATAAATGTGTTTCATTTGGGAAGATTTATATTTGAAAGTTATTAGTGACCAAATAACGGCTTATTTGGCTAAATTTTAAAAACTTACATTTGCGCATATTACCGTTGATGTAAGGAAAGTTTTAAAATGATATGTAACATATATTTAGTATTTTTCCTTAATTAATTATTTATTGGAATATATTCGCAAAAATACTCATCTAGAAGACCTTGGACCTTGGATTTGGGATTTATCTGAGGTATTTTTTCTCTTGCTACCTTCGTTTATTAGGATGAAAGAAAATATGTGAGCAAGACTTTCCGAATTTGAAATTGCTATTTTATCGATGTTTCACTGCGGTGAGATTTTGGGAAAGGTACTGGATTCTCTTTGTATTAACGGCGTTGGTAGGTTTGAAAAGACTAAAATTCCGATTGAGAAGTAGTTTGGGTTTTCCTTAATTGGATTAGTTTTGAAGAAAACAGAGGAGCCATTGATATCATTAAGGTTTGCCGATTTGAGGCATATTTTTGTTCTAAGTGATGGACTTATAGTTAATTGTGTGCGGAATTGGTGAAAGGGCTTGCTACTGATCTAGAATAAACCGTAAGTATTACGGGTGGATTGGCAGGAGCTGTTTCAAATTGAAAAACACCTTTGTATTTGCTGGGGGTAAAAATAGCGTCAAAAAGATAGTTGCATTAGGTCTATTATTGGTCCTGATTTAAAATAGGTTTGGATCAGGGGAGGTTGGAGACAGTTTTGGGTATTGAAGATTTGGTACGGAAATTGAAATAATGGTCTTACGAATTGGACGGCACCGGCATTGGGCTCTATTAATCATTTTTGGGGCGACTGGCAGATTTGCCTAGTTTCGGGACTTTTGTTTCTGCTGAGCATGAGGGATGAGGATAATCAAATTACAGTTGTGAGGACTATTTTAGAATTGATGAAAAGCGGAAGTCTTACTTTGCGGGAACATTCCAGGTTCTTATGTAAGATTAATGAGGCCATATCGAGTGATTATGGAGTGCCGAACATCTGCTATAATACTAGAACGTACGGAAAATGTCTCATTGGCATTTTTATAAGTTGTGTGGGGCCGAGATAGTTCATTTGAAACATTGGTGGAGAAGAAGTAGAGGCTGTAATGATGTTTGATAATGATTTATATACGACTGGACTTTTATTCTTACGGGGAGGGGGGGGGGGGGGGGGGGGGGGGGGGGGGGGGGTGATAGCTCCCTTTGTAAATTTTTCGCCTGTTCCCTACACAACAACGATGACCTAACAAGTTTTCTGATGATCAATTAATTACCACGATTTACTTAAAAAGGACAGCTCAAAAAGGTGACTTGGCGATAGTAGTCTTAATTATAGCTCCGGTATTTGTATCAATTTAATGAAGATATAAGGCGTTTGACAGTTGATTTAGATCAAGTGGAGATGTCTTGGAGAAAAGTTCGCAAGAATTATTTCAAACTATCAGAGTTAAAAAATAGTGTTAGATCTTTAGCGGCAACTTTCGAAGTAGCGGTAAATATTAAAGATGGTTATTTTTGAAATGACCTGAAGGGCAATTGGTCCATCTTAAATCCCGCGGGCAAAAGTTGAAGGGATTTAAGGTTGTAGATGTTTGGGAACGTTTCACATTTCTTGAAGGATGACAAAAGAAATGACTACACGACTCTAGTAGATCTAAGAAGCCTAATTTTAAGAAATAGTAAAAGTTTTAATCCCAGACCAACTGAGGGGACACCAAAATGTTGGATTTTTCTTTAAGGTCATCAGGCGGAAAATGGAGTATAGAGGCTACATTTAGGTTACCATTTGTTGACATACCAGATAAAGGAACGGAGTTAGCTTTGATTGAGGCCAAAGAAAGGAGTCTTATGGACCAATTATAAAACCAAAAAAGACGATTTCTTCACCACATGTCCAACGGAGATACGAACCCGCTATGCGTTATAGGCATAGCAACTTTGTTGCTATTGGAAAACCCAATAAGGAACAGTTTGGAAATCTAAATGCTCAGCATCCTCGGACACTTGTGTGTTTGGTAAAATGATATTTTGATTTTTAACAAAATTGCCTTTGCCTTTTAGACTTGAAGAGGGATTCTTAGTTTAAGACCTCATTACAGGAATTACAGAGATGTTTCCCACATCGGCAAAGGTAGATCTTTAGCTTCTTGTAAAGGAGATTACAAAACTCTTCCTAAAAGTTTATAGGTGACAGTACAAGATTGTCACAATCTGACCATCTGGTTTATGCCAATGCCATTTAATTTCCGAGGAAGGGGTAGGGTAAGGTGGATATTTGAAAGCCTTGGAAGTAACAGATGATTATTGCTTTTTGGAATTTTTATTATCTTGATTACGGGATTGGAATCCCTGAGGATAAAGGGATAAAATATTTCCTGTCGTTGTTAAGCTACTCAGGATACCACTAGAAGTTGGGGGTACAGGGGCTTAGGGTTGGCCATTTGAAACGTTGCTAAGAATTAATGGATTAGTGATTTTAAAATTTGGAAAGTTGAAGTGGGAAAAAGGTTCACATTTAGTTTTAGCTGAAATACAAAAGAGACTATAGGCGATCTCAGGGAGGATTATTATGACTTTGATGGTCAACAGCTATACATCTGCAAGAGAATTTGAAAGGGGCCAGGATTTATGGTGGCGAAGGATAACAGTAAATTATTATGGTATTGCGAAGTTTCTTTCCCAAAATGGCAGTGGATTTTGATATTGCTGAAAAATGGCCTTTATTAGCCCTACATATGGCTATGGAGATACTACGATATGATTTTAATGGATCTTAAATGCAGTTATGAACGGTTTTGAGCAGCAAAAATCATAAGAGAATCGGATAACCATTACATTAAGTACATGCAATCGCTTATCGCCTTTCCGGGATGGATATCAGACCCATTGGGGATACGGAATAGATGGGCTTATTTGCAAACCTTTTAATCCATGAACTATTTAAAACTTGAGCAATTCTTCAGCAGAAATATATTAATTAAATAGATAAATTAATATAGGGGTTGGTCATATATGTTTGAAATTGCATGGTGAATGGCATTAAAGGTATATTGTCTAAATCAATAGCATATTAGCTTTTTGAAGCTAGATAGAATAGCAAAGGAAGGCCACTTAATATTAGTGGGGCCTTTAATTTTTTGAACTTCTAGAAACAAGTTGCTGACATAGTTTCCTCGCTACATAAATATGTCGGTACTAATAAAGTTAGGACATCTTGACTCATATTGCGTCCGTTTCTTATTAGTTCGTTGTCTTTAAAGGCCCAAGGTTCGTATGGAAAGGAACGCATGCATTATAGACACTTAGAGCTTGGCAGAATTCCTTTTCGCCCTGTATGGATAAAACTCGGGGGCAACGTTGAGGAACTGGTTTAGTTAACCGCAAACCAAGTTTCCAATATGGTATCAATTAAAGGTGCTTATGCATATACATCCTTGCCAAACACTTACCTGGTTGCCATAGTTGATCGGCCATATCATCCAAGGCTCTTCAATACTTTAAGGTTACAATAGGTATTACGGGCCAATTTGTGCTGATAGGACCGATTTCTTTATTACGGGTATAGTACCGCAGGCCATTAATTTCTCGGAATGGGTTCCTCTTTTTTTGTTTAATATTTTAGCGTTTTTCCTGCATATCAATTAATTCTGTATGTAGGCAGTTTTCCGGGTTTCGGTAAATGGGCGTAGTTTACCCTTTTCCAAGGGTTTCGAATTGTTTAGTGACGTCTTACTTTTGCAGCAAACCTTTTTATTAATTCATCTGGCAATATTCTGTCGTGTACATAATTTATTTTTAGAGCGGTACAACGTTTGCCGTTTAAAGGTAAGTACTTGCAATACATTTCATAATAGGTTAGGGTCCAATCGGGCATCAGGAAGTATAATGGCCGGATTTTTAGCTTCACAAGGACTAAACGAAGTCTGTTGCTCTTTGGATGTTTTGTTTTGTAGCGCATTGGCAGATTTCTATTACTATTCAATGGCAAAAATCAATTTTCCTGTCTGGCATTATTGGTGCAAGCATGCCCTACCTTCCAAAAATTTATGTTGACACGCCTTTAGGAAAACTGGATTGGAATGCCTCCAAAGTGGCGTATCAATAGACACGTGTTTTTGGCAGGTTGAATTGTGCGGTATTCCATGATTATGGCAGGGAATCCAGTAAGGCAAAGTTTCGTTCCCAAGATAGTTGTAAGCCTAGGACTAGTACTACCACTAGTTGGCCCTTTTATTTGGCATATACACCATCATTTCTTTTGCAAACTTGGCTGATCCTGTCGGTTGCTTGTATCCTCAATGGTGTCATTAAATATATTTATACAGTTCTTCGACTCTTTTTTGAATCGGGAGCGATTTCCATTTCCCACATTATAGTATTTACATTTCTTCTCTTTTGGCTGGCATTTCTTACAAAATCTCCATGCAGTTCGATCCGCTCTTTTACTTTATGTGGCCAGATTGCCCTTACCCTTGTCTAGGCCGCCAAGCTGATCTAGCTCTAATGGCTTCTTTTTTTCCATTGTCCGGATTTACTTTCAATAGGTGGGTTTCTATTGCCGTGCTGGAATATGTTGAGAAACCGGTGTTTTACCGTTCCAGCTTTTTTTTTTTAATCTCCATTTTGACCAAAATAGGTTTTGATGGATAACCTTCATTAATTTAATTCTGATGGGTATAGTTGTTTACCATAGTTGATTTTTTTTGCAAAAATGAAATGGTTAAATTAATTTACCAATCACTAAATTAATAAAACAAGAATTTTATTCTCTATATTTTGATGGAAATAATTGTAATAAGGTCACGAAGGCTTTCGTGTTACTTACATATCATAAAAATATGTTGAAATTGTTGATTATATTAAATACTGAAATAAAATCGGGCTTGTCGACTTGCAAATTAAAATTGTCCATCAAAGTCTACAAAGTTTGATTAAATGTACTTTTCATACTTTAAACCCAATCAGGTGCCAATTCTTTTCCGGACTTTGTCATTTCTAATATTCCAAAATACAAGGAAGGTCAGCAATAACTACACCTACATCGATTTTTATTGTATTTCAAATGAACAAAAAAGGTATATCACTTATCCAGTGGAAATGGGTCCCCAAATTCATCAACAGCGAAAACTCCTTTTAAGCACCAGGTCTTTGGAGGGAGAAGCGCAACTAATAATGTTTTAAGTTTTACCGAATACACAAAGCACGTCCTTATTCAAAGCCGGTAACGCGTAATATCGCGTTTATATAACTACCAAAAAAAACTTACTATTACAAGCACCACATTCTTGCCTCTAATGGCTTCCTTAAGAACATCATCCAAAACGGTGATCGGGATCAAAATTGCTCCGCTGGTTCATAATAACGAAGGGATCCCAGTGTTAAAAGAATAAAAATGGTCTGGAACCTTGCCTTTCTGGCGAACCAGTGACCCATATCAATAGATAATTCTTGCAAGATTATCAAGTAAGATTAGACCATCATTATTTTTAACAGCTGTCCATCATATCTCAATATTCTATATGTTCCCAATTTCAGGATATTCATTCCTATTTATATCTATGCGACAGTCTTCGATGGAATGGAGGCCCCACCCCATTTCGAGGCATCCACACTATTATTTTGTATGGGCATAAGGTTTCTGAATACAGGGCACAAAGGCCCGAAGCAAAACCGCCACCAACTGACTAACAACACCGTTAAGTCTATTAGGATTTTTATTCAACCTTGACATCCAGTCTTTCCAGGGCAACGGATAAGTGTCCTTCTTTATATTGGATCTTCAAAAGGATGCACATAGGTTTTGTTTTCAGCCGGCACAGAAATTTATAGCAGGCATCTGAGGAATCATCAAACAGGTCATCGCCTTGGAGAGTAAAATCACCAAGTTACCCATTCCCCGCCAAATAATTGGTCTGTTCTTTACCTTTTGACTTCAGGACAAAAAAAAAAAAAGATAACCGAGGGCAGTAGATATAGCTATGCCTAGTATCCTAAGTATTACAAGCGAAATGCTCCTCCTTGGACCATGGTTCCTGCACTAGGCACATTACACCCCATTTACAGTTTCGCTTTGGTAAGCGAACTGATTTTTATTGAAAGGCACCTCCCTGCATCTTATGAAATATCTTACCCAAAAAATGTGTAAACTTCCCTTAACTTCAATAGATATTGGCGATCGTAGCCTTGGCAGTATCTAATACTCATGCATATAAATGGAACGTAATAATTTCGCCACTTGACTAATGGTTCTGCCGACTTTTCTGTACATGTCCTGACCAATTTGAGGAAAAATGGTTCAACTTTTGTATGTATAAAACAAACGACATGCGAGATTCCAAGAAAACTTGGAAACAGAGTCTTTCAGATTAATGGCGCAATTGATATATTAATATAGCGTTATCAATAGACGTCATGGAAGCCACGAAAACCTGTGACCTACATATCATCTATGGAAATGTATTCGCAGCGTAATTGCACTAACCTTTCACGGCAATTAGTTTTTGCGTTATCAACACTTAAATGTTTTTTGATCGGCAAAGTTTTCAATTACGTCTGTGTCTATGTTTTTCATTAAAATCGAAGGCAATAAACGGTTACAGCGTGTCAAACAAATAGCACCAGTATTCCGCTGTGTATCGGACAATTCCTGTTCATTATCGACATTTCTTTCTTAGCAATCGTATTTGCTATCACGGAGGTTTCATAGTGATTCATAGTTAGGCAGATTCGGCATTATTCCAGATATCTGTCATGGGCTTCAAAAGCAAATTCAACACCTGCTCTAACCAATTGCAAACATTACAACCACCGTGTGTCACTAAAAATTCTTGTTCAGGAATTTTTCTTGATACCAAGCAGGAGGTTTCTTTTCGAATAGCAGTATTCTCCGTTGCCGCTCTCCAGGTCAATAGGTTTTTTCATTCATCATTGCACACAAGTCCTCCATATGAGTACTTGAGAGAACCAATGACCGCTCATGATATCGCTCCAATATGCTGTAGTGGCAAAAAGGGGAACGCATTTAATATACTTTATTCTTCTGACATAATTCAAGGCAACTAATTTTACTTGCAGGGATTGGAATCAGCGAACTCCATCCCATATGGTGGTCAATACCTTCACATATTATAAGGACCTTAACAAGCAACTTGTTTACCCATCCGTACTGAATAAGCTCATGAGAAAGCCATATTCAGCACTCCATTCACTTTTCAAATCTTCATTATGAAACAAGAATAGACGGTTTAAATGTACACAATCCAACCAGAAGATGGTACATTCTGTATATCCCACATATAGGTCATGAATCCTTTACTTCACGCAGAACGAAGGAAGGACTACCAACACCCGGCTTCCTAATGTACCTCCTGTAGGCAACGGCATAGGCCTTGGCTCTGGGCCAATCCTTTGTCTTAGCGGATCCCGTTGTTAGGGTGTTTCAGAATCATGTAGTACTCCAAAACCCTACATAATTTTGTACTATCTTAAGTACTCAGAAACACTGGACTTTCTGATAGCAACCATGATAACTGTTAAATTCCTCCGAAATCTGGCAATTTCCTTACCTACCACATGTATAAACATGTAGAGCAGATAGAGACTTATGTGCTCCTTATATTCAAATGAATGGAATACGCAGGAAACTACGCTTGTGATGCTGCTTGTCCAGAGTACAGGTTGATAACCTCACATCGCACCAGTCGGATCAGTTCCTCATAGGTATAAACCTTTCACCTAAATCCGTTTTTCACTTGCGTTACCACAAAAGATTAGTCCTTTTTTTCCATTTATTTGCAGCATCCCTAAGGGATATAGAGAAATATCAATCCGGTAATCGGACATACCTTAAGACCTTGAGTAAGGACCCTGAATGCCCACAGCCTACGCTTACAATATATTTTATACCAAACCAACCAACCCCAAAACCTTTTAGCGGACTACCATCAGAAAAATTCAGTAGATTCTCCTAAACCCAATACATTTTCCAACATATGGAAAAGTTTAGTTCAGATATCTCCTAATGAAGAATGTATTAAAGTCATTTGCCATTTTCTTCAACTCACGAATTATACCTATTCCCGATTAACTCCGGCGGACTTAATCTATTTATTGATTAACTCTTTTATAAATAGTGGATGAAATTTTCCTCTTAAAAAAAAAAACACCGAATTCAGTAACTTAGCTAAGTTCGCCTCGAGCGCACAAATTGCATAATACCATAAGGTCTTATGTCCTTGGTTAACAATGTCATAACAATCATTTTCTCTCTATCCACTATTTCGCTAAAGTTACAAAGAAAATCTCATGGGACAACAAAAGTACACAATTGAGCATTACTTTCCTTAATGATGTTTTTGCATATTTCGTTACACTAACGAAACAGCAAGGTGAGAGCTACTTTCAAACAATGCCGAACTCATTGAACAATATATAGTTTCTTCATTCGGAAAATATGGTAGAATGCTATTAATAACCTCCATAATTAGTTTTTCAACCTGCCAACAATATTAAGAGTACCCCAGTCTTCAGTGGTGTACCACACGACTATATGTGCAATATTGAGATTAATTTCTATTTTCGATTTCTGAGGACATTTAAACTTATATTCATGTTTATTATGACGTTTTTATCAAATATCCCACCGAACTATTCTGTTCAGTAATCTGAACGCTAAATTCTCGGAGATATACTGAATCTGTTATAACCATTTTAATTTTTCCATTCTCCTAATAAACCAATCCTTTTATTTCACTATATCTCTAAGGTTATGGGCTTTTTAATTAATAATATAATTTTATATTTCAAAAACGGAATACCCAAAAACCGATAACGCATGCTCAACTGACAGGAAATCATGGGAAAACATTGTCATATCCTTTTCACGACACTTCTAAAAGAAAAGCTGTGCTTATTTTTGATGCTAACATTTCTTGATATAAGTGGGCTTTAAATCCTTTTCTTTCGCTCAAACACGTTGCCTCTTATATTCAATTAGCCTTCCGCAATTTTTTACAAAAATTTGGATTAACATTACGGTTGATGAAACATAACGGAACTCTCGATAAGAACAGTTCTATTGCACTGTGCCGAACAATTCCCAAAATGCATCATATTATTAAGTACACAATATCTATAACAGGGGTCTTGTTCTGAAGAAATCGATATCCTCAACTTCTGTCATGAGTTAATTTGATTCCACCCATCAACCAAAAATAAACATATAAGCGCAACTACTCACCTATTCATGCGCTCCAATTTTAGCTCCTATCGACTGCTAAGGTAGGGCAAAAAAGACCCAAATAAGTGCCAACTCCACCTGAAAAAAGTAACAAGTTACTTTTGGGACTGTTTTAAATTTCGGCCTATCAGGCAAAGCAATCATATGGTGCTAGACCACATCGAATATTACTAGATTTGCCTTATGGCCACTGAAAAAAAACAAAACCTAACAATTGATCTTTCACATCTATAACACTCGGGCCATTGTTAAGTTAACTATCCCATTCTGGAACTAAAAACATCGCTTCTTTAATAGATTCTGAGTCAAAAAATTTCCTTTATCTTATATTTATTCCTTAAACTGCATTGTCGCAGTTTCGATGTTTATTGTTTTTGAATCAAAGGCCATATAATAATACCAAAGTTCGCCTTGAGGATCGCCAAGACGGCACATACTGTCCTTTACGTTTTTGATTATTTCTGCAAGGGATCTTAATGTCGAAATGGAACTGTATCCTTGGCAATGTATTTAAGGCATAGGTGTCACGACTTCCTGTTACCTATTCAGTTCAAAACGCTTGCCATAGGCATGAGGTAAATCGCCATCTTCATTTGTCAATAGATATAGGCCGATGTCTACCGTGCATCCTCACAAACCATAACCTACATTTAAAGAGCATGTCCGTTAATTCCAATAGCGAGAAAGACGTCCGACACTCGTCCAAGCTTGCAGGAATTACCAGCCTTTTCACAAAAGCTTTAAGCTGTTTCCTTACTGCTTGCCGTAAAATTCAAAACACACTGTCCAAAACAATTTGAATGGTTTTTGGCTAGCAATTGATCAAAATTGGCCGCTTCCTCAATCGCTTTATGGTTTGGTTTAGCGGTAAGGATTGTTAGCTACGAAACTCCTAATTACTTGTTCGTACACATGAATAAATCAGAAAACTCATCAATCCATGAGCCTTTTTTGGCCTTATATCTAACACATACTGGTTCCCTGGTCCCTACACGAGAATTATATATGATTAATAGAACCAGGAGCCTCTTGCCAATGGACACCTCATGGAAAATTTCATGAAGCTGGATAAACTTGGAACAGCTTCATTGGTTTACAGCGAGTAGAAATTTCCTCAGGATATAACAGTTTCCTTTGGAAAACGTCTGACCCCAATTAAATGTCTTGTACCAACTGTCCACGTAATGACAGACCATTGGAGTATGAATCTATCTGGGCACATAATACCCGCAAATAACCTGATAATCAAAAATTGGGTAAGCTCACTGAGCACCAAGAAGCTAGAGCCACCAGGGGCCACAAACCTACTTTTTTCAGGTTTCACCTACGCGATACCCATATGGGACACGCAATGGGTAAGCTCCACTAAGCTATGATTTAAGTTAAAATTCATTGATAAGTTATATCCTGAAATGTTTATACATTCATACCAATATAAGGGACATTAAGTTGCCCTATCCCAGGCTAAATCCAACTAAAATATAAATTATAATACTACACCATACGGAACAATAGACAATCGGATGATAAGCCTCATGCACCACTGATCCTAACAGAATGCTCCTGACTTTGTTGACGTTTTTTTTTCCACTTATTATATGTTTCTAATTGTAGAACCTAATCGGATAACTACTGGTATAAACTTTATATTAATTCTCCTTGAAGGTATCAATATTTTCCTTAATAAAAAATCCTAAATTTTCGCAAATCGGTCACAACAAACAACACACTTCGCCGAATGCAAGAGGAGTACTGTCTTTGGAACACAATAATTATATAAACTACATTTATTTTTACCTATTAAAGCAAGAGTGTACTCAATTTAGACATACTACGCTGAATTTACTTATCTCCTCACTCGACCAACCGGCCCACAGAAATGCTATTTCATTTTCCTGCAAATTACCAATAAGGTACATTATTAGAAATATCCCATTCCTTCAATAAGGGCCAATGCGTACACGCCACCACATCTTGTAGAGCTTCAGAGGGCATAACCAATGACCTACCACAATTCCGTAGGGTAAACCACCCGGAAAAGCGACCATCGTAACTCAAGGACGACGTCTTTTACTAGACCGGCACCCATTATAGAGCTGTTGGTTTTAACATTGTGGCAATCCAGGGCCACCTTTTGGACCTTAACGACTAACCTATATCACAACATTACACTCCCTTTTTTATTCACCAATCCTTTTCCGATACGGCAATTGGCCAAAAAACTACGTCATACAAACAACTTTGCAGGACATAAAAATGCAAACCTTCCATTTTCATGTAATCTTGGCTTACAGCTCTTTCTTCTATGGCAGATATTCCAATAATTAAATATTCTCAAGTAGAATCCGGATTAGCTAAATTTGGAGCATTTCAAAAGGACTATATTATTTACCTGGACTTCTTTTAACTTGGAACAATTGGCAAAAGGTCTCTGCAAAACGGTACTTTCCAAGTTAAATGGACTTAAACATCACCGTGCAACATACCGATTTTCCACATAAATTTCAATACATCGAGCGGAGCTGTTAACCACAGCCACGATGTAAATCTATCCATTAAAGTATTTGACCAAACTTGGTTTTAATCCGAACCAATAAAAAAACTGAGAAGTAGTATCACTCTAATTCATTTGAAAAATGGCAATCATGTAAACTTCAACATTTCTGCAAGCTTTGGTCACATGGCCAGAAGGTGAAAAGCACCCAGCCATATCGAGTGGACCCAATCCTAAAAGCGTTAGCAAACGGCACGCATTCTACAAAAAAGAATTATCTAGTGATTTGATATCGCTACGGAAGCTATATATCATTTTCCAATAACTTTTCTTAAAGGCGAAAACCAGACAACTTTATACCGCAATTCTTGCTTGCTTTCTTTGCCAATGGGCAGGATTTGGAAGAATTGAAAAGAGAAGGGGCCATAGACAAAAGCTTAATCATAGCGGAACAAGCCATGGTTGTTGGCAGTTTGTACCATTACACACAGGACCTCCTCCGCTCCTGGGGGCAGAGCAATTTTGGGATTAGCTCCTTAAAACTTCCTTCGTTCAATTGGTTCACAGACAACTAATATATATACCCCATGGCTTTCCAAACCAGGCAGCAAATACGATATCCAACTTTAAATAATATTCATTTTTAAAACATTCCAGAAAGCGATTCGTTGCCACATTAACACCTAAAACGGAGGGGCATTCTTGTTATTAATTCTAGATACACATAGCCAATATAGGCTGCACAAAGGGCATATTTTCTATAAAATCAACAATCCCCACCCACCGTTATTTTCAACCATCGATAAGTTTCAATAGCACAGATTGTTATTTTTATACCCACAATGTTTCCATTGGGGGCGAATTCCTTGCGGATTTTAATTGTTTCTTTTATCCCTTTTTCTTTTTACATTGG
>Ga0163217_1093356_pt1 | contig 14099 bp, 13 predicted proteins | sample SynspAceP_FD_185933 | JGI IMG/M metagenome (GOLD analysis project Ga0163217, IMG submission 185933) | Saline lake microbial communities from Ace Lake in Antarctica - Synechococcus sp. Ace-P (PacBio error correction) | ecosystem: Environmental > Aquatic > Non-marine Saline and Alkaline > Saline ... | reverse complement strand
AAACGTGGTTTGGCAAATTCTTTGTTGGGACATTCATTTGAGATGCTTCCAGCCGTATCAGATAGTCAGAGCCAAACTTACCTTATGGGGATTTAATGAATTTGTCGGTATTTCCCCGAAGGAAATCGATATTTGCTCAGAAGTTGTGATTTCTGAACATTAAGCATTAATTTCCTGCCGGAAAAGAGCATTTTTATTTTACTTTTTTCTTTTTGCTACCCCCAAAGAGGTTCAGCATGTCGATTTTGAAAAGCAGACGGGGTCTTGATATTTATTCTACGGATCAAAACATTGGTGAGTCCATCAAACCCACAATTGTTGGCAATCAACGATTGGAAACGAATACCTGTGGAACGCTCATATGGATTATTACCTGGGATTGTTCTTCAGCATTTACCGGAGCGATCATAAAAGCAGCTATTATGTTTATACCACAGAGTTTTTGCAAACGGAAGCAATCCATTTGTTGCCGGAACTTGGGAGGGAGGGGGAAAAAAAGGGGGGAAAATTACTAATTCCGATTTTCCCAAAAACTCAGAAATTTTTTTGGTGACTTTTCTTTTGTTTTAGCTGCAGGGATAATGTGAAGCCCACTATTAAAATCACCTGTAAGAATAAGCGGCTCAGAACTTCGATTCAACGATCAAGGATAATTCCTCTGGAATTCAGAAGTTTCGAAAGCCACAGTCAATGGAAGTGTGTCTTATGCGATATGAGGCATAAGCAGCATCATTTTGGTCAGAAAAATTGGATGAACAACCTTTCAAAGCCCGGTTGTTCTTAAGTTACCGACCAGGCTGGAAATATCACCGAATGGAAGGGACACTTTAACTAATTTCTTCAAAAAAACAACTATTATTTCATTAGAAATTAGCCAAAAGCACCGGATTCGAAGCTAAAATTGTGAAAGCGGATAAGTATTAAACTCTCCGATTACCTAGGTAAAAAAGTAGGTCCTTTATTCTTCCAAAATTCTTAACACCAGGCTGCACTGCTCAATCTTGAAATTTGAGAGATAATTATGATGCATTGCAGAAAGCGGGTATTAGTTTTAGGAGCAAGCTCAGATGCTGAAAAAATCCCACATCAAATTTATCGAAAAGCAGTCCACTCCCTTTTTCGGTTAATTGCAACACAGATTTAAAGTCCATGAAGCCTATGGTGCTTGGGTGGAGGAAATCAATTGTATGGTAGAAAAATATATGGGAAAAACTGCCAGAAACCACATTTATCATCGATGAGGAAAGGATCATTTCCTCACCGATCATCGAAAAGTAAAAACACGAAAATCCACACCGCACAAATTTAAAATAACCCCTCCCTATGGAAAAACAATCAATCGAACAACTCCAGAAAGAATCGTTCTAAGTGAGAAGAGACATCCTCCGTAGGTTCATTGCGGTTTCAATCCGGCATCCAGGCGCATCATTTAGGATGTAACGAGTCTTGTGCACTCTATTGCATGTCAATGAATCATAGATCCAGACTTTAAGATGGATGGAAAAGGAGAAGAATTTGTTTTTCCGCTAACGTTCACCATTTCCCCATTTGGTATCGTTCTTTCCCGTTCTGATACGTTTTCTTCAGAGGGAAATGAATACATTCCGAAAGCTAAACTCAAGGACTTCAGGGTCATCCTGCTACAAGAAGGAGGACTTCCTGAATCCGAATTGCTTTCAGCTTCTTTAGGTCAGGGAATGTCTGGTTGCGATCGAGCTGCGGCTAAGCAAAAAAAATCATGGCGATGACCACTACAGTCTATGACTATGGGCGGATGCGAGCAAAAGAGACAAATATGGGAAGCACCAGGTATGACTTCGCACTGGAAAGTAGACAAGTCATTGCTACGATTGATTTTGAATAGAACAGCAGATCGATTGGTCCTACCAAAGAGATTAACTGATTGATTGAGAGGCTTAAGTATTGAAGCTTTTGTTGGAGGTCGTAATACACTTGAGGGGTAATAATATGAGTTCATTCGTGGAAGGTTTGGAAAAAGCCAAGAATATTGTCTCACAAGGAAAAAACCAGTGTTAAAACCTGTTGCACAACCGAAATGGGCTATGCGTAGACTTTATGGTTTGGGACGCACAAGTGGCATTTTGGAATAGCTCCAAAATGACGAGCAGCTTGCCGTCATGCACTTGGTCAATTGGCTGGAACCATGGCGATATTAATTCACGCATTTTAGACCCTTACAGAAGAAAACAATGAAAATACATTGGATTTAAAATTCACTTATACCGAAAAAAAGATACCCGTGTCTGGATTGGAGATGAGTGCTTGAAGCAGCCGGAGAAACCCAAAATGTAGTAGGACTTTTGCCTGACCTCTATAGGCTCCCTAAAAAAGGGCGCATTTCAAAAGGAATTTCCGGAGCGCTTTTTCCAAACAGGAATCGCTGAGGCCAATTAGATGGCGCATCGCTGCCCGTTTGACAATTGTGGTAAAATCCCATTTACAGGGACGTTTCGCAACTTTCTCACAGGCAGGTTATGATCAGATCGTCAGATCAATCGCTTTATTCTGGTAAAAAAAACGTGAAAATCTGTGCATCTACGCCGGCCTTTGACGCTTGGCGAAGATGGGGCTACTCATCAGATCTTAGAGGATTGGGCACTGATTGAAAATGGCTTCCTCACATGACAGTAATCAATCCTTGCGATTACAATCAAACAAAGCAGCTACGCTGCCATGCAGAGCATGAAGGGACCAGTCTATCTTAAGAGTTGGCCGTCGTTGACAGTCTGGCCGATCTTGCACACCTGCGGAACAGAAGTTGAGATTGGCGAAAGCTTGTGAAAATGATTCGATGAAAGGACGTTTACAATCTTCGCTACAGTCATTTTGTTTGGGAAGCGGTGATTTGCTTGAGTAGCGATTTGCTTCGTCAGCAGGAATTTCTGCTGAGGTGATCAATATTCATACATTTTAAGCCATTGGATACCGAAGCTATTTTGGATTCAGTTTCAGTAGCTTTAAAACAGGTTGTGCAGATCCGCTGAAGAGCATCAATTTACAATGTGGATTAGGTATAGCGTTGCTCAGACTTTGCCGACATCATCCCGCGCCAATGGAATATGTAGAGTGTAGATGAAGCTTTGGAGCGAATCAGGCACACCCACTCAACTTTTAGAAAAATACGGCTTGAAACGCTGAAAATATTGTGAAGGCTGTTAAAAAGTATTGCGAAAGTAAATTTAAGTTATGTAGAATTATTAAAATCCACGATCAGGATAATCGTGGTTTTTTTCTTATAATTACAAACATGAATTCAAATCTTCTAAGCGGTTGCGCTGCATCCGATCCAAAATCTCAGCTCATTCCCCGAACTTTACCCATTGATCGGGAAAATTTACTAAGTGCTTTCCCTATTTTGGGTGGACCAGAGAATTTGGTATCTTGACCTTGCTTATAGCATCGAAAAAATCTTAAACTAAAAGAGCTTTCCAGGCCGCTAATCGCTTACTATTTTTCGTAGAATTGAAGAACGAAAAAAGTAGGCATTTTACAAGTTACGGACTTTCCTTTTTCACCAAGACAAGTTGGGATTCAAATGCACTGAAACTTCATCGGCTTATACCTCTCGAAAACAGTTCAGGAACGGGAATCGCTCAGAGTTGATGAACTATGTGGAGCAAAATCGCCAATCACTAACGCAAGCTAAGACAATATTTTGGCTGGAAGCATGGAGTCAAAAATCACAAGCAAAACGCTTTACGAAAAAAATGGGTTTTGACCTCGTTCACACCACCAATTGGATTCTGAACGATTATAAACCTGAGTACGAGGTATTTCATATTTTCAAAAAAAAGATAAAAAAAATCAAAAGCTTAACTTCCAGTATAAGTCAGAGATTATGTAATAAAACAAAATGAGTATGCAATTCAGATTTTAATTCACTCTCAGTTGGATCCTTGTTAGCAGTAAGTGCAAGTCAGGTCGTACAGAATAAAACAAATCAAATGAGTCTTTCGGAATGCAGAGATTCCGACTGAAATAAGTATGGTTATCAGCCAAAACTGCGTATACCACACTGAGAAACCTTGTTGGCGTTTATACATGGCTTTCTTGGTGGTAACACTTGCCGGGGACCACGACAGATAGGATAGCTTTGGTAGTCTACAGAATCCGCCAATTTTCAAGTTAACAAAAATCCTGGTATCGGGGACCAAATGGAGAATCTACACTTAAAAGATACTCCTTACGAATGCCGTATTCTGGAAGAAAAAACCTATAGCAGAATTGAAAGGCTTCTACAAGCGAAGACGATCCCCGAAGTCGATGCGCAAGCAGCTCCAAATACATGAGGTTTACGGTATGACTTTGGCCTACAACTTGGTTTTTATGGCAGAAGAAACTATATATACCACCTCAATTTTGGGCCGCTATCCAAAAATCTTTTTATCCTGAAGGATGGAAAAGAAATAATTAATCAAGATGGCCGGATAGCTGTTCCCCGGATTGGAAGAATGGCGATCCACTTAGCCACTACTCAAAGTAATGGCAAGTCTCCCATCCGAATGAGCAAATGAAATGGCTATCAAACTGGTGTGATGATAGTCATGAGCGTTGGATGAATGGTTTTAAAGATCGGCTCACCCGGAGAAATGGCAGCAAGGGCAAATTATTGAAGGTGAAGAAACCTGACCGCGAGCTTACCCTAAAAAGTCATGAGAAAATAACCGCCAGTGGACAGATAAATTATTTCACGGAAAAGACACCTCCAAAGTCTCCTGATGGACCGACCAATTATCTAACTTCTATTTTCCTCAGGATGCGGAATCGCGAGTCTGCTTAATTATTGGGCTGAGTTTGAATTGACCTCTTAGCGCTACTCCAAGAAGTAGCAAAAAAGCAAAGGTTTCCCAGAATCAAATTTATTATAAGCTAGTAATGGCCGACGATGATGCCAAATGAAATCATGTATGGCCAACCTACAAAGGTCGCAAAAAATCTAAAAAGCCCTGGGAGGTGGAGGAATATCAGATAAATTGCTCCTCCAAGATTACGTGGCCGGAGATTGAAATCCATGATTTGAAGGAATGACCGCCTAGTGTATCACAATTCATGAAAAATCAAACGCTCCTTTGCCGATCATGCGCGAGGACATACAGGGCACACTGAATATTGGTCTGAGAAATTTAAAGGGATCCAAAAACTTCGAATATCAAGTCCCTTAGCCATGGTGGATATGCGCCCAGCGGCGGCACTTGGGCCTCAACAAAGTGGATTTCCTTCAGAACCAAGAAGAAAGATCGGGTTCATTCGATTAAGCAGTACACTTTTTCAAGCAAAAAACTCCGAGACGCTTCAAGCGATTTCAGAAAATACAGCACCATCCAATTGAAATACCGTCATGATCTGTTGCTGGAATGAATACTTAGAAGGCAATTTATTGAGCCTACAGCTAAGGTCATGGATTTGATTATTTGAAGCGATCAGGAGTATTTGACAAATTAAGATTGGTAAATGGAAGGCATTTCAAGTATCCTGTCTCTATCGCCAATCTCTCTTAAATGAATAAAGGCTCCGAATCAAATTCAGAGCTCTTTTCCTTTTTAATCTTGCTGCAAGTTGCCGCTCTGATTTTTTCAAAATGTGATGCTGTTTCACTCTTGGTTTTGTGGAGTTCCAAAATGCCTGAATCAACAACAAAAATGTTCCAGCTCTGCTTGTTTTGACCGAGAGACCCGCTTTCCCCCAAAGAAACCTGAATAGCTTCACTACATTTTTCAGAAGCTGTTGTTCCATCAATCAACATTTGAGCTCAAATGAATATTTGCTTTAGCTGAAGGTCCCAATAGAAGTCTTTGGGCATAAGACTCCTCTATTTTTCAAGCTTTTCTGTTTCATCGCATTTCTAGCCTAAGAGGGGTGTATTTAAGTCAATTTTCCTTCCAGCTTCATTTTCTGATTTGTAGAGTTAAGCCAATTAGTCAATGGATAGCATCCCAAAATGGAAAGTGTTGAGGCCTTTTCATAGGAGTTCGATAGCTCCACGTGAGATCTCTTGGAATCTGATCGCTTTACTTAGCAGAATCAAACGCTTATAAGCACTTGCCCATCAGCTCCATCTTTCACGGTTCGGCAAATCTGTTGAGACTCTCCAAATCTTTAAAACCTTCCTTAATCATGGATATAGCCTCTTTTTCACTTATTTTCTTTGCTTTTACATCTTAGTGAGCATTCTTCACTCGGATAATTACAGGATTTCTTCCAATGCTTGTACTGAAAACTCCATTTTCTTGGATTTTTCATCATGTCTTGATATGATTCGAATTCCTCTTTATTAAAGGATTCAGACTACAGTATAGCTTGCCAAATACTTCCAAAATCGTGATCATTTCGTCGGAGGCCCTTGAAAATATTTGGTCGATTTTCCCGATAACTCTCTTAATGACTCATCGGTGCATAATTTGCTGGTTCAAGTTTTGGATCAAGTTTAGGCAACTAGAATTCCTATTTTCTCTTCCTGAAGCATTCAGCTTCGTTTGCGCCTCGGATGTGGCGAGTTCCGATCTGTAAAGTATAAAATGGATCGCCAATAGCATTGTAAAAGCCCCCAAGTATTGGTTCGATTTCATTTAATCTTCGATAGATCTTTCTTATCGGGCACGTTTGACTGCTTCCCCTAAAACCTAAGCTGAAACATAATACTGAAATATAAATACTTTGCAACAATCATAAGCAGCCGCTCATCTACAGCCCAACCTGCGACGATCACCGCTTCTAACACATTTGTCCAATTAACTGAGTACCTAAATTAGCCGCAAAGCGATTTCGATTTTGACTCTTTCTCTTCTCCAGAACCATTAGTCCTAGGTTAGCAGCAATGATAACAAAAAAACCAACTCGGGAAACATCAGACATTCCTGCAAGACTGTCCCGGAGAGCAAAAAGGTATTATTGCAATAACCATTCCCGTGTTTCTTTCTTCTCCATAGTGAAAAAGTACATGTCCTGCGAAGGTGAATTAATTTTATGTTTTAGTTCAATAGCTTGACCAAAAAGTATTCCGGTGCCTCACTGAAAATTCAGACTTTGCGTTTCGTATTTCTCCTTGTCGCATTCATTTCTGCTACTAGCTCACCCTCGTTCCTTGGCCTGGAAGTTGCCCTATTAAACTCATCCAAATCGGATCACCGATCACTAATGCGCTTTGTGATACGCGAGAAGATGGCTACACGAGAATTCTGTTGTAGCAAATGCTGCCGCGACCATTCCCGAATTGATGCCAAATCTCGGGTATGCAATTGAATGTCCTCCTGCATCATTCCCATGGAAATTCTGCCGTCTCCAAGTCCAGCACCCATGATATATTGTTTTGGACCGCTTGAAGTTCTTCTTTGAATTTCAACGGGAATCAGAACTCATACATCTTTCTGGCGATTTCAGGCGAGTACTGTTTTCTGAGTCATCCTGCCGCCAGCAAAACACATCCAACAACTTTAGGTATTTGAGGGCGCATGCTATTCTGGACTGCCGCTCGCTGGCCAAGGTGCTCAAGCCATCTTTATTTTTTTCCTCCTGCGGAGATCTCACTCCCGATTCTCAAATCCACTCTCGCTGACCGTAATCCGAGTCCACCAATCTGTCGCAATTCCTGGAATTCGCCACTGGTCTACCCAATTTTGGTTCCATTCCTGTTCCTCGAAAAATACGATATTGAATTCACCCTACTTTTGATTGGCTTCAATATTTTTCATGGATTTCAAGATTTGCCCAGGCGCGCTTATCATGATATAGCTCGATAATCTCTACCTCTCTATTTCCTTTTTCAAGCCTTGTAAGTGGAAGTAATTACTCTTATTTGGCTTCTGAATTCCAAAATAATAGAACGAATAGAACTTTCGTGTAGATAATCCTCCAAATTGAATTACGATAGCAACAACGTAAATGCCCATATATAGTTGTCAGTAGGGATTACAAATGCGCAGATAACGAGTACTCCTCTTTCCACGGTATTCATTAGCTCAAAACTATTAAGCTCTTCCATCTTTCCCAAACCAACGACAAGCCTCCTGAAAAGTCGGTTTTGCTGCAGCCCGATTCAAGATTAATCTGGTGGCTTCCATCTGACCTGGAACAATCCATGCCACATGCAAGCGACTGCAGTCGTTGTTCAGCTCTTTTGTCAATCGCATACTCACTGTTTCAATATCGGGCATCTCCATATAAAAAATGTCCTGCCATCACCGATATCGTGCATAGACCAGCATACCATGGTTCACTTTCACGTTGATCGGTAGTCATTCATCCAGCGCTCACCGGTTTTGTCCCAAGCATAGCAAGGTTTTTCGTACAATTTCCTCACTGAAGATCGAAGACTTGGTTTGCTCCACAGTAATTCTTTTTCACTCCGTCGGGATTTGAGGAAGACCATTTTGGAGGCTTACTGTCTTGCCATTATAAATCAAGAATCTCATCCGATTGCTTGCATAATAATTTACTTTTCTGTCGAAAGTTGCCCCCGTGAGCATTAGCATAGAAGTTAATTTTTGGTTCACGAAGGATTTCTTTTGAAATCCCTGATTTCCCAAGTCCAACACCTTTCGTCACCAGCATTAGTTGCCTTGAAAACCAATTCGCCGTCTTCTATATCCCAGGCTAAATACGTGAAATTTATTCTTTTCTACTTTGCCCTGCGAATTGTAGCTTGTCACATTGGAATTAATTCACAGACGCTCTTGCCTTCAAGCCAATACTTTGTCCTGATATTTACCAAACTCATCTAAGAATTTTTTGATCTGGTATTGCCCCATGATTGATCTCCATAAGGCTGTTCGGAGTTTTTTCCAAAACTCACGATCTGAGATAATCATGCTTTCCAACCCGAGTTGATCGAAGCAGGACTCAGAATGCCCTTGGGAAATTGTCGTAAATCCAATTTCAAGTGTCCTTTCGTGGATGTTCTGATATCGATTCCTTTCCAAGTAATTGGATTATTCATCCTGCCGAAAAAGTACGTATGGAATTCGATACGAGCCCCCAAGCGGAAGATCTAGAAAATTAAGTTTTGAAGCAGGAGTTTCATTTAATTAGCTTCCAGTATCCGCGAAAGTTACATCGCAAAATCCCGAACCAAAACTCCACCCCATACGTACCAAGATCTTGATTGGTTGATTGAATGCCACTCAATTCGGTAATCTTATCATTCACATCGCTTGGCTGTAACTGGAAGCGGGGAGTCTACCAGTCAAAATAAAAGGTCACAACGTCGTAAAGTTCGCTCTAATTCGTTTCCAAGACCTTTATATGATGTTCCGATCCAAGAATCGGCTTCAACATGTCTCCATTATCACATAATTCAATCGGCTAGTTCCAACCTTTAGAACGGATATAGTGTTGATCCAAACCTGATTCGGTCTACAGTTCAAATTTGAAAACCCATGATCCCTGGAGCAGCATCGCCAATTGGCGCTTCCCTTTGGCTTGATTTCGTTTGTATTCTCCTCCTTCAATACCAAATACACGAATTTTTCGGCTCTCCGCAAATTTTTAGATACTAATTTCAAACTGCGGGTATTAGCCGACCCTTCAGCTTCCAAAACCTATCCGAATCGCCTCACGAGTAGTACTTCTGTTGGCAGAATATTTCAATGATCAATGACTGACCACTGCTTCAATAAATGCAGATACTTTCTCCTCTTTCCAACGAACCCCTCCCCAATACATTACTTGTCCGTATCAAAACTACCAAGTCATCTTTTCCCCCATAAAGAAAAACTTAGCCCACCTAATGACCATGAAGCTGTTTCCATCTGCAAACTCAGTACTCGCTACTCCCCTTACAATGGTAAACAGCGAGAGCTGCTCGAATTTTGATTCGTCCCTCGGGAAATTCAGTAACTTCCACAAAAGAGTAGATCGTCGGGTTCATAAGCACTCCACGTCCAGTTAATGAATCTGTATTAATTCCTTACTTCTACCGACACATGCATAATCAAACTCCTAAGATATAAAAATGGTTCCCCACCTGACCACCGTGCTCAATCCAATAGATTAAAAGAAACATTTGAGAAAAGAGGTTGTAATCTAGAGAGGATGGCAAAGCGTGGTACCATCGCAGACATGCGACGCGCACCAATCTTCGGATTGCTTGATGTTTTTTGAATTAATCTCTTTCTCAATAGCTTTTGATTAATCAAGATCCTTTACTCGTCCTTCTCTTCTAATACGGATGCGCTCATATTCATTCCAAAGCCTTTTGATTTTGAACCAGGAACGCGCAAAACCTCGCCCAAGGATCGCCCACTAATCCCCCTCTGGAGGAGCTGACCAAATCCAGCCGCCCAATTATTTTTGGCAATGCATTTGACAAAGTTTCTAGCACGTTCTCCAGGGACTGCAAAGTAAGTGTCCGATGCTAGAAAGCAGAGAATTGAATCTTTGGAATAACCCAAACACGTATACTCTTCCAATCTTCGGAATCTTTCAAGGTCCAAAAAATGAGCCTAAGTTTGAAGAACCGGTGCCATGCAGAAAAAGCAAATGAGGCTTAGATACATCCAAATTTTCCGGCTCTTTTTCAATTCAATTGTGGAGAGCAAGAACAATAGTACTCCAGCAACCAAACATCATGAGAATTGGCGCCTTCATTGATAATTGTTTGTCTTCCAGCTTTTTTTGCCAGTCCTGTACCAAGGAAAAACTACCTCCCGCTTTGAAAAGATCTCTAAAAATCTTGATTCCTATTTTACTGACCTATTCTCTATTTTGAGCATCACTTCAATTCATCCCGGAAGAAAAAAAGCTCATCTCCATCTCCAGAACGTTGAACTGGCGATGAAAAAAGCTCACCTAGCGTCTCAATTGTCCCCAACCATTAACTGTGGTCATCGATAAGATTGAGTTCAATAAGTTGTCATCTCTGATTTCAAAAAGATTGCTCAGCCATCGTCTCCACGAGATTGACTATGAACCGAAGGAAGGCTTTATCCAGGCTTGTAAAAATCGAAACCCTGGTCTTCACCACTACGATGGCTGCTTGATCTTGACCTTTTAATTTAAATTTTTAGTATTGGCCATTTTTAAATAATTTTAAGTGAAAAAAAAGCTGATTAAATCAGCCTTTAGAAAAGCTTTTGAAACTCACTGTCCTTCTAATAAAAAATCTTGCAAAGACAGAATTGGAAAATAGCTATTTTATCCCAATAGTATCAGATTCATTTCAGACAGTGAATTGATAATAATTAAGATAAAATGATAATTTTTTTTTGATTGAGGCAATGAAATTACTCTTGAACAAAATCAAAGCTAAGAGTAAATGAATACTGACCTAAAAAAATATATGCTGCTTCTTTTCACTAATCGACTGAAATAAAAGTAGTTACATCTCATTCCGATTGTCTCTCTAACATAATCTAATCTGCTTGTCATTATCAAATGCTTAGAATAATGTCATTTACGTGTCCAAATTCCCCACTGAAAGTTGGAATGTCCACTTCCAAGATTCTCCATTTTGAAAATTCAAAAACACCATGTTAAATCCCTTCAGAATTCCCCACCACGATAATCAATACTCCGCTCCCATCTATGATCTCCAAATCCACGCAAAGAATCACTTTGAACTGGGATCATTAAACGATTTTTCCGAGGAATAATTTCAATCCCTTGAGTCGCCGACAGGTGATATCAGGTTTTGCCACCGCGATAGTTGCCGTAATGATGTCCAAAATAACCATCTGATTGATATCCGCCCGTCTCCCTACAGATCTGAGGTTTTCCGTCAGTACCGTACCAAAAAACGGAATTTCTTTACTGAGAAAATCAATTTCAACATCATTTGAGTAAATGAAAATTCTTTGGCCATCTCGGTTTGCCAAGATTAAATCCATAATCTCCATCCACGATCCAGATTCTGCCACCATTCCACATCTATAGTCGGTGAGTCATCTTGTCCGAACCCAGAATTTTCACGATAGTTTAGTGAATTCACCTTTTCACCATTATTTAGACAGATTCTTCATTTTTCTCTCCTCGATCTTAGTAATTAGTATATCCATAAATCACCATCCAAATCAGATATTCTTACGGTTTCAAAATCTCGAGTTAGGCCGAATATATCATTACCAAAAAGCAAGCTGATCTTCGAAAAAGTTGCCAGTCCCGTCATTCAAGTAAATCCATTAGGCGCCATCTCATTCCTACAGCACATATCAAATCTCCCATCCCCATTCAAAATCGGCCAACTCAGTTGCATAGCTGGTTTCTTGCAATATCATCCAAGCATTTAGAATACTGTAAAGAGTTCCGAATCCATTGTCTGAAAACTACCTTATTGGTTTGGCGTGCCCAATCCTCTCCATCAGGACCACCCCCACATCCATGATCGCCATCCTTGTCCAATATTCTCCCGCACTGATGGAGGCAAGCATTTATCCTTACTTTCCACCTAGATCAAGTCTGGAATTGAGTAACGAATTCAATATTTTTTCCTGTGCGATTACGAATTGTGAGAATAATTAAGGGTAAAAAATAGAGAGTATTCATTTGTTTAATTAAATGTGCAGTAATAACAAGGATTTCAAAATAGATTCTGATATATCCATTAATTCGCTTATTATATTTATTTTTTTCCAAGGCGCCAGCATAGATCGCTTCACGAATTTTTGGATCTAGAATCGTACTGATAGGCACATACCATATTCGCACCCTTAGGATTTTTAACACTGCAGTAATAATTCACTCCTCCAAATAGATTTTTTGACATTAAAAAATCCAATTCAGGACAATAAATGTGTATCAAAACTTATAGATATACTTCAATTTAATATCATAGAGCAAAGTCCATTTCTGTATCACCGCCAACAGTGGGCAAGCCACAAGTGAAGCGAAACTGCTGCTGCTAATACTCACTTCCGACCTTGCTCTGCCAACTGCCTGCAGCTGACTGACCCTTGCCAAATGCCTACTACCCTCCCTTTTGTGGGACGCATCGGTTAGCAATCACAAATTCGATTCTATTATTTTTTATGATACAGCAAAAAAACATTATGGAAAAAACTTCTAAACCACTTCCCTACTCTTTCGGACTTGCCGGTTTCGGCATCTCTACCAAGGCACGCAACTTCGCGGACAACCGCGACCTTTCGCCTCGAAAATCACCTTTCTATATGCCAACGACTTTGGAAAGCACCCGAAATGAGAGGGGGAATGCTATCATAGAATGGACGAGCAATGATGGGCGAAGAAACCTTCCGCACTTTTCTCCAGATGGAAACTGGAATCCCATTTTACTGGGAGAATACGATGGGGAAATACTGATGGTACCTTGATCTGCAACGGCGGAGAAACCAAGCGATTAACTTCATCCAGCGCAGATTTGCGTGACTAGGTTGCGATACGCCCTGACGCCAACTTAACAAGTGACTCTTCAGTTCAGGCCGTGTCAAGGTCATCCACGCAGGAAATCTTAAATTCTTTCAAGTTTCCGTGAATTGGTGGTATTGCCTCAAGGCAAATGTCTGTTCCCCGGCCGTAAATGAGAACTTTTGCAGATGGCAAAACACATGGCTTACCAGCAGTATCTTTTTTGGGGATCCGAATGGCGAAAAACACCGCTGGCGGTCAAAGGCCAAAAGCCGATCTGGTTCTCGACATTTGAAGATTTCCAGTTTGCAGATGACCCACAGGACGATAAATGAGCGGCTAACCGATCCTGTTTGGTTGGAAGTAAAGTTTTTTTTACATCTTTGAGCGAGACAACCTAGCCAATCCTCTTGGTCTTATGACCCTAGTACTAAGCAAGAAAAACAAAAAAGAGACTTTTTTGAAAGACTTTGACATCGAAAAAGCAATCGATCAGGACCTTAATCGCGCTTATCATGAAGCGGGCGTTACTTACATTATATGAGCCAAAGTACCAGGGCCAGACTCCTGATCAGCTAGAGCCAATCACCTTAAATGGAGATTTCACTGGTCGGCGTTGAGCGCCTGGACGGATGTGGCTGCAGAAACAACTTCAAAATTTCCCACAAACCTCTCTTTTCCTACGGCAAAAAGGCGTTGCAAAAATTTTTTTGGGGAGTTTAGAGGTCTTTTGAAGGGGGGATTTTCCTCCCCCAACTTAAAATTCTCCCCTTCCCTTTGTGTTT
>Ga0163217_1015181_pt1 | contig 14099 bp, 16 predicted proteins | sample SynspAceP_FD_185933 | JGI IMG/M metagenome (GOLD analysis project Ga0163217, IMG submission 185933) | Saline lake microbial communities from Ace Lake in Antarctica - Synechococcus sp. Ace-P (PacBio error correction) | ecosystem: Environmental > Aquatic > Non-marine Saline and Alkaline > Saline ... | reverse complement strand
CATGATCTGGGTCGCAACCGGGCTCGCCCGGATAATACGCGGCCCATAGGGCCCGCGTCCCCAATGCGTAGCGGCGGCGCCACCGCGTAAACGATTTTGCGGGTGGGCAATCGGCCAGGTCGCGGCCCCGGTGTTTGCTTCGCGGGTGTGGAAATCAGGCAGGCCTGCCGGGTGCCGAAAAGCCCGCCAGCAGGCGCGCAAACCGTCGGGCACGATTGCACTGTAGCGGGCGGACATCGTGCCAAGGCTAGCCCCCAAAGCGCCGGAGTCGAATGAAAATCGCGACTTGCAATGTCGATAATGACGAGCGCAACCGATCACGTTCTCGCAGCGGAAAAGTCGAATGGTCGGCGGGAGATCTGCATCATGCTGGCATTGCACCTGCCATATTGCTGCCCGAATCCTTGAGATCGGCGATGGCGGCGGTTGGTTTCAGAAGCAATGCGCCCCTTCTGACATGACCGGATCCGGTCAGAAAGCTCCATGAGTCTCGTCCAAGCATCCTTCGCTATATCAGCAGCACTTGCGTTGCCGTGTGTTTTGCGTGCTTCGAATGTGCGGTCGCGGATGGCGGGAAACGGCGCGAAATTCTAGCCCCGATAACAGGGGTTGGAGATGATCACAGGCGCATTCTACTCGCCTGGTCAAACTCGCGCCCCAGGAACAGCGCGTGCACGTATTCCCGCCGGAAAGCGAGGCGAGTTACGTGCGTCAGGTGAGCGTTGTTCTTTGACCGTTTAAAAATCCGCAATAAGCTGATCCGCATTGCGAGCCATGTCTCTTGCGCATTTGCACCAGACGCGGGCTCGGCAGTGCGGCCGGATCGTCGACCATCGTTTGAACGCAAGATTATCGGCGGACACGCTCTCTTTCTCGGCGCAAGCGTTGCGCAGGGTGTTCTTCGGGCATGTAGGCGGGATTTGTGCTTTCCGAGCGCTGCCTCTGTGGCGGTCGTATGTATGGGTGTGGTGCCATTGGCCAGAGATATCTTTGCCGCTTGGATGCGGCGCTGCCTGTCAGGGGATTTCCATTTCAGCTCCATCTGGCCGTTTGCCGGAAATGCCCGCGATGCCCAGAACCTCGCCGGGAATGGCCCCAGGGTCAGCGCTCCGTCCGATCTTGGATTCATCTTCAGCCCCTGCGGTCTTGAGCCTTACAATGTTTATGTAGGTGCAGCACAGGGTATTGGCGCGCCGTATTCAAGCCCGAATCACGCGGATTAAGGGGACAGGCGCTGTTGCCCATGCATGGCTGTCACTCATTCTCTCTACGCTCATCTCCGGCAACAGCTCCGCCGGCCGACCATATTTGCCATGGCGCGAAGTCGTCACAGTGGAATCGGCAAAAGCTGTTCACCTCGCGGAATTTATGCGAGCATCATAGCACAGTCAGCGCAGCCCGCGTCGTCATCGCAGGCGGAATGGCCCAAAACCGCTTCAGTCCGCTTCGTGGGTCAGCACCGACGTTGGCGTCGTCCAAGATCAAAAAAACCGGTTGCCTAAGTTAAGCCTGTTTGATGTTCTCAAGCCTTTTGCTTTGCGCTCGCGGAAAGCTGGCTTCACGCGGACGGTCGAGCCGGGAACGCTGAATGGCGATGGCTCGGCCATTGAAGGTTGTGAAGCGCACTTGAATGTTCCTGGCGCCCAGTCGATGATGCTTGGCGGTGTCGGCCCGGAACTGATTCACGAGGTTATCGGCGCCGGTAAGCGCGGGAACTAGGCGTGAAATTGCTGAAATTAACCATTCCCAGCCCCAGTGATTGCGCACGACCTTCGGAATCGGTTCGATGACGATTGAGCGCCATCCACAAGCATTCTCGCCGCTTTGTGCGCGCGGTTTAAACCCATGAGGGCATTTCACCAGCGTCGATTTTCCGGCCCGTTTTCGCCCAACAGCACACTGGAAACTCCCGCCGGGATATCTTTGAGGAGAACATCATCGAGCGCTGTGGAAAATCAACCAAAACGCGATGGTTCATGCGACGGCTTCGACGGCTTTGATGGCACGCCTGACGACGGCGCGTGGGCGGCCGTCAATGCCGGAAGCCCCGCGATCAGATCAGCGCTGGTGGTCACGGCCCAAGACGGCCGCCCTGCATCGTGACCATCTTGATCGCCGCAGCATGGTTCGCAGGGGTCAGTGGCCCCGCAACAATCCTCGACGACCACACATTCGAACCCGCACTCATTCGCTTCTTCGCATCGTGGTGGGAAACACAGGACATCGGTTGGTGGATGCCGCGTGAGGATCAGATTCTACGATACTGCCTGTGCGCCAGGGTCAGCTCGACGATCTCGCATAGAAGTTGGCCCTTGCCAGGCTTGTCGATGATCCCTCTCTTCGACGGGGCAAGCTCTCTGGGATGATTCCCACCCGGCCTCGCCGCGGAATCAGTCATCTTGCCGCAGGGTACCGCATGTCGCCGATCCCTGCCCGATCTGCTGGCGTGCGACCAGCGCTTGTTTGCGGGCAGATGTCGGCCTATCGGGGCGGTGCCCTTCGCGGGTGTGGATGATGTTGTATGCCCTTGGCCCGCATGTCCTCCAACAACGGATTGATCGGCGCGACGGTGCTTGGTGTCAGCGGACAGTCATAGCCCAGTGATACGACATAGCCGCGACCCCGCAGAATCAGTCTGCATGTCGGATAATGGACCAAATGCCGTTATTCTCGGGCGCCAGAGCGCCGTTATGGGGCCAGGCGTACGGGGTGCTTTGAACGGTGGTCACGCTCTGTGGCTCCCTGCTCTGCGAACTTGCGGTTAGCCAGCGGGAAGCCAGCAGCTTTTGCCGTCATTGCTCTTGACCTCATTTTCCCCACGGCAGGCGTACGCCCTTTCGCCCAGATCAGGTCATATAGGTATATAAGGGCAATCCTGCGGCCCGCCTTTCACCGCAACATATCCGGCGGTGCCGAAACTCTGGATAGATGTATCTCGACGCACCCAGCCAAATGGCGCGCCGCCGGACGATATCGGGGCGAACCTCGGCAGTAATGATCTCGTCCACGCCGTACCGGTTTTGCCATTCGCGCCGATGACCGTGCTTCGTGTCGAGGATCTCGCCTCACCCATGGCTGTTAAGGTGCCGTCAGAGCCGCGCACATTACAGACGTTCGCGAGTGATCATCAGGTTACAAGAAGCTGTTGATGGTTGGTAAACCGCCACGCCTCGCGCACGCGGGGCGGTATATCCCGCGGTACGGTATCATTGATCTCGGCCCCCTTATTACGCCCGCTTCCCGCGGACATTTCGGGGAACATCCCGTCGTGGCAGATTGATCAGACCGATTCTTCGGCACCCTTGGGCGGCCGGTGCACGACCGGAATGCCACGCCATCGCCGGCTCCCCACGGTTCTACGGTTACCCAAGGTATGCATCTTGCGTAGTACAGCTGGGACCCTCACCCTGCGGGTTCGATGATCCAGGCCGGTGTTATGGGTACCCGGGGATCCAGCTCCCATGATTGAAAAAGCAGCCCCAGATGTCATTGTCGACGCAGGCCTGCTTGAAGCGCCGCAATTCTCCGGTCCCGTCCATGGAGGCACATGATCTTCAGGTCGGTTTATTCGCAAGCCGTGCAGCATGTATCAGGGTAATACCACCAGATCCATCGTCGCAGATGTTGCGGCGCGCCTCTTCGACCAGCTCTTACACGCGAGGCAGATTTGTGCTGCAGTTCAGTCTTTGGGCGACATGTTGCAGCCTGTGCTGCACAATGCCGATCACGACACCTTGGTTCAGATTTGTTCAGTCCACCTAACATCATAGTCTCCTATCCTTATTTCGTTCGAGTGTCAGCGCAAGCGGCTTGCGCCTTGTACCGCGATTCGGGTGCGCTGTGAGGATTAAAGGCCAGTGTCAGGGCGTAGTGCGGCACAAAAGAGGTAATAGCCTTCAGTTTGATGGCCGACCGATTTAAAGGCTGGGCCAGTGCGCCCGCCACCACCAAAAGCAGTGCGCCCAGAAGCAGTTGATCGGGTTTCCAGCGAGCAAAAAGTACCAGCGCAGGATTGGCCATCAGCCCTTGCGAGGAAATCCTTCCTTCCATCTGCCGGGATAATAGACGGATCAGGTAAGCCCGCCGACGCCCAGCCAATGCTCACCCGCGCGGTTGCGAGCAGGCCGGATTTGCGATCGGGGCTCAGCCCCATGGCACGCGCCGATCGGGTTACTGTTCCCCGACCACGCGCACGCAGCCCCATGCGGTGGTACGCAAACATCATGCATGGCAGCGCAGCAGCCGCCAAACGCATGAACAGCACATTAAAACTCAAGTGCGGGCCCGCAGCTGCGGGATAATCAGACCCACCAGGCCCAAAGCTGATCGCAGGAGGATCAGGCGCTTGTTGGCTGGATATGGGTTTGCCGAAAAAGAAGGCGAGCCCCATTGCCGAGCAGCATCATGCGATCCGACAGCAATGTCGTTCACCCCTTTGAACTTGCAGCACCCAGCAAACAAACCCAAACAAGCCCCCCGCCGCTGCCGCTGCCCAACACGCAATGAATTGCGCTGTTGGTTTCGATTAAAGCCACGCGCGTAGCGCTCATCGCGCGAACACCCCAATACCTTCTAGAACCAAGGTTGAAACCGGCCAGAACGTCCGGTCAAAGCTCCCCATGGACACAGAAATAACGGGGTTCGAGACCGATGGCACCCGCCCAGAATGCGATAAGCACCGCCCCACAGGCGACATCTACCTGTTCATTAGCGTTTCTCCCAGAAGGCAGAGGTAAAATTGACAGCGCCCGTAGCGCCTCGCTTGAGGCAGGATCACCAGGAAACACGATGCCTTCGAAGGACGAAGGATTGTAGGCATCAGGCAATATCATGCGCCGCTGGAGTCAGGGCCGCTAGAGGCTTCGAACCCCGCCAAACAGTAACGCGGACCGCAGGATGCCAGCGGATTTATTGCCGTGCAAGGGGAAGGCGTATTAGGGATTGCGGTAGCCTAGCCCGCGACCAGCGACGCATTGGCAGAACCAGACCGCGGTCACTCGAGGTAGCCCGCCCGTCTAGCGAAGGCGCCGCCAAAGCGCAGGTTAGAAGCCGAAGTCACTAGCGGGGCCTTACGGTGTAGCCCTGCACCTGAGCGCAGCGCGCACGGTTTGTCGCCACAATACGCGCGGCAATCCAAGCGCGTACGTTCGATCAGACCCACGCAAAGATGCAGGCAGCACGCCCGCAAGGTGGCCCCAATGCGACGGAAGAAACGGCATATCCCCGACACGTAAACTATCCGCTCAGCGGCACCGTGGAGGGTTTGTTGAGGTTCGAGGCGGATCGCGAACGGTTCCTTCGACGCAATGGTTCAGCAGAGCGATGGCGATATAGGCTTTAGCAGGGATGCGGATGGTTTCGTTTCACGCCCGTTTGATAGCAAACGCGCACGGCACCGATTCCGAGAGATGCGCCGACAATCATCGCGGCGATCGCCATTGACCATACCCAAGCGCAACCGGCATACTCGCAACAGCGGTGCTACCAACTGGCCGCCCGCCAGACCGCCAGTACAATTGCGCCTTTCACCGCCGATACCACAAGCCCCAGTCGCGCGGGGGAAAAGGCGCGACGCAAAGTTTGCGCGAGCACAGCGGGCCAACGCGCAAAGTGTTTGCACGAGAATTCAGAGGAAATCGCCTTCCCAACAGCAGTTAAAAATCGATCGGAAGATTTCCCGACCATCAGCAAAAAGAGACTAAATAAGCGAAACCAGCGTAGAAGGCCAGATCGGGATCCCACAGCCTCGGCCCGTGGCGCGATCCTTATAAAAGGACCGCGCCACAAGGGCCGCAGGCTTTTCCGCTTGAGCAACAAAGTCATATTAGCTGAGTGGACCGATCACGCCTTCGACAAGTAGGTCCATGCTTTCAGCGCGACATCAGTTTCGCAAAGGTTTTCCTTCGGTGGCGATCACATTGCCCTTGTGTCTCAGTGGTCTTGTCGCGGCAAATCCGCCGGCTCGATTTCCGCTTTTGTGTCGCGATTCAATTGGGCTCGGGCCGCGTCGTCACGGCGGGGCGAGGGGCTCATCTTGCTGAAGCCATCAGCCAGCCCGCCACGCCGAAGTTCGGTGATCCTGCTTCTCCTGAAAGAGTTTTGCACCATGTCGTATAGACGTGTCGCCCAGTTCCATTCGGACCGGTCAAGGTATTTGTCGCCTGCAAACCGGTGTGTCCTGGTCGGCGTGGTAGCCACAGGGACAAAGATATCGCGCGAGGACAGCTGTTTCACAGATCAACCTTGGGACCATCGAGTGGCCCAGTCACACACTACGGCCTTGCTACTGCCAGCGCAACTTGGTGGCTTCGGCTTCTATTTACGCGAGCATTCATCCGGTGAAGATCACCTGACAAAGAGATTCGTTCGGATCAACGAACGCGCGCCCAAACAGAAAGGGTTGATGTTGTTGTCAGCACTGCGGAATGCGTTTTGCCGCGAGCGAACCGAATCTTGCTTGGTCTTGTCGGCATGACCGCCGCAACGCCGTTCAGGTACTGTCCATGCCGATATAGCCCAACAATAGGTAGCCGCGTTCGATGTGATCGGTTTCGGACCACAGACCCGCCGCAATGTTTCGAACCGTTACGTCAGGGTGTTCGGCGCTGTCTCAGCCACATGGAGGTTTGTAGTGCCAAAGGAGGTGGAAGATCAGCTTGGCCCCCATCGAATTGATCATCCCGTTTCCATCGAGGTTGTCCAACGTCTTGCTTTCGGGAGTTTTCTTCTTCCGAGCACGGACCACGCCAGACACGCGCTTGACCGCTGCGCAACCTTCGGCGTGTGTTTGGTTATAGCGAAAATTCGTCTTTGGGCCCGACGTAGGATGAATCCTCGATCTTCAGCGAGTCGGCAAGCCATGCGGGACGTGCCAGACGCCCCCTGAACGCGCGGTACCCACAAAGCGGCAGAAGTTGCCAAGGAAACCCCGGCGGTTCAGGATCGGTGCAGGTGTTCTTTAAATCTCCCAATGATGGTGCGCCGCCCTGGGAGGGAGATGAGCGCATCTGATGTGATTCAATGACTACAAAATCCCTTGCGATGATTACGTTGATTTGCTTCATTTTACACAAAGCGCTGCAAAAATGCATCACTTTACAAATTCGAACGGCCATAAGGACGCTTTCTAAGTGTTGGAAAAAACGTGTCCAATGCAGTGGGAAACGCCAAAACCGAACGGCCGAAGCCACGGCAAGGTTCGACCGCGCAACTGACACAGCCACCAGGCTGCCGCCGCACGTCACGTTTAACGCAGTGGGGCGAGGTTAGTGACGCAGTCCCCCATTATTCAGTCCCCGATCGATTTGGAATGCCGATCGCGTTCATGCAGTACGTTATGGTGCAATTGAACTCGAACTGTCTGATGTCGCGATTGGGGCATGCTGGGCATGTGACCCCCGCGCGGCAGCATTCAATCCAGCATAGCCCGCACCCCATATCGCGCGACCGGGGATCACATTGGGTTGGTCCAGACAGTCACGTAGCCGACCTCTGGCTTCACAGCCAGGGTGATCGGCGTCGCATGATGGCATGACTTGCGGGATCCGCATCAGCACTTCCAAGTGGGACATATGTACAGGCTCGAAGACCAACGCTAGGTCGCTTTGTGAATTCGCCAGATCACGCTCCGCATTTCTTCGCGGTCGCGCACCTCTGAACAGAAAAAAGTGCCCCGGGATGGGTTCGCGCCGGTAGGCGGCGTGCTGCCGGCAGAAAATTCGGGGTCAGCGCCTGAGAGCAAGCCACCGTCAATTGACCCGTCGTTCGCCGGAAGAAGATCAGCGACCTGGCTTCTCACCCGGCGCAGAATCCGATTCCTGCATTCAGGGAAGGCTGCATCAGCAACTCGCCCGAGGCGTTCAGACGGACACCGCGCCGGTAAGCGTTCGAAGATTTTTCGACGCCCGAACTCCTCTTCAAACCGCTGGTGCCGACGGTTCCAGGGCAGAGGGCGTGATTGGGTTCAATATCATCGCGTTGCCTTCCGAATTTGAGCCCGCGCGCGACACTGCCTCAATGAAAGCGAAAGGTTGCAGTGTTTCATCGGAAAAGGACCCTTGTTCTTTAATGGTGCATTTTTTGCACCGGCTTTGTGAATTCTTAGCATTGAATCTGCAGCGGCAAACAGAGACGGACTGAGCAAGCCCAGTGGTACTGCACGCGCTTAATTACATATTTGAATATAAAGAGCCTTCCTATGACTGATATGCCGATGACCATACCCGATCCTCACGCGGCCATGCGCGCGGCGTGTCACTTGAAGCAGATTCTCGCACAGATCTACACCTGTTTTCGGGATGTGGATGGGACCCATGCATTATCTATCGATGGCTAGCGAAGCTGAGGCCCAAGCAGCAGCCGGGCGCGCTCGGGCCATTACGACGCCCGACAATAACGCTTTTGGGGCGTACCTCTTTTGCGGTGAGAACAACATCGATGTCGCGGGCTATGACAACGCCGCGTCTGCCCCGCCTTATGCTTATACCCCAACGCCAAGATGCCCTTGTCGTTTGGCCAAACTACCGCGAGGCGGGGGCACATTTTCATCGGCAAGACCAACACTTGATCCAATTTGCCACAGCTGTGGCGTACGCACCCCCTACGGCGGGCCGCGCAACTCGTAGATCCTCAAATCGTGCCCGGCGGTTCCTCGGCGGGTCAGGCGTGCGTAGCCATGGCAGCGCTCGCCTTTCTCGCTTCGGCACCGATACGGCCGCTCGGGCGGGGCGGCAGCGTTGAATAATATCGTAGGTCTGAATGAAACCAACCCTTGGTGCCTTATGTCCGCAACTGGCGTCGTTTGCCCCGCTCTGTGTCGGGTCGGTCGAGGACGATCTCCCGATTTTCGCGCTCACCGCTCGCCGGACGCCTTACTGACGGCTTTTTCTCCAGCTCGGCCCCCCATGATGCGCCCATGCCCTATCGACGAAGATTGCGGCTCCTCGCCCTTGCTGCGCCAATAAACCCGCCCCGTGATCGGAGTCCCTAGCCGCGAAGCATCCGCTTTTCGGGTTGCAACTGTCCAAGAGGCGTCGTCAATGCCCTGTGGAATTGTTGCGCGACCAGTGCGAGATACGCGAAATTCGATTTTACGCGCTCTACGACGTGCGAATGCTCTATTTGAAGGTGCCTGGTGGCGGACGCTTATACGGTCATTGCGATCATATTTGAGAAAGAGCCTAGAGGCCATCTACCCGTTACCCGCCCAGTCATTTGCAAGGCCGAGGCGCTCTCTGCCGCGGATGCGTTTCGCGGAGTACCGCGGGAAAGACTGTCTCGAATTGCTGGAAACCGCGCTTGCAAGGGCTTGACTATGCTCTGCGTTCGACCATTCCGACCTTCCACACTTCGCCGAGCTGGAGGGCCGACCCGATCGAGGCCGAACGTCGAACTCGGCACCTATACAAATTTCGTCAAACCTTACTGGATATGTGCGGCATCGCCCGTTGCCCGTACCGCGGCAACGATGCCCCCGGCAGCGTTACATGCGGCCGCTGCGAGGAAAAATTCGAAATACGCGGCTTCGGGCCTCGCTCTTGACGCGGCAGACAGCGCATAATGGGAGCAACCGATGGCCGCTCACCACGCTGCTCCCCACCCCCAAACCTGCGGCCAAACCGACGGCTGACGGGGGGGGGGGGTCTCTCGCAGTGTGCGGTGGTGCCGCATATGGACGGGTTGCCACTAACTTATCAAGCTGACCGAGCGAGCGCATTATCTCTGCGCGGGCGTACAACACGATAGCGCTATCGCTTTCTTACGCTCTCCGGTACCCCCACTGCTCGCGATTATGTAAAGCACCACCGGATCGTGTGCCCCCATGCGTAGGACTTTGGTCCCTACCGATTGGAAAACTGTCGGCAGGCCTTTGAGGACATTCCGCCCCGCTGGGAATAGGGCACTGTCGATCTGTCAACGGGCGCAGGTGACAGGGTTCATGTGTAGGCCGGAAGCAATTCGCAGATAGCCAGACATCACCCAGCTTGGCGTATTGGCCGGCGTATATCATAGCGCAGGTGTCAAGGATGGGGGCCGGGTGGCAATTGGTAAACGCTCAAAACCGCACGTCAAAGCCTTCCCCTACAGCCTCAATCGCCCGAGCATTTTTACAACCCCAACAATTAACTCTGCCAACGCATCTGGCCTAGCCGTGAATAACCCGCTCCCACCCGCTTACCGCGCGGCAGTACGGAATGCCGATAGCTTCATTCAACGCATTTGCCAACTCACCTGCGTTCGCACCAGCATAACGCGCCACATTCACCCGCCACCTCGCGGATCGCTGCCATTCTCGACCGCGGCGATTGGCAAGCCGCAGGCCCCCATGGCTCAATCGCGCGAGCCGAAGGTTCGTCCCAAAGCGGCGTTTGCACAACAGACGGAGGGCGCGGGCGAATGGCGTTGGTCAGGGTCGCGCGCCTTGGAGCAGGCCGCCGTATTGCACCTTCTACGCTGACGCGGCGCGATCTCTTTGCGAAGTACGCGCTGATCCCGATGGTACCGATAAAGCGTCCAGTGGGATGCCAGCGAGCTTCTGTGAGCGATACCTACTGCGACTCCTCTTACTTTGAGTAGGGTGAATCCGACCCATTTTCCAACATATTTTCTCTTGAAAGACGTCCGACAGGTGCTTCCATCCCAACGTCATATTGCGGGTGTTATTGTTGAGGGCGGTCGCTTATTATCTTTGATGTCGTGATCCGTGAGCTGACGTATCATCTCGCTTCTGTAGCCACCGTCAGCCTCTTCGATTGGTTATTTTACAAACCGTTCCTTTGTGTCTGTGTGGCGTGACGAGATCGCAGATACCAAGTTTGTCGTACCAATATTTGCCTGCAAAATTGCCGGCCCAGCTGAGCGAACTCGCTACCTCGTATCAAAGTGTGCATGGATCTGCGAGCGATATGGGGCAGGTCTTTATAGCCTTCAAGTATCTTTCCCATCACCGTTTGGTTGGCGTTTGTGGGGATTTTTAAGGAACCGTGAACGAACTACGCGCTCAACCAGCGACGTGACATTTGCTTGGCCACGCTCTGTTGCACAACAGCATTAAATCTTCGCCTTCCCAATGCCAAACTGCGCACGTGTGGCGACATCAATCTGCCTGAAATAGGATGCTGACATCCACGATCGAACCTTGGATTTCGACGCTTTCGAGCACGGCGGGGTGTCCGCGTCTTGGCGATGCATGGGCCAGGTACCACCACAAGTCCTGTGACATGCCTTCTTTGAGTAGATATATCGGTAGATTGTTAGCCTGGCAACACGCGCTCTTTGGCTCCATCAAAGATATCGGTGCCGATCGTTCAGCGCGTCCATCCCATCCTTAAGATGGTTCACTACGCCGCTGACACAGCTCAGGGTGCCGGATCAGTTGCGTTGTGTGTTACTCGCCGCCGTTGTGTGATCTGATGACGCCATGCCGAAGTATCCAGCAAATTTCTCGGGAAAGCGATCATCAGCCCAGGAAAATTACGTTTGATCTCGCCGAAAGATCGTGGAACTTTATGGCGTTTCAATACCCCCGCCATCTCGGCGACAGGCACCTTCGCATGCACCCAGCCTTCAATTACGTCGACGTTCTTGCGATGCTTAGTTGCGTATAAAAGCGTTCCGCATTGCATGTGCTCCTATTAGATTAACCCATTGTTTTCTAATAGGCAGTCGCAGTTCCAAGGATAGCGCGCACCGGAGAACATCCGCTAAGCCATATAACTATTATTATGGTAAATTGATTTTGGGTCTACCGAACGATGGTAGCTCAAGTCGATGAAAGGAGTTCGGCTTATCTGTTGGTTTGATTATGCGGGCGTGCCTTGCCGCAAAAAACAAATTGCAGCTTACCGGCAGGTCCGAAAACTCTGCGGGGTAGCTGATCCATCAAAGCCTGATCCAAAGAGTGAAGCTAATTAAGATCGCTTAAAAAGCTGAAACGCAGGTTGCAAGTGCCGGATCATTCTACGGAACTCGTTGGGTTTATGTGCTGCGATGAACCCGGCCCGACAATCACTGCAGAATTCCCGCCGATTTGTTCAAACACACCGCTCTGAACCATTATGAACCTTTACCCCCCCATGCCGGAGCAAGGGTCGCCTACGTTGAAACCTTGGTTCCCGAGCACGCCCATGGCGGGAAGGAAAAAAATCTTTTCGAAACGATTGCCTGTACCGGGATTTTCTCTTGCATTGGGGGGAACTATCTCACGCGGTGATCCATCACAAAAAGCCGTTCCATATCCCGCTCGGGATCCATACCGCTGACATGAGCGCAACTCGAATGTCAAGCGTTTGCAATTGTCAGGCGCGTAACATTTGTTGCAACACCGCTGCGATCATCTCACCAGCTCGTCGGCGGCGGTACGGTGAATCCTTGATCGAAAGGACCTCTTTTTCAATAAAGCCTGCCGCGCTCGGAATCCGTTTCACGCCTTGACGCAAAACTCCAATGGCGTTGGAACATATGCTCTGGGCGAATGACGAATGCCCCGGCCATGCCCGTCACATTGCGCTCGCATGGCAGATCTTCCGTTCTGCCTGTGATCAGCTTCAATCATCGAAGGTTCCCACGATATCGCTAACTCTGCGGCATAGGAGCAGTTGCCAATATACTTACGCAATCGCATGTGCAACCCAGACAGCCACTTCTCGGTCATAGGAAAAACAAAAGTAAGAATCGACCGCACGCAAGACTCCGCCATGTTGCAGTTGCATCGGTTGCCACTGCCATAACCACAGGCAGCAAACCTCAAATCGCAAAGCCCGGACAAAGAGCTTTCGCCTTTGATTCGGCGACAAAGGGGTCACTTTCCCACCATTCCTTTCATCTGCGGGGGACAACATTGTACTTGACCTGACCAGACGAATTACCCGCTTTTCCTCGGCCCAAAAAAGCCGCAATCAGATTTGCTTTGGTTCCAGTTTTGTCAGGCAGGATCGTGATCCGCCGCCCAGATCCCCAAAGAATCATCATAAATCAATCGAAGCGCGCGGTTAGACTTCCACGGAACACGTATTCGAAATGAGATCAATGGCAGATGCATTTGCCGCGTTCCCCGTCAGTCATCAAATGCAAAGGGGTTTTGCCTAAGGTCTATCATTGGCTGACTCGTACTCTTCTTTAGATTTTGAGAACTCCGGCGTACGGTTAGCCCAAGCACAAGTATATGTAGCGTCGGCGAAGCCCATGTGATGGGCGATGAGAGCAGCACCGCGGATCGCCCCTATATTGCCAGCGCGCCCGTCGCAAGGTTTTCTCATACTTAGCGTGCTGACTAACACACTCATTGTCCAGATCCAGAACCTTCTACACGTAAATTCACTGATTATTCACCCAGTCAGTAAAAATATGTATCGTATTAGCACCAGTAGCGAGCTTTCCACCCAAAAGTCCCACTCATCAGAAGAGAGCCAATGGGTCATACTTTCAGAACACATCAAACATTAGCCAGACAGAATGACACAAATTCTTTTTCTGGAGAAGCTCAAACCTCTGCAAACAGGGACCTTCAATAATAACAATATTTTGGCATGAATTTGACCTGGAGAAAACCTTCATTAAGTTTAACTCTAGCTTCATATACACCACTTTCATAAACATAGACGGATTTGCTTCTTCAAGTTCTCCATTACCGAAATCCCAAAACCGCCCTAAATCACACATCAGGTCAAAGCTCTTAGCTATTAAAATAAAAACAATTTGACCCAGTACAAGAAAGAAACCAAATTCTACAACTGCCTTACAGGCGATAATCATTACTCTAATAGAATTCCGAATTAAGTACTGATTTTGAAGCCCCTAGATCCATCATTATAGTTAATTCCAATAAAGTGATTCCAGATTCAGAGCAGACCAACTAAATAGGGCTTCTTATTCTTTAGAAAACCCTTCTGGTAAAGTCCATCAAAGCTAACATGATCAAATTTCAAATCCTTCAAGACGAAACGAAACCCAAGCCCCCAATTAAAAGCAACAAAAGCTCCCAGTAATTACTATAGCGGTATTGTAAACATTTATACACCTTCGGAAACCGCGTGGTTAGAATACTTAAACCGATCATTACATTTACTAAAGAGAAAAATCTTTGACCTCCACTTGAAAAC
>Ga0163217_1112459_pt1 | contig 14100 bp, 21 predicted proteins | sample SynspAceP_FD_185933 | JGI IMG/M metagenome (GOLD analysis project Ga0163217, IMG submission 185933) | Saline lake microbial communities from Ace Lake in Antarctica - Synechococcus sp. Ace-P (PacBio error correction) | ecosystem: Environmental > Aquatic > Non-marine Saline and Alkaline > Saline ... | reverse complement strand
CCCGCGCCAATCACGAAAAGATCGACCGCTGTGTTCTGTATCAAGCTGGCTCAATGAAGCCTCCCGCATCATTACGCGTCTCGCAGACAGGTTTGCGGGACGTCGTGATAAAAGACACCAAGCCCCTTCGTTTTTCAAGATCGAACGTTCGTTTCTTTTCGTTTTGCCTAGAGCCTGATTTCAGGCGTCTTAATCTGCCCATAGACGCGCATTTCCGCGCACTTTGAACGATATACCACGATTCGCGGCCTTGGACGTGCTTCGCTTAAGCGTAGATTGTACGATTTGGACGGCGCGTGCAGAAAAAGAACAGCATCCACGGCCCAAGAAACGGGGGGATATATGTCAAAATTTCAGACAGCGCGATGATTCTAGAGGCTGCACGCAAAGACGAAAAGTCAACCGTCGACGGGCTGGCAGAGGGCGTATAATGTCACCGTCCAGACCATCCGCCCCGCGATCTGTCGGAAGCTCGCCGAAAAGCGGCAAGCTGGGAAGGCGTGCATGGCGGCGCGGGATCCCGTCGGGGGTTGGTGACATCGTTTATGGACGAACGCCGCCGCCTTGAACCGAAGAGGCCAAACGCGCCATCGCCGAAAACAATGTGCCAGGCAAATCCCGCACGGGGCATCGGTGTTTGATGAACATCGCACCAGCACCGAAGCGCTCGCGCCAAGAAATGCTGCACACGAAGAATCTGCTGGTGGTGACCAAACAACCTCAACATCGCCAATATCCTCGCCGCCAACCAAAGCGTGCGAGATCATCCTGACCGGGGGCGTGTTGCGGCCGTTGGCAGACGGCGGCATGTGGGCGGCTCTGGACCGCCGAAGATGGTCAAACACTTCAAGTTTCCGATTTCTCGTTCTGGGCCGCCTGCCAATTGATCGGGACGGGATTGCTGCGATTTCGATGGCAAGAGTGCTTGTTCCAGCCGTTCTGCCATCGGGCGTCGCGCCACGGTGAATGACGTTCGTAGCCGATCACCTGAAGTTGCCAGCGCAAGGCCCCCGCTGACCACTGCTTCGTTGCGTGATGTGAACCACGCTCTTTGACCGATCACCGACTGCCCGAAGCCTTAACGCCGAATGTGTCGGCGGGCACCTCTGTTTGTCACGGTCTGACCTTGGCCTAGCGATGAGACCAAGCCCATGAAACAGTTCGACCAGACCGGCGCGTTCGTTGTGCCCCCGCCTGCATCTTCTGCGGCGTATTGTCGCGACTGATCCCGCTAGTCACCATATCAACTAATTCCTTCTTCGAGATTTCACCCTGCAATCGCGGTTCTGGATCGGCACCCGAGTGGTCCGCGATTCTGACACCGCCACCGCGCTTTGGGCCAGCTTTGGGCCGAAGCGCGTTGTTGTCGCCTTGTGCTGGCTGCATCAGATTCGCTGGGATCGCGCGTGTGCGCTTTGCATCCCGCGCGGGCGGTTCTGGGCGGGGCGGCATTGCCAATGCTATCGGCTGCCCCTGCTCCGTACCGTGGAACATGATCCCTGCCATGGCTCAGCTGATTGGAACGGCGATACAGGGATTTTGGCAGCTGGTTGGGATACGGCTGGCCTGGGCCGGTGGAAAGACAGCGTCGTGCGGACGTGGGTGGTGATCCTTGCTCGATGGACACATGGCATTGGAACCAAGCCTTGTGATCATCCTGGCCTTTATTTCGCGGGCTGGACCACCATCCCGGACCCGCTGTATCCAGCCCCGGCCATCGACGCGCGCCGCGCGCCTGGCAGGTGTTTTCGCCATATCCAATTGCCGCGTTTGCAGCACTATTGCTTCATGGCGTGCTTTGCGGTTTATGGACAGTTGTCATGATCTACACCGAGGCCTTCCGCATTCAACGCAGGCGCCTGCCGGCGCAAGCCTGTTTCTGCGTCGATCTGGTGCGAGGAAATCAAAGGCTTTCAACTACGGCCCCTCGGCCGCGCGATCTGTTCTGTATTTCCTGAATCTGCTTTTGGTGGGGGGTGTTCACCAAGGTTCAGGCACTTGAGGACCCAAGCCCCGAGTGCCGCTATGAAATACCGCGTCGGGCATGGCCAGTGAATCAGCTTTGCGCTGCTGGGGGCGTTTATCCTCTTACCATCCTGCCGCTGCGTGCAAATGACCGTGCTTGCGTTTACCGCGACGCTGGCGCAGGACGGCTTGACATTGGGCGAGACGACGCTGCGCAACTATCGCGCGATCTGGGCCGATCCGAGCCTGCGCGGCGGCCTTTGGCAATTCTGTCGCTATGTGCTGTATCAATATCGCCATCACCATATCCCCGTCGCCCTGCCAGCCTCCGCCTAGCCTTTTGCGCGGCTGTCGTTTCTGGGGGGACAAACACCTGTTCTTCAGCTTTCATTCGCCTTCCGCATCACCCGCGGTGGGTGCTGACACTGCCGATTTCAGCTGTTTCCGTTGCTTGGTATCGTCAATTCGCTCCCGGCATCGCGCTGGCGCGAATTATGTCTGTTCAAACTTGCCGGTTGTCGATCTGATCTTTGCAGGGCTTTATCGCCGCCGTGCCGCGAGAGATGGACGAGACGGCTTCCTCGACGGGCTATTCGCGGCCCGCTACATCTGCGAAAAAATTCTGCTACCGCAGATCGCGCCCGGGACATCGCGGTCACGGCGTTCTTCTGCTTATGTTCTCTTGGTCGCAGGTCGTTTGCCCGCATCCTGACCACACGAAAAGGCCAAAAAACCAAACTCTCTATGGCGTCTCCAGCGCGATGTTCGGTTTCACACGGATATCGGGTATGTCATGGCGTTCAGCGGCTGACCTCATGCTCCGGGGGGTCGTGCTGCTTTTTTGCCCATGCGCAACCACCTATCCGCGCGGTTTCAAGGTTCGGCGGGTGACCCGCCCACCCTTAAAGATTTACCCTCGCGCCGCTTGCCGCGAGGTGCGGCGCGTTCACCAGCAGGCGGTTGCATAAACGCCAAAAACAAAGATCATCGTCAGGATCAGGCACGATCGTGCGGTCCCGGTGCGCTATCAAGAAAAAGCTGCGTAGACACCTGCAAACATCGACGCGATTACGACCACCACCCGACACGATCAGTCATCGGCCAAAGCTGGCGCACCACCAGAAAAATGCAATCGCCCCCGTTGACCCAACAGCGCCACCGCCAAGGATCAGCCCCGCGCCGTCAGCTCGCCACGTGGTCAGCGACAAAAACTGCCAGCAACCCATATGCAAGAAACCCCAGTGTGCAGCCCGCTTGCTGCTGCCTGGTGCCGGATCAATGCATGCAGCAGCAGGTCTTTTCCCACTTAGCACCAGAAACGCCGTCACAAAGACCGAGATCAGCCAGCCGTCCAAAGGTCCGGCGCGCCGACGGGCCCAGCATATTGCCAAAACAGCACGGTGATCGAGATGCTGGTTCGTGGTGACGAGGCTGTACATGATGATGCCGATCCCGAACATGCCAGAGGGAAAGACGACCCCACACGGTATCCTGTTTGATCCGGCTGTTATGGCCTCAGGTATCCGGTCAACATTGCGGCAGGACAATCCCGCGGCAAAGGCTCCGACGATCAGGGGGGCAAACCCCAGTTGATCCACGCCAGCACCACACCAGGCAACACAGCGTTGACTGACAAGCATCGCCATCAGCGCCCCACCCGTTGAGCACGAGAAAACACGACAGCAGCGCCGTGGGCGGGGCGACCAGCAGGCACGATCGCAAAAGCGTTCTGGCATGAAGGGGAAAACTGAACGGAAACAGCAAACGTGTCGGAATCATGGGGCCACCCCGTCTTCGCAAAGGATTCAGGGCCAGGACTTCGCTTTGCGTTCGTGCGGCCAGCACACCGTGTTTCGGGGGCGAAGACAAAGGCCAGCAGGAAGACTCGCGGTGTTTGCAGAGGTGACGATCACCCCCGCCGTTGGCCCCGTCTCGAGGAAATAGGCTGGCATTTAGCCCCCAAAAAAAGCTGGTGATTGTGCCGATTCAGTACCGACACGATGATTCAGCCGTGGGGGGAAACGGTCACACAGCAGATAGGCGTCGCCCCGGCTGTCACGACCATGCGATCACCAGGGGAAAAGGCCCCGACGGTCATCATCGCGCCACCACCCGCCGCCGAACAGCAACATAAGAACACCACTTTCACAGCTTCGGGCCGCCAGCCCGATGGACGCGCGTGGATTTCGTCAAAGAAAGTTAACCATCAGGTCTTTCCATTTCAGCAGCAGACACGGTCAGGCAGACCACGCCAATGATCGCCAGCTGCACGATTGTCTTGCGGGGCGATGCAAGGATATTTGCCCATAATGATTGTCTGGAATGCTGACAGGACATGGGCGACAGCGACAACCAATGAAGAGCCCAAAACCAAAAAACGCGGTAAAATGATGCCGATGAATCACTCGATCTTTAGGCCGACCGTCCCGACAGAAAACAGGCATCCGCCCCCGCCGCCATACCGCCGCCAAAAACGCGCCAAGCGCAAAGGGCGCGCCCAACATATAGGCCCCCGCCACACGGGCACGACGAGTGGCCTCAGCGCACGGCCCACGATCAGCGACATCCCTTGAGCATCAGATAGCACGACAGAAAGGCGCAAACTGCGCCGACCCCATTCGCCCGATACCCACATGGCATTGAACATATAATCATAGCTTAAACGGCTCTAGCAGCAGTCGATCATTGTCGTCCTCTGTCGTGTTTTCGATGCGTTCGCCCGTAATTGCACGGAAAGGCCGTTCGTCTCGGTGATGATCCGCAGTTCGCGCCCTCATCGTCGTCGTGCAGGGTCTTGCCCCCAAGGTGAAATGCCTCAGTACCCCGCCAAAGCGGTTTCAGATTGTCGTGGTAAAGACCGTTTCCGTCGGCCATAGGCCAGCACCGTTGCCTTTGACCAAACACCGTCCGGTCGCAGAATTCGGGCACAGAGCCCAGGTTATGGGTCGACACCAGCATCACCGCCCTCGTCGCGCCAGCTCCGCGCAAAAAGATTCGATGATCTGATCCTCGGTCTTCACGTCCACGCCGGTAAAGGTTCAGTCCAGCCCAAGATCACCTGTTGGACCGTTCTGTTGCCAGCGCCCGCGCCAGAAAGACCCGCTTGCGCTGCCCGCCGACAGCTCTCCGATCTGGCGGTGGCGGGAAACTCGGTCATGTTGACGCGGCGCAGGGCGTCGTCCACCGCCGCATGGTCTGCAGCCTTGGACGGCCGCAAGAACGCCCATATGGCCCATACGTCCCATTTTCATCCCACCCACGTCCTGCACCAGCACCGAAAGCCCAATCGACGCTCCTCGACTGGGGACATAAGGCCACCAAGTTCTCACCAGCGCCTCTTTTACGTCTTCCCCAACAGCGTATCTGCCTGCGCGCCGGGCACAAACCCCATGATCCGCTGAAACCAGGTGGATTTTCCCGCGCCGTTGACCCCTACCAGCGCCCGTGATCGTGCCGCGTGGGATCTCAAAACTGGCATCATAAAGCGCGGTATGACATTGCGATAGGGTCAACCGTGACATCCCGTGGCCTTGATGCCAAAATGGCATCGGCCGGAAACAAGCTCTGAACGGGGGCGGTTAGGGGTGAGCGGGGTTCAACCGTTTCCATTTACTTCAGGCCTGCATCCAGGCCCCTTGCGACAGGTCTGCGGAAGTGACGCGCAGCAAGTCCACGATAGGTTGGGGCACGCCCCTGCGGCTGTGCTGAGGCTGTCCGACCATAAAGCACCCACCGCCATAGGCAGCGCGGTTCGCGCGCCAACCTGTCGCAGGCGAGCGTTTCACCGGTGGCTTTCGCAAAAAGACGAACCGGTAATATCGGTTGTCACGCACGGAATTCATGACCTTGCGACCTGTTGCGGCGTGCCGTCTGATCGGCGTTCATACGGCGCAGAGATACAGCTCTTTCATCCCGAAAATCGCGGCGAGAGATTAGCTAAAGCCCCTTCGCAGGTCACAAGCCAGCCGCTGGTCTTCGGGATTTGCGCAATCCGGTCGCGCAGCGGCGTGATCCGTGGCGCCGACATCTCTTGTTTGTAGCTTTCAGCGTTGGCCGCATAGTCGCCGGCATTTCGGGGTCATGCTGGGCAAGCAGCGGCCAATTATTGTCGACAATAGATCAAGCATTTTCCAAACCCATCCATGCTGTGCGTGTTCGGTTTGCCCTCATAACTCCCCCTCACCGATCGAGATGGGCTCACACCATCTGTCAGCGTGACGACGGGATTTCGGGCCAAGTTGGAGATGAACTGTTCCAAAAACCACAGCTCTAGTTCATTGCCGTCCACAAGATCAAATCTGCGCTACCGCACCTACGATAAATCGCGGCTGCTTGGATAGCCGATGGATTTCTGCGCCGGGCTTTGGTGATCGACACCACCTGACCCCATCCCCCCCCACCTGCTGCCGCCATGTCGGCCAGCACGGTGTAAAGGTGGTAAACGACTTTGAAATCAGCTGCGCACCGCGGGCATTCCCGCCATTCGCTGCAACGCCCTAAAACCGACGCCAGCACCACTCTTTTTCCATTCTGTGCCTTCCACGGACCAATGCATTCGCTAAGATGTAAATGCGGAATTAATGCGCATATGTCAAAAAACATGCAATTGAGAATAGGTCGCCATAAACTTGCGACAAGGGGAATCTCGGCCTAAAAGAAACCACAGGACGACAAAGATACCGGCATTGAACCAGGAAGCATTTGATTACAAACAACTGCTGGCGAAGCGGGGCCTGCGGTCACGCCACAAGCGGACAACGATCGTGTCGTTGCTGTCGGAGACCGACGATCACCCCAATGTCCGGAAGACCTGTATGGAAAAGGCCGCGTAGCTGGACGCACCGTGTCGTCGCCACCGTCTATCGTACCATGTCAGTGCATTGAGGAATGCCAGGGGCTGCGTGCGGCAAAACTGCGGCTGGAGGACGCCCCCGCACGCGTACGAGATGATGCCCCAAACCGACCACGACCATTTGTTCGACATGGACAGCGGCAACTGCGTGGAAATCCCGCGGGACAGAGATCGCAAGCCTACTGGAACCGCCTCGCGCCGAAATGGGCTATGAAGCTGGTCAGCCACCACACGGTTTGATCCGCGCGCGCAAGCGTTAGGTCCTGCGTTTGATCCGCGAGGGATTTGACCATCGCCCCGGCACCGCTGAAATCGTGCGCAAGATCACTTCGTTCGGGATGTCGCGGGATCAGCCAGTCGCGCATTGGGGCCAAGGCCGACAAGAACACCATCAAGGTTTGCAAAACAATATCAAGCCGTTGATCGTCGCCTTGCAGCCCCAGTCGCGGACAAGCTGATCGGCCAGGTCCTTCATCACCGAATTCACGGGCATGCAGGGCCACGGCGATCTTCGGCCTTCATATGCTGGCACACAGCGATTAACCAGCAGGGTGCCGTCCCGTTTCATCGGACCAGGCTTTCGCGGAAATATTTCCTCGGAACGGCGTCTTCGAGTGCAGGCGTCTTGAGTCCAAGACCAGGATAATCGGCAAGGTCGACAACGTCTTCGCGAAACCACAACTGGTTCAGCAGCCGGCGCAGGGATTTGTCGTTCTTGTTGCGATGTAGTCCATAGATGCTGGCCTGATTGACCGCCCGACAGCGCACAGATGTCGCGGATCGTCGTCGCCGGCAAAGCCCTTTCTAGAACAAACGGACCAGCGCTGCTTCGCAAATCGCTCCGCGGCGGCTTTGGATCAGCGACTGGTTTGCACATTGGTAATTTCCGCCTCTGCCAGCATTTGCGGCGCAGTACAACAGCCTGTCGCTCGGATGGGCCAAAGAGATGTATCGTGCATGTACTGTCCCTTTAATTCTCCTGAAATGTCCGTATCGGCTTTCGGATTATGCGAAAGCAACCGACAAGGCGTTTGCGCCGCGCCACGCAAAACCGCCGCCGGTACGAGACCGACGGGCAGCGTTTTCATCAATCTTTAGGGGTGGTTTAGTCGTCAGACACAAGCCACAACCGTAGGGATCGCCCCGCGCGGCGAACGCAGCAGCGAGGCAGGCGAATTTGCGAGCCGACCGTCGTTTGGCCTCTTGTGCATTGCGGTTTTCCAGATCGGGTGGATCGACAGGATCGCTCGTGCCCTGGCCTCGGTGATAGATGTCACCAACGCGCAGGCCTTTTCAAAAAAGGCTTCCGGAGCATCGTCGTCGACTGCGGTCAGCTGCCGGAACCTTACGACGCAATCCATCGCCCGAGGTCGAGTGCGCATGTCGTCGGCAGCGGCGTGACGGGCAGGCCAAGGACAGATTCACTGCAGGCGCTTCGGGCTGTGCCTCGTCCTCTGTTGCGGACACGGTTGGTCCTGCCCTTCCGCATCTTCGCGCGCCAAGTTTAACCTTGAGCGTCTGGGATTTTGCCGTCGCGCAAAACGGTCACGCGGACCGATGCCCCAACGTGCTGTTACCCACCCTGACGGACCCAGACCAACGGGTATCTTCGACTCGACACCCGCCAAAGCTAAAGGATGGACGGTCACCGGTTTTCAGGCCGCGCCTCCTTGCCCGGGACCTTCGGGCACATCCTTGGATCAACGCCGCCAGTGGCTTTTGGCAAGCCCCATCCGCGTCGGCCACGTCTCTGTGACATCCTGAATGCGGACGGCCCAGCCAACCGAACGGCGCTTTCGCCCAAAATTCTTTCAACTGCGTTTGACCACACCGGGTCACAACATTGGACGCCATCGAGAAACCATACCATGGACCCGCCATGGGGGACGGATCGCCGTGTTCACGCCAACCACCTCGCCGTCCATGTTGAAACAGCGGCCCCCCCGAGTTGCCACGGTTAAGTTGCGGCGTCGGTCTGGGATATCAGTCATCCATAAGTGCCGGGGACAAGCACGTTGCCGCCGATACGAATACCGGCCGACACAGAGAACCCCTGCCCCAACGGTTTCCCCATCGCCGGCACCCCAATCGCCCACCACGCGCGGCGTTGCTGTCGCCAAAGCTGACAACGGCCAAGGCGCTTGGGCTTCGACCTTCAACAGCGCATATCGGTGTTGGGGTCGTCCGATCACTTCGGCCTTCAGTTCAAAGGCCGGTGAAAAAATTCGATGGTGATCTTCCGTCCGCGCCCTTCATCACGTGGTTGGTTCTCACGACGGAAACCGTCCTCGGAGAATCACCAAAACCCATCCGAGCGCGGATGATTTACGCGGCGTCGGCACCTCGTCGCCATTGTTTGTGCGGCACGGAATTCTTGAAGAAATCCTCAAGGGTGCATCCTCGGGGACGATGCCGCGGGGCCAAGTTGCGACCTTCGACGTTGGTCGATGGTTGATATTCACAACCGACGGGCTGATCTTTTCGCAAGCGGCGCGAGGCTTTCAGGTTGTGGCCATCCCCATTCACGGTCTGCATAGGACAAAGGCCAGCGCCAGCATACCCATCATTAACATTTTGATCTTGGGGTGATATTGCGTCGCGTAACGCGACTGGGAAACGGCCTTTGGGCTGCATTCGTCACTCCGCGTTATATAAGGGGCGCTAGACCCCGTTTTTGAGTCTAGGCAGAGTGCATCTGCAAAACTCAACTGCTGCAAGGTGGAAAAGATGGTCATCCTCACGCGCATGTCAACGCGTGCAAGCGGTTTTAACCGAAAATTGCCGCTCGTAACACGGTCCGGCAGCACATTTCCGCGCCCCAAACGAAACAGGGCCCGCATTGCTGCCAGCCCCTGTTTAAAAGTCAACCTGAATTGCATCAGTTGCCGGATTTTGTGCGTTGCCGATCCGGACCCAGTGCCCTGGGCGTCGCTGCGGGGGTCGTCGTTTGCCGGGGGTTCGTCGTCGCGCTTTTGCTCGGCTGCCTTCTTCTGAATGAAGTAGTTAAAAAGAACTCGCGTTCAGGTGACATAACCATGGTAGAGTTTTCACCCTCAACGTCCGTCTCGTAGGCGTTAAGCGAGCTGGTAGAATTCAAAGGAACCTCTACATCCTTGAATAGGCCTGCGCAAAGATCTGTTTACGCTCCCGGCGTCTGCCTTCACCTTCGCTGATGGCGGCATCACGACGGCTTCCGACAGGATTTCGGTTGGGTTATAGGGACGATTCCGCAAGGGCGGTACACGCAGAGCCGCTCGCGACCACGCGCCCGTTCCGTCGTTGCTTCGCGTCCCGTCGGCGATCATACGCTGCAAAGTCGCATCAAAGTTTCTGCTCGGGCAGATTTGGCTGGCGCAGACGCACGTCGACGACCTGTGAGACCATGCCTTTGCACGTTGATCGTGGCCGTACTGGGATCTGGTCCATGAGGGCGAGCGCTCGGGCGACAGGATCGTATCAGACGTCCACACCCTAGTGAACCAAGCACCGCACGGATCTGACCGTGAGGTACCGCTTCAGCTGGATTTCAAGCCTGACGCCCCACCATCAAACACCCAAAGCTTGGCGAAACTGACGAATGCGGAGATCCGGTAAGAACAAACGCGTCCACCTCAAGCCAGGCGGTCATCAGCTTGGGGCACTCGATTCATCGGGTTTCAAAGCGTCAGAATGCGTCTTCGTAACGCACAACTTCGTCAAGCAAGGGGACAGCTTAAAGCCAAGGCCCGGCTCTTCGCGTACTTGTTTGATCTGGCAAACTCCGCAGCACCAAGCGCCTTTTCACGCTCGTCCCAAACCATATAAACAGATACAGCAAGCCCACGAGCACCACGGCGATGATGGGAACAATAAATTTTAGTTTGTTCATCAGTTTTACCCTCCGCCGTTGCCAGCATTGCGCCAAACTCATTCAGCACAACATAAGGCACGATACCTTGTCCGCCGCCTTGTTCGTTGTTTCTCGAGGATAATCTTGTCGACATCCGCCAGAACCTTTGCCATTGTCTCAAGATGAAGAGCTTGCAGTCGTTACTTCAGGCGCTGCGGTATATTCCTGCAAAACGGCTTCGAACCGGGCGTGCTTCACCCCACGGCTCCGTTGACGACGCGGGGCACGGTAACCTTCCGCAGCTTCCTCAAAATCTGTGCTGATTCACGCGTTGCCTCCGGCATGTGCGCCGGTTTGCATAGGCGTCCGCCTGACGTTCCAACCCGGCGCGCTCCTGTGCGGCGGGCCTGAACCAATCGCGGAAGCATCCAATCACGGTTCTGCTGTGTCGTACGACCTTCGGGCGTCAGTTCATTGTTACCGTCTGGCTGGCGATTCACTTGTTAAAGTGACGCGGATTATGTTGCATCCGGTCTGGACGGTGTCCAGCGTCGTTTGAATCAAACTCGCGCGCAGCGCGCTTCAATGGCGCACAGTCGCGGTTCGAGATCGGTGCCAATTCGGATTGGGCGATAATCTCGCGCATTGCGGACTCAGAATCGGGCAGCGGCACGGCCCGAACCGGATTCACGCAGCGAGAATTTGAAATCCTGCGCGCTTTTCACGTTCCAGACCACACTGAAAATCGATCTGTCGACGATGTTCTCGTCCGGTCGTCAGCATCAGACCATCGTTGTCGTCCGAATTTCGCCCGCCACCGATGGTTTCGGCGCGTTTGTGGTCACGTCAAAAATTACTTGGGCTGTCACAAGCGGCCCAAGGTGCAAAGTTTCAAACCCTCGGTGCCGTATACCCGAGAATTTACCCAAGAAAAAGCTCGATCGACTGTTGCTCGGGGGACGCACGGTATAAAAAAAGGCTAGCCATAACCCCAGACGACGGACAGCCGCCAGCACACCCAGACCGACTGGACCACGGGTGAGTTTCGGGCCCCGCACCGCCGCCGCTGCCGCCAGCACCACCGGCAATCGCGCGCCGCCTTTACCCCCATGAGAACGCGCAGTTGTTCCTGCCCCTTTCTTCATCAAGATCGTCGATTCGGGTCGTTGCCTTATCACCGCCCGGTCCACGTCCCGCGCCACCGTTGGGTCGTTCACCACCGGCCGATTCTGGTTCACCGCCGTTGTTACCTCCGCCTGAGTTTTCCACCGCCGCCCCAAGGACCCGCCTGTATATTCCAAGCCCAATAATTCTTCCCTATTTTTGTTGACGCCTTTCAGCGGGCCCCTAAAATCCCAACGCCTAAGCGTGATCGTGTGCAGAGTCGGGCATAATCGCCCGCCGACTTCAAAGCAGTGCGTGTCGGGCTTCGCATGGTGACCAGTTCTTCGGACATGTCGGGTGCACGGCGAACAGTCGCGCAAACTGCTCTTTGTGAGCCCTGCGCTTGACGGCAATGACACCACCAGCTGGATTCAGCTCGCCTGCGTTTGGTGCGACGATGTGCCACCCAGTACAAGCGTGTTATCCTTTGCGCACAACGAGCTTTTCATCATCACACGTTTGTTCTTAGTCGCAAAGGCCGTTTGCATTTGGCCGGAACGATGCCGAGTAAAATCTCGGACCGGTTCTTGCTCTGCTTGCCGCTCTTCGTTCATGCCGACCAGTGCCGAATTCAGGCTGGGTAAAACACGGGCCGACGGAATCAGGGATCGTGATCCACCGGCTCGGGTTCCCGCCCCAAAGACGGTCTGCACAAAGGCCCATCCCTTCGCGGATTGCGACAGGTGTCAGGTTTCACGCCGGTCGGTGGACGCGCCAATGGCATAGATCGGACGGGCACGCCTGGACTGGCTGTATTCATCGACTTCATCTCTTGGTTGGCGCCCAGCGAATGGCCGACCTTCTTCCAGCCCATATTCCCTGTGCTTCGGCGCGCGCCCTGTAGCGAACAGCACCAGTCGAACACTTTTCTCGGACCCGTTGGATGCCTTGACCCAAATCGGCCCCTGCGTGCCTGGGGTGCGGCCGCTGCTGTTCAACTCGTTCGACTGCCTCAGCCTTGGCACCCATCGCCGCATCAGAGTTTGCTGGCATCGCGTGCCGGCTTTCGTGTTGGGAATTCCAACCCATTTCGACGATATTGGGCCGCAAATGGATATCGTACCCGGCCTCTGTCATGGAGTCCGCGATCAGCCCGGCGGCTTGATCGTCAAAGCCCCGCAGGATCTGTTGCTGCACGGTTTGTACATCGTCAACTCGGACGCCCAACCCGTTAGAATACAGGCAAGATTCGCGCACCCGATAATAGCCACCGCCCGATGATCAGGATCGACTTGGCAGGCTTTCTAGAGGAAAGATATCATCCGACACGATTCCCGAGCTTTGCGTTGGGCACGTCCAGGACGAACTCGGGCGGCCACATGGCACCAAGATATGCTTGGCATACGGGTTTCGCCGTTCGCCAGCGTGCACCCGTATGCGCCGTCCTTGATCGTGCGCGTTGGTCCAAAGTATCAACGTCGGAAATTGCCCAGCAGCTTGCGATAGACGACCTTCAAGCCGGTCCAGCTCGTTGTTCAACCGGCCTTTGAAACGCGTGCCCAGTCGAATCCGTACGGGCTTGGATGTCCAGCCAAAGCACTGTGCGTTCGTCCACAGTTCGGCATTAGCCCGAAAGCAAACAACCATTCAGCTTTTTCGGCACACAGCCCCGATTACGCAGTCCCGCCATACCGTCCTCTTTCGGCGAGGCGACCTTGCCCCGTATTTCACCGCAGCAACCACGCGCGGCGCGTTACCCCGCGGCAACCGCCACCAATTGACAAAAAAAAGGTCGTAATCAAAATCGCTCATTGGGCCGGGGCCTTTCTTTTGTAATCGCTCAGTCGGAAAACAGATTATCTGTCTCGACGAACTCCATCTTAGCGCGATCAAAAGGTACCTTCGTTGATGTCGCGCCACTTCGACGCGGCCCATTCCATATCCGATCACCCACAGCATCACCAGATAATCAAATGAACCAGCCCCGTTTTTCAACTACACCCGGCATCTGGTTCATCACCAGAGCCATCTGGCGCGGCGTTTGCCGATCCGCTTGAGGTGCAGGTCAGGATGTAGTTTCCGCTCATCCGTTATAAAGGGCATCTCGCCGTTCATCCCGAAGCGTCGAATTGCGCCCCAGGCAACATCCCCATAGACCACCAAAGTCTCTTTCGACAAGCCGCCTGTGTGGTCTGCCAGCCAAGGGGAATTAAACCGTTCTACCGGAAGGGGGAAATTGCACCCAAGCGTTGTCGAAAAAACCCCCCAGAAAAAGACCCAAAAAAAAACCAACAGGAACCCCCCCTTTTTCCTTGTAATACCCCCCAAAGACCTCTTTTATCCTCTCCTG
>Ga0163217_1056549_pt1 | contig 14101 bp, 10 predicted proteins | sample SynspAceP_FD_185933 | JGI IMG/M metagenome (GOLD analysis project Ga0163217, IMG submission 185933) | Saline lake microbial communities from Ace Lake in Antarctica - Synechococcus sp. Ace-P (PacBio error correction) | ecosystem: Environmental > Aquatic > Non-marine Saline and Alkaline > Saline ... | reverse complement strand
AAATTTACTCAGGGGTGATGTTTGTACCCCTTAAAAATCAAATATTGAACCTATTACAAGTTCAAGATGAATGATAGCTAGCTACATTTTAAATTTCAGCACTAAATAGGGAGTAACAAAAAAAGCAAAGGTATAATGGCCAAAGTTATTTAGGCTCCATTCTATAAATATATCAATAATAATTAAGATACGAAACGCGAGAAATTTGGGAGTATTGAACGCGATGATGGATTCGTTGAAGCTTTGGTCACAAATGGGGATGTTTCTGCAAAACTTGTTGGTTTGTTTACATTGGGAGCATCATTCAATTTAAGGTCGAAGAATTTGTATTTGGATGGTGGATAATGGGCCCCGGAATTTTTGGTACACATATGGAGAATTATCTGGTGCGACTAACAGGCCTTGTCGCCAAGTGAACACGTATTACTAAAAAAACCAACTCTTGAGATATTAATGTACCGCTCAGTGAGACAACATTTTCGAAACTTGCCAGGCAGTGTTCAGCTCGAAATGGCTGAATAAAGGGAAACTGGGGGGGTTTAAGAGCTGGCCTATAGTATAGCGTGTCGCTCTCTTTAGATCTGGCTTAACGCTCGCTTTAAAATTTAACCATAACTCAACAAACAGTGAAACATGTATAAAAAAAGAAAATGGTTCATAAAAAAATATTACGCAACAAGCTTATTTAAATTTTTCGTTTGTGTCTGGGTTATAACCCTGTGTGGGATGATTCATGTGAAACCTATTTTTGATTTTAAGCCGCAGTTGTAACTATTAAGGTATGGATGAAAGTGATTTCTGATACTGATATAGTGTGAGTGACTTTACTGATTGTGATTTAATTTTTGGAAATTCTCCCTGAAACGAAAACTCTTATGTTTATCTTAACCAGAGACATGTTAATTGTAATGTACTGACCTCACTTATTTAAATGGAGAAATTGATGGGTTTATTTTGCGGTTGCTGAAAGAAAAATGTTTTCTCATCCGAATTGCCGGAGTATAGTTTGCCTAGTTCGTTTCTACTTCTTCTGGGCGAATTTTTATTTTTGCGATTAATAATGACTGATTTAACCCTAGCAACAATTGACTTATATTAATGCAGATAATGTAACCAAAATTTTACAATAATATACTATTTCAAAGAAAATGGGACTCATGATTTTAAATCATCTATAAGTAATAAATTCAAGTTTTATAGAAAAGATGAACTATAGAAGCCGTTCAATGGTCTTGATTTATCTTGCTTTTTATATATCAGCTATTGCTTGTATAGCTGAGTGTTTATAAGCTCTACCAGCAAACGTTCGCTTACTGCAGCACTAACAGGCGCTGCTTGTTTTTAGTTGGTTTAATTCAGAGTGAAGGCTTTAAATATGTTTATCCTTAAATCATTGAATTACCATTAGAAGACGGTCTTTGTTCTTTCGTGTCCGAAAGATCGCAATATATTCTTGTTTATCAGGCTGCTCTGGCTCTGATGCTCGGAAAGATTTACAGAGAGATTTTTTCAATAAGAATAATCTGAATTAGCTAATACAGATTTCATTCCCACCTATTAGGAGTAATGCGTTATTCTTTTGAAGGATGATGATTATGGTATGCAAGGTTTCAACTTGACATTAGATTTTGGGAAATGGCGTCTAAGAAACTATAGTTTTGGATTCTTTCAGCAAGACTCTCGTCTGAAAGGGAAGAATTTATCGAAATATAACCCTGAGGCACAATGCAACACGGTAAGTACAGGGCAGTTTAATTCTGATTATTTTTTACTTTCATGGGTTTGTTTTTGTAATAGCTCTTCGGTAAGTTTCTAAAAGTTCAAATAACATAAGAAAAACGATCCAAAGATTGCGAGAAAACCTTTGTGTGCTTTGGTTTTCTCCTGATAAAGAGCCTTTGATATTCTTGATTCCTTCTGAAACCCTTGTAAAATCAGTATTATGATTTTGTTGTTTTTTAAGGGAATAAACGTTGTATGCATACAGTATCTGTCGAATTGGAAATAAAGGGTCTTTACATAAAGGTTTATGGATAAGTTAGGCGAGTATTTAATTCTACAATTCAAAAAGACAATTTGGAAATAATGACATATCTCTATTTTTTTTTTTTTTTTTTTTTTTTTATTTTTCTTTTTTTTTACATTATGTTACATAATAGACTTTTAAATAAAGTTTTTTGGAACCACGGATGGGGTAGCAGAGTGCTCAGAAATTTTATTTTCAAATTTTGTGAGCTGGTTTGCGGCAATTCTTGACGAAAGGTCTAGTGAAAAATGTACTGGCGTGCAAGTTAAAATATAACGCGGAATTCTAAAAAATCTAAAATGGATTTGGCTTTTTGGCCGCTGGCCAAGCGGCTGGGAAATTGCGTATAAAATATAAATGCATCAGATTTAATTTTTATGAAAGCTCAATAAGTTGTTTGGCCGTGCTGGCATTTTACATTACAACGGAACTAATTATGAGTTTTGACGGAAAGGTTTGTCGCAGGGTTGACGAATTTCGAAGTTTAGAATTAAAATTTTCACTTCTGGTTGGAAAAATTTTCTCGTAGCGTATAATTATTAAAAAGGTCCTGTTAGTAATTCTCTTAAAAAACTTAAAACGTGAGGGAATATTTATCATAATAGAATTATGACTTTACTTTTTGATTCAACCTAGGTATTTAATGGCAGCCGCATTTCATCTCTCTTGATTATTGCTTCAGCACCGGCTAACCAATAATACAAAATGATCATAATTTTTTCTTATGTTTAAAAGAAATGGATAATGTCAATAGGGAGGTTTATTATCTCTTACCACCATCCCGACTCCCATTTCAATCATCCATTTTTAACCATTTTAGATTTCTCACGGTGCTCTCTAAAGTATAAATTTGTGGATGAACACACAAACCAAATTGACTTGTGCCTTTAATTACCAACTTGAAGGTATTTTTAAACTGATTAGGTAGGGGAGAGGTGGTAGTTCTGATAGGAAGCCTTTTGTCTTTTGTGCATTTACTTGTTATTATAGGCTCAAGCTGTTGATCTCAAAGGTCAATTTTTGAGAGTGGTTAGATATTGTGCAAAAAGTATGTAGACATCATTGAGTGTAATAGATGCTTTTGGGTTTCATACGGATGAGGGGAACCCCGTCTTTATATTTATTTGGTCCAAGGGATCTAGTATTTCGGAGGAATTGGGAGCAAGTTTGGAGTCACTCTAAATGTTTTTTGTTTTGCGTATCCAATATGCCTTTAGGGGTTGGACGTTTTATTTTAAGTTTCGGAAATTGGCACTATCCAGTCTTTCATTGCCTGATACTTTCAGAAGATCTGCAATGAAAATAATGAGCTTTTCAAGGTTTTGGGGAAAATACCGTAGCAAATTACGCATAGACCTCGCCATCCACGGTAACCACCAAAAGATTGGCTTTCTCCCCTGGTAGTGGGCCTGCCAGCAGTCCAAAATATTGTTCTTTATTCCGGTTAACTAAAAGGGCGTATTGGAGGAACTCCGTAATTCCTGGCGAATTGAATTAGGATAAGAACAGGGAAACCGGTTTTTTCATTGGCGTAAGATGGTACTCAAGCTCCACTCAAGTTTTGTTTGGCATAAGTCGAAAACTAAAAAGAAACTATCAAGGCTATTGGGGTTTTCATAGTATAAGAGTTTATGAAATTACTGGCTTTTAGAATCTGTTTTGTAATTTATTGACGACCGTTCACTTTTTGTATTTTCTATTGGTCCGGAATTTTTTTTGATCACCGCTTACTTGGGGAAACACCGGTTAATATTGCATATCGTACTAGAACATCATCAAACGACTCGCTTGGGCGACTTCGCCCTTAAAACTGTTCTCAACATAAAATTACCCTCAAGTCCATCCTGGTTAGGTCAAAGGCTTCAGTTTTACTGGGAATGTGCGGTCCGTCAATTATGTATCTATATATTGAGGTCCGTGCTTGGGCTGTGAAAACTCTACCACCCCATAGATCAAAGTGTTCCTTGGGATGGTCTTTAATCCCAGTTTTATCTCCTGCAGCAAAACGCAACTGCAATCGGTTTGCCTGTCACACTTGATTGCAATCAACTTCAAATGAAATTCTGGGATGGGGGAAAAGGAAAGTGGAATCGTCTCTGCGGATTGAGCAAGAACCAGTCAGTTCCTTGGGAAGATATATGCCTCTGGGGCCTTTCCGGACTCAATACTATTCCTGCGATAGTGACAGTCAGTATCAATTGGTCGTTCATTTGAGGATCTGTTATTCTCGATACTGCTTTGAGTATAATCGATCCGTCCATAACTGTAAATAGCTGTTTCCACCATGCGTGTTTCCTTATCATAAATTGGATTCATTAAAGCCTGAAAGAATCCAAAAACTTTTCATCGTAAACGCTTAGGGGCAAATTTTTACACGTTTCTTCTTGGATATTGTCCAATGGGCTTTCCAGTTGGTGGTATTCTTTGCTGTGCTGTTCCAATTCCGATTTGTGATACTCTGTCTTGTTCCAATTGTTCATCTAAAGATTATCCCCATTTACTATGGGACATGTATTGGAATAGCCGACAATGGAACAGTACATATGATCAGTACTAACCGAAGCCAAATACGATCTTGTTCTTTTCAATTTCATTTTGCAGTAAGTTTTTTTTAAGATTTCTTCGATAATAGTTGTTATCAGGAGTCCATGGGTGTTCTTTAGGAAATTACGTCATATCAAATTCCCTGTAGTGACCAATTCGTTAGAGTGTCCGTTATGGGCTCCCGATTGATTCGAACCGGGTCGTAGTGCGGGTTTATGGTTCGTTGGGATAGGCACTATTTCGGAAATCGACCTTCTAGTTTTACCTTCTGACCAGGGATATTGCAGTAGCCGATTATAGAACCCCATAACGATTTTCTTTTTGCCTGTATAAAGCATCCACAGGAAAGCTGTTCCCCAACCCAAAGTGCCTTTTCAGGATTCTTTTGTGCATTTCGATTATTACTTAGAAAATAGGTTTGTGGAATACAGCTTCCAAATGGGATCTCTCTACGCCCAGATTTTCTTTTTGAACAACCATTTTTTAGTGGAATAACACTTCCATCGTATTGACCACAAAGCATTGTTGACGGTTTTCCCTGTGCAGTTTATATAGACGGATAATATGGGCTATGATACAAGTCACCTTTGTGCCAATAACCAATGACCACACGATATCGATTTTGGTCCAGCACTTTGTAAATATTTTTTAAGGTGTTTTTCATATACATGAGTTATTTTAATTTTTATTGCGTTGTCCTTGGGACTATCGATCAGTTCCTGCATGACGGTTATGGCTTAATTGTCCAATAGTTTTTTCTAGGATCCACTAAAAGCCTAATGGAAGGGAGATTGCCCCTACGGTACAATTTGAACTTTTAGCAATACATGACCCAGTGGAAACCTAATTGTATTGCGGCTGCAAAAAAACCTCTGCCCCATCCGTACCGAACAAGCTGGACCAAAAAGTTTGTAATTCCCTCGGTTATACAGGTTTATGATAAAGACATTTACCAAGAATGGCAGGGTACAGCATATAGACCCCTCGGCTTTAGAGTTTTTGAAAATTTTAGGGCCAACGACCGGAACTTTTCAAAAAACGGCACCAGTCTTATAATCAAAGGAAAAGGCACTGCATAATTTCCCAACAGAAGAAAACGTTCTTGCCATAAAACAAAGGATAGATAAAGAGGTCCAACAACCAAAAGGCACAGCCCGACGTAGAATGCCAAAAATCTTTAGCCCGAACAAAGTTTGGGCCATGGCTTTTTTGGCAGGCATCAAGTGGGCGCCCAATGCCGCTTCCAGAGTCCTGATCTGAAGCGGGAGGAGCGCGGTTGCCGTGTCCCGGTATTGGCCCCGATGGCCACCAAAATTGGTGATGAAACCCCACCAGTACCTCTAGGAATGTGTGTAAAAATTGACCAATATGACCACGGCAAAATTCGTATTCCAATTTCGTAGGGGTCAACCCCAGGTTAGCCTTTCATTGTTCGCTACACCCTCATGTATTTTTTTTAGGATGTGATCAGGAAAAAAAGACGGCCAAGGGTCTTCATACCCGTGATGGTGATATTACGAGAAAACTTTTTAATGTGTCTGAAAAAACAGTGTCCACACTATTTCCTATAACCTAAAAATAACTACTCAAATTGGCTTCTCGGTTATTGATCTTGTCCTGCATTTCCCTAAAGGCGATTCATTTCACTCGGTACCGCCGGGTCTTGGATTCGATCATTCTGCTACCATTTTCCTTTGGATTGCAGTTCTTTCTCCTTTAGGATCGATCGGCGCTGTTCGCATCGGTCATCCTCAAGATTATCCATGGATAGGACCTGGTTCTTAATAAATCCATGCCCAGATAAGGAGTTTTCTTATGATATCATGGAAGGAACTCCGAGATTCGGGATCACTTCATTAGGGTTGATATAGGGGAGTTGAAAAAATCTCTCTCAGAATCGTCCTGATACGAATTCGAAAACAAGACGTTGGGTTGCTATTGGCCAGTTCCGTTTACCGCTTTTAGGTTTGATGGACCATTTATTGGACTTATCCACGTTTCTTTTTGTCTGTTTTAGAACATTGTCGACTGGTTCTTTAATAATTGCGAAGGTCTGTTTACCGGATTCAACAAGGATTCAATGAAGCGATGGATGAAATTTGGTGTTGTCATTAAACTGGACACCCTGGCAGGCAGCGGCCTGCAGGCAATTTAAAAAGGTGAAGATCAACGCGATTCCAATGTTTGATTTTCTTTCTCCATAATGTTTCTTTTTAGTGTATAAATTCATTGAATAGCCGTTCTTTTTTGTAAATGGCCATTATTGGTCCTCGTTTTCTGCACCGTTCCGATTAAGGTAGCAGGCATAAACTTCAGGAGGTACCTCCAACCTAAAAAATGTTACTTTTCCCTACCTATCTTTGATGAACATTTCCGTGTTATTTTCTGGGGACCGGTAAGATTGTTCCTAATGGACTCTAACTGGTTCAGGTCATGGCTGGACAGGGCTCAGCCCTGTTTTTTTAATTTCCTTCATATCCTTCCATTGTTAAGGCTACTTAGATGACCTGGCGGTGATTTTTCCAGTTTATGTTGCGGATGGTGGACATTGCTTGGGCAATATTGGTATTATGTACTGTGAGGATGATCCCTTATTGCCCGTTCTGTTTACGGATGGCTTGATAGTAGAAATTCCACAACTTTTCCAGAACTACTTTCCGGAATTTGAGCTGTTTTGGCAATATTCGATCAAGAGGATGATGCCCTTTTCGGCAACGGTTTTTCCAGAATCGTCGTTGGATGGCTTGATTTTATTTCAGCTTCAGTCACCGAAAGAATTTCCTTATTGTCCTTTACTTCATCAGTTCTCGCAAAACAATCAATCCGTTTGTCCTCATTTTTAAAAGGTCTGCGTCCTTACGACCTCGAACAGGAAAACTATAGAGTCCATCCGCCGATAATATTCGACATGATGTGAGAAGCCTTTTTATGTTGAAAAATATTTCAGGTTGAATTTTTAAGTGATCTAAGAGATCCTTTTGATTCCCTTTCATGACTCTGTAAAAGCTGTCCAAGGAATGGTTTCCCCATCAACATTTCTGATAACTTAAACTGTAGTATTTTTTTTATGGATACGATGCGTCTTGTTTGCTTTAAAGTTCCGAGGCCAACATATAGAAATACCGATAAGATCCTTCCAAAACGTTCTTGAGTCAAGTTGCTTATGACGTATTGTAAAAGGGATTTTGATCCTAGTTTTCACCTGCTTTCATGATCTCAGGACGGTATATTTTTTCGGATTTAAAAGCTTCGCGAATTTTGTTTGTAGGAAACTCTCAAGGCTCTTAATGGACCAGGCGCACCCCAGTTTTCGAAATATTGCACGGAGTATATTGTGGCAAGAAAGATTTGCCTTCGCCTAGTTGGGGGAAATGGCCAAAAATTTCCGGGCTTTTTGATACGCTTTTTTCTTTTCAGCAGACGTTCTTTTAAAGAACCGGATATTATGTTCCCCGGTTCATTGGAGAAATGATTCCCGTTGCATCTGATTTATAGTTGCTGTTGTTTATGCTGAGGACATTAGGGCCCATTGTTTCAGATCTGTAACATATAGGTCCTCGTCGGAAAAATTAGGAGAAAAGCAGAAATAGCTGAATTCAGAATATTAGTTTTTTACGTTTCCTCGCCTCTAGGATAGTAGGGTTATAATATCAAGTTCCTTTGAACTCTCGCAGTCCTAATTTGGAGCCTTATTTTTTTCAAGTTCCCAATATCTTGCCTGGTTCAATAGATGATATTAAGATGGCCCCGGATACGATCCTTTGAGCTTGTCGTCCCATTGATCTTTTCCAGAATATGCTGGACTTGATGTCAGCGTTACTTGTTTTGTGAACGAAATTGGAACTTTTGTTCAGTTCCTCTATTTTCTTGTCGAATTAAGCTTGCGCCATTTATGTTTCACCAGATAGATTAATCTGATTTGGTTTTCGTTCGTGTATAGATTCGCAAAATGCCATCTATAAACCCTGATGGAAGACTACAAAATCATCCGGAGGGTAACCGCTCATTGGTCTTACTGCTCTGGACACTTTCCCCAAAACATAGTTCACTATTTATGGCCAGGACAGTCAAAATCGTTTTTGCCCGATGGAATCTTAGATTTGTCCAAAAGATATCGGGTGTCAAAACCCTCATTGAAGTGTGAAATAATTGTTTGGTATTGGGGAGGATTTCCTCTTTTGGCCAACGGGACAAAGGTCATCTTGCGACTATTAGTTTTGATAAAGGAAACGGAATCGTGTTTTAACGGGGGCCAAAACTTTTTGACCTGTTCATTCCCATTTCTGGATTCGCTTTGGAGAAACTTTGATAAAAGGGTTTACATATTTTGGAGTTGTCAATGTTTGTTCGTGTTATAGGATAAATATTAGGAAGCAACGATGGTCGATATACTCCCTTCTTTGAGAGTACCGATGGGTAGCTTTTGGCCAAAAGAGGTGGTATTGGGCAATGTGTAGGTTTTCTTCAGATAAACATGTCCTGTTTATGGACGAATCGCAGATCCAATTGGCAACGATTTGATGGCCTGTATGGATATCCTCAAAATCCGTTTCCGACAAGAATTTAAGATTTCTTTTGGCAATATGCCCCATGAACAAATAAGCACCCACATCACCATTATTGGCATAGATTGATATGGATTGGGATATTTCCGCAATGGGATGGTGTGCCGAAGATTTAATCATTGTCCCATAATTAAGGATGATGATTTTTTATTGTTAATTTTAGGAAACACCCTTCGTAAGGGTTAAAGAGAGAGTGGACTGTTCGTTAATCCTTGTCAAGGCTATAGTAAAAGTATGGTGTTGAATGTAAGACAACCATTTAAATCATCGCAAGACTGAGGAGGAAAAATTTGATGGACCATCAAAGAACAACCTATGGCAGCATCTGTTAGTTGCAGAAAAATGATATGGGCAAGCCGTAATATCATGGCCCTTTTTTTAATATTCTATATACTAATCGAATTTTCTTTTCCACGATTCCATTTAGTAGGGTCAAATCAACTACGGCCCCTGCAAATTCAGGGACAAAGACCTCTCCCTGGTGAGCCCTTTTTTAAGATCGGCTTTCCCCAAAGAAATGCCCGGGCATTCACAGAAAAACGCTATAAGGAAGATGACCCCTAGGATAATAGAAGAATGGTCCTGATGGTATCGGAGACAAATCGTATGACGTTGTCTATTGCCCCCAATCTTGAGCCAAAAAGCTGGTGCTGTTAGCCAAAAGCAACAGCAGCAATAATTCTAATTGGTTTATATAAATACTAAATTAGGATAAAAACAATTTTTGATAGCCTTCCCAATAGCTATAGGGTAGAAACAGCGAGAGTTGATAAAAATTATACAGTTACTGCAGAAATTCCAAACGTTGGAACCAAATATAGAGGGAATGACAATAAAGTTTTAACCCATCGCAAACGTTAAATTTCAACAGTTCGAGGAGAGGACATTCAACGAAACGATGAAATTGTGCAACACGCACAATTTAAAAATCGACATTTTATTGAACGTAATTTGGATAGCTTGCTTGGATTGATTACCCTTTTTAACTGCAATACCACTCTGGCTCAGGTAAATAAATTAGCAAATAAGTAGTTAATTGGACCAGGGTACACGGGGAAGTGATTCAGGGCCAATCGGTATTACTAAATGGCTATAAAGAACAAAGATGATTGGTTAAGCATTCCTGGCAAGTTAATTAGATTGAAATAACACCTAATATATTTAAACAAAACTTTAGATATCTATCTTGACAAGCAGATATACCAAGACGTACACCTTTTAATTTCATTGGGAACACTCGGACAAAATTTGGCCAGAGCTTTACAGCCCGATTTTTTGTCTTTCAATTCATTGTAATCAAGACACAAGAAGGGCAGCGACGTGGAATAGGGTATCGAAGTTATACGTGCAGAAGCCCAAGTCATAATAGAAATATAGGAAACTTCTATTCAAAATTCTTGAAAAACTTCGCTAGCGTCAATCCTATTTGGAATTTGATAAAGCTTTGGGGGTTTAAGATAAGAGGTGTAAAATATGCCGTTTTCAGGTTCTCAGAGCAAGAAACAACAATGCCTCATGGGCAGTTGCTGTATGGAACTGGGTGTTTCTGTCAAATTCTGTGATGAAGCCAAGCATAGTAAGAGGAAGGAGAGTATTTCTGGATATGCAATGGTGATACTCTTCAAATACTGTTAAAGCAGGAAGATGCGGGTATTATTAGAAATCTGGTTTCAGATATTTTATGAAATATTATCAGAGAAGTTTGTAATGACATTATAATTCGATTGTTATAGAGTAAAAAAATTGTGTGGCGGTGCCGGCACTTCTGAAACCTGCATCAGATAAGAATGCTGCACGAAAAATGGAGAGAGGATTGCGATATAAACAGGGAAACATCTACGCTCGGCCAGGGAATATGCCGCCAAGGGAATAACAAAAGACCTTTCTGGGAAGAATTTCCCCTAAGCGAACTATTATATATCCCTTTAAATTTTAATTTATAAATTGACTTTATTAGAATTTAAGACACAGTAATTACAAATAAATACAGTTTTAATATTTATCTTTTAATTTTCAACGAACTTTTCTAATAGCTTTGCCCAATCTGTTTTTTCTACGGTATTAACCGAACGTTTTTTTGAATCGCAACTATTCATATAAGTAAGCCCTTTCTTTATCTATAATAATAAAAAAAAAGTTTTCTTTACATTTTGGGGACAATTAGTCTATTGCTCTCATTACTATAGTTGATAAAGCTTTCTGTATTATCAATATCTTTGCTTCAAAAAAGTATCCAAAACCTTCAATATACTTTTTTCCAACGCGGGGATAATTTGGCAATATCCTTTCGATATTGATCAACCAAATTCATATGGTTAAACAGATTTAAAACGCGTGTAGTTTTTATAGAATCTTTAGAATTCAAATTTATTTCACGTCTTGTGCCACATTCTCATCAATACATTTTGTACTATGTCTTCTGATTTTAAAGCGTCTCGGGCCAGTTTCTCTGCATAGTCGCATTAGCTTTTCATTAAATAGAGTTCCTTATCCACCAGACTAGGTATACGCTTATTTGTATTACCTTTTTAAGGTGGTTGATAAGTATTTTTTTTGGTCGGAAAATTTTTTTCCATGGAGGGATAAATTATGGGATTTGATCTGAGACAAAATATATTTTTTTTTTCAATAAATGGTGGTTAATAACAATTTTAGCTTCGTTATAAGGGGTATAGAACTTATGGGTGAAAGATCGAGAATTAAAAGGATTGAAATTTTTAATCATTCAAGTTTCTAACCAAAGGAGGCCCGTATGATAACACTCAGGCAATTGGAGATCGTGGATCTGTATTCCCTAAAAACGAAATATTTGTTTTTATGAATACATCAAGACCAATGCTTTTTATTAAATGATTGACTATAGGCTAGATATGGACAAAAAAAAGTGGCCAAAAAGAAACATATAGTTTACGCGCACGTTATAAAAAAAAGAAAAAAGTTTCCAGAGCCAAATCCAATATAAAAAAATATAGCAAATACGCTGCAGCTCCTTGCAGTGTCTGCTGCCAATATTGACGCCTGCTATCTTATTTATAAAGTAATGCAATGTTGTGATACCCAAATTAATACCTATATGCTGTAGTTGTAAATAGAATATTAAAACCAGGTAGGATAAAGCTACTCTTTTAACCACTTGAAGATGGTTCTGTTTGTTTGTTAGCATTGGAAAAAAAGGTTCATCTTTCGAAAACGCAAAGTGAGCAGCATGTGAGAGCATAAATTTGTATATGAAGCGCAGGAGGACAAAGTTCAAAAAAAAATTTACAACGTATCAATATTACCCAGAGAGTGGACAATTCTATTTTAAAATTATCAGATGGACAGAAGTTGGAGCTGAATTTCCGGAATTCCCAATGAAGTACCCCCGTTGCATTTTTGGAAGGTTTTAAAACCCGAAAAGTTAGGAACTCATTTTATGAGAGTCCTATTTAATGTGTCCCCAAAGCCACAGAACACCCAGGGTGCAAATTCAAGTTGGTTATATATGCACAGGAACTTGAGAGATGGTGTTAGGGGACACAATTCACAATAAAGGCTATAAAGATGAATGAACAGTCTACACAAACCTTGGTCGTGAGGTCAAGTACAGATAAAAATTTACTTTCGACGGTAAACACAAAATATTGGTTCCAAATCACAGGCAATGGTAAACATTGTGAATAACGAAATTATCGCAGTCGAAATAGTTGATGTAGAAAATGAAATCTCATGGGATAAAGGGGTTTTTTAGTTTAAAGGAAAACATTAATAGATATTATGAAAAGTAATATCTAGATGGTATTTGATGTCCTATATAATTTTCGAAAATAAAGATATTGGGAATCTTTAAAATTTTCAAATGGTATTTGGCTAAACACCAAGCAATTTGAAGAGATTTTATTCAATTATGAAATCATTAATTCTATTAATAATTATGAAATAAAAGGACATATTGTATGCATTATTAATAATAATGAGGTTTAACATTACAGTATTACCTATGTCACGTACACAGATAACAACAGATTTTTAAAAACCCATTAAAATATATTTGCCAATTGAAGCTGAATTCCAATTATAAAAAAAAGGAGGACTTGTTTAACCGCAAAGAGTTTATAGCTCCTATTCCCCTTGGTATTATTTCAATTAATTTAAAATTTTTAATCACCAATAAACACGCACAAATTTTATGGAAAATTAGATTGATCAAGGGTTATTTTCTGTTTAGTTAAATGCCTACTATTGATTATTTATGAGAAGATTCATTTTCTTTTTTTGCGCAACTGTTTTTGCCTTAAGCCCAAATAACTTGGGTCTATCTCAATTCTAAGTCTAAAATAACAGAGGCATGAATTTCATTGACAGTTTGACGAATTTTGATCTCATCATGAGCAGGACTGAATATAAATTTCTTTTATGAGAAGGTTATATTCAAGGATTTGTTCCTAAAGTACAAGTGCAAAAAGGCCGTCCGCGGATAAGTTGAATATGTTACCTTAATAGCGAAGTTTATGCACTAGGGATAATCTTAACATTGTGACTGTTAACGACAATATGCTATCCTTATAAGTGATAAAATCTCCAAATGACATAATGGAGAGCCTAGCAAAAATAAGGAACTCCAAGATTAATATTTCGGGTACATTAACTTGGACGAAAATAACCAACGCCTTGCCTGTGCCAGCCATTGTGAAAAAGGAACCACAAACGATGTACAATCGGATTTTGATGGGAAAATTTCCTATAAACGGTGGAAGATAACGCTATTATTGGGTGTCTCCTATATCGGCTTAAGACCAATGGAAATACCAGTGAACGGACAGTCCGTCATTCCGTTAGCATGCAAGAAGACGTGGTCTGGATGAGAGTGGTGGTTTGTGGATATTGGAACAATGGAAGCAGAGAGGTTTTCTTGCCATAACTCCAGTTCCAAAAAGCGATCCGATTAAAACCCCCTACTGGCACAAACTTTACCAAGGGCTACAGG
>Ga0163217_1021935_pt1 | contig 14101 bp, 3 predicted proteins | sample SynspAceP_FD_185933 | JGI IMG/M metagenome (GOLD analysis project Ga0163217, IMG submission 185933) | Saline lake microbial communities from Ace Lake in Antarctica - Synechococcus sp. Ace-P (PacBio error correction) | ecosystem: Environmental > Aquatic > Non-marine Saline and Alkaline > Saline ... | reverse complement strand
TAAATTTACTACTGCCTTTCTTATTATTTTTATAGGCACCAACTTCCATTCCTAAAGAGCCTTTTCTGCTTTTTACGCTTATATTTTGAAGTGGGCAACCTCTTCGTTCCTCCTTTTAAAGGGATTACTATTAATAATCCCCTTTCTAGATGTTTTCACTTTGGCCTGTGATGGATTTCTCTTGGCATTTTTTTGCGCCACGACTGGGTGTATGAAAATTCCTTTGTGACAAGAACTTAATCCAAGCGGAAAATAATAAATACAAATATCAGAGTGTTTAGCTAATTTTGAAATCATAATTTCACTGGTTTTGACAAATTTCTTCGCAAAGCTACTAAACAGCTAGTAGAGTATAGGCAAAACAAACTTATTTTCTATCAGGAATGGATTAATAAGGGAAAACTGAAGTTCTATATGCGTAACATTTCAGTATTTGAACCTTGAAATAATCGTTTCAAAGAAAGGTGTGTTTCCTAGCAATCATAGTTAAAAACCCTCCACCACTTTCTAAAAGGTAAGAGATAAACCTTCAGTTACCTTTTTTCTTTTTTACAAATATTTTCAGAGGATTCGGATGGATAATAAAATAGCCTTAGTCTCATCTAAACCTTTCTTTTCGCCGGCGATTATTTACTTTCCTCTTCACTTTTAGAATTGTGTAGATATTTACTTTTTTATTCAATGCTAATTGCCATTTTGTTAGAATTCCAAAACTAAACAATATTTTCTACAGGCTCTAAATCAGAAGCATTAGGTTATCTGCATCAAATTTTCGGTATCATACAATTCAGGAATAGCAAGTACAGGATTGTCGACATTTTATTCATCCTAGTGGTATTGCTACCTATAAAAAAAATTCCTCAAAACATAACTCCCTTTTGTCCCCATTACAATTAATATCAGCTTTCACTCTGAAGCTACTTGTGGGCATCACAGTTTCTAGGTCTTCCTATATTTGAGTTACGTGCGTAAACGCTTATGCTTCTTTAAATCGCTCATTCGACTTACTCTTTCTTCAATTTTTGAATCCTGTTTCAGAATCCTCCTTTCAATTAACATCAATTATAGATGTCACTATATTGATTTAGAGTAAGGGCAATTCGAAACAATTCATACCGTTACTTTTTGAGTGCTTATCAATGCGAATTCTAACGGCAAAATCTAATGCGTTTTTTGGTTCTTAGAAAAATCTGTTAAATACTAGTAAATTCATGGTCTATGGGGTTTTGATCAGTTTGTTTGATGTATTAATTTAAATCCTTTAACCATTGAATATTTATTATTTCTATCCCCTCGTTCAGCCTTTTAAATATTTTCTTAAGCTTTGTGATTATAAACATCCATACTTCTTTGAGTTGAAATAATTATTCATCCCCCCATATCAGCATAATGCAGACTTTCTTTCTAAAGTTTTTCCGGTCACTTTTGTGCAAGCAACTTCAATAAAATCATTTTTCCTTGAAGTACAACTTAACTTCCTTCCCATTTTCTTGCAAAAACTCGTCTAATCGGAATCACAAGATAGCTTCCAATATTCAAACTTGTTTGATCCTTATCTTATCGCCCAGCATCTAAAAGATTCGTCTCAAAATAGCTTAATTCCAACAATTAGAACCTCCATACTGAATGTGCTGGTAATATAATCATCTTGCCCTAAAGTAAAACCTTCCATCGTATCTTCTTGTCTTAATACTTTTGCAGTCAAAAAAACACAATTGCGGTATGTCAGAATTTATAGTTCCTAATTTCTTTAGGCTAAGGTAAAAACCATCCATCACAGGCATCATTACGTCTAAAATACCATAAATCAAACGATGATTCAAAAAAAAAAAAAAAACTTTTTTAACCCTCTTTCACCGTCAGTTAGCCAGTCTTGTTTTGATACCCTTTAGGAATTAAGTATTCACTTAATAATGTTCCCAATTATTCATTTCATCTTCAAAACTAATAGAATAGTTCCGTTTAATTTCTTCATATCTTATTTTTTTAAAAGGGAGGGATGACACTGTAAAACTTACTACCAATTTCCTAACTTTACTGGGAAAAAGTAATGGTCCCCCCCCATGTTTTTCTACAATTTCTTTAACAAATTTAAACCCAGTCGAAACCTTTCACATTATGTATGTTTCCTGTAGGCACCTTCTATAAAAACTTTTCAAAAATCTTTCTTTTTTGATCTACCTTTGGAAAATTCCATTCCATTGTCTTCAATAGTTAACTCATTGAAGAACCTTTTATTTCAGTAGAAACGTGAATTCCGGTATTTCTTTAGGAATATTTTTAGTCGTTGTCTAACAAATTAAAGACAAATTTGTAATTAACACTTTGTCGTACCAAAATCAAATCATCTCCCGTATCAAATTGATGAATATAATTCCACCTCTACTTTTCACTTGAATCTCAATACGTTCTAATGACCTTTCTTCAATTAAAAGGTTAAAACTTCACTTTCTTTAATTTAAGCTCAAAGTCACCGGAATCCCATATTGCACTTTTATACATTCTCCACCAATAAAGCAATCGGACGGTTTTCCTGTCCAATCAATTCGACAAATTTGTTCTTCTGTTCTCATCGGGCCCCCCCAAAAAAACTTTTCCGGGGGGGGGGGCCATCCCAGACAATGCCTCACATGCCTAAAGAAATGGTGAATCGGTGTTTTTAAATATCATGGGTCATATTGTTAATTGAAGTCATTTTGGAATGAATGGAAATACGTTTCTGGTTGAAAGATTGTCCTCAATGCAAAATAAAATATCCCAATCAAAATAAAAATCAGAATTATGGAGGCCACCAAGATTTGCCACACTTTTTTCAACAGATATTTAGATCTAATTGGGGAAATAAAATCAACAAAGCATCAGTTTCCATTAAATAATCATTGGAATAAATCGATCTATAATGAGTTTTCTAATAGTTTCGCTGCCCATTCGTTATCTGAATTTCGCTAGCAATTCTCTATTCTTGGCGCTTGGTAAAAATATCAATTATCGCCTTCTGCTCGAATGCCCCTTAGCTTTAATTCATTTCGAACAATAGTGTCTAACATATTGATTATTAATACGCTCGACAGCACTTTTATTGATGCTAATAAACGCCAGTTCATTCACCAATATCATTACCAAAACGACTTATTTCTTTAATTTGATCAGCTGTTAAGCCTTTATACTTGGAACTCGCATTTTCGTCGGATCGAAGCACTTTCTTTTTTGAGTTTTTTACGAAATAATAAAGGTATTGGAATCTTTAAAAGATGGACCCAGGAAAAATTCAATTTTAAACTGTTCTCTATTTGGATTTTCGTCCAGAAGAATCCGACTTTATTATGGACTACTAAAGCCCATTTTGTTGCAGCTACTTCTTCTCCCATATTCTTGGAGATAGAGACTCAATCTGATGAGTTAGATTTGCATTAAATTTCTTACTTACTTTGAGTGATTGCTTCCTTTTCTCTAATCGAAAAATAGCTTGTTTCTAAGCTTTCCATCACTTGCTTGATTCCAAAAACTTCTCTTTTTTTTTTTCCTTTTTTTCTATCGCCGCAAACTCTATGGCATTATTATCCAATCAATTGAATCAACAATATTACCAAACAACACCACAGAGGGTCACTTGATTATCCAACAGAAGAAAGTTCGATTTTCACAAGGACGAAGTGAAAATATCCAATTGTTCAATATCGCTGTTTTAACTTTAATTAAACAGCCTTAACGCTTGCTTAACAATTCATTATAAAAGTTTAGGATTAACTTTGGCATGGTCCATTAAAAAATGGGACAACAACATATTGGAATGATGTTAAATCAAAACTACAGTTAAAAAGGCCACCTTTGGTGCCTTTTTTGGTTTTGAACCTCCTTATTTGGTAACATTTACTTTTAATAAAAAAAGGAGATTATGGAGCAGCCTAAAGAACTACATAAACGGTGTATTGTTTCACCAATAAGTAAAACTATTTAGATAATTACAATCCATCAACGGGTCAAAGTTTTTCTAAGATTCCTGATTTCGGATCACAGAGAGTGCAGCTCTCGCGCAGTAGATGCTGCAAAAGCAGCTTTTGAAGGTTGGAGCAATACATCGAAAAGACGAAACGGTCATTAAGTATTATATAAAATTTCCACTTTAAATCGAACAAAAATTGTAGATGATTAGCAGAGCAGAATTACAGATAAGGGCAAACTTTAAGCTTGGCAAAAGAGTTGGATTTCCGAGAGCAGCGCACAAACTTCAGTTCTACGCAACACGTATTTTGCATTTTAGTTCCGGACAGTCGCATAGCATGGGAAAACAATGCTGTTAAACTATACACAGAGAGACCCAGTGGGAGTGCGGGGTGTATTTTCTTCAATGGAATTTCACCACTTTATTTATTTAGTTGGAAAATAGCGCCTTGCACTTGCTGCCGGAAATTGTGTTTGTGCCAAAACCATCTGAAATTAACTCAATGACAGCATTCTTTACTTTCTAAGATTTGTATGAGAAGGCCTGGACTTCCAAAAGGTGTGCTTAAATATTGTTGCATGGTTTCAGCCCTAAGGTAGGGGAGAAGCAACGTATCACATCCTGACATCCATTTAAATTTCTTTTACAGGAGGAACGCAAACTGGAAAACACATTGCACAAATTGCCAGCACCAAAAAAGTTAAGAAGTTTTCGTTTAGAATTTAGGTGAAAAAATCCAACCGTCATTTATCGATTGTGATTTGAAAAAATTTGTTAACTACTGTAGTTTCATCTTCATTTGAAATCAAGGACAATTTGCTTATGTTGGTTCTAGAATATTTATACCAAGATAATCTTTAATGATAAATTTAAAACTGAATTCATTAAAAAAGAGTAAACAATCTTAAAGTAGAGATCCAAAATCCGCGGAAAACGAATATGGGAGCATTTGTTTCAGAAGCTCATTTGAATAAAGTACTATCAGTATGTAACACTAGCAAAAGAAAGCAGGGTGGCAAAATAGTGACTGGCGGGAAATAGAGTTTACTTACCAGGAAAGTTTTAAAGATGATGGTATATGGAACCTACTGTTATTGACAGGGTTGGATTATCAGTTGCATAACAAAATCAAAGAAGAAATTTTGGTCCCGTAGTGACTATCACCCATTCTCAACAATGGATGAAGTTGTTGAAAAAATGCAAAACAGCACAAAGTTATGGTTTAGCCACGTAGTGTTGGACAACAGATATTAATAAGCAACTCACGTATCTAGAAAAATCCATGCTTGGTATTGTATGGAAAATTTGCTGGTTATTAGAGATTTAAGAAACCCCTTTTGGAGGAGTTAACAAAGTGGAGTTTGCCGTAGAGAAGGTGGAAACCGAGCACGTTACAATTTTTTACTGAACCTAAAAATGTTTGTATAAAAGTACAATTAAATAATTCCGACTTTAAAATGAGCAAGACCCTCACAAAAACTCCCTTCGATTTACTGGTTTAATTTTATTACTATTTGTATTCAAAAACAACTGTATTTCACAAACCTCACTGCTTTGACAAAAGGTGGTAAGGTAAAAGATTCACTTTTTATACAGGTAGTACCATTCAAGTGAAAGTGAAAGAAGAAGAAAGAGATAATTAAAAGAGATATAATAGGTAATGTGGAAGATTCTGCCAATTATGATTGGAAGCAGAAGAGTTAAACTCAGTCAAATCGATTATATCATAAAACCCAATGGACCATATTATGTGGAGATTGTTGAGTCAGCTTAGGTATAAAAAGGCGGGAATTGTTGTTATTTTTACTTTAGATGCCGGGAAAATAGATTAATAAAGTAATGACCGCCCCATTGTAGACGACAAAACACTTGAAGTCGTTATTCCATTGTTTAGCTGAGGAGAATTGCCACCTTATTAAAAATAAGAAATACAAAAACGACGGGACTAACATTAAGATAGTGAAGTTATAGCTTCTGGAATTTTAAGTTTTTAAACATAGAAAGTGTAATAGTAATACCAACTTTAGCTTTGAGGGCTTTTAAACAATTGGATTACATTTTGTTACAAACACAAAGGAATTGAACATTAATCACTAATTGTACTGTTTTTTTCTTTCTCTATCGCTTTCTATCTATTAGTCAGTCAAGTGTATAAGGAATTTCAAATGAAATTTAATCAGTGCCGAAAAGACTCATCTATCTCATCGAAACAAGATAAAGCCCTTCCAATATTACTACAATCTATATCAACTAGATAGCCTAAAATTCAAATATAAAATTATCTAAATTGGCTCGTGTGTTTCGTGGAGGAGAAATAATTACCGAACGTTCTATTTTTCACCTAAAAAAAGGCGATTAAAGGGACGGCTTCTGCAAAATTATGATTCAGATAGTCATGAAGAGAAAAATCGCCCATATATGTGCAACTATACTTGTCCATTGCCTTACAGTCAAAATAAAAACAGTGTGATTTAGCCATAACTTACTAGAAACAAACTTCATGGAGATTTACACCTATGATGATCAATACTATTCCGAGGGATCTCAACGTTGGTTAGACAAATGTAATGTAGTATGAAGATTGTTCCTGCCGACCTTGAATGTTTTAGTTGTGAGGAGCGTTGCCGGTTAGACAAAAAAAGGACTGAAGAAGCTACTGGGAATACTCGCTACCCTTAAGTGTCTTTTTCAATCGGTAAGAAAGAAAACCTATTCAAGAAATAAAAGATAGTGAACCATTTTAAACCTTCTAGCTTTGTCCACCAAAGAAATAGAGTATACCACCAACATGCCACTTTATGGGTACAAGTGGCGTGCATTTTAAAGAAATGATTGCCGGTTCTTCGTTATCCAGATTTAAAAAAATGAGATGCATTGTAGATTTCTACAGGCTGGGTTCGTTATGCTTGTTGGACACTTTTCCTATCGCATCTTCAAGCTGAATCTTTGAAAAAAGTGGATTATAGATGCTGGCTATCCCTTGATGCTTTTATTGTTGATGTAAATAAGGACAAAAAAATACGCTGAAAATGCTGATCAGTATGTAAGGGACCAATGTTAGTTTGAATCTACCCATTACCGGGAAGATTGAATTATAGGGTACAGCTTGGTGCATTTAAAGAGGAATTCCACTGAAAATAGCTGAAAACTATCTAAAAATAAAGCCATCCCTGGAAACAATATTACAGATTAATTACATAAACATATTTATCATCGGTGCGGTTTCCCAAAGCTAACACAAAAGCTATACAAAGCTAAAGATCAATATGTTAAAATTGGTGTTCTGATGCATTCATTGTTGCTTTTAATAAAAGGAAAAAGATTCCTTTGATAGATGCCACTAAAATTATACACAACCGAGAATCCTGCAAATAACCTACAATAAACATGAACTACCGTACACTTTTATTATCTGTCTTTTAGTTTTCAACTTCAATTTACGGCCAAAATAGCAGTTGATGAGGAAAGATGTTTATTCAATCGAGGCAATTATTTAGCAATGCGGGCAGTCGAAGAAGCTATCCTAGTTTGGAGACGTTGATAATTTGAATCCTTTGAAAACGCTTAACTTACTAACTTTTCTATTGGGTGCAGCATATCGAGAGTTAGGTAAGAATAGAGCTTCTGCGATTTTCCACTTACAAAAAGCGGTATTAAACATTACTGAAAACTATGACGCATCTACTTATAAAGAGGGATTAAGCACCCATTCTGGACTGACACTATTTAGCTACTGCCACCAAGTTGATAAATGATCAGGTGTTTGGACGCAGAAAAATCTTTTAGGAAAATTAAAAAAATATGGTGATCAACGTAGACGGATACTTTTATAAGAGAATAGAAAGAAACTTAAGGCAAATGTGATTATGAAGCTGTTCCAGAAGTTGTAAAGAAGAAGGACCTACAATTGCTGACTTAGTAGTAGCTCCAAAAAGTAGAAGTGAAGAAAAGAAGGTAAAGCCCGCTTGATCCAATTATGAAAAAAAGATCAATGGTTGAAATGGTTACAAAAAAACTATCAGCTTAATACTACAAAAATCTCCATTTGGGGAGTACAAATTGGCTGCAATTTTAGCGAAGGTTATGCCTACAAGTAGATTTGATAATGTTAAAAAATGCTAGATGCTTTTGTTGACAAGGACAAAGGATAATCCTATACGTAGTTGGTCCACTTTTCATACAAAACAACAAGCGGAGTCTTTACTTGGAGGTGATTAAAGGAAGTGGAATAACCTGATGCTTTTTATTGCTGGATTGTCAATTGAACAATACAAATTCAACGAATCTATTTAAGCGTTAATAATATTAATTATCAAAAAGGGGAATAACTAGGAAAGGTTACTTTTAAAGTACCAAATTGGTGCATTTTAAAAAGGATTGTGCCTCAAAGAGCTAGCTAATAAATACGTAACAGTCGAACAATATTTCAACGAGATTTAATTATGAAGGCCTTAACATTGTTACTTGTCGGAAACTTTGAAAACTCCGATGAGGCTTCTTAAATATTTTAAAGAATCAATTACGTGATGAAGGTGTTAATGAAGCATTTTTTGTGGCGTTCAATAACGGTTAAGGAAAATTCCAATTAAGGAGGCCAAAAGAAATTCAAAAAAAGTAGTTTTTACCGACATAACTATCTTCTGTTATTATTTTAATTCAGTTTTTTATGGAGATAATAAATCTTATCTTAGTATTACGTATTAATCAAAATAATTAAAGCAATAGTGGGAAAATATAATCCATTCAAATTTTTCAGAATAGAAGTACTAGAATTTTAATTCTCTCTTTCTTCTTTGCTATTCATTTTCAGGTTACTTATTGTTATCGTCTTACTCTTTCCCAACTAAATCTACACAAGGAAAGAGAGCTTAATAGCTTGATGCAATTGGTATCAACTTTAGCTTTCCCCAAATAAAATCCCAAACCAATTTAAGTATTCTTATGAACATTATCCTTTAAAAAAATGATATCAACTCTAATGATCAGGATGGAGTATATAAAAGAAATTCATACTCTTTTTTGGGAGCCAAAAATTGGGGGAACAACTTTTTAAAAACTGACATTGTATAACAATTCCACTCTATACGATAGTTTCTTTTATTTTGGTGTCGAGCAGTTCCTTGATACAATATGTTAGACACCAATATATCCAGTTTTCCAAAAGAACTTATTTCTTATATGATAAAGGGGAATTAGATTTTCATGAGAGTGAAAATGGTACTTGCTTTCAGCGAATGCACCAATAAAAAAAAACAAATGAACGGTAAAACAATTGCATTAATTCAAGCAGATCAAAGATTTGACGATTTTTATTGCTGAAGCAAAAAATTAAGATATTATTAATATCTCAATCTCAATAGCTTAACTTTTTACTATTTATCGTTCTCATCATGATTACGCCTTGAAAAAGATTCTTAGAAAAGAAGATGAAACTGAAAGAAAAGCTTCTTTTGCCGTTCAAAAATTTCAATTTGGAGCGAAAAATAAGGAAACTGCCGGATAGTATTAGATATGCCTAAACGAATTCAAGAGTCGATACTTTTCAATTTAAAGAGGAATTATAAAAACACTGAAAAGCAGTCATTCATACTCTATTCTCCCAAAGATATTGTAAGTGGTGACTTCTAACTGGTTATAAGAAAAAAGTGAAAGTAGAGTAATGATTGCCGCAGGGAGATTGCCAACAGCGACATGGAGATGCCCGGAGCCCTTATGAGCATGATTTGGTAACACCCTTCTCAACGATATTGTTTCATAAAGGAAAAAACTTAAGTTAACCAAATCCATTCTTAACTACTTAAAATAAAGGAGTTGCTGCGACGTTTAAACAAAAAGGATCAACTCCATTTCAATGATGGAATGACATCGCACTTTGTTCAATCATTTATAGATTAACAAACTGAGTTTCTGGAGCTCAAACGTCCTTATATTTAGTTGAGAAATAAGCGAAATAACAATTATTAAAGGTGATACTCTTTCGGTATGTGTGGCTATGCTAGATCAAAGAAAAACAGTTCAGTAGTCATGAAAATTTCAAATTGAAGAAGGGCGATACTATTTATTCTTTTTCGATGGCTAACCCCGATCAAAATTTGGAGGAGATAGAAACAAAAGTACCTAGTAGTGACGGTTTAAAAAATTCTTACACTCCATCCCAACAACAGACAATGCATGATTCAGAAAACTTTTAAAAGAGAATTAAAAAGATTGGATGGAGACGAGGAACAAGTAGATGAGTATTTTTGAATCATTGGACTTAGAGTATAATCAAATACTCTTTATGAACCCATAAATGAAAACACAGTCTTTTAATTTAAACTATGCCAACAAAAAAAGAGGCATCTGAATCTTCAAATAGCCTCTGTATAATTTAAACAATTTATTTCTTACTGAATTAGCCACTTCAATAGGCATTCAATTTACATTTTCTTGTCCTCTTGTAACAACACAACCACTTTCATAGTCAGCAGTAACCACGGGGCCACCACCATCAGGACCTGAACCATATAGTCAGACAGGAATAGTATAATTGAAAGTTCTTCTACAAAATGATCCTTTCAGTTGAAGTTGTAAACAGTTTCACCCCATTGACCTGTAATAAAATTCTCATTTAGACATGATTTGAATGTATGCTATCTTTGTGGAGTTCCTCCTGATTTGTTTTGAAAGAAATACCAGATTGTAACAAATGCAACATTAATAGAGTTACCAGCAAACTTCGGTTTCTGTGTAATACAAATCTACATTCTACAGTTAAGGTTAGAACCAAACTGAATGTGCTTTAGCTTTCCAAATATTAACCGAGTTGCTTTAGTTAGCAGCTGAACTTGCAGCATTCCGTCCCATCCCACCTCTACCCATGGCCATACCATTATCAGCAGGTCTTTTGAAGCAGTAGCCACCCAAGAAAAATCAGATGCTGGTAACCTGTTCATTTGTCCAGCAGGATATCCAGGAAACTTTTGGCTTGATCTATTAAAACTTCTGACCATAAAGCCAGTAGTAAAATCCCATCAAGCCAAGAGCAGTGAGCATAACTGCCTACCATGAACAGCTAACAATAAATTTAGCACCCATAGTGTTCCTTTATATTTACAGCATTCAATTGAACCTGCTGGACAAAACCCACTCCTTTAACAGTTAAAATCTTCTAATTAAAGCTACTCTTTTATTAACAGTTGTTGTTGCCATAAAACCTTGCAGGAGGTTGTACCACCGCCACTTGAAGGTAGTCATCACCACCTTCCACCTCCGCCTCCACCACCATTGGTCAGTGTCGGTTATTTAGTATCATTTCCTCCTGGGAATAATTGGTCCTTCTACGTATTTAGGATTTTAGGGAGTCAATGCGCCTTCTTTTCACAACTTGCAAGCCCAATAGCTAGCCTTAATTGAAAGCATTAATTAGTATCTTATATTGTTTCATAATTTTTAAAGGATTACATTTTGTAAATTTAATCTCAATTTAATAGGGCTCCTTAATTAAGAATAATTAAGAGAATATCTAAAAAAATTAACGTAACAATGATACTCTTATTCGTAAACATTTACAATGAATTTTTTATATGCGAAAAGAAAGTTATAAATTTGTAAGTGAAAAAGCAAAACTACATCGTTATACCAAATTAATTACATTCATCTTTGAGAATCGTTTCATTGGTATTAGTTTGTATGAGCTTTACAAGCATAACCATAATCGCTTATCATCAGCTAGCTTGCTACCGACTATGAATTAAAATTCTAATCCCACCCACATTGCTTCTTCTAAGTGGAAATGGCATTGCCAAGCCCTGATGCACTAATAAAAGGCTATTATGGAGCAGAATCTGCATTAGAAGTGTTCTAACAGCAGGATAGTTTAAGCATTACGAATGATTTCAAAAGGTAGTTATAAGTCCCTAAAATTGATGGCTAAAGAAAATAATCAATAAAGGGGTAGATTCAAGTAGAATTTCATTTGAGCCAAACAGGATGTATAACATAATACCAGTTAAAGCCCTTTCCAAAATGATACCACCAATGGCATCCATTTTAATTATCACCAAATCCGGAACATATGTTACGGTCAGCATTAAACATTTAATAAGTTGGGATACAATAATGTTGAAGATTTACCAGCTTTGAACACCGAATTGAAGAACGTTCTTTACGATAGTTTCTGAGGCTAAAACACAGATTTAAAAACGTTAACTTACGTTACAATGTTTGGAGTTATCTACCCAATAGGGGAAATTAGAGTATCAGATGAATATTGCGCCATTTCATATTATTGGATAAAGGGTGGATAAAATATTCAATCACACTTTTTGCCATTTTTAAAAAAATTAAGTCAAAAAAAAAACGACATTGAATTAACAATATCGTTTTTGGGTTGGGGAGAATATCGGAGAGTCGAACCGATGACCTCTACCACTGCCAGCGTAGCGCTCTAGCCAGCGAGCTTAATCCCCCATAGGGTTCCAAAAGTAACTATTTAATTTTGAATCCATTTTTTATTTCCATCGTAATATTTGTATACTATTTAATGAAAAAACTTCCACACCTTTTCTCGAGGAGTTCCTATTTTTTGCCCGCCCTTATATTTTTATTTGATTCCCTCCTTAAAAATGTTGAAATGAAAGACTTCCCTCCTTTACATTTTTGAAAATGCAATTAATCAAGTACCACTCAAACACCAATAAAAATCATTGATTACAAAACAACTACTGGGGGATCTGTCAAGTTTCTTCTTATCATTTACAAACCTCCAAAAGTTTCATTTTTTATAAAAATAAATCAACAGAAGGCGTTTCCACTAATGTTCGAAAAAGAACTAAAATGGATTAATTCCACTTAGTGAATTTTCTATGTTCCTGGAATTTATTTGTTAAAGGAGAAATATGCTGATACTATTCCTTTCTAGTGTTGGATTACGTTAGAAAACTCATCAAGCAAATAATCAATTGTTTGGCAATGTTTTTGGCGAAAAAACTAGCTTTGTACACGCAAAACACTGCCTAAACAATTTGGATATAAAGAAGGACAATACAAGGCCTCATTAAAAGCAGTTTAAATTCTGAAAAACAGGACTTGGAGTGAGTTTTTTGTAGGAAAATAGATTAAATGATTACCAATGTCCAATTGCCAGAGATAACCAAATCTATTGATTGCCCTTTTTGTTTTCACAATTTTAAAAAATATATCCGAAAATTGCTGAAATTCTTTCCACAGAAAAACCTTCATTATTGCATGGTGGACTTATGGCAGGAAACTTTTTTAATTAGTTAAAAAACGATACTCCAATTTGATTTGACCCTGCAGATGATTATGGTCATCGTGAGTAGATCATTGCCATGAGTCTCTGTTATTTGGTGGATTTGACAAGCAATTCTACCACTCATTATAACGAACAATTTCCACTAGAAAAAGGGCTGGGAATCCCGGGTTTGACATTGCCAATTTATACCCACTTAATGCGTTCACGTCAATTTAATTTGGAGCTAGTTTATGCACCAACGTGTAAAAATCCGTTCATTAAGGCGATTAGTTTAAGGTTTCCTTTTAACTCTTTTTACTTCTTGTTGCAATTGCAACAAACATCTCATTCATTTGTCCCAATTTGATTTGTTAGGCGATCTGACAAACCAAAGCCGGTCAACTCCAAAAACCTTTAGGGGCGATTGCTTTCCCCCAAACTTCAGTTAAACCTCATGGAATTTTAATAGGAATATGGTGCATATTAATTTGTTGTCAGAATTGTAATCAATTGAATTATTCATCCTTTATTTGCTATCTCAATTTTCGTTTGAAAAACAACTCCATCATTTTGATGGGAAATCCAACAATAGCTGGTGCTTGATTTTTATAGTTGGCCCAGTCAAGCAAAAATATGTCTCCAAATAATATAATGCCCCAGAGGAAAATTGGCCAGCATCGGGGAAATCCCCATTTATTTTGAAAAACATTCTATAGGTTTGGAATTAAAGAAGCTTAAAAACTCTTTAATTGGCAAACTGAAATGTCGGTAAACTTGTTCAATTTTGTATTTCCTTAAAAATTCTTGAAATAATCCTTTCCAAAAATAATCCTGCAGCAGCCTTTAATTTGGAACCAGTGGAAAAATTATTTTCTGTTTTTCCCCATTTATTGTTTCTATTTCAATTCTCTCCTTTCCTTTTT
>Ga0163217_1074693_pt1 | contig 14102 bp, 15 predicted proteins | sample SynspAceP_FD_185933 | JGI IMG/M metagenome (GOLD analysis project Ga0163217, IMG submission 185933) | Saline lake microbial communities from Ace Lake in Antarctica - Synechococcus sp. Ace-P (PacBio error correction) | ecosystem: Environmental > Aquatic > Non-marine Saline and Alkaline > Saline ... | reverse complement strand
GGTTTTGTTATAAAATTAAGGATTTTAAACGGTTTTTCTTTAAATTAAATGCATAAAAAAAGCGCCCCAGTTGGGCGCTCGTCTTATATCTTCGTTTTATTGTATTATTTAGGCGTTCTTTTTCTCCTTTTTTATTCAACATGGAATACTTGCCTCTATCATATCTAGAAATTTTACCAAATTTTGCTTTTGGCTCCTGAATATTATTTATTTTCATCATCCCCAAAGGAAAGTAAAACCTTTCCTTCAAATCCTAATTTCTATACTGTTTCAGGGACACCAATAATCTTAACCCCTTTTCTTAGTCTTTTAAAGGCTCTTTTTCTCATCCCGGTTCAAGTTTTTTGACCTCAAAACCCCAAACAGGAATTATTGATGGTTTGTTCTTTCTTTCAGCATTACGGGGGAAATCCATGCGCTCTTCCGTTTACGCAATAACGGTAACCAAAAGGTCATCCCTGGTCTTTTGGAGATATATAGCCTATTAGGTCCGCGAATTTGTGAATTTCAAACATTGTCGATGTTTTTTTTATAATATTCGCCTTATTTTAAATCGGCATCAAATGCACCGGAATCTTCTCGACCCACCAGCGAATAAAACCTCATCAAATTTCGTTTATGCCATTTTCCAACGGGGGCATTACGGACTGTTCATGGGGACTGATTGATGGCCTAGAATGCCTTTCTGTTTACATTGCCGTATTCCATGATGTCCTCTACCACTTTTTTTGCTATATTACTTGGTCACTGCAAAGGAATTACCCTACATAGGAGCCGGTTTGTTGAGGTAATTGCGGTTTGATTCCTATTTGAGGTCACCTTGGTGTTTACCAAGCCCCACCGCTATTCCCAGATTAACAAGCTGCATCTGTTTGTATAATGACTGGATCCAGGGACTGCCAATGCCCTAGGCTTTGGCCACTAACAGATTCCAGCTGTAAACCTGGAGGTTAAATTAAAGGGATTTCCCGGACAGCAACACCATTCTCCCACCTTTGGTGTTGTCCGAATCTCCAAATGCCAGATAAGGTAAACTTGCCTGTCAACCAGCAACTTTATAAGGGCAATATCCGAATTAGGGTCTGTGCGATTAGGCCTCAGCTCATACGTTTGTTATTATTTAATGTAACCTGCGTTGATCGGCATTGCAATTACGATGGTTGTTAGTACAATTATAACCGTCCTGTGAGATAATTACTCCAGAACCAGTTTCCTACCTTGAGGTGTTTGACTGCCGCCTGTAACCGTAGAAATACTCCATTATTACTGGAGGGCCTTTGCTTGCAGAAAAATTTTTTAACGTGTACTTACAGCATTCACAGTGTTTGTGGCGCTATTGTAAAATCAATTTCGTTAATGCCAGATCCCTTTGCAGAGGTTTGCGGTGTAAACTTAGTTGTAAACATTCTCTTTGCCCCGTTTTCCTCCTGGATTACTGCATAGTTGGGTTTCTCTAAAAAAGGTTTTGTAAGCACCTAAAGTATATAGCACTGCAAAAAACAGCGACCAATAATTAAAATTCCAAATCTCTTCATAAAAACATTTTTTTTAATGGCTCTTGGTAAAATTAACATAATCTATACAATTAATTCGGTTTTAACGCGTTTTTAAACTGATAATAAAACCTTAATAAATTAATCTTTGCCGTTATAATTACGATATGCTATTGAATTTTTTATAATACCAAGGAACGGGAAATGATTTTGTAATCATTGATAATCTTCCAGAAGGTTTTCCCCAAAAGACAATGTTGAAATGGTCTATTTTTATGTGATAGAAGATTTGGGCAATTGCGGCGATGGACTTATTTTATGGAAAATTGATTAAGACAACGGATTTTAAAAATGGTCTTATTATTAATTTAGATGCAGGCAAAGTTCATGTGTGGCAACGGGGGCAGGTGTTATTGTGCCTTCGCCAATTATTTTGGGTATCGTAGATAAAAAACACCTCATTTTATGGCTGTAGGACGGACTTCATAATGGCTACTATAGAAAAAATGGATGTTAGTTTGGAAATCAGGAGGTAAAAGAAATTAAAGGTTAAAGCCAAATTCTTTGTTTTAAATACGGGTTCTCCCCACCACGTGCAGTTTGGTAGATGGTCTTAAGGATTTTAATTGTTCTAAAGAGGTGGAAAAGCTTTCGCTACGGTATATGGTGAGCAGGAAGTAATATTAAACTTGTGGATCAAGCAGGAGAGGATTACCTTTAATGTGAGGACCTATGAACGTTGGAGTTGAAGATGAGACACTATCCTGTGGAACTGGAGTTTACCGCTTGTGGCCCCTGGCCATGCACCATTCGGGAAAACCAACAGAATAGTGTAAAAAATATTTACACCCGGTTGGTACGCTCGAAGTGAATTTCAAAGCAAAGAAAAATGGATATAACCAGATTTGGGCTTACCGGCCCTGCAACAACTTGGTTTTTAAAGGAGGGATAAATGTTGAGTCTTAAAGGGGAGCATATATATTTAAGGGGCTTGAGCCAGAAGATTTGGATTTTCTATATAAACTGGAAAACGATCCTGAAATATGGGAAAGAAGTGGTACCACAGCACCTTATTCTAAACATGTATTAAATTTATATTAGGAAAATGCCTATAAAGACATTTATGAGGTAAAAGCAATTGCGGTTATGCATCATGCATATGAAAGGACGTAGTTGGTTTTAATAGATTTATTTGATTTTGACCCCAAGAATTTAAGGGTGGAATGGGAATTATAGTGAGCAGCAAGGTTGACAGAAACAAAGGGCGTGGGCGCTGAAGCGAAATTGGGATTCTTACCAAATATACTTTTTTCGGTTTGGGCATGAGACGATTTATGCAAAATGTATTGGAGGATAATTGCCAACAGTATACATTTGTTTTTCTAACTGGGTTCGAAAAAGTAGGTGTTAAAAAAGATGGATCTATACCAACGGCTACTTTTAAAAATGAAATATTGTTTCAAAAGATAAATAACTAATGTCTATAAGAAAATTTTACTGGTTATTGTTATTGCGGGAATGTTGGTTGCGGTGTTTTTGCCTATATGGGTTTACAGCGCCTTTTTTTATATCAAATACTCAATTTTTGACAATGAGGGTGGCTTACCGTCCATATCCCTTCAGATTTCAAAACTTTGAACAAGTAGAGGAAATTATGGAAGCCGCTATTGAAGGATTTTGAAAAATTTGGGTCGGGCCGCGATAAAAGGGTTATAGCGATAATGTAAAAGCAGGAAAATATGCCATAAAAAAAGGGATAAACAATAATGATATCGTAAATTCCTTGAGAAGTGGCAAAATTCCTGTTAGGTTGCTTTTTAACAACCGGAAACCTTGGCAGATTTGGCAAGGGAAGAATATCGCTGGCAGATTGAAGCGAGAACAGGCTATCACTTTGCTTGAGTTAACTTTATTGAATCAAGATTTTTTAAAGGAACACGGGTTCAATGATAAGACTGCCTTGGCGAGTACATTCGAATAGTTATGAGTTTTTTTGGAATCTTCGCTGAAGGGATTTAGGGAATAGGATGTTTAAAGGAATATGCTAGGTTTTGGAACGATTAAACGCCAGAAAAGGCAAAATCTTTGGATTTAAACCTCTTCAGAAGTCATTACTTGGCTTCCAAGTACATAAAGAGACGCAAAGGTAGATGAAAGGGCCTTAGGGTAGCAGGAGTATATTTCTTACCGGTGAGAACGGAATGAAGCTTCAGGCGGATCCTACCGTTATTTATGCCATAAAACGACACTCAGGTAATTTTGATACCCATTTATAAAAAGGGGGTACTGTACAAAGATTTGGCAATTGGACTTCACCTTATTAATACCTATAAGTAGGCCGGATTGCCTCCTGGTCCCATTGCCATTGCCCGGACATTAACGGCTATAGATGCGTTTTAAATTCTGAAAGGCATGAGTATTATTACTTTGTCGCGGAATTGTGGAAAACTTTGGTTATCACCAAGTTTGCAAAGACATTGGCGCAACATAACCGCAAATAAAGAGCAGTATGTCCGATGGGATCAAATAGTCAAAAGATTATCAGGTGAACAATGGTCCTTATATATTGTCATTCATCCAAATTTTATAACATTTTGTACCAAAGTTTGCGTTTAAAATAGTCGGTTTTTAAAATCGGGCATATCTTTGTCAAGTGAAATTTAAAGCAAACGCTTTTTTGTTGGTAAGTCTTTAAGAAAAACAAATTATATGAGAAAAGTGGACAAGTTATTTGTTCCCCCGTTATCATTGATTTATTCTTATTAGTTATGGGTTTAAAACCAGTTAAAATGGTGATTCCAGAGGCTTTTAGAGTTAAACGGGACCTACCGAAGTTTTGTATTCCCAAACACAAAACTATTTTAAAAACAACTTGGCTGCGCCCACCCTTTTTAGGAAATCTACAAGGGTTTAAAGAGGCATTTAGGCCTTTAAGGGAATCTCAGGAATTATTTTACTACCAACGCTTTAGTTATTTAGAAAGTACAATTTTGGTATTGGTACCCTGGAATTCTGGGTGTTTACAACGTACATTATTTTCTAAATGATCCAATTTTACAGAAAAGGGTATTCATACCAATCTTTCTAGGAATAAGTGGATTTTTGGAAGGATTTAAGCGTTTTGTTGGCTTTGGTAATTAATGGGCAGGGGGGATTACGGGAATGCGGAATTCTGGCTGCTGCCCATTGGCGGAGCGGGGAATGTAAAAGGAAGGTTACCTAAGGTCCTCTGTGGCATTAAATGTGTGACGACTTCTGGGTCATTCGGTTTCTATTATATCAAAAATTCTCAGGTTATGATTTATTTCCCATGTAACACCGAAAAGAAATTCCATAGGATAATAAAGAGTTTATAATTTATGAAAATGGAAGGGACCCTAACAAGATGTTGGGTTTTTTTATTGCGTGGGATAATAAAAAAATAGTGGCCTCTTGTGAAGGTCAACAGATGTTCCTTGCCAATCCGACACTTTTTTTTGTGGCGATATATTCTGTGGGTAAAGTAATGTCACAGGGCAATGCAAAACTAAGGTTTGTGGCGCAAGTGTTCTTATTAATTCGGCAAGAAGTTTATTCGTTTCTATTAGGGCGTTTCAATGAAAATTTGTGATTGATCGTTATCTCTGGACAATTTTTTCCAACTTCTTGATTACGCGAGGCTAATTAATTTTCTTTATCATGCTGTGGATTCAATACGCTCAAGAAGATTAATCATGAAAAGCAAAATCCTCTGATCACTCTAAGATCTGCTGGCTCTAAGTGTGCGGAAACGCAATCAGTAATGGAAGGAGGAGATCTGCCCAGAACCAAGGCACCTACTGTATTCCTTTTATGCGCAATATCACCAATGTCCGCTCCTGGATCCGCCTTATTCCGGGACCAACCTGCTTCTGATAGTATTCCTACATTATATCCCTCAAAACATGGGTCTAAAAAAGAGGGAGTATTTCTGGCTCGGTAAAATTTGTTGAGTAGCGTTAATGTGTAAATTGGGTTGGGATTTTTTAGAACTTATCTTTTTTATTAAAGTGCCTTAGCAGTTTTTTCATTCTCTACTTTGTAATGATCAATTTGTTCAATAGTCCTTTTAATGGATATTGGCAGCACTCTAAGGGTTCATATCGCCCAAGGTGGTTTGGGATTAATACAGTTTTCCCAAATTGCCCATTGTTTTGGTTTCATAGGGTTTAAAATTATTTGTGCATTAAGTCTGGGGCAATAATGTTTGCATGCCGAATCATATATTAAACGAAATATTTCATCAAAACCATCGTCCCTCCTTAATATGGATTCTGGGACTTCTTGTGTCGAATTTGATTCTGAAGCAATTAAATTTCACTTTTGCTTTTTCGTCTTACTTTGGCGAGAGAAATTATGTTTTCATAATTACTTATTGTCCATAGCAAAATGTGGTCAAAAATCGCTAAAATCTTTGTGAGTGAATTGCCTACATCAGCTGTTGGCTATATCGATCCCATATCTTTTAGGCTATTTGAATAGAGGAATATTCAGGTTTTTCCATATGATAACTGGCGGTACCTCTGAATCCACAAAGAATTTGTCCCCCATCCAGTTTGCTTTTAGAATACCTTCGGCCAAGGTGACCTGCAGGATATTTCCTAAGCACACATAAGGCTTTGGTTCTCATTGCTAATGTCAATATTAGGAAAATCTTGTTTAAATCGTCTATATTATTTTCGGAATTGTTTATGGTTTCTCAAGCGTGTTCCACGGTTTGCAAGCGTGCAGAAACTGTTACATGTCTCTTTTTTCCTATTTTGGGATCCGTGCTTGCAGGGGGCTTTAGTGAATTTTTTGGCAAAGAACATGGCCCAATTGTCTGGGCTTGTACAATATGTCTTTTTTCTGGTTTTGGACTGTAAGTGGGGGCTACATCCATTTCGAATAGTCGGAAACTACTTTTTTGGATATAATCAATGGATACTTCCCTTTTGTATTCTTTTACAAATTTTTCTTCTACTACAATTGTGCCAATTCCAAGAGTAACTCTTTTGGTTGAAGGGAGGGATTGGGGCAATAAGGGGAAATTTGGCCCCTTCCAGCTCTTCGAATATGGTTTTATGTGTTTGGCAACGTACTCTTTATATCTTTCCGCATTTCTAACGCCATCGCGATCAGTTGTTTTTTTAAGATCGATAATCCCTTGTTTCGTAGTCGGAGTGTTTGAAGCTCTTTTTTTTGCCGGGGATTTTTAAAAAATTTTTTTTTTTTTTTTTTTTTTTTTTTTTCCCCCCTTTTTTTTAAAAAAACGGGGGACAGCAAACGCTGTTCGATTCCTGAATCTACGGAGGCTTTTGTCCGGAGTTAGGATACCTGTTGCCATTTTGGTGCAAATGATTAAAAAATGTGGAAGAAAACATTCCCTGGCGTTCCCTGACTTTTCCAGATAAGAACTGTCGTCATCAATGATAAGCACATTCAATTAAACTGGTAGAAATGGATTTGAAATCGTCCTAGTGTTTTTTCTTTACGGATTTTCTATGTATTGTTGTGTGAATTTTTCAGCCGAAATGTAATTAGGACCGTTCCTTTCCGCGTTATTTATTCTTTGATCTTCTCAACCCCTATGGCATGTGCCAAATGTGTTTTTCCCAAACCAACACCACAAAATCAATAAGGGATTAAAGGATGTTCCGCCATTGGTTTGTTGGCAACGCCATACGGCAGATCTGGCCAATCTGTTAGGCATCCACCCCAAAGGAAATTGTCGAAAAATTGTAATTGGGATTTAATTGAGATTCAATTTTTATGTTTTCTAATTCTGGAATTACAAAAGGATTCTTAATTCCGGATTTTGGGATTTTTTGGCGGACGTCCAATTCTTGGGCTCTACGGTGAGGGACCTATTGGGAATCGGTATTTTTTTCGTAAAAGGTTCACGGTTTGCCATAAGTGTTTCCATTTAATATTGTACACCAAATTGGCCGTCTTCACCCAATTCTTTAGTGAGCGAACTTTTAAAAGTTAACGTAGTGTTCCTAAGCCCATTCATAAAGAATTTTACTGGGACTTGAATGCTCAAGGCATAATCGGAAAGTTTTAACAGGTTTTATTGGCTCGAACCAAGTTTTGAATGCTGCGGGGATTGTTCTTTAATAAAGCCAAACAATGCGTTCCATACGGGACGTTGCAGTAACACTCATTTTTTAATGTTTTCTTTTTTTGGTTAGTTAAATTATGATGATATGAAGTCAGTTAAGTGACATTATCAAGTGGGCAAATATGTGAAACAATTATTTCTAAAAAAAAAATCAAAGTGGTTGAATTTTCTATTTTTTTTTTTCTCATGTTTGTAACCACAATATTTTCCACACTTTTAAATATAAAGTTTTACACGGGAAATAACATGGATTATAATGAATTTTCTTTAGGTTAGATATGGCGAAACGGATCAAAGGGTGTGTTATTCATGGGATTACCCGAATATCTGGAGATGGGACGGGTAGAATGGTAAGGTTCTATGGCATTCTACAAAAACGATGGGAAGAAAAACGGAATAATGTTGGCCTGTTAATTTCCTTAAACATTGTATATAAAAATCTGCGGTTTACGATGATCTTTTAACGGTTAAGACTCTTTATTCGAAAAGAGACCGATGGTTTAGAATAGAATTGACTATTGAGATTCGATAATGATGCAAGGAATTGTGATTTGAAAGCTAAATACAGTTTTTGGTTTATTAGAAAGAAGACAAATTAGGGCCCATAAAAATTTGTCCAAAAGCTTATTATTACTTGGGATAACCTAGACATCTAGTTTTTCTATTTTACAGGATACAGAGACTCAAAAATATTTCCGTAAGATCGGCGTCATTTCTTTCTTAACGGTATTTCAATAACGCAGTCCATTTCCATTTTTTGGCCGATTATTTCCATTTTTGAATTTGCTTAATGGTTCGCATTACCTTGTCATGTTCCGAATATTCAAACCTAAGCCAGATATCTTTTGCTGCAGTGTCTTTTCAATTATTTCAGCAGCAACAAGCAGTTCATTTGTGCCTGTTCTGTAGCGGATATTCAATTCCTCCGACCCCTAGTTGGTTTGCCGCCAAAAATACGCGCCACTGCCACAAGGGACATTTGTAACTTCAAATGACTTATTTGCCATTAAATTGGCATTTTCCGGCGGAAATTGTTGGCGTTCGGCGTCATCATTTAGCCCTATAGTGACATCATAAACCCAATTGCCAGGCCATAGCCAAACATGGTTGGCCGTGTGGTGGTGTTTTCTTATTTCCTTCAATTAGGGCTTTACCTCTTCTCGTTCCTATTGGGAAAGCATATTCCGAAAAACTTGCTTTTGCGGTTTCTTGAATAAAACCTCCTTTGAGCGGTTGATTCCAAAAGTTTTGTTACGTGTTCAGACTCCATATTGTACCATTAAAAAAAGCGACTAGGATAATTACTGATAAATCGCTAGTGAAATACCCATCAATTTTTTGGTGCTGATACGCTCCTTGAAGAGTATAACCGCCAAAAGGGTTGGAGAAATAACAATGCCTACATTATTTATTGTAAACACAGAAGCACTGTTAAGGTCTTCGTGCGTAGTGCAACGCCAAAGAGGTAATATTATGAAAAATAAATTTAGAATTGCCAAGCCCCGATCCCGCCAAGTACAGTGTGAATACTTGGTGTAGACCTTTTTTTTAAAAGGATTTGATAGCGATAAAAAATAATGCCGGTTACGCTGCAGAAGAAACAAAAAAAACTACTGCGGGGAAAAACAGGGGAAAACTCCTTCTTTAGGAACTAGTGTTTCTCCAAATTATTTAATGCTCGTGTCTATGGACTCCAGAACCAATAAAAACAGGCGCAGGAAGTACCAGGGACGCTTTTTCTTTATCAAAATATCCCTTTTCTTTCAGAAGCGAAATAGACGGCGGCAAGGGCCAAGAGATCCTAAGGATTTTATGTCCTAGGTTTTTCATCAGTATGTACCAGCAAACCAAAGATAAACTTGGAATTACGAGCGACATCTTAGTGGCTACCGATGCAACGGATACCCATTTTTTTGGGAGGGTAGCGGCCATAAGATTAAATACGAGGATAAACAAAAATACCCAAAAACCATAGTGCCAGAAACCCACGGGTTTTTGTAGGGATTCCAAAGAGAACAATATTTTTTCGTACAAAAGTAATCCTACTTGATGAGGCAACAACATAATTAATTATGATGGCATATGGGTTTCAACCTTATAAGTATTCAAACAATTTAAACAACAAAAATGGAACTGGAAAACAAGTACACTTAACCTAGGTCCAACATGTTAAAGTTTATTCCTTTATTGAATAACATTCTTCCACGCCTACCTGTAGGTTTCCAAGTTTTATCCCCTAGTTTTTTGGCACAGCATCCGTATTTTCTTGGTGTCGTCTATTAAAAAAGGGTACCTCTGGCACCAGGGTTATTTGATCGAGCAATCATATTGAAATATTTCCGCATTGGTGTTTCCGCAATTGAATTTCATGCGACAAATAAAATTGTTCAAACAATGTTTAAACGCTTATAATTTTCGCGCCCATAATCTGACTCACATGGGGGATGTTGCAGGCATTTGGTATTGCTTAAAAGGAATATAGTCTATTTTTTTCTTTATCCAGGGTTTTCTAAAAGTTGAGGCGGATATTCAGGAAAATCCAAAACAACATGGAATTCCCAAATATCGATGAATCGATTTGGATGTGAGGTGGCGGAAAATTCTGTTTGCAATAAGTCTTACAAAATTCCTGAGGGTCGGATCTTGCCAACTTCAAATCCTATTTATTGGAATGATATTTAGGTAGGAATCTTGGATATTTTTTATTTTTCCCAATGCTTTAAAAAACTACCTGTTTGTTCTAAGTTGATAATTATATCACCAAAATCGGATATGATGTTATTTAATTCATGTTTAATGAGCTGTTAGTGTATCTGATTCTATTTGCTTTTCACAAGTGGTAATAACCATGGATTACTGGAGATCTAGACTTCCCCAAATGTAGTTTGCCTTTAAACTACCCCTGGCTTTCATCCCATAGTTCCGTATCTATAAAGCTCTGAAGTGTTTTGGCCCCACCTTCAATAACGACACTCAATATGTTTGTTTATAGAGAATGCGTGCAAATTTGAGGAGCTATAATATTTCTAAATTCAATTTTCCTATATAAAATTTCGCCTCGGACTTTTTTATGATCATTGGGCCGCTGAGATGATTTGGTTTTTTACGCTTACCGTCCAATACATGGTATTTGCTATTTATTTTTAATTCCCTGTCCAAAACAATTCTAATGGATCCTACCTTTCAAATGACGCACATTTAGTTTGGGGTTATCGGCCAATACAGTGTTTGGTTGCCCACTAAAATGGGCCTGTTCCTTGACTTCGCCATTGGTGGACCAATTGCTGGGAGTTACTGGGGTAAATCCAAAAAAGGCGCTCCAAGGATGGCTACTTCTTTGTTGCATTTTCTTTTTTCTTGGCGGCTATAAATCCATCGGCTGTTTCTGCCCATTTTTAAAATTATGTTGGTCTTTTTTGGGTATGATAGGTGCAAAAACTTCTAGGGTCCCAGCACTCTTTTTCTAGAATTACCAACCGTACTTGTCAGCCCGGAAGCCCTTAGTTTTTTAAATTGCCTGTTACCGGCACTTTTTTCATGTGGACCAAAAGGACCATAACACTATGAGGACCATGATAAGTCGCAAGGAGCCTTGATGGGAACATGGTTCAAGGGTTACGTAATAGAGCCTTAAAAAGCGCTTAAATTCTTTTACTGAATTTTATGGCATTGGACTTCGGCATGGGACCACCCATAAGACTAGTGTAGCCCTCCCCAATTAAATGCGCGGGACAAACACTGCCCACCCTGGATTGGGGAAGGTTGTTCCCAGTCCATTTTTGGCCAGTTGTATGCATTCTTGAAAATATTTCGTGTTATCTTCACTTCGTAAAATAGGTAGAAACAATTATAGGTATATTATTTTGATAAACAAAATGTTAGTCACTATTATAAGGGAAATTCAGCCCAATGATTAATGAGGAGGTGCTAAGGGTGATAAGGAAAGTCTGGAAGGGGAGCCAAAGTGGGTAACTGCCTATGCGATAAGCGCGGGTAAAAATGTTTCAAGGGCCGATTATTTTGTGGTCGAAGAATGTTTCATATCAGGAGGCAGAAGCCCAGGGAAATTATGGGAAGGGTTATGTGAATTGCAAAAAATATGTATTTTTTAGAAGAAAAGCTAGGGGCAGGGGGTTAGGCCTTAGATGATTAATGTTGTCTTAAATTAGGGCGATTGAATATGGTTATGAGCAATGTTATTTGGGAAACCATGCCCTATATTGGAGGATGGCCCAAAATTATATTTTAAAAACCGGTTGGTTTCAAATATTAAGGCCATGGGTAATACCGGCAATTCTGCCCTGTTTTGGAGCTTAAAAAGTTATAGAAAAGACCAATGCAAGAAAAGGGGGAATTAACTGTGGCTAAAACTTTAAGCATGTTATTAAAGTGCAGATTAAAAAATATTTATCATTTAGAACTAAGATTTCCCTTTTTTCCCAAAGAAGAAGTAGATAGTTTTTTTTATTATGGTCATTGAATCATTATATGGGATTGGAGAAATTTGTTTTGGTCATTGGAACCTAATGAGTGCCCCAAAGCAAAGGAGGGAACCTTTGTTTTAGTGCTTTGAGCCAATTAAAAGGAGGAAAGCGTCCCATTCAACATAATTTTAGGAAATTTCCCATTTTTGTGACCTCGAGAGACGAAAAATGTCTGATTTCCAAGGCCGAAACCGAAAGGAATTGGTGTATTGGATTCTAGGACCATGTACAAAGAGGTAGCGGCAACGAGATTAAAATATGGATTATTGGTACAGGAAAGGTGGTTGTATTGCCATTTCCCTTGCTAAACCTGGCCAACGTACAGTAGCTGCCATAGATATTTCAAAAAAAGCCCATTGGAATTGGCAAGACAAGAATGCAAAGGGAAAATTAATGTCATCGGTCGAGTTTATTGAGGCGGATATACTGGCTAAATTGGATTTTAAAGAAAAAAAATTCGATTGTAATTGTATCTAATCCTCCCTATGTCAGGGAATTGGGAAAAAAAAGTAGAAATTGAAAAATAAGTGTATTGGATTACGAACCTGGATCGTGCACTTTTTGTTCAGATGAAACCCTTTAATTTTTTATAAAAAAATTGGTTCCAAATTTGCCGTTGATCATTTAAAGGCAAATGGTGTTTTTGTTCTTTGAGATAAACCAATTTTGGGTAATGAGAAACCAAAAACAGCTTTGGGGAAATGAAAATTTTCGGAAATTGAACTCAGAAAGGACATGTTCGGGAACGAACAGAATGTTAGAGGGATGATTAATTGAAAATCTTTTTAATATAGCGAATGGATACAGGTAGGTTATGGGGGCTATTTGTAAGGGGGAATTAATTAAATAATCACCTACCTTTTTTTAATACGGTAAAGATATATATGAAATTGAAAAAGGATAGTTGTGTTTGTGGAAGTAGTTGAGGGCAATGGATCCTTTGGAAAATAATAAAGGGCGCTATAAGCTTGGGGCGAGCTTGGCCAAAGGAGAATTACCTTAGTATTATGGTTGCCGCCAAAATAGGCCATTATGGGTTAAATTGGCGCCAAGGTGCCAGAAAATATTGGAAAAGTTATTGGCGTTATCCCAGATTTTTTAAAATTGAAGGAAGTTATTCCATGATGGACTTACACCCAGCTTTAGTTACCGAAAAACATGCATTTTCAACGTAAAATAAGGATGCACCGACCTTCCGATGGAATTTATTACTTTCCTGGGGGATTATGGTTTAACCATGGAGGAAATTATTTCGAGATTGATTACTGGGCCACAATTAGGCCGCCATCAAAAACCCAATTGGGGACTTTTGAATTGTCAACGGGTTTTTATGGATGAATTGCTTGCTGATGTTACGTTACTATGGTAAGTTAAGGGGTTCTTTAAAAACAGGAATATTACGAGATATTGCTAGTAGATTAATTTCTGTTGACGGACTTTTGACCATAAAATGAAAAACTATCAACCTTTGCCGTTTGCCCAAATGGATTAAAAAGTAAAACACTTTAATGGAAATTAAAACAGAAGATAGGAAAGCCCTTAGAACTGAAGTTAGGGAACATAATTATAAAATTATTATGTTGATGGGACAATTGCCGCTATTTCCAGATTATGAGTTTGATATGAAAACTTTAAGGGAACTGGGCAGCGTTGGAAGGAAAAAACATCCTGAAATTTTATTGATGCTTAAGTTTCCCCAACATTAAGGGGGGGGGGGTAGGGTGGGGCCATTCACCAAGAAATTTTGAAAACATTGGTTCAAATGAAAACACCGCATTGTTATTCCCTTGGGATTAAATTCCATTTCCAAAGAGGGGGGGGGACTGGGGAGGGGATTTGGGGAAAAAAAAAACGATTTCAAAAAAAAATTATTTTAAGGTTTTTTGGATGCCACCTTTGTAGGGGGAAAATTTTTTTACCCTTTTGGGTGGAAAAAAACTTAAAAAAATTTTTTTTACCCCCCGGGAATTTTGGGGGGCTTTCCCATAAAAAATCCTTCCTTTC
>Ga0163217_1073812_pt1 | contig 14102 bp, 15 predicted proteins | sample SynspAceP_FD_185933 | JGI IMG/M metagenome (GOLD analysis project Ga0163217, IMG submission 185933) | Saline lake microbial communities from Ace Lake in Antarctica - Synechococcus sp. Ace-P (PacBio error correction) | ecosystem: Environmental > Aquatic > Non-marine Saline and Alkaline > Saline ... | reverse complement strand
AAGAAACGTTAATAGCAGTTCACATCGAAACCAAATCCGCGTCAGCCCCACCGGCACATGAATGGAAATGATCGAGACGACTCGCGTCTACGAAGCCAACGTGAGATTGATCAAAAATCAAACAGTGTTCTGGGCAGCCTGATCCCGGTCGAGTGCCAAAAGATCTACGCGAACACGAATCAATCATAGGTGTAAGCGGAACTCAGTTAGAGTTTCGATCACGCCTGAAAACGAAAGTTCACGCCCCCTAGAAGGATATCGGTCTTCAATGAGTGTTCAAACGTTGTACACCGCCTCCACCGGCATGGGAGGCGATGCAAACCAAAACTCGGACGTGCATCGGCCAACAACCTGGGCTTTATTATCAACACGAGCGTTCAAAAAAGATCGCGCCAATTCGAAGACCTGCTCTACCGCACCGAAGTTCTTTCCCGGTGTCCAGACGCGGGGGATCTCGCAAAACTCGACGGCCGTCGGGCACCCAAGTCCGGACTCGCTCGTTCAGCATGAGCAGCACGCAGACGGACCACGCCAAGGACACTGCAACCGACCGGTCGTGACCGTCAGTATCGCATCGTAAGGCAAACGGGTTCTCTACGTCATTTAATTCTTCGAGCAGACTCAAGAGTACTATTGTATCTCGAACACTGATTTCTAGTCACCTCTCTACGATACAACAACATTATGGAGCAAACCGGTCTGCTCCTTCCGCTCAAGTCGGAACGGTCGACGGTCGATCATACTCCGCTCCACCATGTCAGCCATCCCAACAGATTGCCTCCCGCTCGTTCCATCAACGGCAGCGGCGACTTTCTCTGTCCGGTCTACCCGGACATCGAACTGGCGCCCCAGGCCATTAAGTTGAACTCGCGAATTTTCACTCAATCCGACGGCGTTGCTCTAAGTCGTCGCGAAAAACGAGTTCGCAGTTTGACGGATGCCTCCGGCCCAAGTCAACTTGGGACCCCGCACCGGACGGACTCGTGGGCTCCAGCAAAGAAAGCCCTTGAGGCGTCCAGTCGAACCCGGCAAGAACTGATCATCTGATCACGACCCAACGCCGCGTTTGTGAATGATCACAGCTCAAGCGGTTTTCCGGCGATTCAAAGCATGCAAATTATCTCCAACCTTCGCGTAAAACTTCTCGAAATCGATGCCTCATCGAAACGGGACAACGAACGCCGCCCGGCCCGTCGCATTCTCGCATGGCACGTTCTTCGCACTCGTTGCTCTCATGCGTTGGCAACAGATAACAAGACAACGACGGTCTCCCGTGCTACAGAATTAATACAGGAAGCGTGTGCGCGCTGCCGCTCTATCCTCGCACCGCACCAGCGTTTTCCCGGTTTCTCAAGCGATCATTCGTCTCCTCACGTCTGTTTCTTATCGTCAACGAGTGATAGTCCCTCTCAACAAATGGAATATCTGATCCAACGTCGATCATCCGGCTCGCGACGTCATTCCATGTAAACACTTGCAACTTCCTCACGCTTCCGCCGCATCTGGTTGTCCTTTTGCGTGTCCTAGCGTGATCGCGCGATGCGAAGTTCTCACGACCGACTCGCCGCATTGATTCTCTCGCGCCAAGGCACGCCGCAGCTCGAATCAAACATTTACGGCCCCGAACAATCCTCACACACACCTCAACGCACGAGCCGCACATCGCAATCCGATTCGATCTTAACCCGCCGACCGCCCCCTCGTCGGTCCCCTTGAACCTGCGGTTTCATCAGCGAATATCTCGAATCCGTCGCTCCGATCGATCAGAGCAACACGAGCGTTCTTGGACGTTAGTTTAGGTCCTCGGAGTATCAGCATCGACGAAATTTTCGAGGAGTCTACGAAGTCAAAATCAAGTTCGCCTCCGATTTCAGTCACCGCCCTCGATGAATTCCAAGGCATCCGAACATTCGCGTTCTCAAGAGGTTTCCCCGTGGTGCCAACACGATGACTGAACCGACGGTCGTGCAGCTCGCATCACCGTCGGCCGTCGGGAAAAAGACCAACTCACGGGCACGCTTCCAAATGACGCTACGCGCCTACCGGCGATCCTCGCCGCTCGCATTCCTTTCGACGGACAACGCGTTGACGCTGGGTGATTATCAGCACTCCCCTTATTCGCGGAACAGATTTTCATTGCCCGCGGGACACCGTCGAACGTCCCGAGACTCGTGGTAGAATCGCTGGTTGGTTCGAGAGGCTTCCAGGCATCAATCCTCTCTACCGCGCGGCTCCTCCTCATATCATATTCGTTTCTCTGATTTTCGCGGACCTCGTGTCATCGCCGCGGTGACCTTGAGTTGAGGATACAGAGTCGGCTGGGCGGCGGTATCAGGTCACACGGTGCCAAATCGCTCGGACGATGCGCCGATCGTGCGCGATGCGTGAATCGAAATTCGAAAACGCTCAGTCCGATAGACGCGTCTACATATTCCGTCTCCCTCGAACAAGTATCTCTCGATATCTACACAGACGAGAAGTTATGCCAGGAATCCGAATCTGAACTCGCGTCCAATGGCCCGCATTCTACCTTCCTCCACAACTCTGCGATATTCCTTGCTGGTCGATTCGGATTCGGTTTGGAAACAACGTCCCTGGTCCTCAGGGGAACTCATCCTCTTTTACACACGGCCTGCCCACTGAGATGGGATCCCCATCGCCACGGAGCGATTTCATCGTCGCAGGTGCGGCCGAAAACCTACGGATCAGGGACGCAGCGTCGTGCCACCGTATTACTAGTCTGCTGGCGTCGCCTCTGTTTTCCGCTGATCGTCCAGTCATCACGCCGCTAGTGTACTCCGATCACGGTCGTGAGATTATGCGGTGAGTGTTACTGATACAATATGCAGCATGCACCGCCGCTGACGACAATTCGGAATTCAAGGAGCATTCATCACGATTCGTGTGGATGATAATTGCCCCGCTTGCAGCCGAAGGCCATCCGAAAAACCGCCGCGACTCATCTTCCTTGCCGCACTGCAGGAATGGTTGAACTCACGCGAAAAACAGGTTTCGTCCCCGCATCCGCAGGAGACGGCGATCCGGCGGCGCCGCGCGGATCGCAATCGACTTGCCGCGCCCGATCCCAAATTGATGCACGGAGTCGTTGACCTTCCAACGTGCCGCACGTATCGTCGACATTCGGCCCAACGGCACCTTGTCTGGAACAGGAGCAAATTCCCATAACGATAATATCTGGGAAACGTCGCCTCTCGGAATCTGTCGCGCTCAAGATCGGCCCGACAAGCGCGTGATTAGCAAAACCTGATCGATCTCGAAATTCAAAAAGAAGGACAATGCCAACTCCGTGACGGTTACGCCCGCGGTTGGTTTCAAAAGACGATGGACGATCAAAGCGTTTAGCGGTTGGCGGTTGCTTTTGGCTTTTGGCTTTGCGGTTGGCGTTGGCGGTTGGACGGTGGCCGGAGAGCCAATGCCGCTTCGGCCATCCGGCATTCCCCTGGCATACAACATTTGATTCGGAAAGAACAGGTCTGCCGGGATGGACGTCCGTAAAAACTCCTTCATCCGGCCTACGCCACCAGCCACCAGCCCACCAGCCACGCCACCAGCAACAAGCCAACAGCCAACAAGCCACCAGCACCAGCCAAACAGCCACCAGCCAACAGCCAACAGCCAACAGCCACCACCACAGCACCAAGCAACAGCCACCAGGCCAACAGCCACCAGCCACCACCAACAGCCACAGCCACCACCACCAGCACCAGCACCACCACCAGCCACCAGCCGACCAGCCACAGCACAGCCCACCAGCACCAGCCAAACAGCCAACAGCCACAGCCACAGCCAACAGCACCAGAGCCCAACATGATTCTTCGCATTTACTCTTCTTTTCGTAACGCTCCTTTCGACCACCTCGCCTGCAATGCGGGTGGAGACGCTCGTGATCTGTGCGACTCAAGGCAGGAAAACCACACGTTGCAAAGGACTTCGGACTGTCGTCGGTCTGCGTGCACCGTGATGGCGATTTCCGCACGACCGGGCGTGCGCTCGCGCTCGTGATGCAAGTTGATGGGCGGGCCGATGTCCGTCGATGCGGTCGGTAATTTGAATTTGCGGACGTGCGAGAGTTGCGAAGAACGTCGCCAATGTCTTTGTCACTGCGAAAATACCACCCTCGGCGCCCAACAAAGCGATTGTGCTCGACTGAGATCAACGCGATTAGCGCCGAAAAGCCTCGACGTGGCTTCTAATGTCCACCCCGATTGCTCGCCCTCGCGCGGACACCGACCGATTACGCCCATGGCTCAAGGCCGTCTTTCGCTCTCGCCGATACTTCCGGGCAACACCGCGCCATTCAAGGCGGATGAAAAGGAATCCAATGTGCGAACTTCCTACATCAAGCGACAGCAAATCACGCTCATCATCATCGCGATTTCGCCGATTTCACTACCGCTCAACGCATCGAAGATGAGATCCAATCTTCGAAGCCTGTTTACCATGGGCGAACCCCAATCAATCCGTTGAGCAGTTCCGAGGCAACCCCAAGCGGAAGTGCCACAAGGGACGTGTATGCTCAAGCGATCGATCAATTGCATGTCGGGTGATGATCCCGAGGCCTCCTATCGCGAAAATCCCATTAAATCATTTCGTTGCTGTTGGAATCCGATCCAGCTCGCCAATCGGAGCAAAACGGGTCGTATCAACCGAAGTTCCGATGGCGTTCGTCGTGTCGGGGACGACGTGAGATTTGCACCCGTATTGATCACCCATTCGCAATTTGCGATTGACGGCGGAGGCGGTGTCGGTTTTGTCGAATCGGCCCCGACGGATCCCCGTTCAGCGGACCAAAATTGAAATCACTCGCTGACCGCTCGGCGCTCCGATTGTTCCGACCGAAGACCTGATTGCTATCTATCAAGACACTCAAAGCAAAAGGTGACTTTAGCGGCGAAGTCATTTTCCGTAAGACTAGTTATTGAATCCATCAACGAAACCCCATCGCTGGCATCCTCCGGGATGCGACTTTCATTGAATTCGGCCAAATTCTGTCGAATTCTCCTCGATCTAACTCGCCGATTGGCCCCATTGCGGCAAACGCCAGCGAAAGACGATACGGAGCAATGCGAGACGCGTTCGGTGATTTTGTTCGCCAGACTTTATTCGGCAGCATGCTTCGCGTCGATGCGGGAGGTACCGGCAAAGGCGGCCATTTCGATGGCGGCGCGCCGGATGAAGTGTCCAGCAACAACTCGATCAAAAACTCCGTCGAAGAGATCTCAAAACGCGTCCGCAGAATCCTTTTGTGACCCCATGTTCGAACTGTTTCCAACTGCAACGACACGGATAAGCAGGCGTGTCGGTGACTTGCCGAACCTGACTGCCTCCTATTCGTTAGAGTGTCCAAACGAGCGTTGAAATCGATGACCAAACTCTCCGCCCCAATACGATCACCCGCGTGGCGAAACCGTGTAATCAGTTTGTCGATGAACTCGCCCAAGTTCCGAACCCGATCTGATCTTAGACCGAAACACGGATCGCACCGTGGGATTGCTGATACTGTCGATCACGCCGACGTCGAACTGGTCAGCGCAATCCAGCGCTCGTCGGCCATCTCATCCTCTCGAATCGTATGCGTTAGCTCATCGGACTCGCGAGGCCGACGAGCTCGTAGTTGTGTTGTCGAGCGACGCGACATACCCGGCCTCTGATTGAGTCTTACCGAAAAACCTCTTGACCTCGAGTGACGCCCATCGCGGCGGGAGTGGAAGACGCGCTGTTTGTGGAAACTCGCCCGATTCGGCGAGTGCGCAGAGTGACGCGCCAGCCAACGCATCAACCGCGCCACCTGGCGTTGTTTCTTTGCCAGTATCACCTTTCCGAGTTTACAACGCGACGTGCTTCGAATCGATTAGCTGGCGCATCGGGACGCAAAGACCTACGGCGAGCCGGACCAAAAACCGAAACCAGCAGCGGTTTGTTCAAACGAAGCGGGCCTTTCCTAACGAGAGCGAGACAATCAAGTAAACGCCTGAAATCGTAGTGACCGACGTCCTACGAAAAGTCCATTGATTGTGGACTCGATGCCTCGTCCACTAAGCTCGATGATGATTCCCGTCGCGAAAGTGGCATGATCACAGGACCATTTCCTAACAAGCCCGGAGGTGAGACCGGCATCCCCGCCTGCAAAGACGCACGATCTTCCGTTGATCGGCGGTGACACGATCGGACCGTTTGTCCGAGAGCTGTCAACGACCTCCGACGCAAACCACAATCCGGTGTTCCTACCCATCAACAGGGCAGCGGTCCACGCATCGAATATCCGACGTCGTGATTCCCCGCCTCTCGGGAGACGATTCCCCATGGATCGCGAGTTTCCGGACGTTTAGGCTTGGGGATCCCGGCAAGGGACTCGTGCGGCGGGCGGCCAATGAATTTCCACGACCGACAACCAAGCCAACGCTTTGCGACACTCGATTCCGTCCATTCCCGTCCGAATCGAAGCAACACCGCGTTGCGTCGCTGGTCATCCCATCGCAAAACGGCGATCTCACGGGCTTGACCGTCGGCGATGGTGATAGTGCAAAACACAGCGGACTTTTCGCCTGCCGGTGACCAACTTCTTGCGGTTCCCGCGTTGACGGACATTTCCGTCAGACCACCAGTTTTTTTTTTTTTTTTTTTTTGGGGGCCCCATCTTGTCGTCGTCCGGGCGACGGCGAAGTATCGAGTTTTGTTGAGTGCAGTGCCAGTGTCGGGCGTCCGCCCGAGCGATTCCCGGCGTCGCCCAAATCGTGATCCCACATCGCCGAGTTTTTCGATGAGATCGTTTTTGATTGCGGAATCAAAGCAATTCCCGCCAACTTTTCGGCCAGTTCGCTCGCCGCAGGCACACCTTTCGATCCGATCAGCGGAGCTATTGGTCGAATCGCCGGAGGTGGCGCATTCGAGTTGAAAGGGCGAGGCGTTGTACGTTCGCAATCGCCCACCGCCGTCACGATTGTCGAAACCCGAGGTGTCCACGGGCAGACAGAACCCGCTTCGTAGGGACCAACCGTTCTGTCGATCGAATCACAAATGAAAAACGCCGAGTGGATCACGGGACGACTTCGAAGGTATGGTAGGACGCGGGCCCTCCCTGTTCGATCGCAGCAACAACAACCGCTGCCGACCAGTTCGCCCACCGTCGGCCAATCGATAATTACGTTCCGCGGTTTCTCCAGGCCCAGGGACCAACACCCGCCGCTCGTATGGCGATCCGACGCCGGCGAACAACAGGCAATCGAAATGGCCGATCGCGTGTTTTGTTTTTCATTTCAATTTTGACTCGGCAAGGGACCACAGCAAAGCGTGTCGTCACGGACGAGATCGAAACCCTTCGGGTCCCCACACGCTCGAGATTCGATAAACCGCGGATCGAGGTCGGTGGGACGCTCGCAAATCAAATGACAATCGGCAACTTCAAATTGCCAATCGTCGCGATTGTTTCCCAGCACTAACCGGTGAATTCGGGTTTTGGCCTTTTCAGCGGGGTTCAAATTCCACTCCTTTCATTCCGGCTGAATCGTTCCAGCCGCGGCTGCACCAACTGAGATCCATTCCCACCAATGATTGACCGATCGGTATTTTTGTATTGGACTCGATAGTCTGTTCTTGCGCGAGCAAGCGAGTCGATTCGCTTGCGATCTAGTTCGACCGACATGCGAAACTCCGCCAACCCGGACGATCCCGACGAGAATTTTCGGCAACCGATGGGTATTCGACTCGGTGGACCATGCGGTCACGTCAACCTGTCGGTCGGCAGCTCCGTTCGCCGCCCCAAAACATCCACTTCAAAAACATTATTCGCCTAAAACAACCGTTCGGTTCGAGTTTTGTCCCGCCCAATCAAAATGAACTGAGCAATGGAACTACGAAAAACATTGTTGTGCGACTGATCCGCAACCGCCAGCGACCCGATTGCGTGGCGACGAGGCAGGATGCTGCTCTTCGCCTGCCGCAGCAATTTGATCGGGATTCCCTCCGGCCCACCAATGTCGATCCAGGTACATGGGGCGACGCGGCGAACGCGCCTCGACATCGTGTCCTTCGCATCGCGCCTCCGCAAACACTAAATCTTGATCCGAGTGTCCCGATCATACGTCGCAAGGTAACAGATCGTCGTCATCCATGAGTCCAGATCGCGGGCCACCAATGCGGCGCCGCCGATACTCGTTTCGTGGGGCCAACATCGCGCCGAGGTCGTCGGCGAAAATTGAGCGGTTGATCGGTGTGCCGCCACGATTCCTTTCCAGGATTCGCCCGATTACCCACCGGCGGACGATCCAACCAATCACGGATCATCAATCCAAAGGCTGCCCGAAACCTGCAATCCGGAAATGCCGCCGATTTCGGAGAGTCTGATCAGCAAATTCTGGACGGCTCTGGAAACTGAATCGGTCATCATCGCCGAGCTGCCAACGCCCGCAACCGGAACCGTTCATCCGGTTCATTGATCCGTGTCGACTGTTCCCGCAAAATCGCCGAATCGTAAAGGAACCCCAGCGACGCCCGAGTCACCCCCGCCACGCAACCGACTATTTTTCCACCTGGTCATCGCGCGCCGATCGAGCAAAACCGACCGTTCGATTCCAAAATCGTCAACCGGAACGCGAGATCGCGGCCGCTCGGCTGACTTGCCACGTCATCCGCGATCAAACCAAACCGGCCAGTCTTCGCGCCACCCGACACCCACGCTGCGCCACAGCTGCGAATACGCTTTGTCGGGAAACTGTCCTCTCCGTAACGCTCGAGCAATTCGGCGCAATGGTCCATCACGAAAGGCAACGGTCGGTCGTGACGCTCATCGCACCGACGAAGCATGTGCGTTTGTTGGAAACGAATCCTTCCGTTTGATTCGGCGAGGAGGCGACCACTCACGCGGGTCATCTGTCAAACGATCGATCACCGATGTCGCAATGATTAGGAGCGACGGCTCCGCGATCGTTCCATTGTCCGCGGGACACCTGTAATACCCCGGCGATACCCCTCAAATCGCCCACTTGAAAGAACGGCATCGTCATTAATCAAATCGGCTGGAAACCCGATTCCACGATCACTGCCCGCTCTCCGGATTGCATCGTGGTGCTCGTATTGAGCCGCGTTTGTAATCTCTCAACGCTCACTTCTGTTATTTGGCTCCGCCAGTCAACGTCTCAGGATCGGAGCAATCGCAACCGGACCCGAGTCGTTCATCGGGCAACCCGAGGCCAACTCGTCGTGGTCCTCACCTGTTCGCCACGTCGATAAAATTCGAACGGTTGTCCGTGAGGGATTTCATTTGTGGAATCTGACGAAACGTGATGTTTGTCAAAACGAGATCCGCCACCTAATATCTCAGGCCATTCCTCACCGCCCATGACATTTAAACTCACTCGCATCGAGTGAGAGCCCCCGGCAGGTGGGACCGAGGCGAGTCATCGAAGCGTCCGCCACTGCGGCGAATTCAGTCACCGCCGGTGTCTTATCGACGTCTGTAATTCATTCCCCGACGCGTCGGGAATAATGACTTGAGCGTCAACCGAAATCGTAACCAAGTCCTTCGTCAAACATCCACACTGAAACGATATTGGAAACGGCTCGTCGGCAAACTCCGGCGAGAGAACACGAGCCTGACCGCCGTCGAGTTGACACCTGCCAAGCACGATCGATCAACGGCGTCGTTTCAACGAAGGAGCAGCGTGGCAGTTGTCCGCAAACGAATCCCTCGGTAAGCGGACGGATTCCAGGCCACTTCAAAAACAAAGCCGTGTCGAGCGATGAGGAATTTCGCTTCGAGCTGCGGAGTCCGCGGGACAACCCAATCCGCACCGTATTCGCGGATTAACCCCCCCCCACCGGTAGTTTAAAATGGCGTGTTAAAGCGATCCGGCCAGCGACGAAATCCGTAATCGCCGTGACGCGAGAAATTTCCCACCGATACGTTTTCAATCCCCGCCGGGCCCGATGTGCTCGACATGACCCCAGGTCCAGAGCAACCGGTGAACCGTCGTTGGCACCCTTAGGTCGCATTTGCCGCAGTGTCGGTTTCGTGGGGGACCGTCGCGTAAACTGACTCGTCATCCGCCAACGGCGGATGTGAGAACACAGTCGCAAGGCGAGGATCCAAAACTTCCCCGTTTGTGCCAAATGTCGCGCGAGGGATTATGCACGCCCGGCCCGTTGCCAGTACCCGTTTCGCGACGGTTTCCTGGGTCGCGTGCGTCTCGCACGCACCTTCGGATCGGGCAGGTTTGAAGCGGTTTTCAGGGGCAGACGATTGAAACATCATTACAAAAAGAGACGACGAAATGCTGAGTTAAAGTATGCTTGTGCGTGTTCGATTCCCTCGCGGGGTCACTCTCGGCGACGTCACTCGTCGTGCTTAGTTGAGGTCCGCGTCGACGGGCCGACCAGCGTCGAATGTTGCGGACGACGACTTCTTGAACTATCGGAGTTATCGATTTACGGCGTACGAACCTGCGGAAAATCCTGGATGATCTGAATTTGCGGTAGCTCGATTCCTTCCGACCGTCACGGTGGGTTGATATTTCCTGATCCTCGACCGGCGTATTCGACGCACGACAAAGCCGGCGATGCACGCGGCGTATCGTTGGGGCCCCGCTGGTGGTCATCAAAATCCTAGTCCCTGTCCCGCTCCACCCCCCGCTTGCAGAACCGCCGCTTCGCAGCCCCGCGAGGAGTCTCGACCTCGGGCGGGTTCCCGAGGGGTGAGTCTGCCGAAAGACCCAGCTGGGTCGCGGGATAAGTGGCGCAACGAATCGGGGATTTGTCTCCCCCGCGCCCCAACCGTCGATCCGCTTGGGGGACACGATCGGGAAGTGCTCGACGATTAGGCCTTATGGAGCGAAAATCGGCTCGTTTTCCGCAGCGGAACCGCACCGAACCCGGCGAATTAGCTCGCCCGGTTGCTCGACACGAGTTCGAATCCTACGGCGGCGGCGGGTGACCCGGCCAATTGATCATCAATCTACACAGTGTTTCCGGAAAGCGGTTGCGTGCCCTCGGCGACCGATCAGGATCGTGCAGCGCCGCGGTCGACGGCCCCGTGCTGGATTTATCGGCTTGTCGCTGGGGCGCGTCCCGTTGGCCAAGGACACGGATTTCCCTCCCTGATCGGCCAACTCGAGACAATTCCCCTACCGGGACCGGTTCGTGTCGGACGCTCGGAAATGCTATCGAAACGCCGCAGCCGAGATTGCGCAAAAGCGTTGAGACCTGAGAAATTGTTGATCCCCTATCGCCGGGCGCAGCCCGCTCGCACACCAATCGGCTATATTTTCAGTCTATCCAGGCCGCAGACCGAGACAATTATCGCGTTCCCGAATCGATATTCCCCAACTAACCTCCAAAGTGATGCCGTGGCCTGAAACTGGCCCCACCACAACTCGATATAAACGCGTCGCCATCCTGTTCGCGGGAGGCCCCGCACGGCTGCCAATGCCGTGATCAGCACCGCCGCGTTCTCGTTCTCGAAGAAGCGCCCAGGTCTTCGGTATCAACACGGTTACAATCCGGTTGCCGAACACGCCCGCCGTGCCGCTCGTCGAGGGACGATTACATACATTTCACGGCATGATTCGTTGACAACGCCCGGAGCAGCCGTGGGGTCATGATCGGCACCGCCCGCACCAAATCCCGGAGCAAACACGTCAGTTGCCCCGACCATCTGAAAGATCCCGATACTCTGCCCCGCTGCGGCGTTTTACGAGGCCTTATGTTCTGCTCGAATCGATGCCCTGATCTCGTATCGGCGGCGATACACGTTGAAAAACTTGCGGAACAAACTCAAATGTTCACAAGACAATTTGCCCGCGAAGCACGTCGGTTTTCCTGTCGGCATCTGCCCAAAACGATCTGACAACGATTATTCCGGATCGACTCACGTTCGAGGTAACTCACCGCCGTCGAAACCTCGCCGAGAAATCCGTAACTCAACCCGTCCGCCGCAGGACGTTCCTATTTTCATCTGCGAAGCAGATGGCCGCTAAGCGCCGGTTCGGTTACCTACGCGCCGCGATCGCCTGGCGAAGGCCCAAGCATGGTGCTCAAGCGTTCGAGGATTTCACCGGCGCCCTCGCGACTAAGAGGTCAGTAAACGCCGAAACGGTGCCACCCGAAAGGGTCATGGCAACTCGACGCGTCTGGATGTCGACATGATGCTCGGCCCGCGAGCGCGAAGGACGACCTTATGAGACGATCGTCATTTGCGAAGGTTTGGCCGTGAATTCTTGCCGCGAAGTATCTCGAAGGTGTCACCGTGACGATCCGGGCCACATCAACATTCGTTGATCAATCGTCCACACTCGTCCTCGGTTTACTCGGCGAACCGGTTACACCGAGCGGAACGGGAAAACATCGCAAAAGTCAACGGTTTGGCACTCGGTTACGAAGCCCGATTGCACGCGCAGGCCTACGGACGTGTGCTCGGGTCGCAAACTCGGCGTCGAGTGCCTACCGCGCTCTCGCGAGGAAAAACTCAACGGCGTGATGGTTCGTGTCGGTCAATTTACCTTGCACTTCGTCCCGTTGAGGAAACTCGTCGATCCGCAAACCTTGGTCCACCACCAGGTGCGTTCATCGAGCAGACTCGACTTACCCACCGCCTCGCACGGTTCCTCGAAACCTGCTGGATAACTGAGATCAACGCCGCACCAATTTTCGACGTAGCGGAACCTCATTTAAGCAGGTTTCGGCCGGCGTCGCGAATAACGAAAGTCTGACGACTTCCGCTACCGACTGACCTCGAGCACGCTGCGAGGTCGTCGAAAAACTGGTTCGGTCGGGAAAAAAACGGTCGCCCAATGACTTGTTTCGGCTCGGGATTTGCATCGAAGCATTTGTGGGCAACACGGTTCGAGTTCGTCAATGACCATTTGGTTCCACTCGCCGATCACTTTCCATCGTCGACAATTCCGCTGGCGTCGTGACGGATCGAAACCACGCTCGTCGACACGTACTTTGCCGACAAACGTTACACTTGGTAGCGCGCACCTTCGTCGCCCGTAGTGGCGTGCGGCGGTGCGGCGATCGGCCATGCCGTGCGCTGTCTTGATCGGTCGGCTTGATTTGCTGCATCACTTCGTGAACGCCCACAATGCTTGCCTTGCGGCACGAATCGGCTGCGACAACACGACGGAAAATTCACCCGATTGACTAAAACTAGCCATGGATCTGTTCCTTGATTTGAGTGATAAGAGTTGATAAGTTGTTTGCGGGGACAAAAGAACTATCGGATACCCCTTGACACCGTATGGTCACCCCGTCGAAGAATTCTCACTCCACTCTTGAGCCCTTTTTCGCTTCACTTTTCACACGCACAGCTTTCCCAATCATGCTCACCACCACGTGCTCACGGAAGGCAGTTACCGGTTCTGCCACCAACTTTCGTGGAACGACGGGCGATCGGGGTGCTCGATCGATTGCGGAATTTTCAAGGCAGTGATTGCAAAAAACATCCCAATCCGGAGATCAATTCTCACTCAAAGCATTCGAGGCCCTGTTTGCTCACCCACGTTCACGATCGATCACGCCGACGATTGCCCGTATTTGCTCGCCGCCGGTTTTCGAATGCATTCCGATTTATTGCAGCGAACCGAGCCGCGAAACTGCTGCCATGTGATGGAGGACGCCCTCCAAATCGGATTCACCCGCTCCCAAACGCCTGAATTGAAAATTTTATCACAAAATCAAGAAGTATGCTCCGTCCGCTCCCCTATCACCGCTGGGAAGATATTCCCCCGGCGCGCTTAAATCCGTTCTTACCCGCCGGGCATGTGCTCCGTTTCGACGATTCTTTGAAATCAATTGCCCGATGGGAACGGTCGTACAAATTCAAAGAAAACGGCGGAACGGGTGCCGGTACGAACCCGTTGCTCCAAACCCACCGGTCAAAGCCCGAGAAAGCCGATTTGGCTGATTTCGAAAGTACCCTATGGCGACAAAACTGACATTCCGCCGGAGATCGATCGCAAGCGAACTCGAACGGATCGTTCGTCCAACACGCTCGGACCGCCGGGCTTGACGATTATCCCGCGTCTCGCTCGGACGCACTCAAGCGATCTTTGTTACGAAACCTCAACGGGATTCTTGACGCGTTCACA
>Ga0163217_1070693_pt1 | contig 14102 bp, 5 predicted proteins | sample SynspAceP_FD_185933 | JGI IMG/M metagenome (GOLD analysis project Ga0163217, IMG submission 185933) | Saline lake microbial communities from Ace Lake in Antarctica - Synechococcus sp. Ace-P (PacBio error correction) | ecosystem: Environmental > Aquatic > Non-marine Saline and Alkaline > Saline ... | reverse complement strand
TTAAAGGCCGTGGAGGATGCCACGTCGATAGGCCATTTAGTGGAGGGCAGCAAGGTCCGTAGCGAGTAGGTAACTAATTGCCCGTTGGCTTCGCAAACGCGTCCCCGCCTTGTGCGGGGCGCAACAAACCTTTTTTTTTACGTACGATTACTTTAGTTTATTTTAGTGCCGACCTATCCGCCGCCCTGTCCCATTATTATGTCAACGAATATTAGATATCGCAAGAAGCTTGCGTAACAAAGACTTTAGGGCCATGGCACGGCCCACCCCTACCATCCGAAACAGAAGTTAAGCCCTTCTGCGCGATGGACTGCTACACAACGTGGGAGTAGGCCGCCGCCTTTTTTGAAAAGCACTTACCATGTATATATAGGTGCTTTTTTTTGTCCTAAACTCTCATAAAAGAGACCTCCATTAAATATATCGATCCGACAACCTGTCACTAAATTCTTACCTGGAGTTACGGGCTGTCATGAATGCAGCCGTAGGGCGTGATCAGTTCCTGCAAACCACCGCTACGCGTATTTACATGTAGCTGTGCAGTCACTAATACGCCGAGCCGCCTTTCTTCTTTGAAGCACTTGCCATGTATATGGAGTGCTTTTTTTAGGTTAGGACCCAGGCAAGCCCTGCCACGATCAGTCCTGCTTCCAGCCACTGCACTTTGTTTTGCCAAGGGCAGTCATTAATAAAAGCCTCCGTCTTTTTGAAGTCCCCCCACCTACGATGAAGGACTTTTTTTGCCCTAAATCCACAGTACTTTTTCGGGCTATAGAAAATTTAACATATAAATTATCTAAATCTTATATTATAGCAATTAAATGGCTACTTCCAGCCAATTGCGCACGTCATATCCTGTGTATGTATATTGTGTGGGGAGGTAAAAACAATATTTTCTGCCCTTAAAGTGTTCTAGATGTAACTGCGTCATCAATTAAAAATATTCCAGATAGAATGTGTTTGCACCGCAAGAGATTGCGATTTCTCCAATGTTAAAAGGAAAATGTCGTCCAACCAGTACTTTTTTCCTTAAAGAATTAGGTATTCCATTGCAGCGAGCTAACTAGTAATCATATTTTAAGGATCAGTTCCTTTAAACATTTTTACTATCCATTGATGGTTCTAGGTCTCTAAAAAAAACCATCTGTCCTGGCGTACTCCTTATGCAAGTGCCGCTTCTCCGGGGACACTCTAGCCAAACTTCCGCCCATGCAAGTCCCATTTCAGAAAGGGTTTCATTAAATTCAGCATTGTATCTGTCTATGTAGTGCGTTATAGCATCGGCAAACACCTTCGTCCGATAATCTACAAATAAATCCATTGAAAATTTTAACTACGAAAAAAACCAGTTTCCTTTTGAAAAGAACCATCTATATTCAGTTAAGATGTTGGAAATTGAAGGAGAGAGGTTTAATAAAGATGCTAGAGAGTTAGATAATTTTACTTCGATCGCTTTAGAGTTGTCCTGCTTAAAAGGATGTTGCAGCAATAGTTACGATTGAATAGTAGTAATAATTAATGCCCTGCCTATTTCCTTGTTGAAAAGGTGCATCCATTAATTAGTTTTATACTGTAAAAACAAGGCTAATAGCGCCAATTGCCAATATTATACCAAAAATCAAAAACTGGCCAATACAACCGGATGCCTTCATTTTTTTAAAAAGCCTTGATATTTACAAGAGGCTGTAACATTAGGCAAATATATAGGCTATATATTTTAGGCCTTTTAGTAAAAGTGCTTTAAATTTGTTCTCCAAGTGATGATATTAGGATCGCTCTAAATAAAGGATATTGTTTATTATAAGGAGTCCGAAAAAGTCTGAGATACAGCAAAATAACCCAGAGCAAAATTAGTGCTTAATGAACCATTGACTATATTATTTAGTTTCGTTGCGTAACTATTAAATGATATTACCTTTCACGGTGAGTGGCTGGTTACTAAGGGCCAGTGTCCGGTCCGCTCATGAAAAAATTAATTGATTCAGATATAATCTATAAAAATCCTGATCTACCCCCTAAAATTACTAATATCACTCCCTTTCTTCTAATCTACTTTACTATCATAAAAAAATGAAAATTGAAAATCGCTTTTCCCTGATAAAATTCATCTTCTGTGACTAAATATCCGCAAAATCAAATCGAATAAATAATTATCTCACGTTCCCCTAATTATCTGTAAAAATAACAAGACTCTGTCTCATCATCTCCAAAAGGGTAGTTTTCCCTTGCTTCACGAGGAATCTATGGAACGGCGGAACATATTTTTTTTGCCAAAAAGGTTTTGGTGCGGATAATGCGAGATCCAATTCATCCCCGGTCAATATCTCCAAATCCCAATTCGTTTTCAAATACCTGAGCCGGAATAGATTCCAATAAGTTTTAAAAAACAGCCCCTGATTGATATTTCTGAGAGTAATTTCCCTGATAGTGGCTGGTTGTACCTCTTAAAGAACGGAACTAGTTAAACTGCCCTAATTCGCACCAATACCGAATGCGGTTGTCCATCATTTTTCCAATCGATCAAAGCATTCAATACCAATCTGGCTCTTACGGTAGAAGTCAACCTCCAATCACATCCTGACAACAAGAATAAAGAAAAGGTTTAAAAATAAAAATGTTCTTCATATTCATTAGAATTTTGAATTATAGTAGCTGCAGGTTTACCAAACCAAAGATGGGGCCGACGCTTCCATTTACTCCGTATCCCCATTAGCGACCCAAAACCCGATCGAGCGCATTCCTTATCTATTGTTATAGGTAAGATACTAAAAACCCATCGATTTAAGCTTTCGGACCCCTTGTTTTTCGAGGTGAAAGTGCAGAAATTCATTCTATGATAGGCAGGCAGCCGTGCATATTCTTGACCATAAATAAAAAGTGCACCGCTTAAATTTTGAATTCGACATTGCCAATGGATTAATTGGTGGTTGACCAGCTCTGAAAAAACAAAATTACTATTAAAGCTCCACTTTCATTTAATATATAATGCATATAAGGAAAAATCATGAGTTTATCGTAAGCGTAATATACCATTTTCCTGAATTAATCCCGGTTCCTATATATTCTGCGGGAGTTTTTGTTCCGATTTTGATAGTGTATGCTAGCCAACCCTGAATCTCCCATGTTCTTCCGAGCAAGGAACTCAAATCCATAACTCGGGCTTCCCCGTTCAGGATACTGCTCTATTAGCAATCATTCGCAATAATTGAGCACCATCTATATAATCATGCGATTCTTATATCCTTATAATAAAAACTTCTGTCTTCCAATTGAATAATCCCCGCATTTTTTAAGTTCTTGAAAAAAAACCCAGGCGTAACTTGATCCAACTAATTGCGGCTTTCAAAGGACCGCTTGGTGTCTTCCAAACATCTAGCGGAGTAGGGGAACTGGTATTTGGGAAAGCAGATGGAGTATGTGTCAATCTTCGTGTAACGCTTTTAGTAGAATTATTAGGTCCAGTGATGGCCAACGGCCAAACGGGCTCAAAATGTAAAAGTTGCCAAACGCTCACTTTCTTTGGCTTAATTACATCTATGGGATCTCCTCCTTATAAGATTTGTAAATGGCGTCAAAAATAGACAGATTGTTTTCCTCATAGATAATTGAGTTCTTCTTGACCTAAGCGCATGAAATTACTGAGACGTAATCCGTATTGTCAAGTAATTGCTTTCCGTAATGTCCTGCTCAATATCTACATATATTGCAAATTCGTGGCATTATATTTGGATCAACTTGATTTTCTATAATCCCCGATTCCGATCACGGGTTCATCTTCCCAGGATTAACGATTTAAATATATATTGATTCCATAGTTTATTTGAAAAAATTATTCCTCAAATAATGCTTTAAAAATCGTATTTCAGATAAAAATTGGATTCCTGAATTCCATTAAAAGCCAAACAAAATCGAGTTTTAAACCGTAGTATAATCAGAATAAGATTAGAGATAGATAGAGAATAGTTTTGTCCGAGAATAATGGTTCCACCTAAATAAAGGACTAGCGTTTGCCATAGGGTATTTACAAAAACATCGCTATACAAAAAACATCCCTTCCAAAGTTATCCCGAAAATATATATTATTCTGCCTCATTTAATTTAAAATCAACTTGGTTTAATTTTTTAAAAAAAAAATTTCGTAGAAATACGCGTCATTTGTCAACATCGAAGAGCGTAAGAAACAGAATTGCGTAGGACGCCCGGGCACCAATAAAAAGCAGCTTGGTCCTCAATGATTGGTCCTTCAAACCAAAGCCTGCTGGCAACCGCTCCGATACCGCATAACTTTAGCTCATTACTGTTCCTTCTTTTGAAAAAATCTCCCAATACGGCGGAAGAGCCCTACCGCCATAACGGGAAGGGATTCCCCCTATTGAATAGTTTTACATCCTTTATGGCGTTCTGGATTAAAGACTGAGAAAAAACGAAAAGGTGAGAATTAAAAAAATAAATGGCTCGCCCAAGAGAAAAGGTTTATTGATCTACGGAGCTCACCTAACATTTAAAGCCGAAGGCCCTCACCAGCATTGCTAACGCCAGCAGTAGTAGAATAACTTGATGATATCGCTCACTAGAATAACGGTATGTTCTTATGGTTTCCACTAAAGTGAAGTAACACTCATCTGTGGTTACGGATATTAACTTTCCACTTCTCCGTAACGATTCACTTCTTCGAGTTAGCTCTCAACTTCAAGCAATTTGAAAGTTTATTTTTTGATCGTAGGCAGTCTATATTTGGAAATTATCTGGTTATCCCAATGAACTTAATGAAAACCTCGTGCTTCCCTGGCAATTGTAATAGGTAGAAACCGATTCATGTTGATAACACCAAGTTACTTAATGATGGTACAGAACAGTGACCCCGATTAGGGTTCGTTACTGGAATATTCGGTAAACCGTTGGCACTTAACATGAAACGCTCCTTGGGAAAATTATATTTACGGAAAAAAAATTAGTAGAAATAAAAAAGATAGAATAGATTTTTCCCCATTAAGGCAATTTTCCTTAAATATTGAATAATTTATTATGATGAAAAAAGTTATTGCAGTAATAAACTTAAAAGACCTTCTCAAGTTGAAAAAGTCTAATTATTTAAGTGATTATTTGTTTATATGTTTCCAAAAAAATGGAATAAATGTTTGCTAGTTCTCATTTTGGCCCTACTTATAAGATCGCGTCCGGTAAATAATAAACCTCCAATATTGACTGCTCCCCCTGGCATCACTTAACTGTTTTAAGAATTTCATCCCTTCCCTTGAAAGCTTTTCAGCAATAGGGGTAAAACCGGTTTTAAAGTTCTTGGCTTCCTTGTTTTGCTGGCCAAAGGCATTCGCCCAATATAAGTGCAAATAAAAATGGACTTCCCCTATTGTCCAGTTCTCCAACTTTTTCTTGATGGGATTTTCGTTTTCCAAAAAATTGCTCGGTTGCCTTATCCAACGCATCGCAATGGACACATGCCTGTGTATTGTTTTTTTGTCCCAAAAACTCCAAAGAAAACCCAAGGGCCAAAAAACTCGCCTAAAGGAGTCCCACCTTAGATGTCCTTCGGATAAAAACTGTTGTACGTGTTTTGGAGCGTGAAGCCACCAGCGCCTGTTTCAAAAGTCCACCGCCGTCATAAGAGAACAATGGATAACATTTTGCCACTGGACCCAACTTTCTAAAAAATGGGGAAAGATCTGTTAGTAAATCTTCTTAGCACATTGCCGGATACCGAATAGTATCTTGCATCCTTAAGCTTTCCAAAGTAAATACTGTAGCTTTTTTCTGAACATGATCCATATTTTCAATCCAGAAAGTATCATGATCGGTTAATAAGAATTCACCTTTTAATTAGCTCCAATCATTGCCCTATTCTCATCCAACCAAAATAATAGCGGGTTACATTAGTTGCTCTAGCTCAGATACGGCAAGTTTTACCCAATCTTGAGATAGGGGAATCCTTTTACCTGCCACATTCTCAAATTATCTCCAGGCCTCTACATTGTTGCTTCAACTAGAATTTTTCCCGGAATTAACGTCAATACGGAAAACCTTACCGTGGGCTTTAATTTTCCAAAAGTTTTATTCATGTTACCCGTAATTCCTCCGCTTTTGGCCATTAATCCTATATTGGTACCGTTCCCATAGTAGTTGGTCAAAGGCACCATGTTTTTTGCAGAGAAGAAGTTTAATGGTCTCGTATATATATTCCGCATAACACTATCTGGATTACAGCTGGTATCTTGAGCTTTTTCCCTGTGAATCCCACCATTTACTGAACTACGTATCATGGCAGGCATGGAAGCCGTCAATAATAATACACTTGAACATGCTAGATTGTAATGCCTTAATCCAATTTACCATGGCCAAGAGGACCATTTTTTATGGAATTTTTCAATATCCGATTCTATTGTTGGCCTTCAGTTACGGGAAGGACCTTTTATTTTTTTAAGTAATTTTCCAGTTCCATCATTGGCATGGTGATCCAATATTGTTAAATGTGACTGTGTTCTTGAAAACATCTCGAAAACTTTTACGCATACACCGAAGATAAGGGTTCTGAAACCTCATCATCGTAGCTTCAAATGCACGAAAGCAAAAAGACTCCTTTTCTTAGCGTCTTTTCTTTCTTTTAGGAGGTTATTAGAGCATTTTTACTTAGTACAGTTGGGCGTCTATTAATTCACCTTCCAGAAGTTAATATTCTTCTTTTAGTAAAAAACTTTAGAGCCATGTTAGTAAGTTCTATATAATGACGTAGGTCCTAAGTGTAACCGACTTTTCATTGGATTAAAATCCCATGAGTTTCATAGTGGCTACATGGGTTTTTGAATCTGACTCCAGCACCCATGGAATGATGGATGCTCTTGGCATAATTCTTTACAGCTCTAGGTGCTCTACGGTCAGAGTTGCCTTCCCGCAACAGGATTCACGGCACTTCCTTTTATTTTGTCATATCTAGCTTTACTCCCTCTCAAATCATTCTTTGGATTATCCGGATTAGCTTGGAACATTATAACCTTACTTTGCAATTCGTAAATGGCTTCGTGCAATGTGGACGGAGGCACTTACATTGAAGTTTATATTATTTCGTTCAGGCATTTGGCCAAATACCTAATTCTACCAAAATCGCCGAAATCTGCGTTCCTTTTTTAAATATTCTGGAAACACTGCAATATTCTACCGGCTAGAGAAATATTCTTTAAGTTGGACATCTATTCCAGCTGTTTGTAAATGCCTTGATAATAGTAGAAATGATTTGTTGCTAATGCAGGGGCCTCTCTGTTTTGGTAAATATAAAATTTGGCATTATAATTAAGATTTTAAGTTTAAGCGAGCAAATATACAATTTAATATGCCAAATAAAACGGAAGACTATTAATATTGCCTAAATGTACAGGTGAAAAGAGAGAAGTAAATATTCTTATAATGAAGTTATATTACCATCAAAAAATAAAAAGCCATATCATCTATAATTACTTGATATGGCTATTCTAGAAATAGTTTACAACTTGTTGTTTGCTTTTAACAAAACGAACCAGTTGCGTCGCTATTTCAACTTGAAACATTTCTCCTTAAGAATTCCAACAAGCGACAAAACAGTCCTCCTCAATGTTTAAAATTGTTATCTTAATTGCAAACCTAGATTTCACCATACAATATCAAAATATCCACAATTCAACTACCTACTAAAGCAAAGTAAATGATTTGACCGCAATTATTATGTTTGAACACAATTAAAAGGACAAATACAAGGAGATAAAAACGTAAAACTTATAACATTCATTAATCGTTGTAACGAATCTACAGCCACATATTAAAAGTAGCTAATATTTATTTAAAAACCAAGCATTGTTAAAGGAATTATTACAACATGTTGTAACTTTATTTTAAAACAAATGTTCATAAATTGAAAAAAGCACCCTTACCAATGAGTAAGGTGCTTTTTCTATATGACTATACTTATAAAGCGAACCTCATTTAATCTTGCTTTTTTACCGGTAAGACCTCTTAAAGTAAGAATATACCGTTATCTTACGACTTTACCTTTTTTATTGACCTTCTACCTTTTGCAAAAGCGGGCATATTAATTGAAATTACGCTCTACACCAATGTTCGACATTTACGGATAGTTAAATGTTTCGGTGCCCCTGATCCTCTTCGTTGTGATAAAACAACACCTTTAAAAAAAAACTGTGTTCTTTTTTTTCACCTTCCTTAATTTCGTAGTAGGACAGTAATGGTCTCCAGCTGAAAATTTTTGAAAATCTTTTTTCTTGGCAAATTCGTTTTACAAATTTTAATAACTCTCCATTGTAATTATTAATGTTTGCTCAAGGCCAACTTTCACGATTTATTCGTCAGAGTTGATTTAATGGAGTGCCAAAATATTCAAGTATTTATATTTTACAATGATTATGAACTTTTATTCGTAAATATCCCACTAAAAATGTGCGGTGCTTTCGACCATTTATTAGTGTATGTGGAAATTTTAAGCATTTAACCATTGACGTTCCGTTGAAACAGCTATTAGGATTATATTAACAGACTATCACTAGCAGTCGGGGACTAGCTTTCTGTTCTTTTAAGCCTCGTCTTTCCCGCATGTTCTATCGCAGGAAAGTTACCGCTTAGTAAATATCTGGAACCTTTATATCCCTATACGCTCAGTCTTGGTATATACGGCGTGGGGCAAGGCAATTATCTTGAAATGTATCTGAAGGCCGAGTTTCGTGTTCATTACTCCCGGATACCTAATAACCCGTATCGCAAGCATTGCCTGCCCCCAACTCTCACCAGACAATACATAATCGCCGATAATATTCCTGGTTAAAATAGATCTCTGACCCGTTGGTCACACCCTATAGTGGCCACATAGAAAATTACATTGTTAGCAAGACAGCCCATTGGCTATTTTGTTCAAAAGGTTTTTCCATCCTGGGTCATATAAATACTTCATCGTATTCGCGTTGACTTTTTAATGCAGAAATACATTTGTCGATGGGCTCGATCATCATACCATACCGTCACCGCTCCCAACTGATTAATCATCAACCTGATTGAGCTTTTATCGTATAATCCCTTAAATTTATTGCATATGCACTTCCACCAATTGCCTTTTTCAATAGCCCTTTTAGAATGGACGCTTTCAAGCGGACTTTTAAGTAATTCCGGCAATACGGTAATGTATATCTATCCATGGTAAAATAAATACAATTAATGTTTTCAGGCGTGTTCAAAAGTAGTGAAATTAGCAGCAATCCGCTATATTTAAATTGATTCCTGTTATTTAGGATCTTGTTTCCAACACCCATTACATTAGAAATATCAGAAAATGCATGTAATTCCCGAAGAGCTAAAGCCAAATTTTCTGTTGTTGGCTTAGCATTAAAAACAGGTCATACTATTTAATCCTACCCAAATGAATAGGGACGGCTACTACCTATTAAAAACCAAAAAAAATAGGGCCCATTTTTGAGGCCTACCATAATTACTTGGATTTTGTGTTTATTGATTCGTCGGAGCTGGCCTTGCTAATTTTTTGCCTCCCTTTCCAGAGCTCTTCGTCGGTATCCTCATTATTCGGTTCACTCTGCAAGAGAGTTGATTTAGCTCTGGAATATGCTATTCTGAATTATATTATAAAAAAATAATAGAAAACAGTAATTATCCAGCGATAATAGTCCAAAGATAAAATTGTCAGTGCTTTTTCCACTAGAATTCCAAAAAGACGACATACTATCCTTTTCCTCTGTAACCAGGAAGACAGTTGTTGGTGGTTTTCTGCCCAATTTTTTGTCAGATCAATTGTTCAACATGACCTGTAATAGTCCATTAGATCATTACCTTTTTATTTAAAGCATTAATAGAGTCCAGTTACATTCTTCTCAATTTACCCAAGTTAAATTCTTTTACATACTCATACCTTATACCATCCTCTATATTACCTGATTTTTTGGAGACGTATTCAAATTTGGAACTAATTGGCCTTCATCCAAGAAATGTTTATCTTCCTCCTCGGAATCTTGGCCAAAGTGTAGCTTAAGACATAGAGCCTTACGATAAAGGAGGTATCTCATTATTCATTTATGTAATTTCTTATTGTAATAATGATTTAGAGAGGGCTTAAAAACTTAATATTCCCATAATTAAAAAAAATGATTAACAACGTACTACTTTACCAAATAGGATAACCGACTATTTTACAATTAATTAGTTCAAATTAAATTATTAATAATAATTTACTGCGACCTTTACAATGTACTTGCAAGATGTCATAAATAGCCGGGCCGAAGTTTCACTATACCTATTAATTCCATTCGTGTTGAGGGGTATCTTTAATGTTTCACCAGTGCCTTCCTGTTGCCATATTTTTTAACTGTGGTTTTTAATGACTACTTAACTATAATTCAGTTTCGTGATGCCTTTCTTCTTACTGCTCGTAATCTAATCTTTTCCATATTGTAAATTGAGCCATGATCAATAGGTTTTTGATATTATGGGTTTGTATAAAAATTATGATTTAAACGTTTCTTTAAAATTAAATGCATAAAAAGCGCCCCAGTTGGGGCCGTCGTCTCATATCTCGTTTTATTGTATTTATTAGGCGTTCTTTTTCTCCTTTTTTATTCAACAGGAAGTTACTTGCCGCTATCATATCTAGATAATTTTACCAAAATTTCTTTGGCATCCTGATATTATTTGATTCATCATCCTCCAAAGGAAAGATAAAAACCTTCCTTCAAAATCAATTAATTTCTATATGTTTCAGGACACCAATAATCTTAAACCCCCTTCTTGCTTAAGCTCTTTTCTCACCTTCGCGTACAAAGTTTTTGACCTCAAACCCAAAACGAGATTATGATGGTTGTCTTTCTTAAGCATTACGGGGAAATCCGATGCGCTCTTTCGAGTACGCAATACGTAACCAAAAGCTCATCTCCTGTCTTTGAAAGATATAATAAGCTATTAGTCCGCGAATTTGTGAATTCAACATGTCGATTTTTTATAATATCGCCTTCTTTTAAATCGGCACAAATGCACCGAATCTTCCTCTACCACCAAGCGATATAAACCCCATCAATTTCGTTTATCCATTTCAACGCATACGACTGTTCATGGGACGGTATGAATGCGCCTTGAATGCCTTTCTGTACAGTGCCGTAATTCCATTGAATGTCCTCTACCACTTTTTTGCATCATTACTTGGTACTGCAAAAGGAATACCCTACATACGGAGACCGGTTTGTACGGAATGCCGGTGTGATTCCTATGAGGTCACCATTGTGTTTACAAAGCCCCCGCTATTCCCAGCGATTAACAGCTGCATCTGTTTAATAAATGATCTGATCCAGACTGGCCAATCCCTAGCTTGGCACTAACATTCCAGCTGTAACCGTGGAGTTTAAATGTAAAGGATCCCCGACAGCCCAACACCCTTCTCCCCACCTTGGTGTTGTTCCGAATCCCAAATGCAGATAAGGTTAATTGCCTGTCCAAACCGCAATCTTATAAGGGCAAATCCGAATTAGGTCGTGCGATAGCTCTAGCGTCAACGTTTTATTATTAATTAACCTGCAGTGACGGCAGTTGCACATTACGTGTTGTTAGTTAACATATATAAACCGTCCTGTTGATATTAATTACTCCAGAACCAGTTCCTACCTAGTCTTGTTTTACTGCCGCTGTAAACCCGTAGAAAACTCCATATACTGGATGGGCCTGCTTGCAGAACCATTTTTTTACGTTGTACTTAGCAGCATTCCACAGTGTTTTAGTTTGCCGTATTGTAAAATCAATATTCTTTAAGCCAGATCCCTTTGTCAAGGTTCGTTTCATGTAACTAGTTGTAAACATTCTTTTGCCCCGTTTCCTCCTGGATTTACTGCATAGTTGAGGTTTTTCTTAAAAAAAGTTTTAAAGCACTAAAGTGAATAGCACCTGCGGAAAAAACGACCCATATATAAAACTTCCAAATCTCTTCATTAAAAACATTTTTTAATTTGCTCTGTAAATTAACATGAATTCTATACCAATAATTCGGGTTTTTAACGCGTTTTTAACTGCATATAAAACCTAAAAAATTATATCTTTGCGTTATAATTTACAATATGCTATTGAATTTTTATAAAATACCAAGAGGGAAATCATTTTTTATCATTGATAATCCCAGAACTTTTTTCCCAAAAAGACAAGTTGAATTGGTCTCATTTTTATGTATAGAAGATTTGCATTTCGGCGATGGACTATTTTATGAATACTAACGCACGCGACTTTGTAAAATGTCTATTATAATCAGATGGCAGGCAAAAGTTCCATGGTGTGGCAACGGGGGGCAGGATGTGGCTCGCCAATTATTTGGGTATCGTAGATAAAAACACCTCACTTTATGCGTAACGACTTACATAATGCTACATAGAAAATGCTATTGGTTAGTTGAAATGCAGGGAGTAAAAGAAATAAAGGTTAAAGCAATTCTTTGGTTTTATAAATACGGGTCTTCCCACCACGGCAGTTGCGTAGATGGTCTTAGCGATTTAATGTTCCTAAAGAAGTGAAAAAGCTTCGCTACGGGTATTATGGTGAGCAGGAAGTATATTAAACTCTTGTGATCAAGCAGGAAGGATACCTTTAATTGAGGACCTAATGAACGTGGAGTGAAGACTGAACACATATCCTTGAACTTATTATACGCTTGGGCCCGCCAGCCACCATTCGGGTAAAACCAACAGCAATATGTAAAAATAGTACACCGGGACGCTTCGAAATGGAATTCAAAAGCAAAGAAATGGATATACCAGATTGGCTTACCGGCCCTGCACAACTTTTTTTAAGGAGGATAATTGATCTTAAGGGAAGCATATATTTAAGGCTTGGAGCAAAGATTTGATTTTCTAATATAAACTGAGAAATCGATTCACGAAATCATGGAAATAATGTACCACAGCACCTTAATCTAAAATTATTAATCTAATATTTAGAAAAATGCCTGATAAAGAACATTTATGAGGTAAAGGGGCAATTCGGTTATGCATCTGCAATATAAGGACGTGTTGTAATAGTAGATTTATTGATTTGACCCAAGAATTTTAAGGTGGGAATGGAATGTATAGTGAGCAGCAGAGTGACAGAAACAAAGGCGTTTGGCGCGAAAGCGATCGGATTGCTTACCAAAATATATTTTTCGGTTTTTGGGCATGAGAAGATTTATGCAAATGTATGGAGAAGAATGCCACAGTATACATTTGTTTTTCTACAAAACTGGGTTCGAAAAAGTAGCGTGTAAAAAAAGATTGATCTGATAACCAACGGTACTTTTAAAAATGAAATATTGTTTCAAAAAGTATAAATAACAATGTCTATAAAGAAAAATTTTACTGGATTGTTATTGCGGAATGTGTTGGTTGCGGTTTTTCTGCCCTTATATGGTTTACAGCGCCTTTATTTATATCAATATACTTCAATTTGACAATGAGTCTTTTAACTCCCATATCCCTTCAGATTCAGAACTTTGAAACAAGTAGAGGAAATTATGGGAGGCCGCTATTGAAGATTTTGAAAAACATTGGGTCGCCCGCCGATTAAAAAGGGTTATAGCGAATAATGTTAAAAGCAGAAAAAAATTATGCCATTAAAAAAATGGATGAACATAATGATATCGTTTAAATTCTTGAGGAAGTGGCAAATATTCCTGTTAAGTTTGCTGTTTAAACAAAACCAGAAACCTTGGCAGAATTGGCAGAAGAATAATCGCTTTGCAGATTTTTGAAGCGGACAGTTATTTCCACTTTTGCTGGAGTAACCTTAATTGATCCAAGATTTTTTTAAAGGAAACAAACGGGTTTCAATTCTGATTTTAAGGGGACTGCCTTGGCGACTGTTTACATTCCGGAAAAAGGTAGTTATGATGTTTTTTGTTTTGGAATTTAAACTTCGGGGACCTAAGGGATTTAGGAAAAAAAAAGGGATGTTTTAAAAGGGGAATATGGGCTGAAGTTTGGAAAAAAAAAAAAAAACGATTTTTAATAACCGCCAAGGGGGAAAGAAAAAAGCCAAAAAATCTTGGGATTAAACCTCTTTTCAAAGTCATTACTTTGCTTCCAATTCTCTCTCTTTTT
>Ga0163217_1051701_pt1 | contig 14102 bp, 4 predicted proteins | sample SynspAceP_FD_185933 | JGI IMG/M metagenome (GOLD analysis project Ga0163217, IMG submission 185933) | Saline lake microbial communities from Ace Lake in Antarctica - Synechococcus sp. Ace-P (PacBio error correction) | ecosystem: Environmental > Aquatic > Non-marine Saline and Alkaline > Saline ... | reverse complement strand
TACAATATAAAATAATTAATCATATAAAATAAAAATAAAAATAAAAAAATAAATGAAAAAATAATTTAAAAAATTATCATTAATAAAAAAATAAAAAAAATAAAAATAATATAAAATAATTAAGAAAATTATCATAATAACATAATCATGAATAATAACAAATAAATTTAAAATTATCAATATCATTCATCACTAAAAAACATTTATTTAATTCAATAATCAAAAAATTAATTATAAATAAATTATATAATATTTAAAATTTATCTAATAAAAAAAATAAAAAATTATTATAAAAAAAATTTTCCAAAATTAAAAGAAGATAAAATCAATAAAATCAAATAAAAATTATTAACGAAAATAAAAAAATTATAGACTAATCTTATAATAAAATTAAATACAAAAAGGAGTTCAATGGGAATATTCTAGTTTGTAAGCAATTAATCTCATTTGGGAACAATAATAATGACGTCTTTTTTCTGGTTTCCAAAACTAATCAGCTCTAAAATCAGGATTATAAGAGTTTAAAAAAACGGCCGTTGAATAAAATAATAGGAAATGTCACTTAAAATCTTTGTTTATTGGGACTATTTTAAAAATCAATAGCTTGTCTCATAATAAAGCTATGTATGTTTTGAAGTCCTTAAACAGATTTAGCATATATTTTAACAAATATCAACATGGTATAGTTTAAAAAAACTATATGTTTTATAGTTGCGTCGATTTCAGAATTAACCCTCATCACTCTAGCTTTCAAAATCAATCGGTTACAACTTCTTGAATTCTTTTCAATTCTCTATTTCTCCTTTCAGCTTATTAGCCTAAGATCGTTTTTATCTTTTAAAAGCAGCGTATGAAGGTTGGGAAACTTGATTTTGTCTGCGCTTTAAGGATAATAAAACACATCGGCATGGAGATCGCTCGGCAATAAAACGCCTCACTGAGTTTAATACTAATTAACAAAGTTGGTTTCATCTTCAGGTATGCTTTATAAAATATGAACTAACAAAAATCGAGAACCGAATCCAAAAAAGTTCCTTACACTTTAACTTAGTGCTTTCTTGAAAAATACGGACTTTATTGAACACTAACAAAGTTAGGAATTTCTATAAATGTGAAAATTGGAGTTGGCTAAATATATAATTAAGTGTTATAATCATTTCCGTCATCAAGCCAATTTGCACCATAAATCAGGCACGCAAGCCAACTTAAAGCGATAGCCAAGAAATTATTATCATTAATCATCGTATCAGTTTTTTATAAAATGTACCATATTTAATTTTACCTAAAAACAATGACGTATTTTATTGTTCAAAAAAGAGTTTTACCCTATGTCCAATCCACCGTTCCATTTTGTTGAATCTTCATAGGTCAACAAGTGACAGATGCAGCGACTTACGGTACTACATACCTCCTGAGGACAGATAATAGTTCTTCTTCTTTCTCAAGCTTTTGCAATTGACCCTGAGTGGATTGAAAATTAATGGAAATATGCCCATTTTGTAAAAGCGGTAGCAAGATATGAAGGTCCATTTCATACATCAATAATGCATCCACTCTTTTTATGAAAAATTGGATCATGTTACATTTTATCATAAATGGCACCGGCCTTTTGGTCACCTGATACTAACTAAAACAGGGTTAAGGGCTGGTGCACTTATATGAACTTCCTATACTTATGGAGGGCACTACTGCGCTTTTTTTACACATTTACTTTCAATTCGGCCTTTATCAAATGCTTTATCTAGATTTGCAAGTTATGAAGGGGTGTAGAACCTGAAATTGTGACCAATCCCTATATCGTTTTAAAACCACTCCGTGGAACTCTTTATTGGGCACGCCATATGTATCTTACCAATCACCTTTATTTCTATTAATTGTTGAATCCGCTTATTCGCACCACGTTGATAATGATATTTTTTTCGCGGAAAATCGATAATGCTGATAAGTTGAACCGATGGATACTACCTACCGAAGATATATCTTCCCTTAGAAACCTTATGTACTTTTTCCTGTGACCGAGAAGCATCCTTATGTGATGCCTAATAACATTATAAAAAATATTGAATTTTCTTCATATTTGTATTGTTTAATTTAGAACATTCATCTTTTGATTTTTCTGAGATCAAAGTTTAGAACCAAACAAATTTAAGTGTCACATTTCACAATCTTCATTTATGAATCCTTACAATTCATTATTCTATGGTTTTCAGGCATTCTCCACGGTCCAAATTCATGTCTTTTACGTTTTCTTGACCAAATCAAGAGCAGTCATTAAACTATTCAAAAAATGTTCTTTTGGGGATAATCAGAATATATCTATGCGCTCGAGCTATATCGTGGTTGCTTTAAAAATATCTACAAAGCACTACACTTAATTTACCTTGTTTAAACCAATCAGACCAGAAATCTTCCATGGGAACTATTAGGACGTTTGTGGCAATATAACATTTGATTCGGCCCATTACGTATGATTACCGTAGAGGACAGTGTCGCGGGATCTGATTGGCCACTGTTGTGAAAATAGACTAGTAGAACCAAAAAACAACGGTCCTCTAATATGTTTTATAAAAAACTTTCTCTCTCCTACCATTTTTTTGGGAAAATTCGTTTCTTCTGACACATTGCTTTTTGATCTCTCAAGCGACATTACAGCCTGAGCGTTCGCCGTTAAACCCCGATCTTTTTCAATAAACACAGGATGCTATACCAGCCTGTATTCAACGGCATAAACCAAGTTTTCATACTTGATGAGAGCACTTTAAACGATCAAATTATTGTATAACTTCCGCCTGTAGGTTACATTATGGTATTGGCTTTTAGACCTTTTATTTAATCCATATACTCCAATACCAACGGTTATTAATAATGCAGCCAAAAAATAGCATGCTTATGAATTGAGAAAGACATCAGTCCTAACAAATTAGTAGAATAACCAGGAGCAAAAAATTGATATCATACCTGGACAATTTCATAGTTTTTCCTCCTGAATTAATATTCACACGGTTCTAATCGTAGGGCACCTGTGCTCAGCCCGAATGCCTCCAAAAACACTGGCAATGACTGTTGCCTTTTATACTTGCCCGACCAATATCTTTGTTTAGGGGATGCTGTTTGTATTAGTCAGTATGGATTCGGCCACCAACCGGGAAGTCAACAATGAATTTATTTGTCCAAAAGTGCAAGGTCAGAGGCTAGTGATAAAAATAAATGGAGAAATACTCTATTAAAACTAAAATCAGTAAAAAATCCATTTGATTAGGTTTCGGCAATCCCTTGGTATCATCTTCAATGGGCCTATAATTTAAGTCTCTAAAACCATTGCTATTTCCTGACATAACAAAAGCGCATACCAACGTTACTTGGAACACTGCCATGAGTTATTTACGTTTAAACCCATTAAATGATAAATACAAGTTCCTAATGCCACATCACTCCTAACCAACTAATGTTTTTAAAGGTCTTTGGCAACACTTTGATAGCACCCAACCCCGAGGCTTACATTACGGCCAAGGTTTGCGATTCTACCAGAATCTGTGATTCGGTTATTATGATTTCAAGCTCGGTTTTATAGTTTCTCTAAATCTTCCAAACCAAAATACCCTCTTCCAGCTCTTCTTTTAATGATAATTGTCCAGAATGATCGCTTCTTGCATAGGGTTTAAATTGATTCACAAAAAACTCTGGTATTTCTCTTTAGAGGTAATAACCAAGAGAAGGTAAAAATTTGAAGGTAACAAAATATATAAACCATATAGCGGTCATAAATCCAAAACTCACGGGATAAGGAATATATTTAATGTATTTCCCAAGCCGTAATTAAATCCCAAACCTATTTGATAATCCAGCCAATTAGAAATATAGTCATATAACTGGCAAGGCTTTGAAAACATTCTCCATCAATGTTGGCAACTATTCCTGCGATTACCGGACCAATTTACTAACTGCTGTCATAGGGGCTCGAGTAGGGCAGAAATTTGAGGTGTTAGTCCCTCCAAAAAGTGACGGCAAAAAAACTAATAAATGCGCCATAAAGTTCCGGCGCTCGGGCCCTGCTCCTTGAACTTACACCAAAGCCAATTGCCAATGGCAATGCAACTATTTACCGGCAGGATTACCACCGAAATATAGCCCTTATTTAAATGTTTGAAATCAAATATGATTTGTTCATTTTTTTTTTTATTTCTTTATTGTTAGAATTAAAATCCAGGCATACTTAAAAGCGTTCAAATGATATCTTAAAGTATCATTTACTCAATGACTTGTTTAGCGCTTAATATATATTAATTTATTTTCGTTTTCGAGATCAAGGTTTTAAAACCAGTTGCAAATTGCACCATACATTCTCACCAAAAATCATCACATTGTGATTGCAGTACTACCTTGCCTGATACACTTGTAGTTTTGCTAATGTAACCAGCTCCATACAGTCTATTTCTGTCAAAAAATGCCTCTATTCTGGTGTTTTAAAAAAAAATTCTCATCATACAATCCTAAAAAACAAACTTCCTTCTTAATTTTAGGCTTGTTCAATGACAAATAAGCATTAAGCGGTAACGGAATCTGGTTTCTAAAAATCACATTGTCTACCCAAACGTTGCTCGACCCGAGGTAGCGATGTTCAAAATTTTACTCCTTCCGATAATAATTGGTCAAAATGGAATTGTGCCATACGATGTTCTTCTGTTTCCGGAATTGTCTTGTTCTGATTCAAACAAATACGAAGGGATATATGCATATCCTTGCTGTCAAATGCCTTCATCAGAAAAATGATAGTTTCAACACAGTACGCAACAATAATTGCTCGATAATTCACCGGAGCAATAGGTTAATATATGGTTTTCTATCTGTATTTACGGTATGGAACGCTGAACTTATACACTAAACCTGGTTTTCGTCCCGAAATACATCAGCCAGATATGCCGTTTATCCTCTTGCTGTGCAAAAATGAGATTTAAGGGCAAAAAACAAAAAAAGTCATAACTAAATTATTAGCTGATTGTAATACACATATCATGATTAAAAAAACACTACCTCACCAGTTGAAACTTGTACATTCCGCTAACAATTTCATAATTTTCAATATGTTTATTTCCATTTTCTACCAGTATTGGGCTATTTTTTCGATATGTTTTTCCAAAGGTCAGATATGTACATTACTACAGTAGCTACATTATCTACAAATTCAAAGAGTTTTCCGAGAATTTCTAAAGATTTCATTTTGAGGTTCTTTGATGGCTTCTTACCTGGCAGTTCGATTTTATTGATCCAAAGCTGTTTTTAGAATTTCCATCCTTGCATGTCACAGGCTCCTTTTTACTGCACCACAACTGGTTGCCCAACCCACGTATCAATTTGAGTTCTGGCAGTTAGATGCAAACTCTCTCATTTTACTTGCCCAAATATCCTCGATTTACAAAGTTTCACTGCTCTATAACGATACTGAAATATATTTCCCAAGCCCTAGGTTCAAAATCAACTCTGCCGAATACCCTTGGTCTATAACCGCTTAAGATGGTCGCAAAGGGTCATAATTGTCCTTCACTGGTATCATTGACCTTATCGAAGTTAGGTTTCTATTCGGCCATCAATTTTTTGAAACTAATGTTTCCGGTTATTTTTAAGAATTGTAATGACTTATATCAGGGGTCATTGATTTGCTGTGTTTCTTTTAGGTATGATGCTTTCATTTGAATATATTTTTGGATAATTTTTTGATATATGCCAATTAGAGTTCCATTAATTTTAGAGATAGGTACGCTAGCTGTTGAAATTGTTTTATTTTAATAGATATGTATTGGATTCTGTATGTTGTTATATAAAAATTTCCTTTTACTACTCCAAAATAAAATTAACCCAAATGTTTATATTTTCCTTGGGCTAACACAGCTGGTGAAAGTCCATTCAATTGCATCTATTGCCTTTCTTTCATTCCGTAATTCACATAGTTTTAGGATTGTGGGGTTGCTGATGTGTTTATTAAACTTGAGGCCTATACTTCCTTGCTTAGGCATTTCCATTTCTTGTGGAGGTACAGAACTTAATATGCTTTTTAGTCTGTTCACTAAAGATTTCAGTTATTTCAATTACAAGGTATTCTATCAATATTGTTCATGAAAAAAAACCTAAGAAAATCTACTTGAGTATTTAAACTTCATTTGCTCTCGGGTAGAAATCTATTCCTTCGAGTTATATATTAAGTGTAATTCCGACTAAAACATAGCCTAAGCGGAAGTTAAAATTTTGAGGAGGAAGGAAGGAACCTCAGAGGTTGATTAATTTGCAAACGTCTTTGTGGAATAATTAACAAAGGAATTTGTTTTTCCAAAGACTATTCAAAATCATCAATTTTTTATGGCATAAAAAACCTGAACTTTCTTTTCAATTATCACCTCCAATGACATTCCTTTCCTTGGAATCCTCTTCTGCGCATTTAATTCAAAATAAACCTGCTTTAATTCATCCAAAATGAAACTGAATACCAACAACCGGCATTGGTTGCAATAAAATCCAGCAAAGCAAAAAATCAACGATAAAATCCCTTTAAAGGGTGGAGTAATTTAACCTTGACTTTCAATTATTGCGATAACTTTTGAATACCATTTGGGTATTAAACTTTAGAGAAAATATTGTCCTTCCCCTTTATACAACACGTAAGAGGAAGGCAAGTTGCTCGCGAAAAGCTATCTTGCTGATGGGACTACCTTTCGATTACGGTCGAAATTAGCATATGGGGAAATTTATCTATGGATATGAATTTGACAATACCACTCACTGAATCTTTGAACAATCCTTTTGTAACAACCTCAAAATAGCCCATTTAATTTGCACTATCCACATCTTTTGTATTGTTATAACCTTTTAAGATTCCGATTATAATAATCTTTTCAATAAGATTTTCGTTAATATTGGCGTAAGAATTTGTCCATGGGCATAGGATGGGTCAGTACGTTAATTAGCTTCTTCATTAATTTTTGCCTGGAGGAACCGATATTTGCCATAGCAAAAACAATTTATACTCCCAACCACCCCAAGTACCATCCTATAAGATTAAAGCAATAGCATTTGATATTTCTTCAAAATAAGCGATAAATAGAACTTTCAGGGGATCTCAATTTGTTTGCCTAGCTTTTAAAGGTAAAGCTTCAAAACCTAGGTTTCAAACATTTAATTCAATACTGACTGAAATAAATTTTTCGCGCCCAAGTGTTCCGATGAATAAGGATCTTTTAAAGGTAAATCTCAGTGCGTTAAACGTTAATTATTAACTTGAATAATCTTCCAATTTATATTTTTCTAATAAATTAATTAAAATATAGTAATACTTATAATTTATACAAGTAATAAGGTATTTTTATTGTTAAAACTTTCACTATAAAATCCAAAGTGATTTGGAATTAATTGTAAAAAACAGCTTTTGATATTCCTTTTTAATTTAAACATATTGTACATCCTTGGAATTATTTCTATAGATACTGCCCACCCATTCTGTGATGTGACCCCTCTTGCTATTTTGGTTTACAAAAAGATAAGACTGGACAATTATTACAGTTTTTTTCTAGACTATTTCCTTTGAGTTCAATGCGAGATAGTGATTGTGTGCACCAAGCGATCTAAATGGCATCTGCAAATGGTGCTTTCCCATATGATTTCAAGATATACCAAGAAGCTACGAAGTTGAACTGGAATATAGTGGATGATCTCCGTGACCTTTCTATCAATGATATCCATAAGATCATATTGTTGATTGTTTGTCTAGCATTGGCTTAATACCAATCAATCAAGATCAGTAGCTCCACTTTGGCATACGACCAAAGAGTTTACTAAATATGCTTCCATCGATGTCTTGCCTATTTTTTGGTTTTGTGCCAGTAATTTTTTTGCGGCATGAAGATAAAGTACTTTGGGAAGGCCTTGGGCGCATTTGCCTGTGCCCTAAAGCAGAAGGGCTTATGAAGCTTTTGCCACATCCTGTAGCTCCTGTTAATTAAGTACAGATCCTTTGACAAGGTACATGCCAGGTAGGCCAGTTCCGCTGATCTTAGTGAATTTGTTCAGGCCTCTAACAGGTGGTTAAAACCTATTTCTTTCTATGTGCACTATATCTAAACTTAGCGGTTCTTTTTTAGCGCTCCAAAGCGTCTATTGGAACGATCCTTCTTGTTCCGCTTTGTAAGTAGCATCTCCAGTCCTCGGCTTTAGCGATAGTTGATTGTGTTCTTCTAGTTTCGTTATAAAGGCGTATCCAAGACGATTGTCCAGACATTTCCCATTAAGCGTATTGTTTTTTAGTTTGATTTCAATGTTCGTCATTTGTTTATTGATTTAATTAATAAGCTATTTTTATTGTTATTTATAGGAGCTAGCTCTTTGATATTATTGTGTTTTGGCAATGGACTTTGGACTACTTGACCATCATCTGTTGGATCTACATTTGTTTTCTAAATTCGGTTTAAAAAACCATAGGAATAATTGGTGCATGTTGATTTAGCGATTCTTGAACCAAGCCTTGATAAATTCTGGTGATTTGGTATTGTTTGGAGAGTTTTAAAAATCCCTTTCACAAAGTTCTGTAGAGGCTGCTCTGGGTATTTATTCTGTTTGAATGTGCCTCGTATATTGGATAAGAGGGATTTTGAATGAGGGTAGCCTCGTTGCAATAATAGAAGAGCGGACTACGTTTGACTTATAATATTGGATGGGTAGAGCATAAATTGATTCTTTTTGGGTGGATATAATTCCTGATTTACTTAAAGCACCTCTGGGGTTGCAATCGCGATAAGGTTTCCATTATCCCGAAATAATCCTTACCGTATTCTGGTATAGATGACCCTGGTTTAGTTTCCTATATGAGCAAAAGGACACTGTAATAGTGTTTGTCCGTTACTCAAATAGGATAGGTTGTATGCGTACTTTTAGGACTTTTATAATATTTTACTTCAAATCTTGAGTAGGACAGGCGGTAATCATACATTGTTTCTCATCAGGCAATGAATTTCTCTACCCTAGATAGTCTTTACGTGATACGGGTTTGGTTGTGCGCCTTGGCATTTTGTTGTGCTACGGCTTTATTGAGTGAAGGTAATATTCGAGGAATTGTTGGTTGCGTATTTTTGGCATTACACACGGGAGTTAGATTTCAGTTTGACATAGGTTTCTCCACCCAAGGCTTTATTTGAGGTTTCGTTACTCTGGCGGACGTTACGGTAGTTTCCGTAATGATTGGCGAAAGTCTTCCAATACCTACTTGATATAGGCTCGTATCTTACTAGCTTTTAAATGGCCGCCTTTAAGTTAATCAGGAACAAGGTTATAGGGGTGACCCCTCGTATATACTTTCAAAACATTTTGGAGTGCATGAGATAAATCATTCTGTTCTTTTGGCTGGGGCACAGGCGCTCTATGGCAAAACCATAGTCGGAACTTAAGGAAGAAGCTACAAAAACCTGAAACGCTAATCTCTTCCACCTGTTTCCCTATTACGATGTTAACGATACAAGCTTGCCTGCAAAATAAATATAAAGCTTATCGCCAGTGGCATGTTCCAATTACCAAAGGAGGGTTTGCCTTGCTCGTTAGATGGGCTTAACGTAAAATAGAGCAAAATTGGCTGTAACAATAATGATCAGCAAACATGCTTGCGCTTTATATTCCTTCCCCATAGGACCATTTCAGTTTACGCTACCCTTTTTCAGTTCTTTGGTTGTAATACTCTCCAAGATTATCCTTAAAGGCACGTACCGCTCATCCCTGTAGGCTGGTTTGCCGATAATAAGAGCGGATCTCTAGCTCTGAGGTCTTCTAATGCAAGAAAGCGTGGCTATGGGGATACGGACTGGATCTTGACCTTTCTTACATAGTTCTTTTTACCGTGTTCTTGATAATCCAAGGGTTCTAGCTATCGTTTTATAGCTTTACACTTGAATGGTGCATATCGTAACAGTTGTTTTACTTGGACTCATTTACGTTTTGGGTTTTCAGCCATAGACTAATTCTTTTGATGTTAATGAAACCATTTCAAGGTAAAAACCAAAATATTAATAATCAAAGGGTTCAGTTGCTCTAGAATAAACTAATTAAACAAGATGCTTAAAAGGCAATCTAGACCCAAAATTATAGACTATCTTTTTTAATGTAGAGGAGTCAGCATCCGACAGACGGCAAGATGCATTCTCTGACATTTTTAACCCCAGGATAGAGGGGTCAGCTTAGTTCTAGACGTTACAACTCCATTGTCCCACACAAGTTTTCCGCTCTTTAAAGACCTGTTAAGCTTCAAAATAATCAACGCCCAGATTCTATATTTTCTTTTTATTTTGATAAAAAGATCTCCTTAACTTTCTTCTAATTTCATTTTTTCTGATTACAATAATTTATAGTAAAGAGAGAAAACAGGCAAAATAGTAATAATTGCCCATTAGTCTTGTTGATATATAATTTAAAGTTGAGGTAGAAAAAAGAAATCGTTTGACCAACACTAGAACATTAAGCGTTATTAGATAATGAAGAGGAATTTCCCTCCAGCGGTATGAGGATTGTATTGTAATTGGGTGACCAAACTTGCTATTCCTTAAAAATAAAAACAGGTTTTAAAGTTTATTATGCTACCCCATTAATATTCCTAAAAACAATATCAGAATGCCCATTATATGAGGCTACGAATTTCATATTAATTACCGGTGCGGATGTTCCGAAAGCTACAATTTGTCAAGCCTCATTGCCATATACTCTGAAATTTTGTTTTGTCCCGCGGAGGGAGAGGAGCTCCGTCGACCAGCCAATTTGCCTCGAAATACAAGCAAAAAGCCTATTAAAAGCGATAATGAAGAAATGTTATTTATCACTAACAATAATCTTTATCAGTTTTTTATAATTCAGATTAAACCAATTCAAATTTCACATAAAGCTATTTGAAGTAGTATTATTGTTCAAAAAAGAGTTTTACCCTATAGTCCAATCCCATCCAAATTTGTTTATTATTTTTATAGGTTTAATATCCAATAGTGGAACAAAAGTAAGCGTATTTTCAAGAGTCTAGTTCCGAACTTGCAGCTATTGATGGATATTCGTTATTCTGTACTTAAAATAAAATTCCTTTGGTCAAACAGATTCGCCATTTAGAGGGATTCTGGGAGCTAATATCACGGGTATCTATTCAATCTAAATTCGAGGTTTTCATCAGTGAAAAGATTTTGCGTCGCTGCGAAGCATGTGCTAATCCTAAAGAACAGCAAGTTTTGCACCACGTTCATATTGCTGAATTAAATACTATGAACAATAACATTTTCATACTCGAACCTGGATAGAATAACGCCACGCTACACGGGGAATATCAGGCCAACCTTTTTGGCACAGCGTAACCATTGAAAAGATCAGTTAGAACATATGTATATTTACTATTCAGCATCAAAATGCCAATATGAAATTCTCCTGTTCGCAGAGTAGGCGAGACTCTAATACTTATTGAATTGAGCGACCAATCATTTTTCAAGTTATATTAATTTTAGATTTATTGAGGGCAAAACCCAATACGATTCGTGATACCTAACGTTGGCCGATTGCACTATTATATAATTAGCATGAACACAATAATATGCAGATGGAATTTTTAATATTCAGAGGATAGCTGGGTTTCAAACAGTATTTGGGATGCTTAAAAGAATTGGCCTTTTATTGGTAAAGGATATTCAAATAACACCTGTACTTTTTTCAGAACGGCACTTGCTATTATTTCATATTTTAACTGTTCAAGTCTTCAGTACGGTTTCTCCAGATAATTAATTTTATAAACAGCAGATTTGATTTCCGTAATAATGTTATTTGGGTTTTGACAATTTATGATTTTTTTGAAATCTTTTTGAAGATGCTTCTTCTAAAGAATCTTTATTGTGTTTGCAAAACTCCCAATTTATTTCAATTTCCACATCTTCAATATTTCCCAGTATATCAAAATTCAACGCTGTGTTTTTTTCGCTTCTTTTAATTTAGCTTCGTACTTTTTTCTTTCTTATCCCTTCTTCCCAAATAACCATTTACTTTATTCTTCAACTTAAAGAATCTATAAATTTAAAGGGCATTGGATGGATATATAATTTTGTTTTTTTAAAAACGGACTTTCCATTTTCAAACTTTTCCTGGGCGAATAAATTATTGGATAAATAACTTTTTCAAAAAATCAAAAATAATGAGAGTGGCTTATAAAATATTTAGTCATTTGTTTTCTTTTTTTTATCATTTTTTGAATAAAAACATTGCTCGATGGTTATTTGCTCTCACTTCCTATTGTTTTGAGGGAATAATGAAAAAAAAACACCATATCGCTCACCCTTCCTTCAAAGTTTCGATAGTCCTTATCAATTATGGTCAATAGTATCATCCAAACTTAACGGGGAGTGATTTAGAAGAAAAATAATGATATGGAAGTAATATTGGAGTTAGGATGACATTGACGAACATGCTATTCAAGGACAGTAACTACCGAATTCCGATAAAAAACGGGCACAATTTGAAACTGGTCGACTCACCCAATTATATAAAGATAATTATAAAGGCAAACTTGGAAGGAAGGTTTTGATTAAAATTAATTGCGTGTTTTTGATTATATTGCCTCTTGCCTTTTTTAAACAAATGTATATTTTACCGTCTTTATAAAACTAAGTTTGGTCATTCACAATTAGCAATCAAAATAATCCAATAATCACTTGCCTGCCGTTTCAATTATTTTTAACTGAAAACTACATATACCATAATTTTGGTTTTTATCACACGTTTTGGTTCTGCATTTTTTTATATCAACGGCCACATAAAAAAAAAAAGTGTTATTTTCTAGATAAACCCAAAAAGTATGTGATTTTTGTAAAATCCTTCCCAATGCAAGACTGTTTCTAATCAAAACAAGGCCCAAGGGTAATGGGAAACGTTCACAGAAAGCTAATCAGCTCTGGCGAGAGAGGAGTACCAAGCTCGATCAAGTACCTTAAAAAAAATTTAACGGTAAGGTATATACATAGTCCCGTATTCCTAAAGAACACGAACTATGACATTTACCGGTATTGTTTCACGAGGCATCGAAAAACCTTTATTATTCCTTTCCAAAATAGCAAATAACCATTATCATCTATTGTCTTTACGTCAAGGGTACCAGATTTGAAACAACCTTCCCCAAAAAAAAGGATAGGTTTTATATGATTAGTATTTGCTTATTTGATAAATTGACTACCCGGTATCCATATCATATACAGCTCCTATAAATTCAATTTCCCCATTTTCGGCCATTGTTTTAAGTTAACGGGCTTTCCCTTGTGATAATCTATTTGCATCGCGATTCGACGTTTGTTTTCACACATATAATGACCAACAATATGTTCAGCGAACTTCTTGGACCTTGGCAAAGATTGATAGTAAGATAATCTTGATCGCCGATTGAATGTTTGGGATGCTTTTTTGTGATTATGGCCAACTTAGCACCGTCCAATATGCCGCGATGTACGGCCCCGCAGTTTCATGACCTAATTATTAGGACCAATTTGGCCCCTGCCAACCTGGGTCGCCGAATTCCATAACTTCCCAAGAATATTTCGTCGTTAATAAAAATTTCTCTCGCTACCCTTGCCACAAAGATGTCGCTTATGGGGGCCCCTATCGAATACATCTCTTACGGGACCCATGCTATCAAACAGGACACATTACTATGGCCTTGGGAAATTGTACATTCGGCGCTCTCGCGAATTTCATGAATAGGAGTGATCCCTTTGCCGTCAAGATCACTTCTGGACAAATCTTTTCGTTTCCGCCCTCAAGATTTCCAATACCTCACTAGGTGAGTGCGTCCTTGTTCCTCCTTTGTCAAAAACACTGTTTTTCTATACCCCGAAATTTGGCATTCTAGTCGATTTCTACCTTTCCATGTCTCAGGTTGCTGCGGCAAGTTACGGCGACCGAAAAAAAGCATTAAATGTCCCTACTAGATGTAATAATTCTTTTTTTATCATAAATTCTTGTTATGAATATTGGTGTAACATAGTCAAATAAACAAAAAATATAAAAGTATTTTTACTATTCATAATTTAATAAGTAATTTAAATTATGATTACTCGATAAGCTTT
>Ga0163217_1081463_pt1 | contig 14103 bp, 5 predicted proteins | sample SynspAceP_FD_185933 | JGI IMG/M metagenome (GOLD analysis project Ga0163217, IMG submission 185933) | Saline lake microbial communities from Ace Lake in Antarctica - Synechococcus sp. Ace-P (PacBio error correction) | ecosystem: Environmental > Aquatic > Non-marine Saline and Alkaline > Saline ... | reverse complement strand
GTCGCGCTCAGACGTGTTCGGCAAGCAGGGGAGGGAAGGGGGCATCGCTTCCACGCCCCCAACACCAGATCCTGAACCACCGGAAGCTTGACGGCGCAACCGAAAGCGGCCCGTTTGCATGCGGCTCAACAGCAGGCAACAGCAGATCGGCACGGGAAAGGGCCAAGCGGCCGGAGTCTCCGGTTCACCACCCCGTACGGGCCGGGCCCGGGCGCCCGCTGCCCCTACCCCCCGTGGCCTGTCGTTGGTTCCTTAAGCGGCCTCCGCCATTTTTGGCCTCGATGCCGATTGAAACAGCTGATCCACACAAAAATCACCAGACGCGCTTCGGCAAGCCTTGTGCCGCCGGCCAGCCCGGGAGTGTGTGGGGTTATCATCTACCACGTCCGGACAACTCCAAAAGTCCCAAATTGAAATCAAAAGAAACAGAGTGATGTTTCTTAGGCTTTTTTGGAATTCATAGGTTTAAAATATTTTGGGGAAAATAGGGAAATAAATAGGTTTTCTCTCGCCAAGAAACTGAATTACAGGTAGATTCAAGGATTGATCGGTCATTATATTTCTCTGTGACACATTAGAAAAATTCCGCTATGCAAATTTGCTTAGTCTGCTACCATCATAGCACATCCGACGAGGGCAACTTTCACATTGAACTCCGGGCTCAAGCTCAATGAAGAATGGATAGCTCCATTTCATTGTTTTTTGAACGCTTCCAAGAACTCAATTTTACTAAGTTCAACGTGCAACCTTCCAATTCCTCCGCCCCATCATTCGAGGAGCCAAGAACAAATTCCATCTCCTGAGCTTTTTCAGCAAAAAAAGTCCAATTCGGCACCAACTGACCTCAAATCGTTCACTCAGGCTTGAGTTGTGAAGCGTTCATTAATTCCCGAGGCGAGAAGTCTCCATGTTTAGGTAGCCCAGAAGCTTCGATTTCACCCGATGTGGATTTTCTGTGATTACATGTTTTGCCTTTGGAAAAAAAAGTGCTGATGGGAGAATTTTTTCGCTACTCTTTTCTGAGACATCAGAAATTGCCCGATATCCACGCAGGCGTCTTGATCTCCAGGAATCCAGTTTTTGCAGGATAAAACAGCTTTTCTGCACAGCTTCTCTACGCTTGTTGTAGGCCGAATCTGCCAAACTGTGCTTGACTCTGCTATTGACTAAAACGCAATTGAAATTCGTTACCGTAGTCAATTGGCAAAGTTCGCTTGGACTGTGATGCATTTACTTGCTGCAGTCGAGGAGTAGGGCGCATTGGCCCTTTTATTCCGAAAAGCGGCAAGCATAAGGATCCATTATGCCACAATTGACTTCCTGCATAAAGATGCTCTAGATTTCTGAGGCATTAAGAGAACCAATGATTTTTTGGAAAACTTTGAGTAATCGAAAATTGAAGTAATAGCTTGTTTCAATTTGGCAATGGAGAGTGCGGACATGAGGAGAAAGCCCTGCGCCCACCGGGATAGTACCGCCGATGACCATGTACAAAGGGTTTGAGGTGTAAATCCTGCCTGCTTTAGTGGCTGAAGCATTTTCCCATCACATAGTTTTGCCCAATGTCCTTTTTTTGGGAGGGAAATGAAATTTGGGGAAAAAGTGAATTCTTCCTCAAAAAATCAAGAGAATACAATCTGCAATTTTCTTGGTTTTTTGCCAATCGCTAACATAGATTCCTTGGGGCTACTGCCGACTGGAAAGGACGAACCCTTCTTGGTAAATCCGGTCTTATGCTCGCCTATGAGATTTGATTCGACCCGGGGCAAATTGCAATTACCGGACGACTTTGGAAATTAGTCTTGAAATGTAACTCGTAAAAATCCTGTCTTTGCATTCAATTAATTGACTTTTGTGGATTTCTTAGCGGACCAGGTGGTCTCCAAAACAATGGAGATGGGTTCATCGGGAGGCCCACCTCCATCCATCTGGTCCAAGGAGATGACTTACTGCTTAATTTCCCCATTTCGTAGCCTGGTTTGAGAAACTGTGGTAAGGGAGGTTCGACCACTGCTTGAAGTAGGATTATTAGTTTGAAACCTGCTAGGGAAAAAAAGCGGGAATTTATCCTTCAGGGATATGAAATTTCCCCGGCTTTTCCAATGTGTAAAGACATCCACTTGCAGCGGATCAAATGCAAAAAAACCCCGTCTGGACGTGGATTTCATATCGATGATTTCCTGAGCCACTTCAGATTACTTCTGTAGTTACAAGTCTGTAAACTTTTATAAGCTCTGCTTTTCCTGTAATCCAAATTCTTTAAGTGCTTCAGGCTAGCCTTCTTTTCTTTTTTTACTTGATGTATTAGATCCTCAGGTCCAGAGACGTACATGACATTTTTGACAGCCAGTTATCTATTTAGTGCTTCGTTTACTTGATAGGCTCCGCCCGCATCATATAAAGCTCGCAGTGATTTCTCTTAAACTGGAATTCCTTCATGAACTCTGTCGAAAAGTACGAATGGAATTTCTCGACGGTACAAGTCATCAAGGTGCTCATAATGATTGGTTTCCCGCGACTTAGGGAAATTAATAAAGGTATCTACCTGTGAAGATACAAGCGTTTTATATTGCTTTTTTCCCCAATGTTCTAGTGATTTCATTGGATTGGCAGGATCATGACATTATTAGCCACGCTTGAACGCATGATCCTGAATGCCCACTGATACAGGAGGCGAAAAAATGAGAAGTGATTTTCAGCGACAATTACCTCCCAAGCGTGTTGGTGCGCTATGCGGAGACTTTGAGCAAGTGACTAGGTTGGTAAATTCATCTCCTTGGCCATTCCACGATTCTTCCGCCTTTGGTTTTCGGACATTGGAGTTCAGGAGGAATCCTTTCAAATTGCTCTGGAATGTAGAAAACAGGAAACGCCTAGCTTTTATCGGCGATTTCCTTCATCGTAAACCTGATTGCCTTTTTCAATGAAGAATTATTTAAAACAACCGAATAATTAAAGATTTCAAAAACCCTGCAATCGTCATCTATTGTTCAGATTGCCATTAACAATCGAAAATCCTATTTATTCCTGCATAAATAGTAAATTAAAACGGTTTTTTCCCCTTACTGCCTGCAAGGTTCGTCGATTCGATGATTTCCATATCATCTGCATGCGTATGATGATAGTGTTCCAAAAACCGTTAATCTCGGAGAGAAAACTTCAATGAATCACATATCGTGTATTATTTGCGTTGCCATTTACGAAAACGTGATCATCCAAAATCTCTGGGGGATCTCGATTACGAAAAAAATCCCCTGGACCAATCTGGAGCTGGCATTATCCCAGACTTTTTTCAAAATCCCGAAGCATATTGCCCTAGAATTAAACCTTCACGGAAAAACGTGGCTCCTTTTTGGCGCCCACCAAGTCCACCAGAATTCCGTAATAAGCGGGAATAGTTTGGTAACATTGCTTGTTCTTAGACCAATACGCGAACAAGGCACCACAGGATTTTGAATTGTCTGACTCTGTGATAAGTCAGGGCTCACCCATCATTCCTTCCATCGAAAAGGATGATATCCAATACCTACGTCGGCTTTTAATTCCTGAGAAGCAATACTTCGGGCAACTTTCAAGTAAAAACTCCAAACGGCCTGACGGCGCCATCATTTGCCGCCTGTCAAATTGGCTCGTCAAGCGACTCCGTGTGTCCCTTGTGTGAGCTGTGTCTTGCTACGCGGTATACCCAAGTGGAAGCGCCCCCAAAAGAATTCGGCTTAGATGGCCTGAGGATTTATAGGAAGCAATGATATTACTCAAAATCCCAAAGTCATCCATCCGTAGGTCTTGCCTTCGAAATCCTGGGTTTGTACGCTGAATCGTATCCTTCCAGTTTTTCGATCAACCAGGCCTTCGTGGCTTGCATTGTCCTGCTGTCTTCAGGGACACGCAGGGTCAAAAATCCACTTGTTTTTGGATAAATGCATAGCTGAATCCGGGTTGAATTTTCGGATAGGCTTTAGCTGCCAGCTGGGTTTTCAATTACCGACTCTGCCTTTTTCTCCGGGGAGCCTACAAGGCTGCCGCAAAAAGCAAAACACCAAGATCCAACCTACTTATTCATTCATTATGCCCAGTCGATTTATTCTTTTCATGTTCTTTTGCTGACCACAAAAACCCAAGCGGAAACTTAATCCTGCACGGATTTCATCCACTTTGTCGTAATTTCGAGCTGTTTTAGCTTCGGTATTAAAGTTTTAAAAGCAGATTGATCGATGGCCTTCTGGGAATCTGACTTCTCTTCGATGTCAATCCAGAATATCTTCCACGGAAGGTGATAAAAGTCTGAATCATCTGATCAAAAGAACTACTTTTCCTAAAGTACCAGCGTTAGCTGTCAGTATAAGTGAATTTTGATTTTTTTTCAACAAGTTAAATAAGGTAAACCGAATCGCCTTGCGCGGGTATTGAAATCATCCTTCCATCGCTCCGATAGGTGCAGCTAGCTCTGCTGGATTTGATCACTTGCTTCGGCATCTACTACTGCATCGGCTGGTCGAATTGTAAGATTTTAGCATTCTGAGCTCCCTTGATGATTTTCTATAGCCTTTTTTTGTTGCCGCCTGAAGTGCATGTTGGGAGAAATCCAAAGTGGATCGGTAATGCGCCGTCAGGATGAAATACCGAATCGTTCATCGGGCTATAAGCCTGTTCAGAGTTTGTGGCTTCCAGTGAATAACTTTCAAGGGTAATGAAATTTCCCAAGACTTGCCCATCTTCTGTCCGTTTGATGGTGATCATTGTTGTTATGCAATCCAGTAGCGGGCTGGATCCTTGTGATTGCAGGCGTTTCCCTGCGCGATCTCACATCATTTGATGCGGGAAACATTAAGTCGCATACACCACGTGAATGTCAAAATTTGAGTTTCCGAGAGTACTTCGAAACTTCAGCAGTACACTCGAGGGTGCCAAACCCGGGAAACCTACTCCCAAGGGGGAATCCCACTTCATCAAATTGCTACCGGTGCAGCGTTTTTCCAAAGTGCAAAATCTTACAGCATTTCGCTTTTCCCCTGCCCATCCCAAATCTCGACTTCACTCAATCAATTCATCGATGACGCGGCCTTGACAATCTTCCGTAAGGAGTTATTTTCGTGTGTTATTTCATCGTATCGAAATAGGACGGATCCATTGACTTCATAAGCCTAGGCCTTCTTTTTAAAATGGCTTCTACAAAGCTTATCTGCTCCGGAATATACCAGTGGCTCGAGTTCGATAATTAGCGTTTCCATAAGTATTTGGAGCAAAGCCATGTCCCGATGAATATGGAATCAGTGTATGCTGGGCTATTTCCATAAGTTCGAGCTGCTCGAGCTTTGCACGTTTTTGCAATTTTGTCCTCGCCCTTCGTACCGCATCTCCCGTGAGGTGGCCGACATCGGTAATATTTACTGAACGTAGCGGAACTCTGGAAACCCAAGTGAGTCAGGTATCGATTTGCGGGTATCAAACCTTGATCGCCGGCCTGCCATGGACCCAAATGAGCGTCTCCATAAACTGTTAGAGCCCGCAGACATATTAGTCCAACGAAAGGAGGATTTATGGCTTTGAAAATTTCTTCTTTTTGGGAGAAAGGGTGTTTGTATAGCTTAGTTGATGCCGGTTTTCATTAGGAGTACAAAAGTATCGAGTACAAGGGTACCGAGTACGGGATTATCCGATTGGATTAGAATGCAAGATAGGGGATTTGGGAGGGGGGAATGAAGAGTGTTTTATCTATCCTTTGCCATTTTTCCTAAGTCGAGGTTTGGTTAATAGTCACGTTGAGAGGTCTTTGATTTGTTGAAAAAGCAAGGAGGCAAGGTCTGGAAGTCACCTCAATTAAATTTGAGGCTTTTTTTTTAGAACAGCTGAAAAAACTTTTTTACCCCAGTTCGGATCTTTTTTGGCCTAGCTAAAATAATATTGCAATTTTTTGAATATTCAAGCAATCAACCTTTGGGTATTGTTAATTTCCCTTTTGTCAAGCTTTGGGATGAGGGCGTATTTCTTAATCTTTCTTTCTTAAATTAAGTATAGAAATAGTCAACAAAAAAATTCGGTCCTGAGATCGTTTGTCTTAAATTAAATACAAGAATTCAATGGAATATACAAGAAGAAAAAATAAATTTTTAATTTCACTCGTTAATCAAACGGTCAGTGGACGCCAAAGTGATCAGTCAAATTTAAGGGCCATTCCAGCTCGCAAATAATGAGCCTGATATTTATTTTCTTAGTCCAGATGAGAAAAGAGCTATAGAGAAAAGGTCTTCAGCAAAATTAAAGAGGAAGGGTTAAAATCTCATGAACAGGTTTATGAGTTCGATAAAGGCGACTTTCCCCGGGACACATTTTGGATAAAATATGGAAGTCATATTGGACTGAGGATGCAGAAGCGGATGATAGAAAAATTTAATTATTTGGTTAAAGAGTGGTCAGAAAAAGTCTGCAAGAATGTTGGTCAAAGAGATTTGAATTCTGTCATCCCAAATTGATCCAAATAAATACGGGACCTGTATACGCTAACAGAGATTCCATCGGTTAGAAAAGCACAGTGTCAGAAAGCCAAATTCCCTTGTGTACTATAAGATGATGGGTCGAAAATTATTTTTGTATGCTTCGAAATTTGAATAATTTTCAAGAATTTCCAGACTCTCTTAAAGTTTAAATTAGATGGAATTAATCCAATAAAAAACCTTTGAGGAGATCATTTTTTCAGTCGGGAATCTCAAAGGTCTTGATACATAGCTACTAAAATCTTAATTACTTTTTACAAAACTTCAAAAGATCTTGATTCCAAGCTCCTTAAATCTTTGTTCTTCTTGGGCGAGGATTTTCAATTAGCGATTTAGAGATTACACTATAATTTCTATCACTTAAAGGTTAAATTATCAATAACTTTTCTTATTTTTCGGTAATTCACTTTATTAGGTTAGTTAGCTATTGAGGCAGTGATACTCCGCTTTCTCTTGTTTACTGTTCCATTAAGAGGGAAGCTATATCGCGCCCAGACCCAATCACCGGCCAGGGCTAGTCAAAGAGAAAGGCCACGGGTTTGCCCGCTTCCATTTGCCCAATGTCTTTGTGATAATACCCACGCAGGGAATAGCCACCCGATGCAGAAGTAAGTTTAGCCTACTCTGCGAGGGTCTCTTCACTACAGAGATTGCGAGCAAACAGGGTTAACGCGTCTTTATGTGCATGTGTGACGAGAGCGTGGAGGGAGCTATCTCTCTTTGCAGCGGAAATAGTCACGAGAGTCGAAAGTTGGTTTTACGCTCTTCGTTTACGAGTGTCGGACTTTAGACGATCGAACTCCAGGCGTCAGAAGCGGATATAGTCTTGGGAAGAGAACCTCTAAGTAAGTTCGAGAGGTGGTGTGTGTTTCAGCAGCTTTCTGATATTCCTTCATAAACTTTCACAAGACTTTGAACATTTTCGTAACCGCGTTGGGTCATAGTGATTCTTGAAAAAAGAGTGTACAGTGAAAGACGGGGAACTTCATGAGACTCTACACATCACTGCCAGGCATCAGCAACAGGAGCCGGGCCTCATAGAATAATCCAACAATACCAAATGCGAGCTCCGCGCTTCTCGACGAATTGGTTGACTACTACCTTCGACACATTATTCGCGAATGGATGCGCGAGAGTGGCATGTCAGAGTTCGTCCTATGGTTCATAGACAGCAGAGGTACTCATTATAGGCAAAACGCCTTCATGGGCGACATCCGCAAATACTCACAGAACTCTCGAGAGTCAAGCAACCGTGGTACGCTGAGTAGCAGATGGCAAGACAAGACTGAATCATATTTTATCTGGCCTTCTTTTTAGGTTCCCATCCTCAACTGCATTATCGCCTTGGTGCTCAGGATACACCCGACATGGCAAATTACTTTTGCGGAAAGCTGTTTTGGAAGGTGCGTCACTGTGGATTGGCGATCGGAGAATTGGACTGAATACCAATTCTCTGAGATTTGAAGTGAGAACCCGTGCAAACAAAAGATTGCTCTCTCTGCGCGGATTAACCAGGCACAGGACTGGCGAAAGGAATAAGCACTTACCATTCTCGCCGAGGGTGTGAGCCATTTGTAGGATGATGGACATATCGATCTGTTTCCTTCCCAGAAACCCAGTATGGAAATCCACTCCAGCTCATTAGGACAGGACATATGGTCCCAAACCATGATATACTCACTACAACAATATACGGCTGCCCAGTTCGGCTTGGCTCTACACATCCGCGCCAGATCAAGCTGGATAAAAGCTCCAGATGGCTTTTTAGATATTGATCCGAAAAACAGGTAATTCTCTCCATTTAAATGTCCCATATAGTTACAGTCTGATTGGTGGAACGCTATTTACTCTCTCGTGTGTGAGAGAAATATGGTCCATGAACGGTGGCAGAACTGAGCGTGGTTCTGACAGTTTGCCCGAATGGCATCTGTGAGCCTTTTCTCTCACGCCCATGGCGCGGTGTATTTCTCTCGTGGCTTGTGTGAGTGCATTTGGCCCCACCAACCAGAAAAAATCAGTTTTTTAAGTCCCGAACTCAGAGTAAACGACTTCGCGAAAAAGGTCTGGATTTCGTTGAATAAGGCCATTACTATATATCCTGGTTGAAACAGCTTGGATCGGTGGGCGAATGCTTTACAAAGCAAGCATCTTGCTGATTCGCTTAAGCGAATTAATACACGTGAGATTCTACAGGAAAACTCCGAGGTGCATTCAATCGGCTTGATTTTGAAATCCAAAAGTAAATTTCTGGTGGTTTGGTCTTAAGCTAAGGATATGAACCTGGGGATTATATGATCCGAGCCTATACTTCATTGGAAATCACCAATTTTCCTGAAGGCGATTCAGTTTTACCTTCCCACTTATAATAATGGAGGAGGGATATAGGCCAGAATTGGAAAAAACTGATGAATCGGAATTTCCACAAGGAAAAACTATCGAGGTAAATTCTGGACATTAACTTCTAATCCATCTTTGAACTATCGAGTGATGGATTTGAAGTTAGGATTCCTTTGACGAGTTCGATTTAATCCATTTGATGCTTTTGAGTTTTTTATTTTCCAGTTTACGGATCCTTATGCAAGTGATACAGATAGCGATCAAGAAATTCGACTTGATCAAGCCTATGGAGTCGTTTCGCAGAGGATTTACCTGAAACCTTCCCAAAGTAGCTTCAAGCTATCCTGTCGAGTACGCATATCGATACAGGGAAAGTTTACTCCAGACATAAGCGGCAACCCCTGATTCACTCCAATCACTGCTAGTGCAAGCGAGACTTGGAAGACTTTTGGTCAAGTATTACCAGATTCTTTGGTAATTTGGTTAACGGGTTTGCTTTTCATGATTACTGGCCCAAATAGCAATTGCCGCAGTCAATAAATACGCTTTAAGCCCTTTGGGTCTGTTGGAGATTTTTTGAAATTGGAAAAGCCTGGAATTCATATTTTCAATTTTTATAAACTAAAACTTTTCAAAAAATCCCAATTTCTTTCGGATGATTTACTTCTTTGATGTATCTGGAGATTTTATTCTTTTGGACGAATTTGTCAAAGAGGAGTCAAGAACTCAAGAGACTATCGGCTGATCGAAATTACGGATACGGATGCCAGATCGGGAAGTAAATGAGAAGAATTGGCGACAATGGACTCCAGATGCTATAAATCAACGGCTTAATATTCGAGGAGGAAGGAATTGGAAATTATAATTCTGGACAGAAAACAGGCCCCCCTTTATTGATCATTGACGAGTGCAACAAGTTCCTTTGAGTTAGAAGATATTTTCCGCCCCGAATTAAAGGTCTATAAAAGTGTACACATTTCAATTTTCCACCATATTTCGGAATGGCTGGCTATGCGGGTAATTTCATGGTTGGAAACCTTAAAGGGATCTAGGGACAAAAGCCGAAGAGCAAAGCCAAAATCAATTCTGAAGCTTTGAACATCTTCTCGTTCCTGGCTTTACTTCGTTTCCCGAGTTCCCGAGAACACCGTATCAGATTCGATTATCTAACTAAAAAACCAACGATCTATTGGGATTCCGCTGGCAGAGACTCAGGATGGAGTTTATCAAGTGCAAGTCAAAGTCCCGTACTGGAATCAAGCGCTTTCCGAAATCAAGGTGGAGGGTATGAGTCGGATGGGGAAGTATTTATAAGGTTGATTGAATTATAGAAGAATTAATTTTCTTAAAGCCCTTTAATTAAGGGCTTAAATGCCAATGAAAAGAAAAAATATTTGGATAAGACTATGAGAATATTTCTCGACGAGGGCTGTTTTTCTAAAATAACCATATTACTTAAGCAACCGCTGTCAGAATCATATCTCTCATAGAAGCTTTAGTCTCTCTGCCGATCTCATATTTTTAGCTTGTCGAACATAGCGGTGCGGAATGCGGAGTGAGTAGATTTTTCAAATCCTAGAAGTCAAATTCCTTGTTGTACACTTTTTCTTTATGCTGTGGTTTCTGGTTCGGGGTTGATCAGCATTTCAAGACCTTGGTTTTGAACCCATTATTTTTATTCCCTTTTGCTAGGGTCGAAATCGAACTATTTCTCTTTGTAAGTGATAGAGAATAGTATTCACCTGCTACCATCGCATTTATGTCAGCAGTTCCAACAGATGCGGGGCAGGTCGATGAGATATAATCTAATTTGGGACCTTGGATAGGTTTTAAGAATTTTGTTGATGGATTTGCTCTCTGCCACTTTTTGATTTTTACATGTCGGAAATGTGATAGACTGTCGGTTATTAATAAACCTATTGTCGGAATATTATGCAGATTCGCCGGATTGTGGTTAAAGGCGCAGCCCTGATCTCCTAGTTTACTTTTGTGGTATTAAAATAAAATTTAAATCGAACCGAAATCATTGAACACTTTAAATTCACGTTACAATTACAGAAAACTTTTAAAATCCAGCTTGGGGTTTATGTGGGAGAACTAGAAGAAGGTATCGCTAATTGCGATTACTGACTTTGGTATGTTATGCAGATGACTGGGAAAAGAGGCCATTGATTTAATTTTAGACTTACTATATAATGATATATATTTTGTTATATTTCATATGATATCTTTATAAAAAGGCGCGAGTGTCACTTTGGCAATCTTATTAATCGCCCGATTCATAAAATGTTTTGTAAAGCAGTTTACTTCAGTACACCCAAAAAAAGCCCGGTCGTATTGAATATAGCTTATCAGCTCTTTTGGTTCAGGGGACTCGATCTTGTTTATATTTCCGGATGGGTTCTAATATAGACTGGATGGTAGAAGGCTTGCCCGGAAACTGGTAAGCTTTTTACAGGAATTAGGAAAAATCGGCCAGAGTCATTTTATTTTGACAAAACGAGGCCACTGGACTTCCGATCGCCCATAGTAGAAACTTTCTACCTTGGAGGGAAAAGGAATGGACATATATTCGGGCCGTGATGGATGCGGGTGGTTTTCTGAAAAAAGCCGTTTCTATTTGGCCATTCCGAAGGCGGCTGTGTCTCTGCGCTCTTTGCGGCGACTTATCCTAATCGTGTAATCTCTCTCATTCTTTGGGAATATTTGCCAAGCGCAGATATGCTCCAGATTATCCCTGGGCACCTACCGATGAAGGAGCGGCAGCTAGTGTATGATATGATAGAAACAGTTGGGAAGTGGAGGAAATGTACTAGAATCCGCTAGCCCCATCCAAAGCTTCATGATAAAACCTTTATGGGACTGGGCTGGCCATTGGTCAGGGGCCAGCCCAAGGCTGCAAATGGTACTTACCCAAAATGAACACTTGAGGTTGATATTCATGATATTTTTGGGTTCTATCCGAGTACCTTGCGCTTATTATGCAAACGGACGAATGGATATTGATGTTAAATTGAAGAAGGGCGGCTATTGCTGAGGCGTTTCAGGGAGCAAAATTTGTTGAGTTTGAGTGGTTGATGGACCATCTGTTTTGGGTGGGCAACACTGAAGAGGTTTTTTGGAGAAGATTCAGGACTTTTATCATGACCGCCCAAACCTAAAAAAAAGTGTATGAAGAAAGGCTGTTACCATTGTATCAGCCCGGCATCATCCCCTCAGACATAGAGCGCGTACACCTGTCAAGAAACTTAATTTAGTCAACTTGTAGCTCAATATAGGAGGGGAAAAAATGGTTTTCACTACATCAGGATACATTTATAGCCATTTTGAAGGGCCAAAGTAAAGCGGTTTCATTGTAGTATAGACTTGGTTGGTGCCTTAAAAAAGTTATGCATACACAAACTCGCTGTGGGAATTCACAATCAAGGAGGCAGTCGTGGATGAGGCGGCATTTTATCCAGTGACAAGAACAGAAAACTTCTATAAGCATTCAATTCCTCAATCAGGGCAAATTCCTAATCAGATCTTAATTACACAGGCTGTAAAATTTTTGCTATTTCAGGAGCAGGTCTGACTTTTGAACTTATAAGACGGAATATTTGAAACCAACAATGGGCGAATCCCATCCTTCTTTTTCTGGTTACTGCAATCATCTTGAGACTTAAAGCTTCAGTTTAACAATTTTTAAACACCAAAAGCCAACTTCCGCAGAATCATTTCGTTTCTGGAGAACGGTATACAAGCATTGATACACACATTGAATATTGAATTCATTTGGAGTGGAAAATGCTCTGCAATAAAATTGGAATTTATGTGAGCGACAGATTGCAGCGGAAGCTAAAAGCTATCACCAATAAGTTCACCTAATCAATTTGATTTCCTCAGTACGCCTTGCATCGGAGCTAAGGAACTTTCTATTAAACCAAAAAGATAATATTAGCCGAAATCGCTTTTCAGGACGGGTTTCGCTAACCCTTCTTATTTTTTCCAAGTGCGTTCAAAAAAGGAGTTTCGGAATCTCTCCCTTCAGAATTTACTCCTATAAACTAATAACAATTGGTTCGAAGGCTTTGGTCTTTTGATTTTAACTTTTTTAATGGACTGGGAGGCATTGGTCATCATCGCAGCATGGTGGGGCATCTGGGATATGATTTCCGGCCTTGGCACTCGCCTTGGGCTTATCTAAAGTGAGAAAATATACATCCATATAAGTAGCTCCATAAAAAGAATTCTATATTAGCCTTTTTGAAATTATTACCAACGCTAAATTGGATGTAGGCTGGTACTGGAACTTGGTGGAATTTTTCTACAGGAATTGGGAAAAATATCGCAGGGTTATTACTTTTTGATAAACGTGGCGACGGGAATTTCAGATAGGATTGTGGGAACTTATCTGCAATTGAGGAGAGGATGGAGATTAATCATTGCTATAATGGATGCGGTGGGGGGGCTTCTGAAAAAGCAGTGTTGTTTGGACCACTAAGAAGTTGCGTCAGTTCAGCTTTGTTTGCAGTATAAAAATTATGGCCAATTACCCAATTAAAGCACAAGTCAATGGATTTGTTTCTGTTAAGGCTGCCATTAGGGTAAAAGAAACTTATACATTCTCAATAGTATAATATTTTTGGAAAATAGCCTAAATTCAAACCGAATTTTGTAACCCTTTCTTACTTTTCCAAGTGTTTAAAAAGTAGTTTGGGCTTAAGTCCATCAGGGAATTTAATGTTTAATCCAACGATAATTTCGAGATGTCGGGATTATCCCTCTCATTTGTCGGATTTTTTATAGCCTTTACTGTCCGTAAATTGTTTATTCGGATTAGTCGTAAATGTTTACTAAACCTGAGGCAACTTACCTAATCTAACCTTTGTTATAAAGTAGAAAACAATTCAAAAAATCAATTCAAAAATTCGAAGAAGGCGCCATCATCGCAAGGAAAATCTTATGCTCAAAAAAAAGCAAGCAGTTTATCCAAAAAATTCCAACTAAAAACAATTTTCAAAAAAATAAGTACAGGATATATTTCTTTCCTCACCATTCATTCTTAAAGTGTCTTTTTCTGACTTTCTTATGTATGGGACAACCAAAAATCAAACAGAAGAGGTCCTGCTTTGCTAAAAATATATTAAAAAGTATGGAAAAGTTTTTGCCCCAATTACTTTTCTAAAGCTCTTCGCAGTTGGGGACATTTCTTATTTCAGACTCTTAGAGGGACCCGCAGGGCCCCCAAAAAAATTTAATCTTTTCTTTTTTTTCTTTTCTTCCCCTCCGT
>Ga0163217_1072928_pt1 | contig 14103 bp, 15 predicted proteins | sample SynspAceP_FD_185933 | JGI IMG/M metagenome (GOLD analysis project Ga0163217, IMG submission 185933) | Saline lake microbial communities from Ace Lake in Antarctica - Synechococcus sp. Ace-P (PacBio error correction) | ecosystem: Environmental > Aquatic > Non-marine Saline and Alkaline > Saline ... | reverse complement strand
GCCGTGGACTCCAACCAACTGTCGTTAAAGCTCACGTCACTGGTATCGAACAAACTCACCCGCATTGGGAAAGCCCGCTCACAGCTCAAGCAATGTGGCCAAGAACCTTGGATCCGGGATCATGGCCAGGGACGCCAGCAGGAAATTGCACGGCTGAGTGCACCGCAGATCAATCCGAAGTAATTAGCCATGCCCCGGCGCCCTGCTCCAAGGCCTGGTCTACGCATGGAACAAAGAGGACAACCAGCCCCCAAGGCTCACCCGACCACTGCCACACGTGAACCGGGGCATATGCGGATTCCGACTGGGCAGACGGTAGTAAGCCGGCCAGACCCGCACCGAGATGCCGCCCGTACGAGCCAGAGGCGCGCGGGCGCTGCTGGAGGCAAGTGTCGAAAAGCCGATTTCCTACCTCGCTTTGCCGGGGTCGCCACGATGGGATGGACACGATGGACACGCGCCGGTCCGCGTCGTTTTTTTTCGCGCTCTGGGTGAGGTGGCCATCTCCCACAAAGGAGCCAAGCCATGAACCTCCACATCACCCCCAAATAACCACACTCAACTACGCCGAACAAGAATCGCGTTCGACCTCTTCGCTTGGCGGCGGCGGCAGCCAGTACCGGCCACCGAAATGGCCACCGCATTGCCCGTTGATATCGCCGTCAACACCACAGCGACGACGCCGTCAGCATGCACAAATCGCCAGATGCCTTAGAAACACCCGCGACCAAGCCCGGGCACTTCACCTAGCGACGTGTACGAAGTCAACTTACACCCTGGCAGTTCACCGGAGTGGGCGCAGGCATGATGCAGCCTCAGAGCGTCCACGCCAGCCCCGAGCGTGCAGCCCACACACGACAGAGCAGGGGCTCGGGCACACAGCGTAGTGTAACCGCCAGGCCGGTCACTGTCATTGTGTGGGATACATCTAGCATGTGGGCAGGCAGCAAACTGTGGTGCCATGGAACATCGAGTCACCGATGAGGAGCCGAGAACGCTCATGCAGTATTCCGCATAACTTGGGGGCCGCTGATGCCGCGCGAAGGCGCGTTGTGCAATGCCATACCAGACCCCCGGGCCCGCGTGGAACGCATCGAGCGTCGCCATCCACCTGCCCCTCCGACCAGGAGCAAGACCAATTCAACGCGTGCCGCACCCGGTGAGCGCGCTACCTGTCGCTCGAGCAGCACATATCACTCCGAGGTTCGCCTGTAGTCCGGTCTCAAGCACGCGGCAGAACGCGCGACAGCAGCTCATGGAAATCTGCGGCCTTGCACTGGTCGCATGCACCTATATACGGACCAGCTCGCGGCTGATCCCATGTGGTCCGCAGCCACAACACTAAAGCCTCCCAAAGTGCGAGCGCGATATGGCTTTGCGAGCCGCCGCCATCAACCCGACGAAACGCATTGTCACACTCCCGCTGCGTCTCCCTGCGCGAGCAGGCTACCCGAAAGCTTCTCATGGGAGAACCGTGGCGCAGAGCCCACCCACTGTTGAAAAGCCCAAGCGTGCGGCCAAACAGAAGTGGCCGGCCGCAGCGAGAGCATATCGACTTCACCCTGCCCTGCCCGTCCACTCTTCGAGCGACCCCGCCACTGGGCCGACGCCGCCATGGCGCCGTAGTCGCCAAGGGCATTCACAATTTCGTGCTCAACACCAACCAGCCGTTCATTGTGCGATCACGTAGCGTGGCGACCCCTGGGATTCGGCAGGCCATAATAGTCTTTCTGGGCACACGTCCTGGCGCCGAGAACAAAGCAACAGGCCAATGCCATCAATCACCGGCCAGGGCAAAGTAGCGCCCCGAGACGCACCAATCTCTCTATATACCGTCTCGATGTCGAGCGATGTTAAGATTATTCGGCGACAGTTGAACCTAGCGCGGACGAATCACTCGACTCTCCAGCGAACACCGCGACCTCATGGCGGTGGCGCCAATTAAGTCCATCTCGAGCTGAGCCGACCCGACTCGCTCTCGTGCATTAATTCCGTGGCCAACTAGGCTACGCCAGGCGCCTTTGGCTCGGGAGCGGAGAGGCGATTGCTCCCTCGCTTTGGAACTATGCTCTAGCGAGACTCGGCGTCTTCGGTGATACGACTCGACGTAACACGCATGAGTCCTGGCCGCAGAGGCGGTGCAGACTGGCTGACTCAAAACTCTTGGCGTAACGGCAGCGGCAAACGCTTCTACTTGCTCGTGGCCCGCCTGAGGCCACAAATCACTACGACAGCCGCATAGCGCGCATCCGAAGGCCCAGAGAGCACGCTATCCCACACAAGTCGCAGCGATCGCCGAATCTGCGAGAGCTGATGCTGGATCCTATGGACCGACTGGTCCGCACGCTGGTGCCAAACGCATCATACGCTGAGACGCGGCCATGCAAGGCTGCCGTCTACAGCCTCACGCTGCATTGCCAGCTTGCGAGCGCTAGCATCATCGCACATTATATAGCCAGCTGGGTCTACCGTATGTCCAGCGGGCTGGGCTTGTTGAGAGCTCATTCGAGAGTTCGGGACTCAGCGCCTCTATAGCCTCGGCACCTAAATATGCAACGCTTAACGGCAGGCAGCCCCTGTACCAAAGCAGGCTCTTCCGGGCACGCAAGACTTGCACCCCAAGCCTCATGCACCACCGATTATTACGCGAGTTCACCTCGAAAGCATCCGAGACATGGCCAACAGCACCGTGCTCGCCTACGCTGCGCAATAACCTGGTGCAATTGTGATCTCAAGCACTGCGACGTGCGCGCCAAGCTGTTGCGGAATCGCAGACTCGTTCGATACGTCAAACGCCACGCACCGCCCGCGATTCGCCAACTGCATTCCATGTGCGCTCGTCAAGGTCGGAAGCGCAACACAGGGCAATTGTGCCTACGTGTCATGATCAGCACAGCCCTCATACACAGAAGACTGATCACCGTCACATCTGCTCAGTCGGTATCTATCTCTACTCTTACATGGAGGAATTGGCCAAATCTCATGTCTGCTGCCCGATTTAATATGTGAATGGAAGGATATTAATGCCCCTTGCATGCTGTCCCTCGCCTCGCTTGCTCATGTACTGAGCTACGCCTGCACTGTCGCCCCTGATCAATCCTGACAAAACACTCCGCACAGAACAGACACCTCAGCGCGAACGCTGCCACTGCCCGCCATCGAGTGCCATCTGCACTGGCCAACTAGAGGCAACCGTCTGAGGCGAACCGCCTGGGCGCTCGCACCCCTAGCGTTGATACGACTCGTATGGCTCGTGCGATTGGAGCTCATACCCGGGCTGAGCCTCCGAAGGGACTTCTCCTAACAGCAGTGGATCTACAGTTCCAACAACCTGTACCACGGGTCGCGAGCAACAGGGCACCTCCGTCTCCAGCGCCAATACTTCGCGACCACAGTCTCTAGCAAATCATGCTAAGCTCTATCGCTAATCACAACAGCTTGCCTAGGCCTCACTCTGGACGATTCATCTCTCGTGTGTACGTGAAGACTTCTAATCTGAGGCTGTCGACCACACACACCGCGACCACCCCAGCTCTATATCTCGAAAGAGTGGAAAATCGGCGGCGCACATTTGCTTTCTATCCGTATCGTCCACTTATGCATAATACTGAGTCCTGACTCGCTAGGCCCAGCCGCTCTATCTCTTTCTCACCCGCTGTGTCGGACAGTCCCTATATACCGCTTCGTTGTATACGTAGTGAGTCTGCGAGAGAGTGTGATAATGAGGTTCGCTCCGGCTCTCAGAGTCATCGGCGCAGTGCCAAAAGCTTTTGTCGGCTATGTTCGCTTTGAGCGAGACCCACGAAGATTCTTTCCAATGTGGGCGCGTTGCGATTACTGCAATAAAAACCGCTCACGCAATTGCACGCTTATTCCGACGACACAGTATCTCTCGTGACTGAGACGTGACCACGGTGATGCATGCATTTCTCGACTTTGACTCGCGTGTTTAGAATCTCTCTGAACAGCTCAAGTACGCTGCGCAGCGAGACGAAGTTCGCGCTTATATCTCCGATCCAGTCATTTATACCGTCCCCGACTATAAGCTCGGCCGTTTCTATTATGAACACCCCGGCGCGGGTCAGCCAAAGGCTAAAGGTAGGAGAGCCTGAGATAGGATTCAAAGGCTCAGAAAGCTCCGCGATGTTACATTGTGACGTTCTAATCTCTCTCAGGATAGGGCATGTGCTATGATTCTGGATTCGAAAAGAGACGCTTTTCCCGGAATGCGAGTTCGCAGATTCGCTCGCACGAAACATAGTCGAAGCGCACCGTCGCAGCTTGTGTTACGCTAGCGCCTGATTAGTGCGGACAGACATAGTGTGAGATCCGCCCGGTGAGATGGCGCAGTCCTCAGCAAGTCTAGAACGCTCATCCGATTTCGTCCAAGCGAGCGCGCTGCTGAATCGATCAATCCGACAGCTTCGACCTCCTACATTCGAAGACGGATTATGCCTCTGGTGGCTGGTCTTGTACAACGAACCGGCCACGTCCTGACTTAGATCAGGGCTCGATCGACGGTGTGCGTAAGTTGAAGCCACGGGACTCATATCCGCTGTCAAAAGACACACCGCGCCTGCTCTACTCCAAGGCAGGGACGTTGGAGACATGCCCTGATTGTCAACTGCCGCAAGAATGAGCTTGCGGCGAATCGCCCTGCGCTTCCCGGAAGCAATTGAAACCGTTATCGGACCGCTGGAGAAAAATGTCAACAAGCAGCAAGCGCGGGGGCTGCTACCTTTTTTCGCAGGCTCCAACGCAAGCATCGAAGGCTCAATCGCCAATATTGTCAAGCTCTGAAAATCATGGAAGTGGCCAGTCGGTCAGGCCGTGAAGGTCGGTCGAAGACGACCAGGGGGGGCATTCATACGACCTTGTTCACCCGAGAATGCAGACGCCAGCGCTTGCAGCTCATCCTACGGGCTGTGCGACGAAAGCAGCACGCCACCTCGGCTTACAGGGGAGGCAGCATGAGACCGGCTAATCACACACCAGCATGCAGGCCGCGACGTACCCGGTGAGGATTCTTCATCGCCGTGACCTGCAAACAGATCAAGCAGGTGTCGTCCACTTTTGTATGCCGCGATACTATGACAGCCTCTGCGTAAACCGTGACGCGACCGATTATATAGTATACGGCGCGAGGAATTCGGGGGCATATCGGACTGATCAACTACCCACGATTTCGACCAAAGTGCGGTAGACATCAACGCAGAGCGTTGCATTGGGCCAGGCACTACTGAAAAGGGTGCTGCAAAAATCCTTCTCAAGTCATTGACGCCACCCAGGACACGTATTACTACTTGGGGGTTGAGTGAGCATGAAACGCCAAACCCATCATTCCTCCGCGAACCTGGACTGCCCCCAGCTCGCGACATCTGCCCAGGCCGACGCAACCAGGGCAGACCATGTTTGACCGCTGCTCAAAGCAACGCAGGAACTCGGCAGGAAAGCAAACACCAATGAATCACCCACGCTGGTACTGATCAAGCGCGCCGCTGAGCTGACCGGCTACAGCGAAAGATGCCATCCGCCACAAGTCAAAAACGACCTGGCCGGAGGTCAGGATTCTGCGCAAGGCAAGAGAGCAATAGAGTATTTCATCAATTGGAAAGAGTGGACCGGGGGTTAGAGAGCCGCATTAGCAGGGGGGCATAGGAAGCCAACTGGCCAACAACACTCGGCGTTGAGCAACACGGCAACAGGCCTGCGCATCATCTTCATGTGGAAGGCAGCGCTACAGGGAACGCGGGGCCTTCCGACACCAAGGCCAACATCAAGCACGCCGCCAGAAGCGCAGCGCGTGCTGGCATGCTATCAAGATGTGGCACGTTCAACTATGCAGAAGCTTCCCAGAGTCAAAGCACGCCGGCAAGCAGCGCAACCCATCGCAATGCACGGCCGGGCAGAAGCTCGCCGCCATTCTACATAACCGATGAAAGCAGATCGACATCCCCAGACACAGAAATCCGAGTACCGCCACGCCGATCAAACGTGTGCATTGAGGTCGCTCCGGCAAAGAACAGGCTAGGCCGCGCCCTGCTGCCCGCGACCTGCAACGGCTGCGCGCCGATCTGATCAGACACCCGCAATAAGCCGTCGACGTCAACCACTACCGGGCAAACGCTCAGCGGTCTATGTATGGACTGGATTGGAAAAGAACGAGTAACGCCAGGCCCCGGCCTGGCCGATGCTGTAGCAACCGCTTTGAAAACATTCACAGAGATCCCCGACCCGCTGACCAGGAAGATCTCGAACCAGCTGTTCAACACAGGCTGCCTGCACGAACAAGACGCGCCGCCATCACCTCATGGTCTATACCGGCTTGCGCCGGCGAACCGCGGCCTGCCGTACGAGGGATCTGGACCTTAGGCCAAAGCCAGCGTCCAAGTAAAGCGCTCAGTTCACCAGCCGTGGCACCTTCAAGGTACCCAAAACCAGGCAAGCCCGCACCGTGCTGCTACTTGCCCCGGCGTCGCCGCCGCCGGCGTACTGCTTGCGCATGCCAAAGGCAGCGCGCCCCAGCCAGTAGAAGTAGCCATTCAACCGGCACCCAGAGCAGAAACAGACATCAGCACCCCCGCTGACAGCACCCAGCTGCAGGCCCGCCGCAACACGTAATGACTCGTTCCAACGCCACCGCATGGAACCTCCCCGGCCCGCGCCGGTCCGCCCACGGCAACCCTGACCAAACCCGCCACACCTTCGACGTGTGGTGCAATCACCGCGCATGGTAACCTTGCATCCGCAAAACAGATGGCACCAAAGACTTCACCATGCTTGTGCAGGTGTACGGCAAGTGGATGGATGAAGCGGTCTGAAGGTGAGCTACTAACGGATCTGGCAAGCATGGAAACGCAAACAAAATGCCCAATACTAGCCCATAAAAATTACACACAGAACCTAAGTTAACTGGATGCGCCAAAGATAATAGAAACGTAAAAAGCCACACAACCCATGGTTGACAAAATTGGGCTCAAACAAGCATCATCCAGAAGCAGTTGCTGTTCTATCGCATGGCGCGATTTTCTACGAGCATATTGTTTTCGACGGACGAACGAAAAAGGCGCAAGACTGCTGGATATTACCTTGACTCGCGCGGCAGTCATGGTGGGCAACCGATTCCATGGGCCGGCAATCCCTTACCAATGCGCCGAAGGCTACCCTCGCCCAGGTGGTCAAACTCGGGCGAGTCGGCCGATCGTGGCGAACAGATCGGCGGATCGGCCACCAGCAAGGGACCGGTCATTAGAAACGCCAGAGTTCGTATACTCACGCCCGGCACGTCAGTGACGAGCCCTGCTCGACGAGACGGCGGGAACAACCTGGCTTGCCGGCGCTGGGTGGGCAGCGAACGCGGGTTTGGCTGGCGACGCTGGATAATCAACAGCGCCGCTTTGCGTGATGGAGCTGGCGGCTGGGGGAGACTTTGACTAGGTGAGCTGGAAGCGTCGGGCCCGGCTGAACTGCTATTACCCGATGACTGGGAGAGCAACCACGCCGATCGAAGCCGCCGCGCAGATACGCCGGCGTGCGCACCTAGGAGTGAATCGCGATACGCCGCTCTTCAAGCTGCTGGACCCGAGTTGGCACCAAGGATCTGGTCGGCTTCGAGCTGCCAGGAGCTGAAACTGGCCTGGCGCCGGCTGGCGCGCTGATGAGTACCCAAGGAACCCGCGCACACGCCCTGCCCGCATCATTCGGCCCCTGCTTTGGAGCGCTCGAAGACAGCGTGATCATTGACAAGCCGCCAGCCGCCGCATCTCGGAATCAGAATGCAGATCTGGCGGTGGGCGCGACAACACAGCTGCTCGACGTGCTTGATCATACGGCACGGCAATGAGGGTAGCCGGGCTGCTGTCGCGCTGGCTGAATCGCCCCCTGCGCGATGCAGCGGTTGCTGCAGTCGCGCCAGGACAGCATTCAGCACCCTGCTGGATCGCACTATCACGAAGCCTTAACAGCCTGTGCTAAAGGCATTGGCGACATAGAGCGGATTCTCGCCCGCGTAGCGCTGCGCCCGCGCGGCCCGTGACATGGCGCGCCTACGCGATTAGCTTGGTCTACCCCCCTCCCCCATCGCCCGGTACATATTCATGGGGCCCCAGACTTGTCACAGACGCCTGCAGCCTCGGGGGAGACCCGCCTCGCAGCCGCAGCAGACGGGCACCGGCCCCCCCGGCTCCTCAACTGGTCGCCAATGCCCTTCGAAGCACCGGCTGAATAAGGCCTCGATGATAGGCAGACAGCAGGATGTGATGATTGCTGTACCTGTGCGCGACTGCACCACCGACCTGCAATTTGCGCGCAGGGGCGATTCAGCCAGCCGGACCAGCAGCCGGCTTACCCATTTCCGTTGAGCGATATGATCAAGCAACGTCGAGGGGGGGGGCAGACGTGTTGTCGCGGCACCCGCCAGATTGAGTCGATTTCAGTTGCGGCGGATGGCGCTGTAATGTCCGTGTCTTCGATAAGCGCCAAGTAGGGCGCGATATGCGGCAGGCGGTGCGCTGGGTTTCCTTGGCATACTCTCAGCGCGCCAGCGGCGCCCAGGCAGTTTTAGATCTGGCGAGCGCAGATTTGTAGGCCACTGCTGGGCCAGCAGCCTTGAAGCGCTATCGCGATCAACTTGCCAGGGCGAGCCGGTATGCGCGCGGTTCGATCGCCCTAGCGTTGTTTGCTCTTCCAGTCTCGGGATCGCAGTTAGCCGGGGCAGACGCTCGCTACTAGCAAGTCTCCCGCGGCAGCTATCACGCAAAGCGGGCCGTGTTGATATCCGCGTCCGCCGGCAAAACCGCGTTCGTGCACCAGCGCGGCAGCAGGTGTCCGCGCTCGTTCGAGGGCTTCGACTGGACGGTGCGAGGCGTGAGTATACGAAACTACCTGGGTTTACGTCCTTGCTGGTGGCGGATCGCGATCTGTTCGCAGTCGCCACCGATGCGGTTACGCTGCGAGGTAGCTTCGGGCATGTAAGGGATGCGGCCATGGATCGGTTCCCACTGATGCCCGCGCAGTCAGAGGTAGTATCCAGCAGTTCTTGGGCCTTTGAGCGTCGATACGAATAGCTTCGTAATCGAATCGCCCATGCGATGAAGCAACTGCCTGGATTGATGCTGTTGAGCCCATATTGTTGCATCATTGGGAGTGTGCTAGACGTTTCTGATTATCTTTGCGCATCGTTACTTAGTTCTGTGTGTTAAATTTATATGGCAGTATTGGTGCATTTGTTTGCTTCCATTGTCTTGCGCAGAATCCGCAGTAGCTCCCCTTAGCGCTTCATCCATCCCTGCGTACACCTTGCCAAGCATTGTGAAGTCTTTTGCCATCTGTTTGCGTGAATGCAAGTTACCAGCGCAGGTTGATGCAGCAACGCGAAGGTAAACTGGCGGAATTTGCTAGGGTTTGCGTGAGGCGGCATTCCCGGCCAAGGCGTATGAATGCTTAGTCCTTGGGATTCATGCGTGGGTTAGAACAGTCATTGACGCTTATATGCGCGGAACTGCGCTGGGGACAGGGCGGGTGATGAAATGATCATGTTTAGCTCTAGGAATGACGGCTTGAAATGGCATACTATTACTTGGTGGCGCGCATGACCTATCGGCGGGCGCAGCAGTACGCGGCGGCGAGCGCGGCGAGGCGTAAGCGACCGAGTGCTGAGAGGCCTGACTGGTTTTGAAGGTTACCATGACAGCTGGCCACGGCTCAGTGACCTTGAGCGCAATAATTACTTGAAGGTGGCATTGGCTAAGGGTCAAGATCTGAGGCCACGGCCGAGAGTACGCACGGGGCGCAGGCGGATAGCCAATGAAGAAGTGAATGCGGCGCTGTACTTGTAGTGCAGAAGACATATGATTTGATCAGCTGACGTTTTTCCTGGTCAGCGAGGTCGGAAATTCTTCATTGATTGTATTTATCCAGCGGATTGGCACGCATACGGCACAGGCGGGAACTGGACGTAGCACGCTTCTTTTCCAATACAGTCCATTAAAGCGCTGAGCGTTGCCAAGTAGTGAGATTGCGGTAAGCGGATTGCGGGTGCTGAATTCAGATCGGCGCGCGCGTGCAGTCGCGGCGGGCAGAGGGCGTGGCTAAGCTGTCTCTTGCCGAGCGACAATGCACACGTTGAAGGCGTGGCGGTACCGGGATTCTGTGTCTGGTGGTGATTTCGATACCGCTTTCTAGCGTATGTAGATGGCGGCGAGTTCTGCCAGGCGGATTGATTTCGATGGGTTGCGATGCTGCGCGTGCTTTGATCTGGGAATCTATGCATAGTTGAACGTGGCCTCTTGATAGCAGCAGCAGCCGCGTTTCTGGGCGGCGTCTTGATGTTGGCCTTGAGGATCGGGCAGCCAGCGTTTCCTGTAGCGCTGGCCCTTCAATGGAGTGTCGCAGGCTTTGCCGTGTGATCACGGCTGGTGTGTTGGCCAGTTCGGTTCTTGCCTGCTTATGCCGGCTCTCACCCACCGGTCCACTCTTCCATTGATGACTCTTTGTCTATTGCCTTGGCAGATCGCCCCTCCGGCAGGTGCGTTTTGACCTTGTGGCGGAATCGGATTCTTCGTGTGCGGTCAGTCAGCGCGCGCTGACAGTCCAAGCGTGGTGAGTTCATTGGGTGTTTGCTCTGCCGAGTTCTGGCGTTGCTTTGACAGGCGTTCATTGGTTGCTCGGTGCGCGGCGCTGCGATGTCGGCAGAGTGGGGCGTTCCAGGTTGCGAGATGTGGGTTTGCGTTTCATCTGTCACTTCAACCTCAAGTAGTATACGTGGTCGTGGTGAGGCGTCATGATTGAGAAGGATTGTGCAGACCTTTGCAGTAGTGCCTTGGGCCAATGCCACTGGTCTGCGTTGTGTTTAGCCGGCACTTGTCGATCGTGGGTAGTTGATCAGTATAGATGGATGGCCCCGATTTCGCGACGGTTTATCTATCGGCGCGTCACGGTTACGCAGAGGTTCATGCCCCGTATTGCGGAACACCTGCTTATCGTTGCAGGTCACGGATGAGTGCTACTGGTTACGTCGGCCTGCATGCTGTTGTGGGATTAGCGTTCGGCTGCCTCCTGTAAGCCGAGTGGGTGCTGCTTTGTCCAGCCGTAGGATGAGTGCAAACGCTGCGTCTTGGCATTCTCGTGGAACAGGTCGTATGAATAGCACCATGGTCGTCTATGACAATATACACACGGCATGCGAATGATGGAAATTACCTGAATGATAACAGATGACATAATTGAACGACTATGAAAGCCAAACGAGACTTGGAGTTGGAGCTGCGAAAAGTAGCAGCCGCGTGATTGTCGCATTGAATTGAACGATTTTCTTCCCCAGCGGTCCGATTAAATACGAGTCATTGCTTACAGAGAGAGGCGATTTCGCGCAGCTTCTCCTTCAGGCAGTTGATGCAGGGCATTGCACCGACTCGCCATTGCTTGGGAGTAGAGCGGGTTGGTTATGCCTGTGCGGTGGGCTTCAAAATACGCTTCGTATCCATCAGGATCGCCGGTGTTGTAAAAAAGCCCACACATAATCGTTCGGGCAGTAGCGGCGGTTGATCGATTCCAGCAGCGCGCACGCTGCAACTGTGATCATTGCTGTGGTTTTCACGGGGATCTCCTGTTCAGAATCGGCCCCTCTTGTTTTTAAGCTCTGAGGTGCAGAATGGGCTTTGCGTGATGGGAACGCTTTCCGATGCATAGGTAAGGAATGGTTACCGGTTGGTGGGGTACATCGGAGTGCGGCTAGACACAGCTCTCTTCTAATGCCTGGGCCGCCATTTGAGTTTCAATGAGCGGCGTTATTCGATCTGGCGGTAAAGTCGGCTTTGATCGAGTGTCTTTACGTCTGGTCGCTTGCTCCAGGTAATCAGGTAGGATTAGTTTCATCGTGCTCATTGCGGTGTCGCTGAAAGCGCTGCAGGTTGGGTATTCATGCCACAATGGCCACCAGCAGGTGGCGTTGGTCTTTGCCGCCTGCATGACACGCGTTGCCACGGTGCGGGCGGTTAGTCGTTGGTTGGAGCCTGGCCAGTGATTATCAGTTTTTGGTGAGATCACGCTGCCCATCAGTGCTACGGCGCCGGGGTGACTGGCCAGTAGCGTGCAGTTAGGGGTACTAGTGGGCTCCATTTGACTGGCGGTTTGCGAATGTGCGGCCGTCGGCCGTGGTGTGAATTATGCGGGGACGGGCCTTGCAGCGTAGAGTCGGGTGGCTTGAGCTGCGCGGCTATCGGATGATGCGTGGGTTGCCCTGATCGACCGGTGACGTGCCAGCCGGTCTTAGATGATGTGGCGTGCGGTTCGGGCTTGGTGTTGTTGTGCGTAGTAGTATCAGGAGGGGCAGCGCAGGGCTTTTTTTCCCGTCACTTCCGGACGGGTGCATTCGCCCGGCCACCGTCTTGCCGCCCGCTGCGGTGGTTTTTGGTGGCTGATCCATACCTGGCAAGCTGTGCATGGCGCGACAGGGAATGCGTGAGCGTGCAGTGGGGTGGCGTTTGGCGTTGACCCCGCGGGCGGTTATCAAGGGGCGGCAGTCGCCCAGTGTTGGTTCGTTTGACCAGGTTGGCCCGGCGCAGCTGCTGTTGGCTGCGATGTTTGGTGATGATGCTGCTGCTTGGTGATGGTGGCCGGGGTGTGTGATCCGACGTCTTTGGGCGGTGCGTGGCGATTCTGGCTTTACGCCGCGGATTACCCGTGGCAGTGGCTTGTGGTGTGAGCGGCGGGCTGCCTTGGCTTTCCATAGTAAGCCCGGTTTGCACCAGCGTGGCCCGTGCCGCTATTTCGCGCGTGTGGTGGTGATGGTGGGTGCGTTTGGTTTGGTCGTTGATGCGGTACGTGCGTGTGTGTGTGGCGGGCGTCCGGCGTGGCTCGGCATGGCTGAGCTGCGCGCAGGTCTGGGGACATTGCAGCGTTGGTGTGACGGCCATGTTGTCAGCGTGCTGGTGTTGGCAGGTTGACAGGGTCGTTGCTGCCGCCAATTGCGGCCCCGGTGGTGATCGTCGGGCTTGTTCGCGCTGACAGACGTGGGCCCCTCTTGGCGTGTTTGTTGCCCAGTTCACGGGTGCCCACGTAGTGATCGGAAATGACGGTGGTTGGACGATTGTGAATGCCTTGCATTACTGGCTGTGGGTCGGCGTGGGCGGTCGTCGAGATGGAGGGGGAGGGTGAAGTCATATGTCTGTGCGGCGGCCGTTTTTGCCGTTGGGCTTCAAGTGGTTGGGGCTCTGCCATGTGGTTGGCCGTGCAGCGGGAGGAGGAAAGGGGTTCGGGTGTGGGGCGAGTCGCGCTTGAAGCTTGTGGCCCGACCTGTAAGCGCTGGCGGGTGTGCAGGCGCATTTTTGCCTTTGCGTTTGGGTCGTACGGATTGCTGCTGGCCGTACCGCGTCACGGGTGGCAGGGTTATGGTTTTCGTGGTGGGGGGTGTGCGCGAGCGTTACAGCAGGCCGGTGGCTGCGCTTGGCGTTCACGGGCCCATTGGGATCATGAGTTTTCATGGTGTATGTGGCTTGTGGCTGCCACATGCAGTGACCCGACAAGCGGTGGCCGGTATACGCGGTTTGCGCCAGCTGCTTGGCTTGTGTGGGTGCGTCGGGGCTGGTGCAGGTGGGCCGACCTGATGCCCATGTGCGGCCGGTTGAATTGTTACAGTGCAGGTGAAGTGCGGGTGGGGGTGGTTGATGATGTTGCATGCTGACCGGCCGTCGTCCGTTGTGGTTTGCGGCGTAATCACGGATGCGGGGCCATTCCGGTGCTACTGGCTCCCGCCCCGCGAAGAGGTCGCGCGGATTTGTCGGGTGTTTTTGAGTTGTTGGGGTGAGTTATGGCTTGTCTTTGTGGGAGATGCATTCAACCAGGCGAAAACGACGCGGCGGGCGGTCCATGTGTCCCATCCATCGTTGGGCCCCCCGGCAAGGAGGTAGGAAATGGCTTTCATCACTTGCCCCGCAGCGCGGCGGGGCTGGTCGTAGGGGGTCAGGTGAGGGTGGCCGGCTTACCGTTGCCAATGCGGATGCCCCATTATGCCGTCGTTTGTGGCAGTGTTCGTAGCTTGGGGGGCTGTTTCTCTTTGTCATTTGCGTCGATCAGGGTTGAGCAGGCGGGGCATGGTTTACTTCG
>Ga0163217_1029508_pt1 | contig 14104 bp, 11 predicted proteins | sample SynspAceP_FD_185933 | JGI IMG/M metagenome (GOLD analysis project Ga0163217, IMG submission 185933) | Saline lake microbial communities from Ace Lake in Antarctica - Synechococcus sp. Ace-P (PacBio error correction) | ecosystem: Environmental > Aquatic > Non-marine Saline and Alkaline > Saline ... | reverse complement strand
TATGGCTGCAGAATCCATAACGTCAAAATTAATGAACAACACCTTTCTAAAACAAAAAGCATACTCGGTTAAAACATTTTGTTAAAGTGGAAAAAGATAATTATTTAAATTCATTAAGGTGAATTCTTGGTCAGTGCTTTTACAGAATCGCGATTTGGGCTGGCATGTGTATTTTTTGACGTAAGTTTCCCTATTTTTTGGGGATTATTCGCTTTTGCCAATAAATTTTGATTCAAATGGTGGGATCCGATCATTCTGTAGCCCTTCTAGCATTATTTTGCGTTCGTGAATTGGAGCCTTTCAAGTACCCTTTTATTCTTGTGATTTCTATTACCGGGCGTAAGGTTGCTGTTTGGATCAATATTGGAACCTATATTTATGGGCAAGTCCTTTCTATAAACATTAATTCCTATTGGTAATGTTGATTTCTTTGGGGTATATCTGGGGCGTACCAGGATTATTATTGGCCATTCCCCATTACACGTTTTTGTATCAGGATTATTCTGGAACAATTTCCTCAAACCCAAAAACAATAGCCCAGTCTTTATCTCCGGAACAAACCACTAAAAACCTAACTAAAGAAAAGGCATGGACTACAGTTTTACAAGGATATCAAAATCCTTCATTGTTCGAATGTTTGGTGAAACTTTCCTTTTCAAAATTGGGGATCTTCATTGGTGAAGATCATTACCATAACACATCAAATCCTCCAGGAGGTGGCTGGCAAGCCGCTCCTTATAGGAATCTTCTATTACCAGACTGTCATTTGGGAGCAAAAAACCCATAGCTTGCTGAGCATGTAAATAAATGGCCGGATCGGGCTTCCATTTTTCAATATTCATAACAGCTGTAGATATTATTCATTAAAAAGGACAATAGACCAGCAGATAGCCAAATTCTTTTTAATTTTTTCCTGGGCCACGGATGCAACACAGAACGGAACAGTTCAATTTCTCCAGGACCGCCGTGAATACCATCTACCGTTTTAGATGCCGTCGAAAATATTTTGGTAGGATCTATGGCGATGATTTCTTCTTTCAAAAATCAAGGGCAATGATTTTGGATTGATCGCCTCCATTGTTTGATACTGTCCATGTTAAAAAAACCACCTTAGTAAATGCTGCACTGCATAGGAAATAGTCTTAATCTCAGCCCCAATTTTCATTGGCCATATCCACAAACCCGGGATTTACCCAACACCTCGCTATCAACCAAAACCCCATCACAAATCGAATAATAAACACTTGTATTCTTTTTCATTATCTTTCAGATGATTTAAGGAGGGAATTGGAACCTGTTAGCAATTTCGATTGGTAAGCTTATTTCCATTAAGTGCAAAATCCTTTATATAGTTTGCCATTTCCAAAAGCGGTGGTAGGTGCCCCAAATAGCCAGGGAAAAGCTTCCTCTAACATTTCTTCTGCACGGTCCCAAGGGCCACGCATTAAAATTGATGGTCCGGATTCCTTAAACTCTTCCGCCCATAATTCTGTAATTGTAATTACGGCCGCTTTACTGGAACTGTAGCAGATTAATCCCGGAAATTTCCACACTACCCCTGTACACCTCCCATTAGAAACTATGGTAAACCACATGTTCATTCTTTGGGCATCAACGGGATTATTTTTTTAGTAATGCTTTGCCACTCCAAAAAAACATTGATTTGTACACCTCTTCAATTCTTTCAATAGGAGGTTTCCAAAATGCGCTATTCAATAATTTGCCAGCATTATTTTACAAGAACATCTACTTGTTCCAGTTCTTTTTCAAGAAATCATCGCAACTGGTGCAATAATCGCCAAATTTGACAAATTCAAAGGGAAAAACGGAGATATTTTGAATGTTCCATTGGCCGCAATGGGCAAATATATTCTGACAGGCCAACACCTTGTGCTTCATTGGGCGAAGTTACTGCGCATTATGAAAACCGATTTCCCCTACTACTTCCTGTAATTATAATATTCGCCATTATTTGTATTCTATTTCCCTGTAGGGGAGTTTATTAATATTTTTTTAAAATCGGAATAGTTTTGCTTACCAATAAGCCATATGATCAAATCCCATTATGGTAGCCCATCACTACCTATGGTAAGTGGTCAAAATTTTGGTAAAGTCCAAAGGTACAAAAGGTCTGGGAAGGAACCCAAACTCTTGTGAAACGGATAATTATCGGATCTTTTTAAACAAATTATATTCCCTTGGCCGTTGGAAGAAATTCCTAGAATTTTTTCCTTGCATAACCGTTGCAAATATCCGCCAAATTAGACTCTCATAACCTGTAACATACATAAAATTAAGCTTTCCCTACCCAGGGAACTCCTACCATTTTCAAAAGTTGAGGATAGCATGAGGTTTTAATTTTGGATTTTTTTAGGTCTTTTTGGCTAAAGCTTGGATCCAAAAAGCCCTTTTTCCTTCTGCACTGAACAAGGCGAAAATTTCTTATACTGCGTTTATTTTTCCAAAATTTCCAAAATAACGAGCAAATTCCAAAACGGGCTGTGGTTCCTGAAGCATTCATCATTGGCTCCGTTGGCAATAATTATCACCGAACAGGGTCAGCTGCACCTATATGGTCATAGTGTGCACCAATTATTACAAAATTATTTTCAATTTTTTGTCCGTACCTTCAATATACCACCACATTATTACGCTGGCTCTCAAAATTGGTCAACGGATTATCCCTGTAAACTTTCCAAAATAGGGCCTAATCCCATTATTTTCGAAAATTCTTTCTATGTATTCAGCAGCCATTTCTATCCCCTCAGTACCGGAAAGTAACCAAAAAGGAAACGACACTTCCCTTCCCTTTAGCTCATCTGAAGGCCAAATAGGCGTTCATCTATCTCACCTTACCCTTTCCAACGGCTAGAAAACATCCCATATAGGAGTCTCCTCTTTAGGTGTTTGAATGAGCAGTCACTCATTGCTGCAATATTGCACCAGAGAATATCTGGCCCCAGTTCGTTAATCTTATACGGGATTCGTCTATTTCTGGGCACCACCACAACCACAATAAGAGAAAGGCACTGCCCCAAGAAAAAATTAAGTTTTTCATATTAAGTAAATTTTTAAATGATGCATCTTTGTATCACTTATAAAAAATATTCATTCCTCATTTCCAAGCAGCTAACGAGACGGCTGTTAGAGCACAAGCAAACCATATCAGCAAGAAGAACATCGATTTTACAGGTCTTTAAAGATAAACAAAGCATCCTGAAAATTCAGGATATGCTTTATTCTTATTAATTGTCATGGACCTTTATCATTGATTTGTTCCTTATTCCTACTTTCAATGGCTAAACCAAACGCACTTAACCCAAACAATCTCACGAGCAACGAAAATCACCTTTTCTGGGACTATGCCCAGCATGGTAACAGGGATTTCTCCAAGCTATGCCTTAGTGTTTGCAAGCAACTGGGCCCCTGTGCTCCACTTCAACTGTTCGTATGATCACATGCCAACCGAGTTACCATTCATGGTATCTGCCCACAACGACCTGTCCTATTTTTAAACTGACTGGCTTTTTGGACAATTGCCGCCGACCAGATAAATACTGGCAGGGAATCGAGGTATGTTAATACATTCCGAGACGTCAAATTCACGACAACATGAACCCGAACATCCCTACAATTCAGAAACCGGTAACAAGTACTGCCTCTCCATTTCAGCTGGACCTAATTTTCCTTAATCCTTGCCTTACCTGCCCAAATCCTTTACTGAAGCACCTATTTGACGTCTCAGGCGTCATCTTGATCTGGCGAATTTCAATAATCGGCACCAAAAAAGACTTCAATCAACCCGCCAAACTGCCACTCCTCTTATGCACGTGCGTTGCAATTATATCTCTGTTCTAGTTATCCATTGTCTCCATGACGGTGGGTATTTACTTGTGATGTTTTTTTAACGCATAGCCGACACAAGTCTTTACACCATTATCGCTTATCTAAGAAACCTTTGTAATCTGGGCCCAAGCTACTTGATCTCTGTCTCTCTTGAAATCTGGTGCATAGTCCCATAATCAACCTCTACTGGTCAAATCAGTAATGCCGGCCTTCGCCGGAACACTTTAGATTCTCCAGGACGCTTTGGCAAATTACCTTCTGCGCACTCTGAGAGTTCTTCACTTCTCTGTCCAGTTCCCTCCTTGCCCTACCTGGGCAAATTAATACGCGCCGCACAGCAGCTCTGTTGAAGACACTGCCCTTACCTCTTGAGACAATGCTTTTCCCCCGTTTTCTGAGCAGGCTGCTATCTCCTCAACATCCTTCTTACTTATTATATCCTACCTCTGATCTCCACTGCCCTTAACTTCCCCTAACTTAATTCTTTATCCCTGAGCTATTTTCTTGTCCAACTGCGATTGCAAAAAAATTCTCTTGGGGACCATCATTAGTCGGTAATACGCAGATTCCTTCTTGTTGGCAGAAGCACTTTCAGACCTTTCTTGAGTTTCCTTCGGAATACTTTCTACTTTTGCAGCAGAAACCTGCCACTCAAAATAACAGCATCTACACCGTACCCTTTCGCTCCAATTACGCGGCAAGTTACAGAATCTACGGGTTGTGCTCTTTCCCTTCCTCAATACCCTACCATACCAGCTAAGAAGATACCTGAATAAAAAAGACTCAAATTCCATGTAGCCTCTATCGGGTCCTCTAATTTCGGCTAGAATATCCCCTTCTTCAACTTCGTCCCCAACTCTTCCTTCAACAGCTGACGCAAACTGTTCCCTCTTCCATAAGTATCACTAAGGCGGGCATATTTACTCCATTTCACCCCCTCAGAGGATTTTAGCAGCTCTCACTTTTTGCCTGTGGGCACCTCCTTTTCAACGGTCTCAGGCGCAGCGGCTTCCTCTTGTTTTTCCTCGCTGGTGAGCATCTGACGGAACAGAATATGGGTCACACAATCCTGAACATACTCCTCTCCTTTTTTCACCAATTATGGCTAAAAACGTGTATCTACGGGTCTGATCTCCCTCCTTAATTCCATATCATAATAAAGTTCCTTCATTACAACGCATTCGAATCTCATGGCAGTTGCTTTGTCCGGTCTTCAATTCTCCGCCAAAAAATATTCACCTTCTTCCTATCGTTCGTCCCTACCTGGTTTAGCCACTTAGGCAACAGTCCCCTTCTTCCTTCGGTATCGCTAAGTCTTGGCCATATTATATTACCTCTGCCACATTTACTTACTATTTCTATGTTGTACAATGGATACATCTTTTTGATCGTACTACCATGTCACTATAATTGACTTACAGGCGGATAATCCGATTCGTCCGCAACATTTTTCCGACTTCTATAACCAACTTTTTTCACTCTTGGCATCAATTTCTTAATATGGCATCCGAAGCACTATTTATTGTCTTTTATAAACCAGTCAATACTTGGGATATTGGCGTCCGGATTTTCTTCTGTACTCCATCAAACCTATCCTATTGTTCTATAATGTTGCGGCATACGACATGCGAATACCTCTATATCTATAGGTTACTTCATTTCCAGAAAAAAGTTGGCACCACCTCCAGACCTGGCCGGCGGATTCAATAGCTTTTACTCCTTTCCTGGCCACTTGTAACCGGACTCCATTCGCTTACCAGGTTTTCCACAAGCAATTTTCACATATCCCAAACCTAATTCAAATTTCCGCGTTGAAGTTGAAGTTCTGCGGACTGATGTTCCATGCATAGCCACTTGTTCTCACAAAACAAATGACAACGGGTAATACTGCCCCAAAGCATTGCCACAGTATAAAACTTTCGTGAAGTTGAACCTTGTTCATAACCGCACCAATCACCATATACATAAGGTTACGGCATCTCTCTTCAAATATTTATCTTGCAAAGGCCCCAAATCCAGCCCCAAAGAAATTTGCACCACCTACGATGCCCATGGCACATAAAAACCGGTGTTCTTTGGAAAAAATTGCATAGACCCACCCATCCTTGGGAAGTACCGCGTTAACTTTACCGCTAGAGTTCGGCCTTACTTTTTGGGCATCAACACCCATCCCTATTGGTTGAACATCGGTTCCTATAGGCGAATCATACCTGTCCTTGGTAAGATCCTTGCGGTGCAATGTCCCTGCAAGGAACAGAATTCCTGATCCCATGTAAAGATGTAAACATCCCGAAACTTTTTGCTTGAATGCTATACATGCCGGCACAGTTTACTCTTTTTCAACTCTTCTCCACGACAGGCATCGTCCTCATACATTTTAAGGTAGACCTCTTTGGTTATTTTTTCCATTAATTGATAATTTATGTAGTATTTCCGCATTTATCAAAAAAACCCAAGGTTTAACGACAACAATGGAGGAACAAAAACTACATATATAAATCAATAGCCGAAAAAAATTAACCATCAAAAAGGCTTCCAATAATGCCATTACTATGCAACAAAAATAGGGAATAGTGAGAAATTGCTGAAATTTAAAAACATAATGCCCCAGTAATTTTTAAATCAAACCAAGAAACAGACATTGAATGCCAAGGAAGAATATTCAGAAACAGAGCTACACTTTACATATCTCTCCGGTTCTCCCGGACATGATTATAAGAGATAGGGCTTAATTTTGTTTAATATTTCGTATTCAGGATACGGACTGCCTTACATTTCCGCAAGGCGCCGCCCGGTTTTACTTGGACCACAAAATTTTTAGAGGTAGCCGCTTACGGCAATGGCTCTGAATAAGCAATCCTGGAAATTTGAAGAAGCATAAATAATTGCTTACTCTTTCTGCACTTTAAGGCCTTGAATGCGATAGCACGCATTTTCTTGGGTTACCGTCACAATTCACGCCATTTTTCAATCATTACGGCTGCAACCACATTAAAATTCTCGCAATTAAGGGGAATAGGCTTTTTCCTCTTCTATCACTTCGCTCTTATCCAGCTAGTATTTGATCTTGATCTTCAAGTTCACGGGCAGATTCATCAAACCACAAGATTCGACGATATCCCTTTTTATTCATTATCTTGATCAACGCTATACAGATTAGTCAAAAATAAGTTAAAACCTGCTGCTGGGAGGTTTTACATTAAACTATAAACGATTTATTACTTAATGCATTCAAAAATCCTCCCCTAAAATTAAATGGTAAGGGAAACTTCTCAACGTATTCTCCAGAGGGTTTCTCACTTTGCCAGAGAGAATAAATAAGACAAAAGTCACCTGGCCGGATTTAGAATTCAATCAGCACCTAAGGTGAAAAATTTTTCTTGAGCTTTATAAACTCACTTCATTAAAATAACCCTGTCCTTAACTAAACGCATTTTGTAGGTGTATTCCGCTCAAGCGCCCAAGAATAAGTTCTTTTAACTCTTCACTAAAACCATCGTGCCATAAGCGAATGCACTTAAAAACTCTTCAAAAAAAGTAGGTTTGCTGATATTGGTCAATTATCAGTTTCATTCTATGACAACATCATTATTATAATCTTGGTGGGTGTGTGGCACCAACAAATTTTTATTAAATTCCGTAAGTTAGCCAACAATTATCTTGATCCAAAATAAGTCAATCCAACACCAGCCTTTCAAACTGTGTAGGTAGAAAATTCTCATTGGCCAGCATCATCATATTTAATTATTTACTTCCAAGTTTGAAACATTAAAACCTGCCCTCCTCGCGATCAAAGCGTATTATAAGCTTATTTCCTTGACCGATAATACCCAGAAAATCCACTGCGAAAGACTCGCCGCTTTAGAATCCTCGCTGCCGTTATCCGGCAATTTGAGATTGGAGCTTGATATATCGCCCTGAAACGGCCATGGAAAGGTTTCGCTAAGTTTTAAGGAATAGGATCCGTCAAAGCAACTTCATTGGGGCTTGGCCAATTTTTGTGCTGATCACCAGCAAATTACTAGTTCAATTTTCTTTCCTAAGTTAAAATATCTTAAATCCCAAACGCAAAGGCACTTCTTTCATTGATCTTTACTATGAAAACTGGCACTTAACAATGCTATATCCGTTATTATTACTTTACCAAATAAGGGGTAATAACTAAGTCCGATTCCCATTTATCCTTTCTGCAAAGGCAAATTTCGCGGGATTCCCTGTTGCGAGAAGGGGCGTCTGTAGAAGTGGCAACCCCCATAATCTCCCATACCTGATGCTCTCGCACTTGCGCCAAATAGTCAAAAAGGCACAGCTGTTGTAATACCCTGTCTTCCTGTGGCAGAAAATTTAACACTTATTAGGGAGTAAGAAAAGTTAGTTGATAATTTTTTTTCATTTTTTACTTATTATAATTAGATTTGGTTCCTATCATAATTCCATAAACCTTAAAATTTCATTTGGGTTCATTATAGTCAAAGGCCCTTTTTCCAATACTTATATTAAACTACAAAAAAAAAAATATAGCCCCTATACCCGATTGTAAGGTCAGTTATAAATATATGAATAACTATTGTTAGTAAACGGTTGCATCTAAATTCATATAATTGATATTTTTTGAAGAATGTTATCAATTGTCCATACTTAATAAATTTTAATCGTTATTGAGTTAAGACGGATGCTTTGGTATGTTAAATAATTTGATTAATTTTTTTTCTATTAACAAAAATTATTATGCCTTATTCATCGTTTATTATATGCCGAAAGCGACCACAAATATTAAATTAAAATATGATCGCAAAGCTCCTTAAGGAAGAAGTTTGTCTTTTGAACTTCAAGTCGTAATTATGAAAAAAACAATTTCATCAAAGTTGTTACTCTCTTGCGCTATTGTAGCTGGTGGTTTTTCAAGTTTGTAAAAACTCATCCTCTCAAAAAATGTTTCAAGAGCTACCGGCTGGAATATCACGCCAGGAAGGTGGATTTCAGTACAATTCAGACTTTAAAGAGCAAGAAACTGCGGCCTGGTCTAGTCTTTGTAGAAGGTGGGACTTTACAAAGGACAGGTTCAAGATGACGTAATGCACGAATGGACAAACACTGCCATTCGCAGCACGTACAGTTCTTTCTATATGGATGAAGGACCGAGGGTAACCAATGTAAGTATTGGAATATTTAGATTACTAAAGAGGTGTATATCCCCCCTGAAAACCCAAAATATGTAGCATATTTACACCGGGGCTTGTTACCAAGATACCTTGGTGTGGAGAAACGATTGGGGTTCAATGAAACTGATGACAATAATTACCTGCGTCACCCAGCTATGCGGGAATAATCCTGTTTAGTGTTAGCTGAGATTTCAGGCAAACACAATTTGCAGGAATGGTGAGAACAGACCGGAGTTAATGAGTAATGTTGGAAAGGAAGGTTATCTTTCAGAAGAGGGCTAAATACAAAGTAATTAATGGCGAGGCTGAAGGAGGGTTTTTAGCACTTTGAGGCTATTTGAATAAAGCCGGAATCTGTGTATTAACGGCCAATAGATTCTTTACAAAGGAAAATGAAGAAGGAATTCAAGTTTCCGTATTGCTAAAGGAGTTCAGGAATAATTTACCAGAATTATAGATTACCTACGGAAACAGGGAATGGGAATACGCAGCCAGGCACAAATTGGAAGTAGGGAATCAAAAACAACTATAGAGGAGAAAAAATATCCTTGGGAAGGTGGACTGACCAGAGCGGTCAAAGAGTTGGCAGAGGAGATCAATTGGCCAACTTTAAAGCAAGGCAAGGGTGATTACGGCGGAATTGCGGATGGCAATGGACGGTGCGGGATGAATAACAGCAGAAGTAAAGTCTTACAAACCAAATGAATTTTGGATTATAATGACATGGCTGCGAACGTGGCCGAATGGGTGGCAGTGTTTTACCGACCATAGTAGATTGATGAGGTGAGCGACTTTAACTTTACCGAGGGAACGTTTATATGAAAAACGGCCATGGAAAGAATGGAAAAGTGAAATGTAACTTCGAGATTCCATAGTTATTGATACCTTTACACAACGGAAAAAATTTGTAGCAGTAAATTTACGGAGAAGATAAAAAATGGTGCCTGTAGGATGAAAATGAAACACTTTTAAAAACTTAATTTCTCATTCAAGTGACAAAACCGTGGGTATAAGAGATGGCGAGCGGGGTCTACAAGAGTTTACGACAGTTTAATGTGGAGAAGAGGATGAACAGAAAATGTACGAACTCCCCAGTAGCAAAGTACAGGTGGGACTCCACAGGGAAATATCAATAAGGGCTTATGAACAAATCAACAACAGGACCTCATTGATAAATGACGGAGGTCAGGGTTTTTCAAAAGGTGAGTTCTTGGAAAAGATAGGGCCTACTTGGTTAGACCAGCACAAAGAAGGTATTGTACCTCAATATTATGGCAAACGGATTATATCGGATTAGATGTGCCATGTTCTAGAGTTAGGTTCAAAAATCCAGACGAAAAAACAAAAACCCAAGAAGGCAAGAAAGCCAAATAGTTTTTACGCTCAAATAAATATTAAGAAGCCTTTTGTAAAAAGGGCTTTTTTTATATCTTAGATTTATTGACAATAGAGGCAAATACACCAACTTTTTTTAAAGTTCCCACAGGTTTTGTAACCGACACCAGAAAAAATTAGTGATAATTGTTTTATTTGTTCGCGCTGAAAGGTGATTAATTTCAAATGGAAACGAATACGCCGGGAAGCCTTGAAAAAAGGTGCTTCCCTACGCCTTTGTTAGATTGAGGGGAATTTTGCTGGACAAGCTGAAAAAACCATACTTGTAAAAAATGCGCTTAACAACCACTCCAAAATTTTAGCTCAATTTTCATAGAAATTATGCAAAAGCAAAGGTAATTGGTCTAATTGGAGTAATGGTAAAAAACAACTACCAAAGAACTCGATTACCAATGTCTTTCAAAAAAATATAAGACCATGAACTAAAGGCATCTAACAATCATATAGGGCGTTCCATTAAACCTACTTTTTCATACTCTGATACCGAAAATAGCTATTGTGGAAATGGAGCAAATCACCACTTAGGAAATAGATTTCCATCTTTCCAATTGGCCAATGCCTTGACTACGGATATATCACCAATTTTTGGAAAGGCACATTAGAAGGATTTGGTAGCGAGGAAGAGTTATAAAAAGCAAGAGCGAGCTATACGACTATCTTACTAGCCATGATAAATCGATTTTTTTTTTTAATGCCGATGATCCAATTCAAAAAAAGCAGACTAGTTTGTAGTAAAAAAGTTCGGTATAGTCAGGACGACAACCAATTCTTTAACATAAAAGGCTTATTGGTGCGCGATCCATTTTGTTAGATAGCAACGTCATTTTTGACAATACAATATTTTCGACTCAAACTTTGTAGGTCGCTATAAGATTTCACCAATTGCTGTTGCTGCTATTTAACTAGGGAATATTTTAATGTGGACATTGTTAAATCAAAGACGGATTAAAAATTATGCACCACAAAACAATCGTTCCCAAATAATTAATAAAAATGGGCATCATATTAATATTGGATGCCTATATGCCAATCCTACAAAAAAAAAAAAAAAAATGTACTGACTGCTGCACTAGAAAGTTTTCAGCAATAAAGGCCGACCATAAAATTATTTTTTTTAGGGGATATGTTTTCGAACTTGGGGAAACCGCAGAAAAAGAACATGCAAGAAACATTTTCCGGATCGTAGCCATGGGAAATGAAAATTTGACAAGTGCTATTTTAATAGGGGAAACTTTTTTAAACAAAAAGCAACCTAAACAAATACAAATCTTTTGAACAGCTAATGGAATTACTTAAAAATAATACTTTGGACCACGCCACAGATCTTATTAAGGAGGTCCAGAGGCATGGGCCTTGGAAAAGGATACTCGATTTCTTATAAGCACTAATATCGAGGTTTTTGTGGGACATACTGGATTCGAAACCAAGTGACCTCTGCCCTGTCAAAGGCAGCGCTTTCTAACCAACTGAGCTAATTACCCCATTACTGAATTACAGAAATATAGTTGCGCCAAAATTACACCAATTTTAAGGAGTTTAAAACAACCTTATGCAATTATTTTTTCAAATTAAAAATATTATAGGATCCAATCGGCATAATTATTTTCTTCAACATAGAGAAATAGAAAAAAACTTTTAAGACTGAGCCCCAATAGAAAATAAATAAAAATTAAAATTATACCGCAACATATTAAATTTAATGACAAGAAAAAGCGAACTGAAAATATTCCATTGTAATTCTTCTATTCAGTTTTATTTATAGCCATGCCTCTGTTGCGACAGCATCAAATTCCAAAAATGTATTTGTATTGTAGATGGCATTTCCGCAGAGTCATAGAAAAAATGGGGAAGCACCTAATTTGGATGCAATTGCCAAGGAGGGCGGGTTATACCCGTGCCTATGTTGGAGGGCACAAAAGGACGGCTATTCAGAAACGCCTACTATCTCAGCAGTGGGTTACAATTATGTTTGTTGACCGGCACCTGGTTCAATAAAAACACAAGGTATTGGGCAACAGTATAAAGATCCCAATGTATAATTATTGACTGTTTTTAGATAGCAAAAGAACATTAAGCCCGAATTGAAAACAGCCATTTTCTCGACTTGCTGGACAATAGAACAAAACTCGTCGGAGAGAGCCTACCTCAACCGATCACCTTACTCTTAAAAATTATCATTATGATGGCTTGAGTTGGACACCCTAACTTTCCCCATGAACGAGACCGACAGTTTACATTCATAATTGATGAAAAAAGTAGTTAATGAAGGCGCTAGATACATCAAGGACCAAAGTCGGATTATTTCATGGGGTTGTTGTACCTCGGAATAACGGATGATATGGGCACACCGATATGGAGACAGCGAGCAATTTCATTAATGCCATAGGCATTATTGGACAAAACCAAATAGGCGACTATCGGAAAGCTATGGAAATATAGGACAAAAACAACGTATAGCGAGGATTGGCAATATCATCACTACGGATCATGGGAGAGACAAAAGAAACGGCAAGGGACATGGTGGGCAAACAGAACGGGAGCGTCCACATTGGGATCGTAACCAATTCCCCCGATGTAACGATTTACTTGGAAAGGTACACCTGTATAGTAGATATTTTGCCTGCCTATGGATTAGGAAGTTCGGGAATTTCACCAAAGCGCGATCGAGTTTTCGGAATAGATGGGGTATCTATTACAGGACCGATTTTCTATAAGGCGATTTAAAGGCAACCCTCCAAGAAAAAAAACTAACCCTTAGCTGGAAAAGCTACAACAGCAATTGAAGGAAACTGAAAGTTTTATCTAAGTACCCCAAAACCGGTTTTAAAAATGGCAAAATTAACGACCGTTATTAAATTTATATAGTCCAAAAGTTAAAAGGCAAGAGCAATAGGACAACAAAATTAATTTAGGCAAAATACTCCTTGCCAAATTTATAAAATCGTTTTTTAATCGAAGGGAAAAGCACAGATTCGTCCATACTTGGATTATTTTGGGAATAAGGCTTTTATCTGCTTAGGCATACACCCCAAACTATTTAAAAATAGGATCATTTCCCGATGAACAACCATTTACTTTTAAGCAGATTGTGCAGAAAAAAATCCTTACAACTATACAATTTCCCGGTTCAGGGTTTACATATACTTACTATCTTCCGTAAGAATTAGGGAATGATCTCTAGTTTTCCAAGTAAAAATAAAAAAAAAAAACACTTTCGGTTTTTTGAAGGATCGTCCATTTTAGTTTAATATATAACTGATTGCAAATAATTTATATAAAACATAGGAGCTTCCCCTGGTTTTCGACATTTTGTATAAACCTTAAAAAAAAATTTAATCTTATGTCACAGATCATAAGCCATTGATACTCATACTGAATCTTTTGCGTTTGCAGGAGGGAACTATTTTTAGTAATTGCTACATGGAATGTTTTTTTCAAAAAAAGGAAACCCATAACGATTTAAGACCCTGGATTCCATTTACGATTTTGGAAAAAACAGGAAAAAAACAATGAGGGGGGCCAAAGGAAATCAATTTTTTAAAACTTTTAACTGCCTTAACGGGAGCCATAGCACCCATTTATAAAACCCGATATTGGGCTTTACTATGTAATTATGTTCCCAAAAAAGCCATAGGATAGCAGGTCTATATCACACTGCCATTCTTTATTATTTTTATTTTCCTTGCCATCTTCTTCTTTTT
>Ga0163217_1060703_pt1 | contig 14107 bp, 6 predicted proteins | sample SynspAceP_FD_185933 | JGI IMG/M metagenome (GOLD analysis project Ga0163217, IMG submission 185933) | Saline lake microbial communities from Ace Lake in Antarctica - Synechococcus sp. Ace-P (PacBio error correction) | ecosystem: Environmental > Aquatic > Non-marine Saline and Alkaline > Saline ... | reverse complement strand
CAAAAAAGGCATAGTGCCCCAAAGATTGTAACCGTATCCGAATGAAAAGTGCCTTGGCCTTTTTGCAAAGCTCCACCACTGAATAATCTATATCTAAAAAAGCATTGCCAATTTCGTTGATATGCTTAAAATAACTAACTTTTTTGTTTGTCGTCTGTTGCAGCAATGTGCTAAATGCCCAAGATTCAGGTCCGTAGGAGGGGTCTTAACGCTACATAGTGTACTTGGAATGTCATATTCCTTTCGAGTAATTCTTCAACGGTATGAAAACGCATTTTGATGTTCTATTTTAGAAGTAATAATAGTTTGGGCACCCCTAAATCACGTACAGCACATCTTAAAAATCATGTTATCAGCCTTCAGTGCCACCAGATGGTAAAAATTATTTCGAAATGTGCACTTTAAATATTTAGCAATTGTTTTTCTGGTCTTCTATGGCCGTATTTTGCTCCCGATTACGACCAAAATATGGCTAGGGAGGGGGAAAAAAAGAAAAAAAGGGGGGGGATTGCCGTAAACATTTCTGTTAAAGCCTCTTGCAATTTTTCCGAATAACCAGTAGCCCTTTACTTGTGTTGTGGCTTGCATTATCTAAATAAACTTTTTGCCATGCTCTTGAGTTTATAAAAGGCTGTAAAATTTAAAGATTATAGTTTAATTTAAGTACGGATTGCATGAAAATACACTTCAAGCAACATTTTATTTTTAAAAAATTTTAGAGCGGGCAAAAAGCGAATTATTTTTGTAGATTTAAAAAGCCAATGATGTAATTCATTAAATTCAAGATAAAGCGCTAGGAAATTAAAAGCTTTTAAATCTGTTAAAAATTTGAAAATCTTTTTAGTTATTGTTATATCAATTGCCTAGTATGGTCATTTTTTTTAAATCTATTTTAATGAATTAAATTTTTTAGCCTTTTCCTCTGTCTTTTATGTTCATGTGACGACGGATGGTGAATTACAGATTGAACCTAGATTTATGATGTGTAGCTTACAAACTTGTGCACCGTGCTATTGCTCAAATAACGTCTTATTTAAATTTAAATACGGAATGAAGCCTTAATTATGAATTTAGGCCCTAATTTACACTAAAAAACGAAGTAGTGCCATTTCGTCCTTGAAATTACAAGGGGTACGAGCACCAAGTGAGCGTAATCGTATTTTTTCAGATACCGTTACGCAAAAAACTACTTCTGTGATTATCGGTTCCGCCGTATTTCGGCCTACGGTCGTGAAGAAAATTATTGCTTCACCAGCTACAATTTGAAGGTACTACTACAATAGGGGATGCTTCGGAACCCATTTTTTCGCATCAAATAGCCATCAGTAAAATTTCTTTGCAAAACGAATTGGGCCAGAATTACCGACTTAACCCTAAGTGAATTTGGACGGTAAACCACTCGAATTATGTGCTGATAAATATCTAGGACTTCTGTAGCTTCCCCAAACCTTTTATTTTGGTTAGTCAAGATTCATAATTACTTAACATTATTCATACCTACCAAAAAGAAAGTAACTCTTCTTTGAGAAACACCGTGCACCAATCCCGTGTATTAAAAACTTACTTTTTGAATACGTTTCCGATGGCAAACTTAACTGACGCTTTGCGTATCTACTTGAATTATTAACAATCGGAATTAGACATCCCTCGTTCGGAAGGTTACTAATTGGTGAATATGTAAATAACTTCATTTTTTGGAGCCGTTTACGCTCTTTAGGCTTTACAAACGGGACGTTTTTTACGTTTCCCCATGCCTTTTCGGATTTAATTTTTGCTACTTCAAAATTAGAAACTAGTTAAGATTTCGATCTTAAAATCTTTATTAATCATTTTCATCATAACACTAACAAAAAACCATTCATTCACTTTAAAAACCGTAATTTTTTTTACCATTTAATTTTTTCCACCAAACACCCGTAATGTTGTCATTCCATTCGGGCCTCTACCCTGATTGCCTATATCAAAACTCATGATTATCTTCTTTTATTTCTTGATCCTTAAGGGTCAAGAAAGTACTTGCTTATACACGCCGAACCATCAAAATAATGATCCCTAGGGCTAAGGCATTTCTTTCTTCACATAAACAGGTCCAAACCCCATGACTAAGGGCTTCGAGACAATAAGTGAAACATTAAATGATCTGTTTTTTTTTCCATGGTTATACTGGAATTTTTTTATGGGTACATGTGTTCGCCGATAATCATTCTTATTGGATTGATTAAGCTTTTGTGCATGTCTATCATAAAGCAAAAATGAAACTAAAATATTCTTTTACAGATACTTAATAGCATATTTCGCTGATTTATTTTAAATAATGCCCATTTTAATGGGCTTTCATTGGTTAAAAAATAATAGTATTTTTCGGCAAAGAATTTATTATTTTACTTTAAAATGCAGTTAATACCACTATTATTTTAAGATCATGAATTAACATGCTCCCATGCTTAGCAAAGCAATTTTTGGGCTAGATTGCCCTGGCTTGTGGTATTCAGCGTTTTCCGTTTCCCTAAATACTTCAGGAGAATTTGTAGGGCGCTTTTTAAATGTACCCAGGCCATTTATTCTTACTACTATTACTTGGCTTATTTACTAGTTGATAAATTTTATTAAAATAAAAAAGTAGAATAAAATAAATTAATAAACTTTGACTTCAAAACGGTTCATCTTAATTTTAACCAATTATATTTTTTAAATTTTTCTAACCATTCAATTAAACTTTAAATTATGGAACAACAAAAATTACCTAATGCAACAATTGATTATTGTTCTAAGTATCGTGGTTATTTTATTGCTGCTGTTTTGCAAGGCTTGGGTATGTATACTTTCTGCAATCGATTAGAAAAATAATGGCTAACAAAGCGCAAAAAATTAATAATTGAAAATCCAGATATGTACAAATAACTATAGTACTATTTAACAGGGTTAGAATTGTTGCAATTATTGCTGTTGTTATTAAATGTTTTAATGATAATTAACGTTATAACACTTTAAGTACAGTTAGGCTGAGCGAATGGTCTGAAGAATTCTCAAGAATATGGCAAGGAAAAATGGAAGCCAATCAATACTAATCACTAATTTTAAATCAACTAAAAACCTTAAATTATGGAACAACCAAAAATACCAAAATTGCAACAATGGATTCATCGTTTACTAGTATCGTTTGGTTATTTATGCTGTTGCTTTGGCTAGGATGGGTATTATCCTTCAGCTATCGCTTTAGTAATGGCAAATAAGCACAAAAAACTAAAATAATGAAAAATCCAGAATTATACGGATAATTATTAGTACATTAAAACAGGTAGAATTGGTCGCTATTATAGCTTTGGTTAGCATTAAATGTTATCATGATTGTTCGTGGATTTATGTAGTTGCCACTGGAGGTTTGGATTTCTTTTCCAAGAAGCAGTATGGACGAAAATGATGCAGGCAGATCGATTTAGCAGCCACAATAAAAACTAAATAAAGATGCAACAGAATCTTACCAGGCGGCTAGTACGCAATGACTTTTTGGAATTTATCCATGTATTGGAACTTATTTTGTTGTTGGTTCCTTTTGGAGCCATTTTTAGCTTTATAAGGTTTGTCGAATGCAAAAAAAAGCAGGAAACCGTATTTATGCGGATAGTTATTAAGGGCATATTCAGGTATTTGATAATGTAAAAACAGGTAAAGTTTTATCGTATATAGGACTTGCTCCTTAGCAGCCATTTATCTGATTATTTTCCTTACTCATTTGGTCATAGTGGCTTTATAGTTGCTAAGCAGGCTCTGAAGGAGGTTGCTTATTAGCTGCCATCAACACTCAATTAAAACCCGGGAAACATTTGTATGTTTCGGGGTTTTATGAGTAATCTGTGAGCTTTACATTTGTTTCTCAAACACCTCTAAGCGTAGTTTTTATGATGCGCACACAATTCTAACAACTTTTGATCTTAGTCATGACGAGTGGTGGGTGCAAAAAAACGTATGATATTTCCATGCGTTTGGTTTGGCTACAACCGTTTTCTTTTTAAGGCCACTCTTTACAAATGTCCCACACTAGACCGGTTGAGCTACTCTTCATGTACGTTAATAAGCATATGCATTCAATTAAGCTCTCTCTATTTTTCGAGGCACGGGAGCAAAGCCATTAACTAAGCTACAAGTTAGGAATATGAAGGGACTTTATTGCCTGGCTCGCCAGCTAGAAATATATCCCCTAATTCGAAAAGCAATTTTGTGTGCGTGTTTCTCATCTTTTACTCTTCTTCTATAAAGCTGCGATGGGCAACCATTGCTTGGTCTATAGGGTTTTTCCACCAATGGTTACTACCATGATTTCCCAGGTTCTATCAATCCATTTTTATAGCGATTATCGCTAGTACAGCGGATTTACAGGATAAGCACCTCCTGAAAGCGCTTTTACCTAAAATTAAATATCAGGTTTTTACCTCTGGTATGACCACTACAGTGTTTGTTTCGGACAACTACAATTACCACAAGAGCAATAAAACGACCTGTTCTTGCAATTCCGGTTTTGTACTTCATCTGCAATGTGAAATTTATAGGCAAGCATCCTGTAGTCTTTTCGCATAAGGCCTTTGCTTCCTTTAAATAATTTTCGAAGGCACATAAAACCCCTGCTTCTCCTTGAATAGGCTTTTCTACCAAGAAAACCCCGCCAACATTTTCATTCTCTCGCAAGGTTTTTTCTAAGGCAGCTACGTCTGTCGATTCAATTTAATAAAGCCTTTCTGTGTAGGGTCCAAAATTTTTTACGAGCCAAACAGCATCATTCGAAAAAAGAAATGATGGTCGTCTGTTCGCCGATGGAAATTATTTCACACACAGACTATTTGTGCCTATTTTCTGGCAATTCCCTTTTTTTCGTGAGCGCCATTACGACCAAATTTTTTAACAGCATGTTTCTGAGCTCGCGCGGTTCAGGCGGAGCCGTATTCCATGGTAACAACTTATCGAATCCAAAGTTTCGGTGGCATATTTCCTCATACTTTCCTAACAAACATCATTGTTAAATGCTCTATTCTGGAAGTAAGTGAAAGCGTTTTTGCTCTGTTAACACCATAGCATCACAATTTTTGGATGGGCAATGACCTTGATTTTACGGCAGAATAGGCGATAAAAAGTCGTAATACTTATTTCCCTCAAGCATCCCATACAGGAACACCTTCTCCTTTTACTTTACATACTAACAGGCAAACGGATGGTAATTATGAGCTCCGTGGTTTTCTTCTAATGCAATCGCATCTTTTAGAAACTAATTTTTCTCTTAAAACTGACATTAGTTACTTATTTTAAAAATAAAATTAGCAATTCCTTCTGTACCTTTATCCTTCCGTAGTTTACGAAAATCAGCGTGGGAGAGAAATCACCTGTAGAAGGCATAAAATACAAAATCTTCAGGATTCCAAAATTACTTAAGAAAACACTTACTTTTCCAATAATTTATAGGTTTTAAAATCATAAACATCCGCTAATTATCGAAAAACATCCTATTTTTGCGCTATGCGTAAAAAAGTAATAGAAAACAGTTTTTTGAGAATGTCCACTGTAGTGTATGCAGGCGCTAAGGGAAAAAACTATTGGAAAAAGCTCCTGATTGGGGACGTGAATTTTTTAAACAATGCCGTTTTCCTGGGATGTTGTCGATGTACAAACCACCAAAAGCGCAAAGCCATTTGAAGGTAGCGCCATAAATTTTCATAGCTTATCAGACAAAAGAGTAAACACCTGTTTGCGAGCATTTTGGAACTTGTGGGGGTTGTAAAATGCAAGACATGGCTATTGAGCATCAACTTAATTTTACAAGCAAAAAGAAGGTTTGGAAAATAATTACGAGAATTGGTCATTCTTGAACTATCTGAAATAAGTTCCAATTTTAGGCTCAAAAAAGCAGTATTATTTTTCTATGAGAAATAAAATGGAATTCTCGTTTTCTGATAGTCGCTGGTTTGTTCCATTGGATGAAATAAAATTCTAAAAAGAAATTACGAATCGAAATGCTCTAGGGCTTTCACATTCCTGGAATGTGGGATAAAATTTTAGGACATCTTTAAAAAAAATTGCCATTTTACAAGAAGAACCCATCAAATGCTATTACCTTTAGAGACTAAAAGATTTCGCATAAAAAATGAACTTGTCGTTTTTTAACCCAAGGAAATCAATTTGGCTTAATTACGCACTCATGATTGAGTGGAAGGAACGCGGCCCTCACCAGAGAAATTCATGTTGTGTACTTAGTATTCGTTTTTGAAATGATAAGGAAAAAAGAGAATTCTTTAAATCATTAAGCGAAAACGTTTCCAGAAATTACCTCTCTATTATATGTGTAAATCAAAAAAAAAGAACGATACCATTTACGATCAACATATCACTTGTTTCGCCAGAAGAGATCATATTTTTGAAGAAATGGGAAGGCTAAAGTTTAAATCAAGCAAAATTCATTCTATCAAAACAAACTCTCAAAAACAAGCTTACGAACTCTATAAGATCTACCATGTGAGTTTTGCCGGTTTAACAGGAGAAGACAGTCGTGTATGATTAGTATTACCCGGCACAGGAACCATAGCACAATTTGTCGCAAAAGAGATAAAGCCAAAAGTCGTCGGTATTGAATCTGTTTCCTGAGTTATCGGCAGATGCAAAAGCTAAATGCCATTTTAAAATAATATTGAGAACATTCCACTTTTTTTGTGGTGATATGAAAACATATTTTCATTCAGAATTCATAAGCTCTTAAACAATGAGCAACACCTGACAGTGTATCTTACAGATCCACCTACGTGAAAGTCACTCGCGTCACTGCATAAGGAACTGTTCGTTAGAACAAATTCATTAAAATGCGTGCTAAAAAGTAAGTTTGTGTTAGATGTAGTTGTAATAGCGCTACACAGGCTCGTGGACTTGAAATGCGAAAGAATGTACACGATAACAAAAAACAGAGCCCGCTTTGATATGTTTCCGCAAACACATCCTTGAGGTCGAAATTTCCAACTGTACTTTTGGAAAGAATGATAGGTATAATTCGCCCAGAATTTACTACGTATATGAAGGGAAATTAAAATTGTATAGTCTGTATCCCCCTTATTTCGGATTATTGTTCATTGGGAATTAAAACTTCCTGTGAACAAGATGATATTTTGCGTGGATGGGACTTACCACTCGTTAGTTAGTGATGACGATTTTATTGATTAATGCTCAGATGACAGAGACTTTAAAAACACCACCCAAATCTAAAGGGTTTAAAGGACAGTTTGAAGGAATTAGTACCTACGGAGCAATTATTCCCGAACACAGCGGTTCAGATTTAATTCTAACTTGTCCCACATGAAAGATGTGGATGCACATCGCCACCCCTACACTTTAGTTTCCATACAAATACGGACTATTTGTGCTGTGAACGATTAACGATGATATCCTTTACTTTTGATTACACCCACAACTGAAGGTCTTGTTCGAGAGCTTTGCGGATTTATTTGCTAATTTACCAAAAATTTATCAGAGCGCTTTAACGACAGATGTCGAATAACTGGGATAAAAAGAGAATTGGAAATTGTACAAGATACTATTGAAATTCAAACATGCTGCCATGTTAAAATAGTCCATTTAGTATTTGTCTTTTTTTTAATGGTTTCTTTCGTTTGCGTCACAAACTTAAACCTATGACCTTCAATACCCAAAGCTACGCCAATGGTACCAAAAACACAAAAATACGGCCTTTAAAGAGTTGGGGTTGATTAAGTAAAATATTACTTTCAACTTTAGATGAAGGGGACCTTACTGGGATAGAATTAGTGAGGTCTACAGACTTCAAAAACAAAATTTATTTGTGCGCGCAGGAATGTAAGGAAATGAAAAAACTAACAAGACCAAGGAAGACTTATACAACAAAATTTCCCACCTTCTGGCAGTTACCTTAAAGTGGGCGTTGGACCTACAATGTATATGAAAATTGCGCGTTTTGGTATGAATAATTTAATTCATGAGTTGGGCCGGGTCGATATACTGCTTTAATATTCGTTTAGCAATACCTTTAGAAACACATTGAGCCAAATATTTGAGTACCAACCGATATTTGAAAAATCGAATGAAACAATTTCGCATTTGTCTGATGTTGCCGAAGAATGTTTATAGGACGGTTTAATTACGGCCTTCTGGATCGAGGCAGTAGCGTATCGGCACAGCTTACAAGTGGAGTTAATTTTCCTATAGGTATCTCTTAGAAAGAAGTGTTCGGCTAGGACTTTAATTACCATTAGAGGAAGCATGGTCTCGATTTACCCGCTAACCTCTGGGATTCAGGCTTCTCATATATACCAGTAAGCCGAATAACAGATAAGTTTGACGCGTGAGCATACAATATATGAGCTTGGTAAGTTATGTTTATATCCGCTCGTACCAAGAGAAAAAAGAGGGCCTAAAAAAACTGAAAAAAGAGAATGAAGAAAGACTCAAAGGAATAGCTTTGGTGTATTAAGGTTATTAAATCCCTTTTACTATTGGACAACAGAACTACTTTCGATCACCTAAGAGCTTTTTAGTACCTTCTTTTGTTTTTCATGACCATAAATTTAGGCGCTAAAATCATTGGTTAATAGTGGATGCCGCAACGATAGATTTATATGCTGCTCCGACTCTGCAGCCAGCAGACTCATATTCTCATCGATAATCAAGCGTCATCTCGGCCTCTAAATAATGAAAGCCGCCGTAAAACTAAGTGACTAAAATTAAAGGACTAAGCGCCCTGTTTTTTAAGTCTCGCATCCATAGATACCCTTACTCTCTTGCTGTTATATTTTGCCTTTTTACTCCCTCATACATCACATATTTCACGGAGGTCTAGTTCTAAGTGGCTATAAATACTTTATTTTTCCGTGACGGTCGTAACCTACGTGTTTTAAGGCTTTCTAAATTTGGAAGTGGATTAACCACGCACGTCAGTTACCCGCATTAAAACTGTTTTAGAGTATCCCCAAGCTTTTGTAAAAATTCTTCCATCTCAATGTCTAAACGCTCTCATAAGGTGGATTAAATAAAAATATGCAAGATGACTAGTCTACCGTTTTTCGGAGTTTCTCTAAAGAAAAAATTGAATTGTCCTAAACTTGTTAAAAATACGTATTAGTATACTGAATAGTTTCTGCAGAATTTTCTAATATTTGTCCTTGAGCGCGTTTTGAAATAAGGGGCGAAGGGGCTTTATCATAGCCCGCCCATATTTTTAAAATGGAATTCACGTGATTTTTATTTAAACAACTTTCTCGACTATGTTTATGAACAATGTCTCATGTAATCTTCCCACTTTTCAAAAAGGCAAATTCTTTTCTATTGATATTCAACTGGAATATTGCAGGGCAATCATAGCAGCTACCAAATAAGTTACCACTACACACTAAGGATCCAAAAATACATTGGCCATCCCAAGCCACTTAATATAATAATCCCGCTGCTAAAACTTTCTATAATAGGTGCCAATATTTGGTAGCTTGTTTTATTTAGGCCTCTTTTGCGGTGTAATGGAATTTTACCGGAAGTATCTAAAGCAATAACATTACAATGATTCTTTATTGAATATGAATATTTATTACTAATACGGAAACTTAATATCTGACATTATGCCTTTCACCACCGTGGCTTCTAAATTTATCTACCAATGCCATCTTTCTTTTTGAGGATACATTACAGGAGTGGGTAAAATTTTCAGAGTTTATTTTTTTTTTTTTTTTTTTTTTTTTTTTTTTTTTTTTTTTTTTTTTTTTTTTTTTTTTTTTTTTTTTTTTTTTTTTTTTTCGTGGTTACGATGGCAAACGTGGGTATCCACAGAAAGATAATCACTCCAATTCAAAGGCAATATATTTTTTGTACAATTCTTCCTTCACTAGTAAACCGTGAATGGAGTGAAATCCGGTTTTACCGATTTTTAAGCGGTACGTTAGGCATAAATTTGCCCTTAACGATTAAACCCCTTATCGCCCTCAAATCTAAATCCGACACCTTCTTCGATGTTTATTGCACCCAGCTTTCGTTAACTCTTTCGCCAAGACTTCTTCAAACCAAACACTCTGTCTAGCAACCATTTTAAATTATTCTCCATACCTAATCTAAAGATTACCACAAAAAATTTACGCTAATTTTATCCCCTTTAGAAAATTTTATAAAAAACCTGAGAGAAAATAACAACCTACTGACCACTAATTTACTTACCCATCTTGGCTGTTTTGCTAAGCTTAATAGTATTATTTGTATTACCTAACAAAACCAAAAATAAAGAAGGAAGTTAAAATTACTACTCGCCTTAGCGGTGCCTTTCTTTTTGGCTATTGTACCATTTTTGAGCTTTTTTCCCTGAAATCATGACAATGGAATACAAAAATATAAATATGGGTTGTTTATGTCATGTTCGAGAAAGGCCATATCGTCTTCAATGCACTCGTGTTTCTCTCGAGTTTTTTTCGAAAGGTGAGAAGCACGGTTCACTGTGCACGCTCCAATAAAGAAAAAAAGTGGAATTTCCATGGCTTTTATTTATTAGTTTATCCCTACACTCTATTTATAGAAGGCCGTACCGATAGACCATCCACCACACTATGTTATACGGCATACTAAGGTCCATTAAAATTCCAATCGCCATCATATCCTAAGCCATTTTTAATTAGTCAAAAATAAAAATTTATTAATGTTTTATGTTTATGGTTTTTATTTTCGATTCATTGGACCCCTTTAGGAACTTTCTTGGCGAGAAATGTTGACTTTTTAGGTTCTAACCTATATCTCTCAATTAATGCCGTTTGCTGTTGGTGTTTTCTCATATATCCACCGTATATATTATTTTGAAAGCTCCGAAGGGCATTTAAATTTAAAACCGTAGGTAAACTGATTAGTGATCATCATAGGCCGTAACTATCGGCATATTTTTTTATAAATGTTTGTTAGGAAGTGAGCGAAAAATTTTAAGAGAAGATTTTTGGATTGCAGGGTTGGCAAATCGTATCCTAGGAAAATGGATGTTATTACATAGGCGAAAGTTAAAACATCTGTCCTTTAAATTTCATTTTTGACAGCTCCAACTGCCATGGTATCCTTAGACATCGAAAACGACAAAGCATTTGCGGCGAGGGATTGAATTATGGGAGAAAGTCAATTTCTTTAAGAAAGGCTTACTTCTTGAAAAAATTATCTTCCCAAGGCACAGTATTGAGGAAGTATACCTATGTAGAAAATCAAACTTGAAATATCCAGAAATTTATGTCGGTTTAGATCAGGTTCTTATATATAATTAAAGGACACCTGGGCAGAAAACGATGATTTTTCTATATGAAATATTGCTAAAAGTTTAAACGTTCTTTAAAGATTTGAAGAAGTTTTTACAGATTAAACTACATCTATTATAATAAATAACCCATGGACTAATACTCCCTCCTAAGGACAAATAAGTGCCAAATAAAGTGGTTATAGGGTATTTTTCTGATTCGCATTAAAGAGGAATTCACAGTGTTAAAAAGCGCCTTCCAAGCATCAAAAAAGGTTGATCCTAAGAAGACGTTGAGGCCAGTAAATTTTGAAAATCAAATAACGATTAACAGCCCAGATCTAAATAACAATAGCAGGGAAAGAAATTTCGTATTTTCCGTAAAAAACAGGCTTTAAAAATTGTTCCTAGCAAGGCCCAAAATTTCCCCAACCCACGGATATTAAAAATAAGCAAAGCCCGTCCCCCTCCACTTAAATGGTAATTAGTGCTACGGGTGTGTAAGTACCGGCTATTAGAAAAATAGATGCTAATGTGGTCTAAGATTTCGAATTTCTTTTTTAAAGTAGATTTGCGAATGGCATGAACGCGTTGACGCAGTATACAATAGTACAATTGAAAAAAGAATAAATGGACAATTCCGTTAGGGCAAAAGCACTTTTTTGCGATGTTTTTGCTTGTAAAAGTAAAAAAAGTACCAACTATACCTAATAAAATCCCAAAGCCATGAGGAACCCTGTATTTAGTATTTCCTCCTTTTTTATAACTGGAGTAGTTGACATGAAATAAATATATACGATGCATAGCGAACAAAAATAAGGAACTAATTTAAGTTACTGCATGAGAGAACTAGTTATTGGTTGCTACAAAACAAAAAAAAGTCCTTTCATAGAATTATGATGGACTTTATAGTGTATGAAAGGTGCGAGGCCTACTCTCCCACTTGTATAGCAGTTACCATCGGCGCTGATTGGCATTAACTTCCTGTTCGGAATGGTAAGGGGTGGAACAACCTATTCGCCGGGGAAAATGGTCACCTTAAAACTTTCAGGTGGGTCTATTATAAATTTCTTACCAAGCCATGACAAACAAAGCAATATTGTTAACATATTAAAGGGGACAAAATGTGGTCTGAATAGCACTCATCAAAAAACGACTAGTACCTCTATTTTAAGGTTTAAACTACGATTAAATTTATTGTTTTACAGCCCAAAGCTGTAAAAGGATTTTCCACCCTAGTTAAAAGTAGGATGGTTTGGTTGTGTGTGCAAAGCCTATGAGCGCGTATTTTCTCACACATCGGCTACAGACATTACTTGCCCTTATACCTAATGACCTATCCAACGTAGTTCATCTCCTACGCCCTTTAAAAGAATCTTCATCTTGTGGCTGGTTTCGCGCTTATATGCTTTCAAGCGCTTATCCAAATCCCGACATACTACCCAGCAATCTTCCTGGCGGAACAACTGTGAATGCACCTCAGCGGTCAGTCCAATTCGGTCCTCTCGTACTAGAATCAGATCCACTGCAAATTCTTAACGCAACCGCAGTAGATAGAGGACCAGAAACTGTCTCACGACGTTCTGAACCCAGCCTCGCGTTGCACTTTATGGGCGAAACAGCCCAACTTGGGACCTTCTCCAGCCCCAGGATGTGACGAGTCCGCCCATCGAGGTGCAAACCCCCCCGATCGATTATGAGCTCTTGGGGGAGATCAGCCTGTTATCCCGGCGTACCTTTTCCTTTGAGCCGGATGGCCCTTCCATTGCGGAACCACCGCGATCACTATGCTTCTTGTTTTTCCAACCTGTTCGACCTGTATGTCTTCGCAGTCAAGCACCCTTTGTGCCATTGCACTCTTACGTACGATTACCAACCGTACTGAGGGTACCTTAGAAGCCCTCCGTTACTCTTTTTGGAGGCGACCACCCAGTAAACTATTCCCACCCCGCCACTGTTTCCCTAGTTATAGGGTAAGCCCTGACAAGCCAAGGCTGGTATTTTCAACAATGACTCCACAACGCCTGGCGACGCCGCTTCAAAGTCTCCCAGCTATCCTACACATTACTTGCCGAACAATACGAAAGCTATAGTAAAGGTGCAACGGGGTTCTTTTCGTTCCCACTGCGGGTAACCGGCATCTTCACCGATACTACAATTCACCGAGCTCATGCCGAGACCAGTGTTTCCAGTCGTTGCACCCATTTTCGGTGCAGGTTCGAAACATATTACCGGACAAGGAATTTCGCTACCTTAGGAACCGTCTTTATAGTTACGGCGGCCGTTATACTGTTGCCGGCCTTCAATTCAATGCTTGGCTCCTTGTGCTAAATAGTACGCGACTACTCACTACTTAAACTTCCAGCACCGGCGCCCAGGTTGCTCCAGGCCCTATTACTTCATCTTTTACGAATTTTGCCAGAGCCCTGTGTTTCTTGATAAACAGTCGCCTGGACCTCTTTCACTTGCGGCACCTCCCCAGAGGGAGGGCGACCCTTCTCCCGAAGTTACGGGTCTATATTTGCCTAGTTCCTTAGCCATGAATCCTCTCGGGCGCCTTAGAATACTATCCCAACCACCTGTGTCGGTTTTACGGTACGGGCTGCTTCACTTGTTTTCTCGGAGGATGTTACGCTGGAATTATTCAACTTTTGCCGAAGCATTCATCGTAACATATCGGTGGGTGTCACCACTCTTTCACGTAGTATTCCGGTTCACTACGCACCAACACACACCAATCCCCGTCATCTTTTAGCGTTGAGCAGGTAGCAAGAATATTAAAAACTGCTTGTCCATCCAACTTACCCCTTTCTCGGTGGTTCTCGCGTCTCAGGGGTGGTCCCGACTGACCCCCAGCTG
>Ga0163217_1021002_pt1 | contig 14109 bp, 16 predicted proteins | sample SynspAceP_FD_185933 | JGI IMG/M metagenome (GOLD analysis project Ga0163217, IMG submission 185933) | Saline lake microbial communities from Ace Lake in Antarctica - Synechococcus sp. Ace-P (PacBio error correction) | ecosystem: Environmental > Aquatic > Non-marine Saline and Alkaline > Saline ... | reverse complement strand
CTTGCCATGGCAGGCGTGGCGCATCAACCGGCAGCGTCAAAAGCATCGCCAGATCGCGCCGGCAAAGACGAGGATGTCGCCTGGCCAGCTGAGGAAACCCAGGCAGCCATTCAGCACCGGTGCCCAAAGACCATGACCCGCCCGCTGCCGCAGCGGTGGCGATGGCCAGCGAACATCGCGACTTTCTCGGCGCGTAGTAGGCGCGGCCAACCACAGCCAGGAATAACGCCAAATCCGTCCCGCGATCCGAAGCCGCACCAGCACGCATAGGTTGATGTTCGATGCGGGCGACACGGAATGGCCGATAGAACCAGCCCCACGGCATAGATCACGGACCCGATGATGATGGGCGCGACGGTCACCGATTTTTTACTGGCCAATCGCGCCAAATATCGGGTTGCCCGATGCCACGCCGAGGTCTGGATCGCGATGGCTAACGAAACTCTGACCGGAGGCCAGCCGAATTCTTCATATGCTGATCGGATTTGACACACCAAGGATGCGCGCACGGCGAAAGCTGACCATGATGATCAAACACCGACGATTCAGCCTGGGTGTTAAAGATTGATGCGTTCTTTTTCCACGACGCCCCCCCCGAAGCTGTTGTCGCCACCGTTAGCTTTTTGAAAACGAGAGCGTCAATTTTCAATCATACGGTCAGGTGCCTTCCAGTGCTCTTTTCAAAGCCACGGTGGGCACGTTGTAAGTCGGGATATGACGAGTTACGTTCCATTTACGAAGACCGAAGTGCCGATGGGCAGCCTGTCGCCAGATGCGGCCACAAGAGCGTTCTTGCCAGAAGTGGACCGCGCATTCGAAGTGCACGTTGGATGGCCCCGCCAGAAAAAGTGGTTTTTTCAAACGCGCACCGAACCGCCAACCAGGTCTGTTACCTTTGGGGGGTGTGGGGCGCGGCAAGTCGAATTCTCATGGATGATGTTCGCCAGCGAATATGCGGCGATGTGCTACGCGGCGCGTGCATTCAGGCGTTCATGCAGGAAATTTCACAACGCGATGCCACGAGGCCCGCGAAAACCCCGGTGTGGATGATGCATTAATTGCACCCGGCGGCAGAGGTCGCGGCAAATGTGAAGCTGCTGGCGTTTGACGAGATGCAGATCAGCGACAGTGTACCGATGCGATGATTGTCGGACGGCCTGTTCGAAGCCCTTTTCGCCGCTGGCGTGGTTGGTGGTGAACGACTCGACCCGGATACGGATGGATCTGTACAAAGACGGCCTGTGAAAACCGTCAATTTTCTTGCCCTTCATCGAATGATCAAAGAGAAGATGAAGGTGATTGAGCTGCCAGTCCGGGGACTGACCGGACAGGACGGCTGGCTGGTACGAAATCATATTTCCACCCCGTCAAGTTCCTGAAGCGCTGCTGCGATGGATGCTGTCTGGGAACGATCTGCGCCGGCGGACCGGGGGAGGAGCTGGTCTTGCGCGTTAAAGGTCGCGATGTGGTGGTCCCGGGAGTTTTTCGCAACGGGGTGGCCGCGCCAAGTTTCACGCGCTGTGCGGTCAGCCCTTGCGGCGCAGCGGATTACCGACCTTGGCAGAGGCCGTGCGCGTGTTTGATGCTGGATGACATCCCCAGCCTTGGCAGGTGTCGAACTTCAACCGAGGCCAAAACGTTTCGTTGACCCGGATGACGCGCTTATGAAGCCCAAGTGTGCGATTATCTGTTCTGGCATCTGCCGAAACCCGAATGTTGTATCTAGAGGGAGGTACCTTGACGTGTTGAGCATACAGCGGTCCCGTCTGCGCGAAATTGTCAGGCGGCAAGGCTGTGGCGCTTAATGCGCTGCTTGCCCCCCTGAGGTCACCCAGGCTGCTTGATGGGTGCCAAACGCTGCCAGACGCAACTGGTGCAGCCTGACTGTGCATAGAATGCGACCGACCGGTGATCCGCTGCGCCTTCCTGCCGATGTGGCTTGTCGATACGGCTGGCCGGCCCCACGAGCTGCAAGGTGCTTTGCGTTCCGCGATATATACCGAGGTGAGAAAACAAGCAGTATTGAATGCACCTGACGCTGGTTGTCCAGCGCCATCGGAACCATTGAAATCGCCCTTGGCTGCCGCGCTATTTAAATGAGGGTGTCGATATAGCTGTCGACCGTTCTTGGATGATTGCCCACGATCCAAGGTGCATAGGGATTCAGCACTGTCCCTGTCGTGTGTCGTCAAAAGCCTGCACGATCGCGCTTACCGCATGGCGACGTCGAACGAAGCATCCTTGTGCATCTTGTTCAGCAGCGCTGCTGGCGACAAGCGGCACAAGGCGGGTCCCACGACAGACGGGCGTGACAACCCCCCCGTTGATATAGCCCTGCACAACATTAGGCGCACCATCCAACGACCGCCAAGAGTGATCGACGATGAACGTCACCCCTATAAAGATCGCATCAGTTGTAGATGCTCGAAAAGCGTCCTGCGCAGCGCAGGGAAATTCTGAGTATGGTTTGGGTCATTGCAATTTGGCCCCCAAGCCAAAAAAAGCTTTACTCCCTCGGAACCTAGGAACGCAACTCCCCTATAATCGTAAATATAGCCAATTCTATTAGTTAAAACGCTATCCGTTTTCCCGCAAAAAGCGCTCCGGCCAGATAAAGCGTCCACAGATCAGCCACCGTGCATGAGGCACATCCGCGACGATCGTCGCTGTGCCTCGGGCCCACCCGAGCGCTTCATGTGCGGACAATCCTGGCTCGGCTGCAGGCCCGCCGCGGTTTCTTCTGCGAGGCAGAGGTCCGCCGCCTCTCCCGGAATGGATACCGCAAACAGCGTTTCTGCATTGGCCCCGCCAAATGGCGCAGATAGCGGCCGATGTCCTTATGTATTTCAAACATGCCACAAATGAGATACAGTCGGCCGCGCGAAGTCGTCAGGACAGCCGCGGATCGCATCGCCCCGCAGCCGGATTATTTGCCCCCCGTCCAGCCATTAATTCAGCCTTGGGTGCGCTGTCGACCAATCCCTTCGCGCAACCGCTGCATCGTGCAGGCCACGCGGCACGGGTGACGGCGGCCTCGCAGGCCTCGACCGAGACACCACAACTGCCTTAGCGCTGCCAAGCGCACCCGCCATTAGAAAATCTGATGCTGCGCCCAGTAGGTTAGTTTGGGCAGGTCAAGCAGCCCCGCGTCATCCTGAAGACCATACGACCGGCCTTCTTTGCCCGACATTGGCCACTGCTGGCCGTAGGCGAGGATCGGGGCGTGTGGCGGGCGGACTTGCGCCTCTTATACCTCCGAGGCCGCGTCTGTTGAGTGCGACAAACGCAAGCGGACGCGCCGCTTGATGATGCCAGCTTTTTCGCCTGCGATCTCGGCAGGGGTCGTGCCAGAAACTGCTGGTGATCGATGGGACACCGGCGTGATCAGTGTCAACGCAGGTTGCGGTCCACACATTCGTCGATCGAGACGCCCGCCAAGCCGACTTCAAGCAGGATGACTTCGCCGAGTACGGGGCAAACGCCGCAGTGGCCGACGCAGGCTGTGATCTCGAAATTATGTAGCTTTCGCCATTGTTCGCGGCATAGCATGGTCATCCAGCAATTCCAGTCAGCGCGGCTTCGGAAATAGCTCTCCGCAAGGGCGAATGCGTTCGTGAAAACGCGCGAGATGCCCCGGTGACGTATACGCCGCATGCACGCGAGGCCACTCGGCCTCGCAGCCCGCGCGGATCATCGCTTGCGGTAGAGGCCCTTGCCGTATGGTCCGGCGATGTGGAATGACGGGCGGCAGATCATTCTGTGGGTTTTCCAAAGCATCAAGAACCGCCCACATGCGATCCCAGCGTCAGATCGATGCAGTGGCTCAGGATTCTCAGTGGCCATCCAGGCGCGCCAGCACTGCCATACTCTTATGTCTTTTTGCGTTTCATTGTTCGTCTTTGTGCGGTGTTTAATCCGATAGCTCGCGTGACCCTTGCGTCGGCGCGGAGCAACAGCTGGGCGCGTCTCACATTGGTTTGCATGTGGCCGTACGATGTACCTTTAAGAGCTGGTATGATTCTGGAGCTTGTCATAATAGTGTTGAGACTATCACATATGACTCGATCCAACATACTGGGTGAGGGAGGGTCGATATCGCCTGGAACCATATTGCAACCCACGCTAAATACCAGTTTAGAAGATGCAAGTGATCCATCAGCCTACATTAGAACTAGTGTGATATCAAAGGATGCTTCGACGCGTTGATTGACTAGTCAATGATGAGTTGATTGACATTAAGTGGTTTTAACTGAATACAAGCGCTTAGCCGATTAAGTACCAGTCATCCTCCGTGACACCTCCCAGTGCAGTATTGAGTGTCGTGCAACGGCCTGCTCTGGCTAGCGTTCTCCTCGCGGTAGTGTTATAATATGTGTCTGTTATTCCTCTCTCTATTGAGACCGCCGCATTAGGTCCGTGGCTGAACTAAGCAGATCATGTGCACGGTTCAGAGAGATCAAAAGCGCAATACATGTAGACAGGTTTAGGCTCACTCAATAATATCGGCGATATTCTTCGCGCGCAAGTGAGAAACGCCGCCTCAGGCAATGACCTCGGTGGGATGCCAAGTACAACGGATAGTCTAATTTATAGGGAGAATCTTAGCTCACTGTCAATTCTTTTCAATTAGCATCACTGCAACTGCGCTCGATCTGTGTTGTCGTGTGGTTAGAAGTCGACTTTTGCTATCTCTGTGCAATTTCTCTGTCTCAACATACCCCGTTCTTTGTGGCGCCAGAGTACGCGCAGCGCGACTTGTCGTGGTGTATAGAGGCTACTAGACCGAGAGAGCGATTTACCTCATGCTTTAATTACACATCTGGCTTTCTTTAACTCCTCCGCTCTCACACTCTCTGTGCCAGTTTTTGTGTTAATATCTCTAATAGATGGAATTTAGTTTCCCGTATAAATTACTCGATTTTGATGTCCCATGGAGTTCTGGTGTCCAAAAATGAACGAATATCATGCGACCTCTACGAGCTCGCAATTAGAAACCGATAGTTTGCTGATAGCGGTGCCAATATTACCTCTCAAAATAAGACTGGAGTGGCAATCGCCGACATAACAGAGCCTTGATGATATTCCATATTCGTGTGCTATACAGCTACTCCCCTCGGCTGCCTCGTTCATATATATAGAGCGGCCTAATGCATTATCGCTCGAAGCCCGAAAACGTTGTCATGCTTTACTTTTCAGGATCTCTGCCAGACTCAAGCACTCGAGAGGTCCGGCCGGTGGTAGGCGCAGAAAGGGGCCTGTCATATAACACGCCTCACCATGTGATGTTATTAGAAATAATATCCACGGCAACGTACCAAGGGTTGGCGATCGACATCAAAAGCGCATATATCACTATGAGACTCTGTGTCGCAGACGGAGTTATATCCTGACCCAGTGCTGCGATGAACGGAACTCAGCTGGTGTTGGCATCGTCGATGGGGTCCTGCGTCTGACACTTCTCTCTCAGAGGAAAGAGAAAAATTCCAGGGATCTGTAACTCTAACAGTGACTAGAGAGTTAGTTCTCTGTCGAATTTCTGAGACTATTTTCTGTTATCTCTCAATGTGTGGTCCGGCGCGTGTCTCGCTCTCAGAACGCTCTCATTGAGAAGAAAAAGACTTTTCGGTCTCGAATTCAAATCATACGGTGTGTACTCGACCGACATAAAGTTGGTAGTGAGTCCAGTATATACATTGGTGAATCATTTTTGCGTGGTCCAGTATCTCTCTCTCGCTTTCAGTATAAGCTGACGCGATGTTAAATTGCAATTCAACTCCTGATCGCCAGGCCGCGTCGCCGGCCACAGCACAGTCCTTGAGCCATCATCATGCCGCGTAAAATCGACGAGTGGCTAAACATGCAGCCGCAAGAGCCTCGTGTCCGTGTCATTCCAAAGGGGCGGGTCAGCATGACTCTCTAGCGGCCCAGACTCCGAATCACAAAAGGTGAAGCCCAGCATCTCAAGAGCATTTATAAATGCATAAGCTGATACCGAGCGTATAGGACCAGTGCTGTACGGAATATTATATAGCCTAAATAAGTTGCAGCGCGCCAGTGGGCTGGGCCTAAGCAAAGATTTCACCTCTCTCTCTAAAAATCTGACACTACTCCGCGCGCTCGTCTCGCCGATACTATATCCTGTGAGGAGCAAGTAGACGTTCTCGCCAATTATCCTCAAAAAAGATACCGACTCTTCAGTGTGTGATCTGAATTAAACCAGACGTCTAGAGTTTTCTCCGTCGCTGGAGTTGACTCTGATACAAGCAGGTGTAGCTCGACCAAATTGCAGACAGAAAAGAACTACTCCCGGACTCATCATCACAACTCCTCAAACTCACCGAGACGGCACAGAGAACTTTAATGAGAAAACTCAACGGTTGTGAGGACACGCGCTGCACTCATGCTCGCTTGACATTTAACACATGGCCTTCAGTTCCTACATATTCTTCCTGTGCGCTCGCTCCAGATTGTATGATATATGATAGATCATAAGCTACAATCATGACAAGTCTGTGTGCTCTCGTGCACTGGTCCTTAGCTCTCGGACTGTGTGTGTGAGTGATATGGCTCGTTCCAGCACTCAGACGTAGATATGTCTCAGCGACTAGCACTCAACAAAATACTCCATGCACGTGAGAATTCATTCAGGCGAATAAAAAGAATCGAGCGCTGCTCTACATACGGCTGCGACATGTGGAGGCCGATTGTCTGAGATATGCCTAGACTCGCGTAGATCTGATCTGTGACAGGCAGTGGGAGCTGGCGCTCGATGGATCGAGGCACCGACAACATAGTGCATGTGCTGCATAGTTTGAGCAAATACAGTGATACAGCGGCTCTTTCGTGGTATTCTATCCTCTACTAGTCGCTCTGTTAATGACGTACTGTCTCGGGTCTTGGTCGCTGTTTATGTGACCCCATTTTCGGGAGATGAATATCGCATCACTCCGGAGACGTTTGACTGAGTTTCGTCTGGGGTTCGCTCCTGTCAGAATTATCGCTCTCTGGACATAATCCTGCCATCGAGATACAATGCTCATGCGGTAAGCTTAGTACTCGCTGCGTGAGACTGGTCCTCTCGTAATTCCGGCAGAGTTTGAACTGATTGTCGATTTGACTCTTATCGCGTCAGTCATTATCTGAGAGACCGACAGAAATCATAGAGGAGAGATGCCAAGTGAGTTCAGAGTGAGTATATATTGTGATTTCATACCGCTCTCTCTCCGTACCGCCTCAGCATATTTATATTTCGAATACATTCTTCGTGGGCCGTGGCGACAGTGACGCCAGACTAAATTCGTGAGACAAAATGCGGTAAGAATGCTCTGGCACCTATTGCTGTGTTTCTCCGACACGTCTCGAGTGCGTCTGTGTTACTCGAGATATCTGAAGAGTATCTGTGCAATCACATGTGAGTCAACCCACTTAATGGCGATATAACCGCTCTCTGACTGAACTGTTCACAATGTCTCGAGTGTAATCGTAGCGTGTGCTCTGTCTATTTGAATTAATCCGAGTGAGTAAAAGTCCCGCGCCAAACGCGGGACCTGTATGTCAATGCATTTCCGGTGATAAGAAATTAGCTCCTTCTGTAACTGCATCTGAATAGGCACGACCGATAAGCAGTGGTCGGAAGGCGACGAGCCTATATATGCTTCGCTCAGTCCGACTCTCGGGCTGTAATATCACTCCTGTCTGCGGTCAAACTCGTTGAAGGATAGAGAGTGCAAGTGAGGATCTGATGCGATGTGCTCTCATGAGCTCGCGCGTCTCACATCGCGTGCTAAATAGTAATGGTCTTTACTTTTGAGCACTTGCCTTATACATATTGCGACAGCGTAACAATCAAGGCTTTATAGTCTAGATAAGTGCCCAGCTAAGTGCTCTCTCTCCGCGCCGCAGGGTGAGCGGCGATATAATGTCATGTAGGTACCGCCCTTCTCTGTGTGTTTTATAGTGACTATCGCAGGTACGAATGCCTAACTCTCCACACAGTCGAAGCGTGTTGATGCATTGCTGGACATGTCAAAGGACATTCGTCGGATGTAACTACTAGTCCACTTCAATATGTCGTGTCATCCGCACACGCGACAGCGGCTGAGCGTCTACTGCGCATATTGCCGATGTCTGAGGTGACGTAGAGCATGATTTCAGTTTTTAAGCGCTCGAACCTAATGCTCTTACGCTGCATTTCTAGGCTTTGCTCAGGATACCTCGCGGTGTCAATTTGAACAATGAACACCTCTTCTCTCCTCTACCTCTGACACGCGAGGGCTCTGCGAAAGAGCTCTAAAAGATATAAGGAATCAAAAAAAAATCTGCATCCCTCGCGTGGGTAATGAGAGATCATGACGTGATAACCGAGCAATTTGAGGCCGAACCGTGTCGGTATCTATTTTTTTTTCCTAACGCCCCCAAAGGCAAAACTTTCGGTAATCGTTTGTGTTTCCAGCTATCTCACGATTGAACTAGGTACACCTCAGGTGATGCTGAGCCGCGACTCGAGTGACCCGCGCAATCAGCAGGAGTGTGCTGCTTGAATCAAGACTGTAGTAGACTCTTCACGCAGCATGCTGATGATAGCTGTCTTACCTGGCTCGGTTTACGTGGTGAGTTTGAGTCCTCGACAGAGCATCCCACCCGAGGGCTCAGCCCACTTGATAGTCTATCCCATGCTAGTCACGCCCGCGTCTCATCTGTAGGCCTCTCGACACTCTCTCAGCTTGCTCTTGAGCTGCGCCGAGCAAGTGGTATCGGGTCTTTGCGGACAAGGATAATAGAGCGCAGAGGCACAATCGGAGTGAGTGCGTTCTCTGGCTCAGACGCTCCGGATGGAACTAGATATCATTCCTAAAGGATCAGTGGCGATCTGACGCTGTATCGGCAGACGATCTATCCAAGTTGGTTCGCTCAGGTATGCTCCTCCCATGTACTTTCATCCGTATATATAAAATTTTTTTCCTTGCTTTCCTGTTATAAATAGCTGTTAGAAGAGGTAACCCACCGACAATGATCTGCGCCCAGTCAAATCCACAATACGCCGGGCACCAACGGCAGGAGCATCTACCACAGCGATCGATACGCGCCGGGCACGAGGCGATGGCATCGCCGATCATGACGTATACGGTCATCCGTGCATCCGTGGCGTCGTTTTCACAGAACGCATTCGCGCTATGCCGGAGAAGCTGATTTCCGAAGCCCGCAGTGCTGACCTGATATATTTTGTCTGATGAATGCTAATGCGCGAACTAATGGCGAAGCATTACATATTTTCGAAGATGCACAACCTGGTGCGTTCGCACTGCTGGCCGTTTGCCCGTACCTTCCGCCGCAGTATATACCTGCTTGATAGTCGGGCTGGACAGGGCCGTCTCGCGATGCGACGAATGTGATTGACCAACCTCGGCGCTTGGACACTGATCACGCCGGTGTCCATCGATCACCAGCAGTTTTCTGGGGCACGACCGTGCCCGAAGATCGCATAGGCGAAAAGGCTGCGCTCATCAGTCAAGCGGCGCGTTCCCTTAGCCAAGTGTCGGCCCTTCAACAAGACGCGGCAACCTCGAGGATGATAGAGGCGACAAGCCGGCCGCTACCACGCCCCCAGGAATCCTCGCGCTCACGGCAGACAAAAGTGGCAGGATCGGGGCAAAGAGGCCCGCAGTCGATGATCTATCAGGATGAACGGCCGGGGCTGCCCTATACCATCGCACTCAAGACCATAACCTATTGGCGAACATCAGATTTTCTATATGCGGGTGCTCGGCTTTTGTCACGCTAGGCAGATTGTGGGTGTTCTCGCGTACGACGCGCCGGTGCCAGAAGGCAGAGCTCCGTCACCCGTGCCCGCGTGGCACTGCACGATGCAGCCGGTGCGGCGCGACAGGGATTGGTCGACAGCCGCACTCCAAGGGACTGAATTTATGGCTGGACGGGGGGCATATATGCCGGCTGCGGCGGTGGCGATTCGCGGCGTGGTCCTGGACGCACGTGTGCCGCGCCACGGCCCGGACGTTAATCTTAATCTTTGGCATAGTTCTGAATACAAAAGGACATGGCGGCTCACTCTGCGCCCATATGCGCGGGGCATGACAGTGCAAAAGCTGTGTTTGCTGGTATCCATTCCGGAGAGGCGTGCGACCCCTGCGCCAGAAGAAAACGCGCGAGAGGGCTGCAGCCGAGCCGGATTGATCCGCACAATTGAAGAGCGCCTCGGGACGCTGAGCCCGCAAGGCGACTAGCTGAGCGCATCGTCGCGGATGTGCCTCATGCACGGCCGCATGCTGATCTGTGATCGCTTTTATCTGGCCGGCAGCTCGAATTTGCGGGCGAAAACGAATACGCGCGCGTTGTTAACTAATAGGAATATGGGCTATAATTTACGAATTTATAGGGGAGTTGCGTTTCTAGGTTCCGAGGTGTAACTTTTTGCCTTTTTGGGCGGGCCAATGCAATGATTCCAACACCATATCAGAATTTCTCCTGCGCTGCCGCAGGATCGCTTCGGGACATCACAACTGAATGCTGATACCTTTGATATAGGGGTTTGTACGTTCATCGATCGATCACTGGCGGTCGGTGTGATGTGGCTGCTAATGTTGTGCAGGGCTATCATCAACGGGGGTGGTGTCACGGCCCTGTCTGCGGTGGGCCCGCCTTCTGCTGCCGCTGGTCGCGCAGCCTTGCCTGAGACAAGTATGCACAAGGATGCTTCGTTTCGACCGTCGCCCCATTGCTCTCTCGGTGTAAGCGCTCGATCGTGCAGGAGCGGTTGACGGACACACGACCGGGCCAAGTCTTGACATCCTATTGATGTTGGGCATATCATCAGAAACGGTCGGACAGCTTATATCGACACCCTAATTAAAATAGCGCTCGGCAGCCAAGCGGCGATTTTCTCTCAATGTTCCGATGGCCGCTGACAATCACTGTCAGTGCCATTTCAAATACTAGCTCTTTCTCAACCTCGGTTGTTATATTGCTTGCGTGAACGCAAAGCACTGCCATGGCTCGTGGCGGCGGCAGCGCATCCGTGCACAATGCCACCATCGCATGGAAAGGCCAGCGACCCCAAACACGGTCTCGGTACGCATTCTATTCAACAGTTAGGCTGCACCAGTTGCGTCTGTTACGCCATTTCTCACCAGCGTTTTTAAATGCATCGTTTGTGACCCATCAAGGCAGCTCAGGTGACCGTCTAGGGCTGCGGGCCAGCAAGCGGCAATTAAGCAGCCCCAGCCTTCTCGCCTGCATTCTGGCTGCGCAGACGCGGACGCTCAATGTACGCTCAAACTCAAAGCTACCCTCACCCTACTAGCATACAAACATTTCGCGAGTTCCGGCTAGCATGCATTGAACGAGACTCAAATCTCGCATCCTTGGCTTTCATAAAGCGCGTCAATCAAATGGTCCCGAGAGCTTTTGCCTCGTTGAAGTTCGGACCTGCCAAGGCTGGCGTATGTCATCCAGCATCAACACGCGCACCGCCTCTGCCAATGTCAGGTAATCCGGCTTTGGCCGCCCAAGGGCTGACCGCCACAGCGCGTTGAAAACTTGCTGCGCGGCCACCCGTGCGAAACTCCGGACCACCACATCGCGACTTTAACCCGCAAGGACCAGCTCCTCCCCCTCTCGTCCACGCGGCCACTCTCCAAAGGGGGGGGATAACCCCTCCAAAAAAATCGGAGGGGGGGCGCATTTGTGTTTCGTTTGTCCATTACGCAGGACACGGCGTTCAGGATTGACGGGGGTGAAATATGATTTCGTACCAGCCAGCCGCTCCTGTCGTGGTAGTTCCGCGACTGGCAAGCTCAATCACTCCTCATCTTCTCTTCTTAGGATCAATTCGATGAAGGGCAAGAAAAATCTGTACGAGATTCAGCCCGTCTTTTGTCCAGTATCATCCGAGATATCCGGTTCGAGGTTTCGTCACCACAACCACGCCAGCGGCGAAAAGGCTTCGACTGGGCGTCCGACCAAATCATCGCATCGTAATTGTCGCTGGGTATCTGCATCTTTCGTCAAACGCCAGCAGCTTTCACATTGGCCGTCGACTCTGCGCGCCCACGGGGCAATAGCAGTCATCTCACCATCCGGTTTTCGGGCCGTGCATCGCGTTGTGAATTTCCTGCATGACCACGCATGAAAGAATTGCACGCGCACGCGTAGCCATCATCGCGCAATAATTCGCTTGCGAAAACAATCCTAATGGAGCATCCCGACATTGCCGCGCCCACACTCCCACCCCAATAAGGTAAAGATCCCTGTTGGGCCGGTTTCGGCGTCGCGGTGTCTGAAAAAAACCTTTTTTTGCTCGAGCAGGGGCATCAACGCTACTTACGGTACGGGTCCCAGCTCTGCCAAAACGGGGCTTCTTGTGCCGCATCTGGCGACAGGCTGCCATTCGGCAATTCGCGTCTTCGAAAATGTGGAACGTAAATCGCGTCATAATCCCCGACTTACAACGTGCCACCTGCTTTGAAAAAGAAGCACTGAAGGGCCACCTGGGACCGTATGTATTGAAATTGACGCTCTCGGTTTCAAAGCTACGGTGGCGGACAACAGCTTCGGGGGCGTCGTGGAAAAGAAACGCATTCAATCTTACACCAGTTGCTGATCGTCGGGTGTGTTGATCATTCATGGTCAGCTTCGCCGTGCGCGCATCCTTTGGTGTTTTCAAATCCCCGATCGCAGAAGAATTCGGCTGCTCGGTCAGAGTTTCGTTAGCCATCGCCGATCCAGAACCTCGCGTGGCGGCATCGGGCAAACCGATCTTTGGCGCGATGGCAGAAAAAAAGCGGGACCGTCGCGCCATCATCATCGGGTCCGTGAATCTATGCCGTGGCTGGTTCTATCGGCCAAATTCCGTGTCCCCATCGAACATCAAACCTATGCGTGGCTGGTCGGCGTCGGGATCCGCGGGGACGGGATTGGCGTTATTCTGGCTGTGGGGGGGGCGGGCGGGGGGGTGGGTGGGTGGATGGCGCGCCTCTACCCGCGGAACAGGTCGATGCCGCTGGCCATCGCCACCGCTGCGGGCAGCGCGGGTCAGGTCTTTGGGGGCACGGTGGGCCTGAATGGCCTCCTGGGTTTCCTCATGCTGGCAGGCGACATTCCTCGTCTTTGCCGCGCGCGATCATGGCGATGCTTTTGATCGTGCCGTTGATGCGCCACGCCTCGCACTAGGCAAGCAAGGCCGACTGGGGAAACCTCTGCTCACAAATCTTGGGCAAAGGCTTGCGCGAATCCGACATTTACCTTCATTTTTATCGGCTTTTGCTCCTGCGGGTATTCAGCTGGCCTTTTATCAGCGCGCATTTCCCCGCCTTTCTGACAGAGCTCTGCGGTCCGGATCCTTCCGGCGTGGCCTGCCTGCATAATTATCGGGATCACGACGACTTGCGGCGGCTTGGCGCGGATTCGCGATTTCGCTGATTGGTCTGGCCAACATCGCGGTACCTTGCTGGGCGGGGTGGCCGGTAAACAGCGGGATATTCAAGAAATACCTTTGTTCGGCGATTTATTTCGGGGCGTACCGTGACTCGCGGCGCTCTTCACTTATGCTGCGTATCACGCCGGTATCGGTTCATTCTGTCTCTGTCGGCATGGGGGGCGTTGTGGCTTGGCAACGGTTGCCGCTGACCCCAGTGGTTTTGGTCCGCGCATATTCTATGCTGCGCTATATGGGCACGCGTGTGAACGATGAGATATGTGTTCTGTTCACTGCCACCAAACGCTCGGTGTCAAGTGACGTTCTAGACTCGAGCGCGTATTGACTGGGTAAGCGTGGATGTACGGGTTAGCTCAGAAGCGATTGTCGGACTTTACGGTACCCCGTGGTACTCACCTGCGCTGATTATGGTATGCTCCAAACACCTTAGTGACGTGTACACGGAATCGTCTTTTAGGCGCAACGTAATCATCAATCATCCGCCCGCGTGAACTTTCTCGCAGACAACGATCGGTTTGGTTTTAATCTAGATTCGACGAGCGTGAGGCTCTGCCGCTGATACTAGCGCCCTGATCGCCGCGAACAATTCTGGCGCGTGGGTATTAGGGCAGCCTATGGCCCTGCACCGCGATCACGCTCGTGTATCGACGCTTCCGGTT
>Ga0163217_1042249_pt1 | contig 14112 bp, 7 predicted proteins | sample SynspAceP_FD_185933 | JGI IMG/M metagenome (GOLD analysis project Ga0163217, IMG submission 185933) | Saline lake microbial communities from Ace Lake in Antarctica - Synechococcus sp. Ace-P (PacBio error correction) | ecosystem: Environmental > Aquatic > Non-marine Saline and Alkaline > Saline ... | reverse complement strand
TTGTTCTCGGATTTTATTTCTGGGCACGGGTGGTGCATCTCCCCCATCCCGGTGTAGCGGATCTTCAAAAAACCATTGACGGCGGCCCCCACCCCCCCCCCACTCACCCCTCCCCCAACCCTCCCCCACCTATCTTCGGAAGGCCGAATAGTCCATGATGGCAATTCAATCAAAGCTGGGTCAGCAATACATCATTTTGGTTGTTCGTGATGCCGGCGAAGAAGATCCATAGACATGTCTGCATCGAATACGATCAGATCAGCTCCAAGCACCGTTCTGATATAATTCCATATAGTGTCTCTCATCTACCTAGTACTGCCTGGTCCGCATTGCTGCGCCTATTTGACATTGTACTCGTGTCGGGTCTTAATGGTCTGGACGATTCTGGTCTTCCTGCTGGTCTACTCCTATTTGACTTCAATTTTCTTACTTGGATCTAACGTCATGACTACTTTTATTGTGTGAGTATGTCCCGAGCCACAATCGCAAGAGGCGCTGGTTGGAATCACCATTTTCAGTCCACAAGAATAAGTTCAGGCACTTGGAATTAAGCTCGGAGGAACTCGAAGCAGCATCAACTTATTGTGCCGCGATAAGGATTTAGGAATCACGAATTATGAAATTATCCCGTACTCGAAGAACTTTGGGGAGTAATTATCAAACTAGTTGTCTCTGCAAGATTTTGATCGGGTCTATGGGGCTGAGGCGAGATCATCACCTATACGGCACTGCGGATCGAATTTACCAAGCCAGTACGGCTATACCTTTTTATTTGATCCATGAGGCACTCGTTCTCACCTAATTGTTAGATGGTCCTCAGGTCGGGGGAAACCAATCTCCAGCCCTCACAAAGACTTTCCAGGATCGAAGTACGAATTTGGTATGATCGAACCCTTACTGATGGTCCTTCCTAAATAAAAAATCCGGGAGGGAATTTTTCGCCCAACTCTTTAAAAACGTGCCCCCTAATCAGTTTTGGCCTTTCTAGCCAAGAGAGTAACCAGGAATGGAACTGGCATAATTCGAATCGCGACACAGGCGTGCACTGGACCGCATTTATCGGTTTCAGGTGCGGCAGTTATTTTAGATTTATATCAGATCTTAATCTCCTTCACTTCACCCGGCTTCCTTTTTAATCACCAAATCTACATCATGTGCGAAGGCTGAATATGACGAAGCACGTTCTCGCTCTCACGCGATCATATCAGAGTTTTCCCTTCGGAAATTGATTCCATTTGGTCGGAAAAACCCGCATGGCTACCGATGGGCCATAGGTGGGTAGCTTGATCCTAGAAGCGGGTCATAGCCAATTCATCCCCACCATTCAAGTTCATTCCAGCGTGCTCTAATGGACTGGCTGAAATCTTCATCGGAATCCAGAAAATCCGCTCCCGATTCCAGCTCACCACGGCACATCTGTTGACGTTGATTAAATTTTCCCGCTCTAGCGTTTGTTCGAAAAAGTGTCAATTGGAAATAGAATCATCCGGATGTCCATTAGACGAAGCTCGCAGATGTCACCGGTATTATATTAGAGTCAGGCAAGCCCATATAGATGCACAGACATCTGGGATCATCCAATTTTCAGGTTCTTTCGGCACCCGCTTCATAATTGTGATAAACCCTCCACCGTCGCGAGTCAAAAAATGGGCGAGATTCATTGGGCAGATCGCTCTTGGATGCGGCAGCATTATGATTCTTCCGGATATTCTGGGTTGCTGAGCTAAGTCCCGGTGATGCTCAGGAACTCAATGCCACACCGATTTTCATCCCGATTACGGATCTTCTCAGGCACAGTCATGTGATAATGTTGTCCCACGACAGGCAAGCCAATTGCTTGCATCTGCCATTCATCAAGATTAACGAAGAGGAATCTGCCTACCGGCTCCTCGGGGGCTATCTATCCTTATAGAGTTCATCTGATCCGATCAAGATCACGAGTGAACAATACGCTCCACGCGTAGCATACGCGGCGAGTTTTTTCACCTTTTGCCTGCGCGTCTGCTACGTCCAGTTGACTCTCCACTACAGCCTTGTAAAGTCTTTGCGCGCAGTATTACGCTACGTATAGGCTGTTTTTTTTGGTATAACTGCATGTCCGTGAGACACATCAATACGTCGGCACGGAATTCCCCTTACTTTATTCTATCTCGCAACAGCTAATACTCGCTTCCAAGGGCGCCTCCAACGCCACTGCCGTAGCGCCACTAGTCCACCCAGCCTCAATTAGACTGATGTGAGAAAGGCCATGCATTGAATTCATCCGGGTGATGTCAATTCAAATACAAGCTAGTGTATGCTCTTATCTTTTACTCAATGTTCATAGTCACTAGTGTCCCGTTAGGCTCATGCAAATGCAATGCATATCCAAAGGCCTGGGAGGAGCTCTGCCGTTTTCGGGAATCGAAATCTACTCTTGGCCCCGGCGCGCGAACCTCCAAACTCCCGACTTGCCAACTGCATTAGATGTTATTTTCATTTTTCGATAAGGATCACGGAGTTTTCCGTTATGGATTTTCGGCCTCCACCTCCATTTAGCGGTCGATTAGTGCTCTCGCTCGACAAGGGCTTGTACTACTGCGGCAATAGCTCTCGAAAATACTGAATAAATCGACAGTGTGAGCAGAATAGAAAATTGGACGTTAGGCGCCATGTTGAAAAGTGTTTAGTGCACCGGGTTTCATTTAAGGATCACGCACACTTTCATTTTGTATTTACTAATTGAAACTATGACGGTTCACTGTTTATCTAGGATCGTGAACAAGCAGTCTGACCTTCCGTTTAACTCTGGTGGATGGTTTGCTGGGCGATCAGCTCAGAACGGTTTAAGAAGGATTTTTGGCATGTTCTATTAACTTTTAACTTTATCCTCAATTCTGAATAATCAAAAATGCCAAAGGAAAACTTTTTTAATCCCCAATGTCCCTAGCTGAAACCACAGGCCCAGTCAAATCACAGTCTCAGATCAATAGAGTATGTATTACGCCACCCAAAGCTCGTATATGTCGATAACCTCCGCCCTGCCCAGTCGCGCTCACATTCAGGCCTAAACCTTGCGGTGTGACAATATTCGAGGAAACTCACCATGATGCGATCATCCATAGATAAAGGGGAATCACTGCTCCTGTAAATCATTCACTCGACTGATGCAAACAAGTGTCTACAGCGCGACTGTGCCGCCAATGCTAGGGACAACATCGTCTAGTCACGCTTTACCGAGTGTCAACTTGGCTGTCCTCAGGAGTCGTTCGAGTGACAAGGAGGCATTTGGCTAGTAGCACATGTCTGACATCCTACAGAGAGTGATCAGGTCGGCCACATTTTCCGGCACCAAGTTCTACCTCTGCTCTCGGATATATAGGCACTCGATGGCTTCAGCGTGTTCTAGTCAGTGCTATGCCGATCTCATCTCTATGACGGTGGTATCATGAGCTCATGAGCAAAAATGAAGATTGCTCAGCTTTTGTCTTAGCAGCTCGCGAAAGACGGACCTATCGACCACAGGTGCAGAATGGACGAGCCAGACTCTTTTTTATGTGGAAACGCCTTCTCACGAACAAGCAGTCTTTGGCCAACGATATCCTATGAAGCGACTTAGCTTCCGCGCAAGAGCTCAACGTTGAATCATGACGCAAACAATGAGATTTGCAAGGGCCTGCCTTCGGCTTATATTGCGCTCCCGAGCTATTATTATCTCTGTAGATGACATTCGACGGATCGCATTTTCGACGCCCGTATCTTATCGCTCTTAACTTGTCTACTCGGCACCTAACGCTCTATTTGGCTAGCGTATAGACTTCATGCGTCTGTGTTATAGTTAGCTGATTTTTTCTACCATAGTCACGAATTTCAATAAGTATTTCTGCTTTGAGTTTGACGACCCTGACGTTCTAACAGCTAGTAACGCCCCGGATGTGTCCCGCCCTAAAATGTTTGCTAAAGCCGGGGATGATATACCATCTTTCCCCTGACTGTGATATTCGTCTAGCTGTATCAATCCCGGGTTCTTTACCCGTCACCAACGATAAGCGCACCGAAGAAATTACACCTTTACTGTTCTCACCGACAAACAGTGCCCGAGGAGTGGAAGACGAACTGCGATCGGACTTACATAGATTCCAGCTGATAGTGCTTATCATTTTCACAAGCTTGTCGTAGATATAGTTTACATAGACGCCCATCTTGAGTCTCAGCATGAAATGCCTGAGTGGAATCGGGGATTTTGACCCTTGCTTCCATTCAGAGCTCAAATGCCCGAACAGGTGGATTAAGCGGGACAACGCGCATTGATCAGGAAATGCCTTGGCTTTCGCTACCCTGCTCAGCTGCTCGAAAGGGAAATAATTGGTTAATTTGTTCGCACACAGATCGCCCTCTGCTTTCGTGTCGCTCCTGACTAAATCGCTTTCCTCAGGGACTGGCACTCTCACGCTCAGATTGGGGTTACAAAAACTGTAGGGGCAACTAGCTTGGTGCAGATCGACCATGTTTTGAAGCAGCGCAGCTGAGTAGTAGACGCAAATTCGGCATTGGCTGGTGTGGAGCACATGTGGGCAGGCTGGGAACCGTTGCTAATTCTCGTTGGCGATTTATTGATATAAAGTGCCATGAAGGATGTTATCCTTCATGGCAAGGAAGCTGATTCTGATCGTCGCACTGGGGGACTATTTGGAAAAAGCCTACGAAGCGGTCTTTCGAGCTTTGGGTCCGCGCACGACTGACGGACCGGGGGACGCTGATCGCCTTTCGGTCACAGGCATTCTTCGCAACCTTTGAGTCCTGTGCGTGGGCCACAGTGTCGCTAATTACAGCATAAAATGGATGAACTCGGGATATTCATTACCTCGACTATCGATCACATTTATGGCGTATTGGCCTTTTGGGATGTTTGAAATTCTACTCAAGGCCAGTTTTTGGGCAGAGTCGTAACAAGTCTGCCTCGAGCCCAGTCTCGAATGATTATGGGATGTAGTATATTCGATCAGTTCTCGGCTGAGATGTCAAGCATTGATTGAACGACGAGCCGCTGATTCGGCTGGGCACACGCTCATGGATAGACTTTGGATGCTGAAGTTACCATAGTACTAGTTGCAGCGAGGGGAAGTCACTAGCCCAAAACTGCTCAAAATTTATTGTCTAGCCTAGCGGATCTGCTAGATTCGATCGCCGATCGCGATCGAAATCCTTAGTCCAGAGTCGTCAGGCAACGCCAAGTCTCGAATCGGCATCGGCATCTCGAGATTATGGATCCGGAACGCGGGGTCAGGGTCGGAGGCAAAGAGCATCTCTCTGCCTAGCTCGGATACCGGAATACGTACGCCGATATTGCAAAAAACATCCTCGATTCTACGGATATCGCCAAATCTTGTAGCGTGACTACAGCGCGCGTAATATAGTCGTTCTTTGCCATTAGTTATGATGTGACAACCAACAATAACCTAACATGTGACTGCTTGATCCGGAGGGATGTTAGGCTTCTATAGCAAAGAGCGTTGGAATAATTGACATCTTATTTTCAATAACTGAGATAGAGGGTTATGGACAAGTGCACTCATGAAATCGATGTTAAATTCAAAGAAGGTTCTAGGTTGTAAACCTGAATTTTATGTTAGAAGCAACCTACCTACAGTTCTATAATTACTTTTAATCAGTGCAAATCAGTGGCAAACGCAGAAACTAGCGTACTTAGGACTAGAAATTTGCCGCACTCAGCTTGGACTGGCGGATAAATTAATCGCTAGCGAACGATTGATTTTAAATTCGAGTTTAAACTTGAAATAGAATTCTAAGCATATTTCGGGTAGGCAATTTAGAATTCTTTCACTACCAATATATTTCATGATGTTGAGAGTAGCGCTCCCATCCGAAGGCCTGTTCCGATAGAAGAAAAGCTCAATGAACGCGTCTCGATCACGCTAAGTAAGATAATAGAACCAAAATGTATGCCATTCCACACATTAGCAAGGATTTCTTCCGAAGTAGGCGATCACATAATAATATCCTCTCCAAAGTCTCCGCCGCGGGCGCCCCCCAGGATCCCTCCCTTACGCAGCGTCCGCTGAAAATAGCTCCGGAACGAGAACTTACCTAATATCTTGTCATCACCCGGAAGCAGTTTTTAAGAAGGATTTGGTGAATACGAGATCGTCACCGAACAATGGCGACTAACAAAAGGTAAGGAGATCATCCACGCGAAATAGAACCATACTGTTTGTCTCCATTCGTTGAACTGACTAACTGAAATCAGGAGGCTTCGGTTGAACTCTGTTGCTCCTTCATCGAGTTACAGATAAAAAGACCAGAGACCTATCCAAGAACAGAGACATCAAACCATACCATAAGCCGTGTGCTTTGGATTCTTTCATTGATTTGCCAATCAAATGGAATGATAGTGTGAAGCCAAAGGAAAAATGAGGCAAGAGGAAAAAAGCGTGTGATATTACCTTCTCCTATACCAGATTAAACAAATTTAATTGACTGTTTCGAGAGCGACACGTTCTCATAGGATATAGATCGATAGTGGGGACAATCGTAATAAACCCAATGTTGCTGCTTGCAATGCCAGAATGCTGTATGAATTATCAAATGCTTGTCATCAATCAGCATCTTTGCGCGAATGATTTCTAGTCTCTGGATCTCTTCTCTGCCATACAGATATGGGTTGTAATGTGCAGAAAGTAAAAGAATACTTTTTTTCTTACATCATCGATATTTGGTCAAACGCCTACTCGCTAAACTTTAAAATTGTTGGAGGGTAGCTAAGAGTGAATTTACTCAAACTTAAGCTTAGTGGGTGCTACTAAGTCAGTACTTGGCTAGTACCTTTCAACCTTTAGTAAATGGTATCTCTCACAGATACTAATATCTTTACTATATTGTAACTCTCGCCCTCTTACCTCTTACCGTTGTTCGATACTCGTCAATCGTAGTGAAGACGATCTGACACAATTTCCTTATGACCTCACCAGAATCGATGGAGCGCTCGGACTGTCGCCTTCGGCACTGCGTCGCTGAGCTGTGTGTTGAGGAGTGATTTCTGTAACGCCGGCATCTCGCGAGCGTATCACTATTACGCCGTTAGAGCGCGCATTTGCTCGCTCGTCGATCTCATGCGCAGACTGCAGGTGATCGACTCTATACCTGAGTCCGATACCCATCGTTAGCTCGGATTCTCAACATGGACGGCGAGCTATCTCGAGCACTTGATATATCTTGCTTGGCACAGTTAATCGGCTGGGCGCGCTAACCATGATTGGATGGTGCTGCAGACGAAGCCCTATTATGTTCTTGCATTATCTATCGGACTCGTCGTAGTCCAGACTGCGAGTACTGTATATGGATTGACTCAATATGTGGACTCCGCAAGCGACACAGGAGCATGGATATATATATGGACATAGATAGGCAGACGCAATATTTATTAGAAGAACTTTAAGACACGCAGCCAAGCAATTCCGAATTGATTCCCAGGACCAATACAAACGATCACACGGTCCCTGGTTTGAAGAAGAGTTCCACACGCATTGTAAAGCAAACAACAATGGTCCAGCGAGTGAGAGGACATTCTATACAGGAAAAGATTATAGGGAACAATTGTTGGAGGCTCGAGCGGGGAATATCACAAATCAGAGGATCATGGCTCCATTGACTCCGATAAGCCAGATCCTTTATACGCATGATTGGATCAGAATATATAGGAGCCAACCTTGCGCTCATTGGGAGTTACTTGCTGTCTAATACACCGCGGCGTTTCGCTGACCACTCCCGATTCCCACGGAACTTAATACCATCCGAGATATAACATGTATACAACCAAAGAAAGAAACCATATTTACCTCCACTCAGGTACCTAGCTCGACAGAGGTAATTTACCTGACCAAGCTGTGGTCTGAAGTCACAAATTGATGAAGCGTCGCTCCGCAAACTCCAACATTTTCAAACTAATAGTAGAATTGTCGTCCTTCACCGGATTCCGGGATAGCGGATCTCTCTGATTTCACAGAATGTTTTTTTCAGCGAAGTTGACTACGGCTACAGATTTAGTGGCCTAGGGATGCATGTGACTACGTAGTGACTTCTTATCTAGTAGGTGTAGTTACGAGATGATTCTTTAAGATGGGCCTATGCGAATGGCGTCGCAAACTCGCTAGTACGAGTAAGGTCTCAGCAATCGTCCGCACTTGGCAGTCTTGAGCTATCGGAGATCGTAGTGCTCTGTAAATGTGGTTCTAGTATAGCGAGGGTCGATTGGCGGTCGTAGCTCTTCAAGGAACCAATGTGCTCCATATTGAGGAATTTTATCGCCTTGTTCTAGATAGACGCCAACTTGCCTGCACAGGACATTACAGCCGCTACGGGACTTCCGAAGCTGATCAAGCGGAACTTGGCATTCTTGTGGCCAGTCCGCTGGATTGCAATATCCTCTTCGTCATCGTAACAATATGGATGGCATTAATAATCACCAGCTATTCTTCTAAAATTTGGCTCTGCTATTCATGTCAGAACAAACCCATGTTGTCCCCATGACTTTTATCCCAAAATCCTTCCAGCTGAACTACCACATTGATGGTTCAGCATGGCTCTCGCCATTCACGACCCACATGTTGTAGTCCGCTTTTGCTCATTTCGTGCTCGGAGATAGCCGCCGTCCATGGTTTGAGATCCGCTACGATGGGGATTCCAGGGAAAGCTCTCCGCAGTTTTTCTGACTCCGTGAAGTCCTTCGGCTAGAATAAGTGGAGTGCGGCTTCTGCCATCCCACCGCACGCGGCCAAGGCCGCCGTTTCGAGCGCTTCTCGATGTTCCGGTGAGGTCTTAAGGAATCTTGTCTATAGGGTTTCATAGGTTTTGGGTTTGATTAGGTAAGGTAGATTCAATTTATAAATTATTCTGTTAGATATACCTACTACAAGGTTGAAAGGAACTAGTTGCAAGTATCTGACTTAATAGGCAACTAATTAATTGCGTAAATTCACTCTTACTCCCAAAAGATGTTAAGATTTTAATAGGCGGTTTGCCCAATATCGATTATTAGAGAAAAAAGTTATTTTTTTACTTTCTGAATTACACCATGATTTAGGAAATGAGGGATAAAAATTAATTCCCGCAAAATTGCTGCATTATTGATAATGATAAGCATTCTGGCATTAGCAAACATTTTGGGTTATTACATTTTCCATTTGGTTTGTTCGCGAGAACGTTCGCTCGAACAGCACTTAATTTGTTTATATGATAGGGAGGGAATATCCCACGCTTTTGCCTCTTTGCTATTTTTCTTTTGCTTCATTATTCATTTCATTTGATGGGCAATCATGAAAGATCCAAGCAACCGGCTTATGGTTGTTTTTTGATGGTTGGATATTCCTGTTTTTCTTTGTTGATGAAGGAGCACAGATTCACGAACTCCTGATTTCGTAGTCAGGTCAAGATGGAGAAAGGTATTTTCTATGATCGCGTGGGATGATAATCCTTACCTGGTTGTTAGTCGCATTGTTTGTGATGTATTCTTCCTTTTCTTAAACGTGCCCTTCCGGTGAGACGAAGGAATTTATTTTATTTCTCGGAGCTATTTTCATTGCCGGCGCTGTAGGGTGAGATGGCTGGGGGGGGTCCGCGCGGGACTTATGGAGAGATATTTATTCGGTTGGATCGCTACTCGGAGAACTCTTGAATTGGTTGGAAATTGGCAACTTTTGGTTTTTTCCATACTTAGGTTTTATCGAGCTCGGTCATGAGCTTTTTCTTTCCTATTCGGAACAGGCCTTCGGATGGGTACTCACACATTGAACATTGGAATTTGAAGAAGTAATGCCTCTTGACCGGTATTGCGTTAGAATTGTATTTCAAGTTAATGATTTTAAATCATCGTTTCGCAGGCATTTATTTATCGCCACCAGTGGAGCCCATTTCTAGTTCCTGATGCTTTGTTTTCTTGGCGTTTCCACTGATTCCTTGTAAAGGTTTTGAACTGGTAGGTAGGTGCTCTAACTAAATTCAGGGTACGACATAAACCTTCTTTGATTTAACTTTCTTGGCACTTTGCTGAAACTTCTTATCGGGATTTATTTTAATTTAATATGTTCCAAAGCTCTTTCTAAGAAGCCTACCATTCCATTTGCATCACTTTTTTTATATCTGTCCTCGCTTGTAGCCACGATTGGCTAGATCGTAGGAATTTTTTGCAAATCGGCGATCGATTCCAATCATGAGGAGACTTGTTCTTTGCCGAAAGCTCATCCAAATCCGAGCCGATGCGATGTGGATTGGCGTTGCCTTTGCGATTGCAGATGTGATCCATGTGATCGATTCAGTCGCTAGTGGACATTCGTTTTTGGAGTCGGATTTCCCCCGCTGCCAATTTGGACTCCGCATCCAAGCATCCATGCCGAGCCATCACGGCTCTCGGGTCATTCAGCCTTGATCATCTCATCGCGAACTGACGATTATGAATTCACCAATGCTCGACACTTGTTTGACTCGCCCAAACTGGGCCGTTGGTAGATTTCCAAGCATCCCAAAGGCCAAATCGCATTAGATGTGTCGTGTTCTAGTTTTGATTCCGAGTTTCTCAATTTTTCGAATTAGCGCTTCCTCAGGACTCAAAGGTGCTGTAGAATCTTTCCCAAAGGCATAGGTCCCGGGTCCGATGTGCGGACCCAAGCTCGAAGACCGCTTTCGTAGGCTTTTTCCCAAATGTCCAGATTCACGATCGAATCACGCTCCTTCCGTGAAGGATAATCCTATGGGCTTTTTATCTAGAATCGCACGGATTCCACTTCTGCAGATGTGCTTCCAATTCAGAGCCCAATTCCGAATTTGGCGCATCTCACTCTCGACCATGGCTTGGTACCACGCAGTTTGTCCCTGCGTTTGAGCAAGCTGAGCGGAGAGTTCCGCCGGAAGCGGATTTATTCAGGAGCGACGAGCGGGCGATCGTGTGGCAGCAACCCAAATATTTCTCTTTCCGCAGCGCGGGTAGCGAAACCAAGGGCATTTCCTCGATTTCAGGTTTGTCCGTTTCCCTGTTCCCGGGCATTGATTTCTGAAGTGCAAGGGTCAATCCCGTTCCACTCTGGGCATTTCATGTTGAGATTCAGATGGGCGTCTATGGTAAACTATCTTAGAGCTGTTTGAATGATAAAACAGTGGGAAATTTATTGTAGTCGTCGGGCGTTTTTTTGTCACTCTCGGACTGTTCTTGTGGACTGTTCGTCCGAAGCAGTCAGATTTTTTTGCGATGCAAGTTTGGTTTGCGGAGCTTAAGTGCTCGGATATCTTCCAAAAGTGATTTGTTGCGAAAGCGTTTTCCATTAAAAATCTGGGCGTTTTCTCCTGGTCGATTATCGTTTCCAGCTTGCGGCAAAGCCTGAGCTTTCTCCTTTTTGTATGAGGTAAATACCATGAAAGGCAAAGACTGACCAGAAACCTTTTTTTGTTGGAAAAAAAGCCCCATCGTGCCATAACTGGAACTTGGTCGGAAAGTGCCCGACCTTTGATTACCTTTGTGATGCGCATTATGTTACTGCCAAAGCTGTCTGATCGGCGATTCCTGGACAGGCCAGCTCGGGAAATGAATTCCCATATCTGTGCCGTTGAGTTAGCGCGTGTGCATCAGTCGACTGTATGGGTTTCAGGGGCAGTATTCCTTATCTTAGGATTCCTGTGGAGTTCTCGATATTCACCCCAGCTTCTAGGCTTGCTGATGTAGCGGGGCAGTGCGGAGGTTTTTCGACCATGACTTTGGTGTGGCGTAATTATCTCTTTGATCTGAGATAGAATCTCGCATGACTGGGCTGATGTTTTCAGCTAGGACTTGGGGTTAAAAAGTTTCCTTTGGGCATTTTGATTATCAGAATTGGGATAAGTTAAAGTTAAGCCAAAATCTTTAACTTATTCGCAGAGAAACACCAATCCTATGAAACATAAAAATTTCCATCTCCAATTTTCATTCTGCTCCTCATTGTTCAGGTTTTGAGAGCTATTCCCAGATCTCCAAAGCCTTGTCGGCGAACCTTAATCGATGCTTTGGTGGGTGCCAATTCAGAATCCGTGATCCTATCGAATGGAAATTATTTGCAGTTGGTCAGTCGGTGAGTTTGGAGGTTCCGGCCGGGGCAGAGGTGAATTTCTACGGAGGATGAGGTCCTTCCCGGCTCTTTCTGGATATGCATGTGCCTTTGTGATCAACGGACACGTTAGTGACTTATGCATTGGGATAAAGACATTATATTTGATTTGTTTGAATCAGTGATCATGCCTTCTTCAGCACATAGCTATTTGATTGGTGGGTGACTGTGCTCGAGATCTTGAGCGCCTTTGAAGCGAGTTTACTGTCGAGATGATACATAAGGAATCCTGGCCGACGATTTATGTTTCTGGGCATTTATCAAAACAGCCTATCCTGGAAACTGAAGCTTTCCGCTGGGGAGTCATGGCGTAGCAGACGCCAAGGCAAAAGTGAAAAAATCGCCGATTGCTGGCGTGGACGTGATCAAGCTGATTGATCGGAATCAGATGACTTTGGAAGAAGCCCAAGCGGTAGTTGATTGAGACACAAGATGGCTTGCCTGTCGTTGGGAATTCACATCGTCGTGAGGAAATCCGTACTCGGTTGAAAATCCAGGTGTGGATTGTTTCGGATTACCGGATTAGCTCAGCACCAGAATATCCGGAAGGACTCTGCTTGCCATCAAGAGCGATTCTGCCCAGATGAATCTCGGCCATTATTTTGGGACTCCGCGGTGTGGGAGGGTTTATACAATTATGATCGGTGCGAATAACCCTGAGAGAATTGGATGATCCAAGTTGGGCATTCTTGGGCGCCTCGACTCTATTATCCGTGACATCCGAGCTTTCCGTTAAGATTCCGGCAGGATGTCTTATTCCAATTGGAACCTGTTCGGAAACCAACGCTAGAGCCGGAAAGTTTTAATCAAACCAAGCAGAGTGGCGTGATCGGTGATGCTGATCGGGACGGATTTCTGGGATTTTCCGATGAAAATTTCACGTCCAACGCACCTTGAATGAACTGATGTGTGGCGTGAATGAATTTGGCTATGACCGCTTCTAGCGATCAAAAGCTGCACCATTGGCATACGTTTAGCCGATCGCGGGTTTCGACCAGTTGGGAAACAAATATTCCGAAGGGAACATATGATGATATATATTCGCACAGTGAGGAGGAGGAACGTGCTTCGTCATATCAGCTAGCTACGGATGTAAGATTTGGTGAATTAAAAAGGGAAAGCGGAGGTGAAGTGAAGGAGATAGATCTTGATATAATCTAAAATAACTGGCCGGCATCATGAACGATAAATGCAGCGTTCAGTGGCCGCTTTGTTGTCGGATTGCGGAATCTCTTCCCTTCTTGTACTATATTGGCTGAAGGCCAAAACTGATTCAAGGGGGCAGTTTTTTAAAGAGTTGGGCGAAAAATTCCCTTCCGCCTTGGATCTTTTTTATTTAGAAGAAGGACATCAAGTTAGGGTTGCGATCATTACAATGCGTATTTCCGATCCTGAAAAGTCTTTGATGAGGGCTGCGAGATTTTGCCCGACCTATGAGACTTATATACCATTAGAAGATTGTCGGAGGTAGCTTTTCGGAACAAAATAAAAGGTTAATAGCACAGATACTAGAGGCATAATTAGGATAAAATAACACATAAACAAAAAAAAGGACAGATAGAAAAAAACATAAAGTTTGAATAGAATTCGCTTTAATCAAGCCACAAAAATACTCACGAATTCAAATCTTGCCGAAGGCATAGGGAATAATACCCACAAATAATTCTATACAGTGAAAGGATAACTTTTCACAATATTAAAGGTAGAAAAATGATAACTAAATCCTTCCGGCGATATAAGTGTATTGATTGCTTGGCTTTTCGTATTCCTCCCCGAGCTAATTACTTGTGGGGAAACTGAAAAGGGTGTATTCCACACAGCGCCTCTTGCGCACTGTGGTGGGGACAGCATTATACATTTAAAAGTAGGGTTTTCCCATGGCGCGGCTTTTGATACCCCAAAGTTTAAACAGTCCAATGGGGGAGTTGTGGGCTATCTACATTTTTTAGGGTCTAATTTTCTCATTTACCCCTCCCCAAACAAACAC